>Ga0196958_10000442_pt1 | contig 13512 bp, 14 predicted proteins | sample S1v_10metaG_FD_148654 | JGI IMG/M metagenome (GOLD analysis project Ga0196958, IMG submission 148654) | Soil microbial communities from Anza Borrego desert, Southern California, United States - S1+v_10 | ecosystem: Environmental > Terrestrial > Soil > Desert | place: USA: California | collected...
GAGGCGAGCACGGCGTCTGGGGCCGCCGAGGCGACGGGGGCGAGGCCGACGGCCGTGGCGAGAGCGGCGCCGACGGTGGTGGCCATCCTCGCCCAGCGTCGTGGCGATTTCATAGGTCCTCCAACTGGTACACGCGCGGCGAGGCGCGCAGGTGTGGAGCACCTCCGTCTTGACGCGGCGTATCAACCGGGAGGTAACTGTGTGCTCACTCACAGTGGACTGGACCATTGAGGACTGTCAAGAATTCACCGGGATCCCCGGCGGAAACGACCGACCTTAGTAGGGGGTCTTGACCCGGAAAGCGGATCGACACCACCGCGATTACCGGCTAGTTTGCCGAAATGGTGGGGGACTCCCTGATGGTGACCGGAAGCCGCGGCCGGAGAGATCGGCTCGCCGCGCCGCGGCGGATACTCGGGTCCTGGAGCCTGTGGGAAGTACCCAGGCGGGGCTTGATCGGGTATCTGCTCCTCATCGACGCCGCCGCCTTCGCCGCCACCGCGTACCTCTTCGTGTTACGGCCGCCCGCGCCTTCGTCCCTGCTCCCGTTTTCCGCTCTGCTGGCGGGAATGCTCCTCAGTGCGGAGCTCTCGCGCCCCGTCGAGCGGTCTCGCGCCGACACCCGGCTCGGTGCCGGACTGGACGCGGCCTGGATCTTCGCGGGCGCGTTGCTGCTGCCGCCGGCGCCGGCCGCGGCCCTCGTGGTCGCCTCGGCGGCATACCGCTGGTGCCGGATCCGGCGCGGGATTCCCCACCGCCAGGTGTTCGCGGCTTCCGCCACCATGCTTTCCGCGTTGGGTGCTTCGATCGTCCCGGTGTTGCTGGGTGCGCCGCCGTTCTTCGACGCGGCAAGGGATTTCCAAAGTTTCGCGCTGGTTTTCGCGACCGGCCTGGTGTTCCTGTCCGTCGACGCCGCCTTGGCCGCGCCGGCGGCCGAATTCGGGGCGGAACCTTCGGGATTCGCCTTCGACGCGGCGATGGTCGCGTTCGGACTGCTGCTCGCGTGGTCGGCGGCGGACTGGCCGTTCGTCACCGTGGTACTCGCGGGCGCACTCGTGGTACTTCACCGGGCGGGGACGATGCGCGCCCTGCGTGGCCATACGGGTACGGACTCCGGCACCGGACTGCTCACCGCGTCGTCCTGGTCGGACGGTGCCCGAACCCAGTTCGAGTTGCTTCGCGGCCGTGGCGCCGAACTTTCGCTGTTGATGCTCGACCTCGACCACTTCGCGCGGCTCAACGACCGGCACGGCCGACAGGTCGGGGACGACGTTCTCCGTGCCGTGGCGGACACTTTACGCGCGGAGGTGCGGGCGGCGGACCTCGTCGGCCGGTTCGGCGGCGAGGAGTTCGTCGTCCTGCTGCCCGGGACGAGCCGGTTCGACGCGCACGCGATCGCCGAACGCATCCGGCTGCGGATCTCCTCGACGTACGTCTCATTGGGTGGGACGTACGCCGGGGCGACCGTCTCGATCGGGGTGGCTTCGCATCCAGCCGCCGGCGAGACGCTCGACCGGCTCGTCGGGGCGGCGGATCAGGCGCTGCGCGCGGCGAAAGGGGCCGGGCGCAACCGGACCGTCGTTTTCGAGGTCGAGACCTAGCCGTCGGCCGGGACCCCGATGTCCTCGAACCACAGTTCCGGGTGATCCTGGATGAACTCGGTCATCAGCGCGGTGCACGCCGGGTCGTCAAGCAGGGTGATCTCGACGCCGTTCTCCGCCAGCCACCCGTGCCCGCCCTCGAACGTGGCCGCCTCGCCGATGATCACCCGGCCGATGCCGAACTGGCGCACCAGCCCGCTGCAGTACCAGCAGGGGGAGAGGGTGGTGACCATGATCGTGTCCCGGTAGTGCGGCCGCCTGCCCGCGTTCCGGAACGCGGAGGTCTCGGCGTGCATCGACGGGTCGCCGTCCTGGACCCGGCGGTTGTGGCCACGGCCGAGCAGGACACCGGCGGTGTCGAAGAGCGCGGCGCCGATCGGGATGCCGCCCTCGGCCCTGCCGAGTTCGGCCTCTTCACGGGCGACGGACAGCAGATGCACGGGATCGATCACCCGGATCACTTTACGGCTCGATGAACGGCCAGGACGGTTCCGCTGAGGGGTAACGCGAAGGGGAGGGTCGCGGATGCCACCTTCGCGACTCAATGCGGACCGGAACTGTCCTCGATGTCTGCCACACTCCTCCCATGAAGCGAGCGAACCGATGACCACGGGCACGTCGGCACGGTTGCTGAGACTGCTCTCCCTCCTGCAGGCACGGCGCGACTGGCCGGGCGCCGACCTGGCCGATCGCCTGCAGGTGGATGTCCGCACGGTCCGGCGCGACGTCGAGCGGCTGCGGGAACTGGGCTACCCGGTGCACGCCACCCCCGGTGTCGCGGGTGGCTACCGACTTGGCGCGGGCGCCGCGCTGCCGCCGCTGCTGCTGGACGACGACGAGGCCGTCGCGGTCGCCGTCGGGCTCCGCACGGCCGCGAACGGGACCGTGTCGGGCATCGAGGAGACGTCGGTGCGCGCGCTCGCGAAACTGGAGCAGGTGCTGCCCGCCCGGCTCCGGCATCGGGTGACCGCGCTGAACACCGCGATGATCCCGCTCGGCGGTGTCGTCCCGGTCATCGACGCGACGGCGCTGACGGTGATCGCGTCCGCGTGCCGCGACCATCAGCGGCTCCGCTTCGGTTACCGCAGCCACAACGGCGAGGTCAGCGAGCGCTGCATCGAGCCGCTGCGCCTCGTGCACACCGGGCGCCGGTGGTACCTGGTGGCGTTCGACCTCGACCGTGACGACTGGCGGACCTTCCGCGTCGACCGCATCGACGGCGTCCCCGACCCCGGTTTCCGGTTCACTCCGAGGGAACCGCCCGCCGAGGACCTCGCGGCCTATGTCTCCCGCGGGATCACGTCGTCGCCGTATCCGCACCAGATGGTACTGCGGGTGAACGCCTCGGCGGACGCGCTCGCCGAGTACGTGTCCCCGACCGTCGGCACGATCGAGGCCATCGACGAGCACACCTGCCGGGTCCGGGTCGGCTCCAACGACCTTTCCGTGATGCCTTACTACCTCGCCCACTGGGACGTCGACTTCGTCGTGGAAGAGGCGCCCGACGAGGTCAAGGAAAAACTGAGGCTGGTCGCCGACCGCTTCGCGCGCGCGGTCGTGTGAGTCCGAAGTGGACTGCGGCTCGCTCCGCGCGTTCGGCCGACAGGCCGATCGAACCGGGCGAACGAACCGCGCCGGCCCGTCGCCGACGACCGCGTCGAACCGATAGCCGGGGCGAGGCGCCGGTGTAGCACATCTTCGTCGGCTGTGCCGTACTTCACGAGAGAGAAACCACGGCGGCGGCATAGCGGGCACAGGGGTCGTGATGCTCTTCGACGGTGGCCTCACGGCTGCGTCCTCCCGGTTGGTCTTTCCGCGCGCGATCAGCGCGAGGCTTTCGCGCTCCCTCGCGCTCACCCTGGCTTTGGTGACCGGCTGCTGCGGGCGGACCCGGTCGAGCAACAGCGCGATCACCGAGGGGAGAGCACGCTCTCGTCGCGAGCCGCGGCGCGGACCGCGCGGAGCAGCTCCTCGCGCGGCACGTCTCGAGCAGATAGCCGATCGGCCCGCCTCCTCGCCGGCAACACGTCGGAGTCGGTGCCGTGTGTCGTGTGGGCTTGGCTTTCCTGGCACGTCCGGCTCACCGTGTGTTGGTCGAGGGCCATGGAAGACGTGCCTTTGCGGGTGCGACCTGCGGGGTGATGCAGTCCGGGCAAGTCTGTGCTCAACGTCTCAACGGACACTTCTGGATACCGACCAGTTGGTATGTCACGCTGATGACGGTAGCGCCGACGAAGGACGGTCCGTACTGGTCAGGAGAGTTTCGTGCCGAGCATGCGCAGCACCAGCTCGCTGTACTCCTGGCCCAGTTTCTTGGGGGTCTGGCGGGCTCGTTCGCTGTACCAGCGTGAGACGTCGACGCCGAGCGAAAGTACGGCTCTGGCGGCGGTGTGCGGGTCACCCACGGTGAAGACATCCGCCCGCGCGCCTTCGGTGATGACCTCGCGCACGATCTGCTCGATACGGCGGCGCAGTTTCGCGACGATCTCGAATTCCTCGTCCGGCAGCGCGTGCAGTTCGTACTGCACCACGCGGGCGACGGTGTGCCTGCGGGCGTGCCAGGCCACGAAGTCCTCGACCAGGAGCCGGATCCGCTCGACCGGGTCGGTCTCCCGCGCCACGACGCTTTCGACCAGCGAGAGCGTCTGCTCGTGGCCGTATTTGGAGATCGCGAACAGCAGCGCGGCCTTGGACGGGAAGTGCACATACAGCGCCGCGGGGCTCATCCCCGCCGCCGAGGCGATGTCACGGGTGGTCGTCGCGTGATAGCCACGCCGCGCGAAGGATTCGACCCCGGCCAGCATCAGCCGCCGTGCCGTCTCCGGCTGGACGTCGGGCCACAGTTCGGCCGACAGCGACATGGTCATCCGCAGATCCTCCCAGACGCTCGTTCCGGATGGCGGGCTTGACACCTTCTCCGGACCTTTCCATTGTAAGTGAGCGCTCGCTTAGTGACTGCGTCGCCAGTGAACGTCGCCAGTGAACACAGAGGAGATCGAAGAGTGAACTCGTTCAAGGATCGCGTCGCGATCGTCACCGGCGCCAGCCGGGGTATCGGCCTGGGGATCGCCAAGGACCTGGTCGAGCGCGGCGCGAAGGTGTGCATCACCGCGCGTAAGCCGGAACCGCTGGCCGAGGCGGTGGCCGAACTGGGGGGTGAGGCGGTCGCCATCGCCGTTCCCGGCAAGGCCGACGACGCCACGCACCAGGACGAGGCCGTCGCCAAGACCATCGAGACCTTCGGGCGGCTGGACATGCTGGTGAACAACACCGGCATCAACCCCGTGTTCGGCCCCACGCTCGACATCGACCCCGAGGCGGCCGCGAAGATCTTCGCCGTCAACGTGCTCGCGCCGCTGTCGTGGACTCGCCGGGCACGGGACGCCTGGATGGGGGAGCACGGCGGCGCGGTGGTGAACGTCGCGTCCGTCGCCGGGCTCGGCGCTTCACCGGGAATCGGTATGTACGGCGTCAGCAAGGCCGCGCTGATCCGGCTCACCAAGGAACTCGGCTTCGAGCTGGGTCCGAAGATCCGAGTGAACGCCGTCGCGCCCGCCGTGGTCAAGACCAGGTTCGCGACGGCGCTGTACGAAGGTCGCGAGGAAGAGGTCTCGGAGTCGTACCCGATGAAGCGTCTCGGCGTGCCGGCGGACATCGCGAGCGCCGTGTCGTTCCTGCTTTCGGAGGAGGCGGGCTGGATCACCGGGCAGACGGTGGTCCTCGACGGTGGCGTCACGTTGGCGGGTGGCCTGTGACCGCCTCGTTCACCGGCTCCGGTGTCGTCGTCACCGGCGGGGGCGGCGGTATCGGAGCGGTCCTCGCCCGCCGGTTCGCGGCCGAGGGCGCCAGGGTCGTCGTCGGCGACCTGAACGGGGACGCCGCCGCCGAAGTCGCGAAGGAGATCGGCGGAACCGCCGTCGCCGGGGACGCCGCGAGCGAAGCGGGTGTCGCGTCGCTGGTCGAGGCCGCACGCGAAACCCTCGGCGAGATCGACGTGTTCTGCGCCAACGCCGGCATCGCGCCGATGGGCGGCGTGGACGCGCCCGAGGAGGACTGGGCGCGGATCTGGGACGTGAACGTCATGGCGCATGTGCGCGCGGCGCGGCTGCTGTTGCCGCCGTGGCTCGAGCACGGCCGCGGCCACTTCATCGCCACTGTGTCGGCCGCGGGATTGCTGACCAGCCTCGGTTCGGCGTCCTACTCCGTGACCAAACACGGCGCGCTCGCCTTCGCCGAATGGCTGTCCGCGACCTACCGGCACCGCGGGCTCACCGTGCAGGCCATCTGCCCGCAGGGCGTGCGGACGGCGATGCTGGAGAACACCGGCCCCGCGGGCGAACTGCTGATGGGTGCCTCGGCGATCCAGCCGGAGCAGGTCGCGGACGCGTTGTTCGAGGCCATCGCCGCCGACCGGTTCCTGGTACTGCCGCATCCCGAGGTCGCGGACTACTACGCCGCGCGGGCCACGCAGACCGACCGCTGGCTCGGCGGGATGAACAAGCTGCAGCGCAAGGTGGAGCAGGTCACCGGCGAATGATCCCCGAACCGCGCACGGGTTCGCCGTGCGCGGCCACTCCTGTTCAGCCGACTTCGTTCAGCTTTCCCGTGGCGACGTCGAACACGAAACCGCGCACGGAATCCTTCTTGGGGATGAACGGGCTGTTCTTGATCCGCGCGAGCGATTGACGGACGTCCTTGTCGAGATCTTCGAACGCCTCGGCGGCCCAAGCCGGTTTGACACCGACGTCCTCCTGAATGGACTTCTTGAAATCGTCGTCGGTGAAAGTGAGCATTCCGCAGTCGGTGTGGTGAATGAGGATGATCTCCTCGGTTCCGAGCAGCCGCTGGCTGATCGCGAGGGAACGGATCTCGTCTTCGGTGACGACGCCGCCCGCGTTGCGAATGACGTGGGCCTCGCCCTCCTGAAGGCCGAGAACGCCGTAGACGTTGATGCGCGCGTCCATACAGGCGAGCACCGCCACGTGCTTGGCGGGCGGCAAGGGCAGTGGTCCGGAAAAGTGTGCGGCGTAGCCGGCGTTGTTGGCCAGGAGTTCATCGGTGACCGACATGGTGGTCCCTTCCGGTTGGAGTGCGAATGATTGCACCGTTCGGATGCACGCATGCGCAACCGTGCCCATGAGCTGGGACCGGTTCCCGAGGTTGGTCTTCGCCGGGCGATCGGCCACTCTGGTGCGCGCCGGTTGCGGGGTGGGGAACCTTCCGGGGGCTCAGAGCGCTCCTCGCGTCGCCGCCGCGAGCGCCAAGCCGGTGAGCGAGTCTTGTCGAGAGGCGAGTTCGGCGGGTGAGCCCTCGAAGACGAGCCTGCCGCCCTCGGACCCCGCGCCGTGACCGATGTCGATGACGTGGTCGGCGCGGGTCACGACGCGCATGTTGTGCTCGACCACGACGAAAGTCGCTCCCTCGCCGCCGCCGTGGTTCTCTCTCGCTGGGGTACATGAAGGCCCCCTTCCTTGCGCCTAGCGCAAGGAAGGGGGCCTTCATGTACCTCAGGCCCACCGGCACAGCCGACGAAACCCGACCTCACCCTGCCGAAGTACGTGAGGGCCTCCTTTCCTGCCTTCAGCGCAGGAAAGGAGGCCCTCACAGACCTGCGATCAGCCGAACTGCGCGAGGCTGCGCAAAGTGCTCAAATCGGGCGCTGAGGCCCGTTTCGAAGTCCCTTGTGGATGGTCGTGGGCGCGCGGATCCCTGTGGTGATCAAGGCTTCGACGTCCGGACACGTTCGTCTTCCTCCCCAATAGAAAGGCGGTCGCGAGATGGACCGCAGGCTGTGCTTCACGACGCGGGTACCGAGTTCGTTTTCCGCGCCGGGCGCGTCTGATGCAGGGATTGATCGGACACCGAAGGCGGCCATGAACGCTCGCTTTTCGTCCGCCTGTCGGCTTGCCGCCTCCTTGTGTCGCGGCACGATCCGCGTTTTCGAGGAAAGCCACGGTGAGGTCAGTGTCGTGGGCCGGGATACCGCTGTTTCTCCTCGGCCTGCCGACGCCGTCTGGGTGACCCAGTGACGAGCGGAGACCGATGATGTGTGTTGTTCTTGCAGGGCACGGCGACGGGCTCGTGACGATGGGCCTTGGCTCGTCGGGCGACGAGGTGGATCTGATGGTTCAGAGAACGGGGCGTTCTTGTGGTGTTCGGAGGGATCGTCGCACTCGGAATCGGCTCGGGGTCGATCTATCGGGTCGGTGTCCCGGACGGTCGCGTGACGGTTCTCCACGAGCGAGCCGGGGCTTTTCCCGATGGTGTCGTGGTCCTGGGTAATGCTGTCTATTGGACCACGATGGGAAATCCCGCTCGGATACCCGGGAAGACAGGGGAACAGGGCCTGGACTACTCGCGGCGCGATGGCGGGCTGCACATGGTGGACCTTGACGGCGGTGGCGCGCGCGACGTGGTTCCGGCCGGGTCGATCACCACCGGCAAGCAGCTCGTCTCCGACGGAGCCGCGACCCTGTACTGGGGAGACCGCGAGGGATGCCGCGTGAGCCGTGTGCGGGTGGACGGGACGGGGTTGACCGACCTCGTGGTGAACAGCCGTGATCCCACTGGGCGGCAGGAATGTGTCGGTGTCGCAGTGGATCCCGCCGCTGGGTGGCTGTACTGGACGCAGAAGGGGTCGGCGAAGGGTGGGCAGGGCCGGATCTTCCGGGCGGGTCTGGAGATGCCGGACGAGGTGACCGCGTCGGATCGCCCGGACGTCGAGTTGTTGTGGGAGCACCTCCCGGAACCGATCGATCTGGAGATCAGCGGCGACTGGCTCTATTGGACCGACCGCGGTGCCGCGCCGTCCGGGAACACGCTCAATCGCGCACCGATCCCGCTGCCCGGTGGCCGGGGCGCAGCGCCGCAGATCCTCGCGGATGGCTTCCACGAGGCGATCGGTCTGGCCGTGGACGACGAAGCCGGGGTCGTGTACGTGTCCGATCTCGGCGGGCGGATTTCCGTCGTAGCGCTACCGGAAGGACACGGCCGCGGCTCACAGGTTTTCGCGGACCTGCACGAACCGATCTCCGGGATCGCCGGAATCAGCGATCGACCAAGGCAGGAAAGGCAAGAGCAGCATGGCGTACACGTACGACTTCGAGGACATCCGCGACCGCCCGGTGGCGGTGTTCGGCGCGGGGACGCTGGGGCGGCGGATCGCGCTGATGTTCGCCTCGCGGGGAGGCACGGTGCGGATCTACGACCCGAGTGCCGAACAGGTCGCCGCGGCGACCGAGTACGTGGCGAAGACCTTGCCGGACGTCGTGGCCGAGCGGGGCCACGGTGAACTCGGCCGCGCGGAGGCCGCGACGTCGGTGAAAGCGGCTCTCGACGGCGCCTGGCTGGCCGTCGAGGCGGTGCCCGAGCGGCTGGACATCAAAATTCCGCTGTGGGGCCAGATCGACGAGTCCGCACCCGCGGACACGATCTTCGCCACCAACTCGTCGTCCTACCCGTCGCGGAAGATGGCCGAGAAGGTACGGGACAGGTCTCGTCTGTGCAATATGCACTTCTATATGCCGCCTGGTTCCCCGGCTGTCGACCTCATGTCCGACGGCGAGACCGATCGCGGCTTGCTGGACACCCTGCTGACGGTGCTTCCTGAGTTCGACATTCACCCGTTCGAGGCTCGCAAGGAAAGTGTGGGGTTCATCTTCAACCGCATCTGGGCGGCTATCAAACGGGAATCACTGGAAGTGGTCGCCGAAGGCGTCGCCCGCCCGGAGGACATCGACGGGATGTTCCGGATCAACTGGCACATGCCCGTCGGGCCGTTCCAGATGATGGACCAGGTAGGGCTGGATGTCGTGCTGGACATCGAGAACCACTACGCGGACGAAAACCCCGGCCTGCCCCCTGGACCCCGGGAATTGCTGCACAGCTACGTCGACGCGGGCAAGCTCGGGGTCAAAACAGGCGAGGGCTTTTACACCTACCAACGGTCCTGAAGCCGCAGCGGGGAGTGGACTTGCTCAGGTACTGACGAGTGATGCCCGCCGGGCGCGGCGACGAGGGCGCCAGGCGGTGACGAAGCCGAGGGTCGTTCCGACGACGACCGATACGGCCGCGGCCCCGCACTTGACGGCGTTCCGCGCAGGCGCGGGGTCGAACCCGCCCTGCCATGTGGTGTCGTTGTCGGCCAGCGGGCCGCTCGGTGATACCAGCTTTTATTGAGGGGTAGGGCGACCGTGGCCGGGCGCCGAAGCCTTGAATGGCGTGATCGCCACCGGGATCCGGCGCGCCAGGACCGTCCACAAAGGACTACGAACGGGTCTTGGCGCCCGATGCGAGTGCTTTGCGTAGCCTCGCTCCGCGATCGTGAGCGGCGAGGACGCTTAGAAGCAAGAGCGTCTTGGATACCGGCTTCGGCTGATCGCAGGTCCTCACGTATTTCGGCAGGAGTGAGGTCGGGTTTCGTCGGCTGCGCCGGTGCGCCTGCGGTACATGAAGGCCCCCTTCCTTGCGCTAGACGCAAGGAAGGGGGCCTTCATGTACCTCGCAGAGGCCTGCACGGAGCGACGATCCGCACTTCGGCCGCGCGCTGCGAGGAAGGGACTGGGGTCCCGTTCCCCGTACCTCGACAAACCGACCGGTATGCTGAGTGTCCGCACGAGAAGGAGCCGGCCATGACACGAGCGACCACCCGGAAGGCCGAAGCGGGCGGCGAAGATCAGGCCGCCGTGCCGCGCCGTCTGCTGTCGCACGCTACGAAGCTCTTCGCCAAGAAGGGGTTCGACCGGACCTCAGTGCAGGAGATCGTCGAGGCGGCCGGGGTCACCAAGGGCGCGATGTACCACTACTTCGGCTCCAAGGACGACCTCCTTTACGAGATCTACGCCCGGGTGCTGCGCGCGCAGACCGAGCAACTGGAAAAGGTGGCCTCGAGTGAGGCGCCGCTGCGGGAGCGGCTGCGTTCCGCGGGCTCCGACGTCGTCGTCAGCACGATCGACAACCTCGACGACAACACGATCTTCATGCAGTCCATGCACCAGCTCGGCATGGAGAAGCAGAAGGCGGTCCGCGCGGAACGCCGTAAGTACCACGAGCGGTTCCGCACGCTGATCGAGGAGGGCCAGGAGTCCGGCGAGTTCCGCGCGGACAAACCGGCCGACGTGATCGTCGACTTCTTCTTCGGCTCGGTGCACCACCTCGGTTCGTGGTACCGGCGTGGCGGCGCGCTTTCGGCCCGCCAGATCGGTGACCATTTCGCCGATCTCCTGCTGGCCGCGCTGCGACCCGAGTAGTGCTCAGCCCGGCGGCGCGGACACGAGCCGTTCGGCGAACCATTCGCAGCGGCGTTCGAGCACTGTTCCCACCTCCCAGCCGGAGGTGAAGGCGAGCAGCCCTGTCGCCACGTCGTCGGCGGCTTCGGGTGGCCAGCCCTGGGCGGCCAGGCTCGATCGCAACGCTTCGGCGTAGTCGGAATAGGTGAAGCCGGGCAGCTCGGCGACGAGCGCCGTCGTCGTCCCGAGGTGCGAGTTCAGCCCGTCGAAGGACCGTCCGCAACCGCATTCGGAATCCGCCGAATCTTCGCCGTCGTCGCAGCACGGGGCGATCCAGATCAGCTCACCTTCGACACAGTGGTTGAAGTCGTTCTCTCGCGTGCCCTGGGTCCTCGAAGTGGCCACGAGTAGCTTCATGATGACTCCCTGTTCGCTCGGATGTTCGAACAGGATGTACCGGCGGGGTCCGACATTTCGGGCGGACCCCGCCGGGGGAGCTCAGGCGGGCAGGTCGATCAGCGGCGCGAGGGCCGCGCGATGCCGCCCAGGAGTGCCGAGAGCGATCTCATCGCTCTTCGCGCGCTTCAAATACAGGTGCGCGGGGTGCTCCCAAGTCATGCCGATCCCGCCGTGCAACTGGATCGCCTCTTCGGTGGCGTGGACGGCGATGGGGGAGTTGCGGGCCTGCGCCACCGCGACGGCGATCGCGATGTCGTCACCGGAAGCCAGGCAGTCGGCGGCGTATCGCGCGGTCGCCCTGGCGTTGACCAGATCCGTGTACAGGTTCGCCAGCCGGTGCTTCAGCGACTGGAACGAACCGACCTGACGGCCGAACTGGTAGCGCTCCTTGAGGTAGCGCACCGTTTCGGCCAAGGCCCACTCGGCGATCCCGAGTTGTTCGGAGGCGAGCAGCCCCGCCGCCGTCACGAGTGCGGTGTCCAAAGCGGACACCGCGGCCGAAGAGACGGCGACCCGCTTCGCGGTCACGTTCTCCACGGTGATGTCGGCGATGCGCCGGGTGAGGTCCAGGGAAATCGCCTCGGTGATCGTCACGCCCGCCGACGCCACGTCGACCGTGTACAGGCCGGGACCGTCGGGCCCCACCGCCGGCACGACGAGCAGTTCGGCCACCGAAGCGTCGGCGACGCTTCGGATCTGACCGTTGAGCGTGCCGTCCGCGGCCGCGGTGACCGTCGACGGGAACTCGGCGCCGGGCGCTGTCGACAGCGGGACGGCCAGCGCGCCGATAAGCGTGCCCGCGGCCAGTTTCCCTAGCCATTCCGTCACTTCCGCTTGGGACGTGTCGGTCGCCAACAGGGCCGACGTCGCCAGAACGGCACTGCCGAGATAGGGCACGGGGGCGACGCTGCGCCCTAGTTCCTCCATGACGACGGCGACTTCCCGCGCCGAAGCGCCGTGCCCGCCCAGTGCCTCGGGGACGGCGAGGCCCGCCGCGCCGAGGTCGGCCGCGAGTGTGCGCCACAACTTCAGGTCGTAGGGCTCCGCGGACTCGGTCCTGGCGATCAGGGCCGCCGGTTCGGCGCGGTCGGAAAACAGGTCGCGGACGCTCGCGCGAAGGTCCTCTTCGACCTCGGAATACAGCAGGTCGCTCATCGGGGCAGGTCCTTCCAGGCGACGTCCTTGTCGATCCGCGGCTCGGAGGGCAGCCCCAGCACGCGCTCGGCGATGATGTTGCGCAGGACCTCCGAGGTGCCGCCCTCGATGGAGTTGCCCTTCGCGCGCAGGTAGCGGTAACCGGCCTCGCGGCCGAGGAAGTTCACGCCGTCGGGACGCCGCATCGTCCAGTCGTCGTAGCGCAGGCCCTCGTCGCCGAGCAGTTCGATCTCCAGCCCGGACGCGGCCTGGTTCAGTTCGGAGAACGCGACCTTGACCGCGGACCCCTCGGGCCCCGGCGCGCCCGCGGCGAGCTGCTGCCGCAGCCGCGAACTCACCAGGCGCAGGCTTTCGCCCTCCACCCACAGCTTCAGCAGCCTGTCGTGCAGTTCGGACGTGCGCAGTTCCGGGCGCTCGCGCCAGGTTTCCGTGACGACGCCGACCATGCCGCCGTCGCGCGGGAACCCGGTCCCGCCGATCGCGACCCGTTCGTTCATCAGCGTGGTCTGCGCGACCTTCCAGCCCTCGCCGACCGCGCCGAGGCGATGCGCGTCGGGAATGCGGACCTCGCTGAGGAAGACCTCGTTGAACTCGGCCTCGCCGGTGATCTGGCGCAGTGGCCGGACCTCCACGCCCGGGGCGGTCATGTCACACAGGAAATACGTCATGCCGCGGTGCTTCGGCACGTCGGGATCGGTGCGGGTGACCAGGATGGCCCACTGCGACTTGTGCGCGCCCGACGTCCAGACCTTCTGTCCGGTGACCACCCAGTCGTCGCCGTCGCGGACCGCGCGGGTGCCCAGTGCGGCGAGGTCGGATCCGGCGCCCGGCTCGCTGAACAACTGGCACCACACCTCGCGTTCGGTCCACAGTGGACGCAGGAAGCGCTGGTGCTGTTCCGGGGTGCCGAAGGCGAGAATGGTCGGCGCGGCCATGCCGAGGCCGATCCCGATCCGCCGTTTGTCGTTGTCCGGCGCGCCCGCCGCGGCGAGTTCCTTGTCCACGACGGACTGGAGGGAACGAGGCGCGTTCAGCCCGCCGAGGCCCTCGGGGAAATGGATCCACGCCAG
>Ga0196958_10000443_pt1 | contig 13497 bp, 11 predicted proteins | sample S1v_10metaG_FD_148654 | JGI IMG/M metagenome (GOLD analysis project Ga0196958, IMG submission 148654) | Soil microbial communities from Anza Borrego desert, Southern California, United States - S1+v_10 | ecosystem: Environmental > Terrestrial > Soil > Desert | place: USA: California | collected...
GGCCAGGCGCTCGGCGTGTACGTCGTGCCGTTCGAAGTCCACCGCGCCGCGATCGCCGAACACGGCTGGCCAGGGGTACTGCCGACGCTGGTCACCGACGGCGGCGCGGTGATCCTGTCGATGGTCCTGATCGTCGCCTACGTCCGTTCGCGGCGGCTCACGCGGACAAGCGACCCAGTTCGGCTTTGACGGCCTCGACCGCGGCCTTCGTCTCGGCGACCGGATCCGCGCCGTCGCGGGCGATCCGGCCCAGCGCGTCGACGAGTGCGGTGTTCGCCACCGGAGTCCACAGTGGACCGGCGGCGCGGCCGTTCTCCTTGACCAGCTTCGCCGCGTCGGCCGCCGCGGCGACCTTGTCGAGCACGCTCAGCCGCGCGGGCAGGTGGAAGCCGAACTCGGTGGCGAACTCCTGCTGGAAGTCGGTGCGCTCCAGCCAGAGCCACTTGACGAAGTCCTTGGCGGCGTTGGGGTTCAAGCTCTTGGAGTGCACCATCGCGCTCAGCCCGCTGACCGGGACGGACGGCGCGCCCGCCGCGTCGAGCCGCGGGAAGGCCAGGATCCCGAAGTCGTCCTTCACGGCGTCCTGGATCTTCGGCAGGTTCCACAGCCAGGTCCACTGCATGGCGGTGAGCCCGTCGATGAACGGGAGCGGATCGGCCCAGTCCGTCGAACCGCCGAACAGCAGCGAACCGTTGAGCTCGTGGAGTTTCGCGAAGGTCGTGGCGGCGCGCGGATCGTCGAAACCGACCGACTTGCCGTCCTTGACGTAGTCGAGCCCGGCCGACCACAGCAGCGGCCCGGCCAGCGCCGCCGCGCCCGCGTCGTTGCCGGCGAACAGTCCTTTGACGCCGTCCCTGGACAGTTTCTTCGCCGCGTCGACGAGTTCGCCGAGGGTCTGCGGCGGCTGCGCCCCGGCCTCCTGCAGGAAACTCTTGCGGTAGAAGAGGACCTGGGCGTCCAGTGTCTGGGGGATGCCGTAAAGCCTGCCGTCGACCGTCTGTGCCGCCAAGACGGAGGGAGGGAAATCCCCGCGCACGGGGCCGATGACGTCGTCGAGCGGCAAGAGGAGGTTCTGCCGGACGCGATCGACGGTGACCTGACCTTCGAAGACGTCCGGGACCGGCCCCGTTTGCAGCGCGGCGTTCAGTTTCGTCTCGTAGTCGTCGGGATTCCACTGCACCGCGACCTCGGACTTATGGTACGCGGCCGCGTAGCGCGTGACGGCTTCCCGGACACCGGCTTCGGGATACGGGTGGTACCACTGCGTGAGGTCCACGGGTTTCGGCTTCGGCTTGGTCGCCCCGGCGGAGTAGGCCGTCGAAGGGGGCGGGGTTCCCGTTTGGACGGTGTTGGACCCACAGGCGGAGAGCGCGGTGGTCCCCGCCATCGCCAGGAACGCTCGCCTGTTCGCCTCACGCACCAAGAAAACCCTTCGCCGAATGCCGTGAAGGCCACCTACGGGGACCAGAGTCCCTCAGGCACATCGCCAACATGGCCCTGTGTCTTTGTAAAACACGGTGGCCTTCACGGAACGGCAGGCGCGCGGGAGATTAACCCGTTAGAGCTGACTGATGTCGAGTTTGCCTTCGGAGTGGAACGCCCGCAGCCGCTTCTTGTCGAACTTGCCGACGCTGGTCTTCGGGACTTCGTCCACAAAGGTCCAATTCTCCGGAAGCTGCCACTTCGCGACCTTGTCGGCCAGGAACTCGCGCAGTTCCTCGGCCGTGACGTTCTGGCCATCCTTGAGCACGACGGCGACCAGCGGCCGCTCGTCCCACTTCTCGTCAGGGATGCCGACCACGGCCGCCTCGGCCACCGCGGGATGCGCCATCACCTGGTTTTCCAGGTCCACCGAGGAGATCCACTCGCCGCCGGACTTGATGACGTCCTTCGCGCGGTCGGTCAACGTGAGATAGCCGTCCGGGCTGATCTTGCCGACGTCGCCGGTGCGGAGCCAGCCGTCGTGGAACTTTTCCGGGTCGGGCCCGTCACCGCTCGCGCCGCCGTGGTACGACGCCGCGATCCACGGGCCCTGCACCTCGAGCTCGCCGACGCTTTCGTTGTCCCACGGCAGTTCCTCGCCGTTGTCGCCGATCAGCCTGGCGCTGACGGACGCCGGGAACCGGCCCTGGGTGTAGCGGTAGTCCCACGCCTTCTCGCCGGTCGCGGCGGCGGGCGGACGCGCGACGCTGCCCAGCGGCGACGTCTCGGTCATGCCCCAGGCGTGCAGGATCGGCACGCCGTAGCGGTCTTCGAAGGCGTGCATCAGCGACGGCGGCGCGGCCGAGCCGCCGACGACGACCTCACGCAGATGGGAGATGTCCTGGGGGTTCGCGTCGAGATGGGACAGCAGGCCCTGCCAGATCGTCGGGACGGCGCCGGCGAAGGTCGGCTTCTCGACGTCGAGCATCTGCGCGATCGGGGCGGGCTGGAGGAAGCGGTCCGGCATCAGCAGCGAGGCGCCGACCATCAACGCCGCGTACGGCATGCCCCAGGCCATCGCGTGGAACATCGGGACGATCGCGAGGGCCTTGTCGTGCTGGGCCAGCCGCATGCTGTCGGACATCGTGACCTGCATGGAGTGCAGCCAGATCGACCGGTGGGAGTACGCGACGCCCTTCGGGTCACCCGTGGTGCCCGAGGTGTAACACATCGCGGCGGCGGACCGCTCGTCCACGTCGGGCCAGTCGAAGGTGTCCGGCTGGCCGGCCAGCAGCTCGGCGTAGGAGTGCACCTGGACGCCGTCCGGTGCCGTCAGCGCGGAGGCGTCTCCGTTGGCCACGATGACGTGACGCACGGTTTTCAGCTCGGGCAGCTGCTTGGCCAGCAGCGGGATCAGCGTGCCGTCGACGATGACGACCTGGTCCTCGGCGTGGTTGGCGACGAAGACCAGCTGTTCGGGGAACAGCCGGATGTTGAGCGTGTGCAGCACCGCGCCCATGGCGGGGATGGCCATGTACGCGGCCATGTGCTCGGCGTTGTTCCACATGAAGGTGCCGACGCGCTGGTCACCGGTGATGCCGAGGCTCCGGAGCGCGTTCGCGAGGCGGGCGGCGTGCCTGCCGAGTTCGCCGTAGGTCTCCCGGCGGGCTTCTGAACCGGTCCAGGTGATGACCTCGCTCGCGGAGTGCACCGTGGTGCCGTGGCGGAGCAGCTTGCCCAGTGACAGCTGTCCGTCCTGCATCGTGCTCAACATCGTGTACTCCCGTAGTGCTCGTTCTCCGGTGAACTGGGGTTGCGCCGACTCTAATCCGGGAGGGGTGAACCGGTCAGTAACATCACAGGCAACCGTTCGGTCACAGTGTCGCGCTAACGGGTGTTCCCCGGTTCGGGGCAAGATCGTCAACGATTCGTATTTTTCCTGCCATGAAACGAAAAATGACTGACATGGCGAAGTCTGGACATCGCTCATAAGGGTGATGAACACGGGCGAATCGCCGCCCGAACGGCGTGTTTCCGCAGGCTGGGGCGGGTTGCCCGCGGCGTGGTCGAGGGGTAATAAGTGCGTGTCGGTTTCACGGCCGAGGAACGGGTGGCGTTTACTGGAGCCGTGGTACAGAGACGGCTGGCCAGCGCTTGCTCTTGCAAGCATGGTTTAAAGGCCGTCGGCCGCGAAAGCGGAGACCTGAGATGAAAGGACTACTACGTTGGCTCTGCCCACGTTGACTCCGGAGCAGCGCGCCGATGCCCTCGCCAAGGCGGCTGAGGCTCGCAAAGCGCGCTCCGAGCTGCTTGCGTCGATCAAGTCCGGCAAGGAGAGCATCGACAAGGTGCTCAAGCAGGCCAAGGAGAACAAGACCATCGGCAAGACGAAGGTCACGCAGCTGCTGAAGGCCGTGCCCGGTCTGGGCGCGGTCAAGGTCGCCGCCCTGCTGGAGCAGGCCGGGATCGACCCGGACCGGCGTGCCGCCGGACTGGGCGAGCGGCAGCGCGAGGCCCTTCTCGAGGCGCTGAAGTAACGCTTCCGCCCAGGTCACAGGGTTGCCCGGGGGAAGGTGTTGTTTGCGAGGCTGTTGCCCGGACAACACTTTTCCCTGGTCTCAGCCGGAGCCTGGGACGCTGGTGGGGTGACGACCAGTACCGCACCGGCGACCCCGGCAGACCTGGTCGCCCGCTACGAGCGGGGCGACTTCCTCCTGGCCACGGCGCGGCACGCGCTCCTCGCGAGCGGGGCCGTGGCCACCGTGACCGACACCGATCCGGCGCGGCTCTCCGGGGCGCTCCCCGGACTGTTCGCCGACTCGGGCTCGTCGATCGCGGTCGGTGTGCTGCCCTTCGACACCACCTCGCTGCCGGGGCACCTGGTCTTGCCCCGTGCGGTCCATCGCGCGACGTCAGAGCACGCGGCCGTCCCACCGCGCACCGCGCTTCCGCAGCCGGTCAAGGTCACTCCCGTGCCCGAGCCGGAGGCGCATCTGGCCGCCGTCCGCGCGGCCGTCTCGGCGCTGAGCGACCGGGACCTGCGCAAGGTCGTCCTGGCCCGCGCGCTCGATCTCGACTTCTCCGAGGCCGTTCCGGTCGCCGACGTCGTCCGGAACCTGGCGAACGGAAACCCTCGGCACACCACGTACGCCGCGCGGCTGCCCGGCGGGCGCACGCTGGTCGGCGCCACCCCCGAGCTCCTGTTGTCCCGCACCGGCGGGGCTGTCTTGTCCCGGCCGCACGCCGGGTCGATGCCCCGGTCGGTGGACCCGGCGATCGACAAGGCGAACGGCGAGGCACTGCTGGCGTCCGAAAAGGATCACGTCGAACACGCCGTGGTGGTGGAGTCCGTCGTCGAGATCCTGCGGCCGTTCTGCCGCACGCTCGACGTCCGCGGCCCCGAACTCGTCTCGACGCCGGCGATCTGGCACCTCTCGACCACCGTGACCGGTGAGCTGCTCGATCAGGACATCACCGCGCTGGACCTCGCCGCCGCGTTGCACCCGACACCCGCCGTCTGCGGTACGCCGACCGCCGCCGCCCGCTCGCTGGTGCGGGAACTCGAGCCGTTCGACCGCGAGTACTACGCGGGCGCCGTCGGCTGGGTCGACGCGGCCGGGGACGGCGAATGGGCCGTGGGGATCCGGTGCGCGGAGATCGCCGGCACCTCCATGCGGCTGTACGCCGGCGGCGGCATCGTGCCCGCGTCCGACCCGCGGACCGAACTCGACGAGACCTCGGCGAAGTTCCGCACCCTGCTGGCCGCCATGGGCCTGGAGAGCTAGCGCTGCCGGAGTTTCGGGGCGCTCGGTGCCGCCGCCTGCCTGCGCTGGACGCGGTGAAGGGGGCCTTCACGCGCCGCCGGTGTGATTGGAGGCAGCACTCGCGTGATTGGAGAGCGCACACGCGTGATTAGAGGGCGCACACGCGTGATTAGGGCGCACAGCGGGGTCAGAGGGTCGCGAAGGCTTCGGTGACCGAGATGTCGTCCGAGGTCAGCAGCGCGACGGCGGCCCGGTAGCCCTCGGCGGCCTTCAGGTCCGCGAGCCGGGTCCGGTCCGGGTCGAGGGCCTGGTGGCTCGACCGGACCAGTCGCGCCCGCTCGTCGTGGCCGGAGAACGTGATGCTCTGCAGCGGGATCTTGAGGCCCTTCCCGGTGGCCTTCATGACCGCTTCCTTGCGCGTCCAGTAGGTGAAGAACGCCGTCGCCCGTTCGTCGTCGGCGAGCCCGGAGATCGCGGCCAGCTCGGCGGGGGTCAGCGCGTACTCCATGAGCGAGTCCTCGGCACGCCTGGTGGCCGTCTCGACGTCGAGGCCGACCGGTGTCCCGGCGGTGGCCGCGACGCCGATGAGGTCGCCGGAATGCGAGATCGACAGCATCAGCGGTGCACCGGGGACGCTGGGGCGGCCGTGTGGCTTTCCGCAGTCATCGCAGGTCGCGTCGAAGCTCACGTCCTCGACGGCCAGGCCGAGCCGCTCGGCGGCGACGGTCTTCGCCAGGACGCGGCCGGTCAGGAACCGGCGTTTGTCGATGTCCTGGCGGTAGTTTCCGTACCGGCCTTGCTCGAGTTCGTCGAGCAGGGCCAGGAACCGGGGTTCGGCGGGCAGGGGCGGGGACCAGCGGACCGCACATTCGATCACGTGTCCTTCTTACCCGATCCCGCACCTGATCATCGAGTGTTCGTTGAGTAGCGTCTTTACCCGATCCCGCACCCGATCACTCAAGTGTTCGTCGAGTAGCGTCTTTACCCGACTCCGCACCGGGATCACTCGCGTTTTCGTCGAGCAGCGTCGCTTCGTCGAACGGCGATCGGCCGTCCAGCGTCCGGTCGAGCTGCTCGCGGTCGATCTCGTTGGTCCAGGTGCCGATCAGCACGGTCGCGACGGCGTTGCCCGCGAAGTTCGTCAGCGCGCGGGCCTCGGACATGAACCGGTCGATGCCGACGATGAACCCGACGCCGTCCACCAGTTCCGGCCGGTGCGAGGACAGCCCTCCGGCCAGCGTCGCGAGCCCCGCGCCGGTGACCCCGGCGGCACCCTTCGACGCGATGATCATGAACACCAGCAAGGAGATCTGCTCGCCGATGGTCAACGGTTTGTCGAGCGCGTCGGCGATGAAGATGGACGCCATCGTCAGGTAGATCGCGGTGCCGTCGAGGTTGAACGAGTACCCGGTCGGCACGGTGATGCCGACCACGGGTTTGGAGACGCCGGCGTGCTCCATCTTCGCGATCAGCCGCGGCAGCGCCGACTCGGAGGACGACGTCGAAAGAATCAGCAGGAACTCGCGGCCGAGGTATTTCAGCAGCTTGAAGATGTTGACCCTGGCGAGCAGGCCGAGGATCAGCCCCAAAACCACGAACACGAACAGCGCGCAGGTGAGGTAGAAGCCGAGCATGATCACCGCGAGGCTCTGCAGTGCCTTCCACCCGGTCTCGCCGACGACGGCGGCGATCGCGCCGAACGCGCCGACCGGGGCCGCCCACATGATCATCGCGAGGATACGGAACACGAGCCGCTGGATGTGCTCGATGCCGCGGCGGATCGGCTCGCCCTTCGTGCCGAGTTTCTGCAGCGCGAACCCGGCGAGCAGCGCGACCAGCAGCGTCTGCAGCACCTCGCCCTCGGTGAACGCCGAGACCAGCGTCTTCGGGATGATCCCGAGGAGGAATTCGACGGTGCCCTCGCTCTTGGCGATCTGGTCCTGGCCCTTTTCCGCGATCTCCGGGGTCAGGTGCAGTCCGCTGCCGGGCTGCAGGATGTTGCCGACGACCAGGCCGATGACCAGCGCGACCGTCGACATGATCAGGAAGTAGCCGAGCGCGAGCCCGCCGACGCGGCCGACCTTCGCGGCCTTCGCCACCGAGCCGACGCCGAGCGCGATCGTGCAGAAGATGATCGGCGAGATCATCATCTTGATCAGGTTCACGAACCCGGTCCCGAGCGGCTTCAGTTCCTTGCCGAGGGCCGGGAACAGAATGCCGACCGCGATGCCGAGCGCCACCGCCGCGATGACCGCCAGGTAGAGGTAGTGGGTGCGATCCCGCTTCGCCGCGGGTGCTGCCGTGCTCATGGGTGCCCTTCGACGAGACGAGAACAGGTCGCGAAAACTTATGACAACTCCTCGGCGAACGACAACCGACGCGGTACGCTGAACTAAGCGAGCGCTTAGTCAGCGCTAGGTCACTGTCGAACGGGAGCGGGCTGACCATGGATTTCTCTCTGAGCGTCGAGGAACGCGAGGTACGCGACTGGGTGCGCACCTTCGTCCAGCGCGACCTGATGCCGCGTGAGCAGGAAGTGCTGCGCCGCGAACGCGCCGGCCAGCCCGGCCTGACCTCCGACGAGCTGCGCGAACTCCAGCTGAAGGCCAAGGAGTCCGGCTTCTGGGGTGTGCAGACGCCCGAGGAGTACGGCGGCATGGGCCTGTCGGCGGTGATGACCGCGCTGCTGGAAGCCGAACTCGGCCGCACGTTCGTGCCGTTCCGCTTCGGCGGCGCGGCGGACAACATCCTGTACTACGCCAACGACGAACAGAAGGAGCGCTACCTGCTCCCGACGATCTCGGGCGAGCGCAAATCGTGCTTCGCGATCACCGAACCCGGCGCGGGTTCGGACGCCAAGGCCATCCGGACCTCCGCCCGCAAGGACGGCACCGACTGGGTGATCAACGGCGAGAAGACCTTCATCACCGGCGGCAACGAGGCCGACTTCGTGATGGTCTTCGCGATCACCGACCCGGAGAAGGGTGCGAACGGCGGCGTCACCTGCTTCCTCGTCGACCGCGACGCGGGCTGGAAGTCCGAGTACATCGACACCATGGGCGAATGGGGGCCTGCCGCGCTGGTCTTCGAGGACGTCCGCGTGCCGGAGACGCAGATCCTCGGTGAGCTCGGTCACGGGTTCGACCTGGCCATGCAGTGGATCGGGGCAGGCCGCTACCTGCTGCCCGCCCGCGCGATCGGCTCCTGCGAGCGGCTGATCTCGATGGCGATCGAGCACGCCAACACGCGGGAGACGTTCGGGCAGAAGATCGCCGAGCGCCAGGCCATCCAGTGGATGATCGCGGACTCCGGCACCGAACTGGAGGCCCTGCGCTGGCTGGTGCTGCACGCCGCCTGGCAGGTCGACCGGAAGCTGGACTCGCGGCACGCGCAGTCGATGGCCAAGCTGTACGGCGGCGTGAAGGCGAACGAGATCGTCGACCGCGTCCTGCAGATCCACGGCGGGATGGGCTACACGCGGGAACTGCCGGTCGAGCGTTGGTACCGCGAACTGCGGTTGCTGCGGATCTACGAGGGCACCGACGAGATCCAGCGCCGGACCATCGCGCGCAACCTGCTCAAGGGCCACGTCAAGGTCGGGGGCACCTTGGGCTGAGACGTGGGTACAGGTGGTCGTGAGTGGCGATTCGGGTCAGCACGCGAATCGCCACTCACGACCCACTCGACCCACGCGGGCACCCGCCACGCGCAATGAAGGGGCCTTTCATCGCAAATTTCGCGATGAAAGGCCCCTTCATTGCGTCGGTCTCGCTAGTCCTCGTCCTCGTCCTTCTGGTTCCGCATCGCGATCGGGACCCCGGCGAGGTCCTCCTCGTTGCAGAGAAGTTTCACGTCGTAGTACGGCGAACCCTGGCGGTCGTCGTAGTCGAGATGGACGGCCAGCACATCGACCGGTTCCCCGAGCCACTCCTGAGCCTGGCGTAGCCATGTCGCGCACCGTTCGAGCGCCGTGGGCAGGTCGTCGTCCCGGAATCCCACCGGGCGGTAGGGGACGTCCTGCACCTGATCACGGGGGTTCGAAGGCACCGGCAACGCCGGCGAGAGACCCGAGTCGTCCAGTTCGAGTTGGATCGTTTGCTCAGTCACCCTTCGAGCGTCCCTCAGACAAGCCGTCTGAGCAAGGCGTACGGACCTAAAGTCGCCGCTAAACGGGCACTCGCCACACTCTTGAGACCACTTCACGGCAGTTTTGCAGCGCCGTGCGGTCCAGCCGGCGTTCGGAGGCGAGCGCCCGCAGCGCCAGTTCCGCGTAGTGGACGGCCAGCTGGTCGAGGGTGAGCGGCCCGCTCGGCGAGTACCAGCGCGCGACCCCGCTGCACATCTCCACCAGCGCGAGCCGGGTGACCGAAGGCTGATCGGTGTGGAAGACGCCCACCGCGACCCCGTCTTCGATGGCGTCCGCCCACAGCCTTTCGTAGGCGTCGCGCAGGCCCACCACCCCGGCCCTGGCGCCGGGGGTGAGCGCGTGGACCTCGTTGTCCACCACGCGGGTGTCCTCCGGCTGAATGGCGTGCGCGAGCACGTGCAGCGCGACCAGGGAGCCGAGCCGCGACACGGGATCGGTGAGCCCGGCGGTCGCCTGTTCGGCCGCGTCGAGCAACCGCCGCAGCGACTCGTTCATGATGGCCACCAGCAGGTCCTCTTTGGTGCCCATGTAGTGGTAGAGGCTGGCGGACGACAGCTCCGCCTCCAGCGCCAGATCCCGGATGCCGGTGCCGTGGAACCCCTTGGTGGCGAACAGTTTCACCGCGGCCTGCCGGACTCTTTCGCGGGTGCTCACGACTTGAGGTTCCCTTCTCGCCGAGAGTCACTGCCCCGCCGGGAGCCCATGTTCAGAGCCATGTCCCGGTGACCCTGTCCCAGGAACCCGCGCGTAGGTCCTCCGCCTTCTTCAACTCGCCCTTCGCGACCCGTTCCGACGGCGTCATCGGCAGTTCCGCCACGAGCGCCCAGAACCGGGGAACCTTGAAGTAGGCCAGTTTCGCCGAGCAGAACTCCGCGAGCTCGGCCGGTTCGCACCGGTGTCCCTCGTTTTCGTCGAGGACGAGATACGCCTTGACCTCCTCACCGCGGATGTCGTCCGGCACCGCGATGACGGCGGCGAGTCTGACCGCCGGATGCAGCCCCAGTGCCCGCTCGACCTCGTCGGCGGAGATGTTCTCACCGCTGCGGCGGATCATGTCCTTGGTGCGGCCCACGTAGTAGACGCGGCCCTCGGGGTCCATTGTGGCCAGATCACCGGTGTGGAACCAGCCGTCGTCGAACGCGCGCCTGGTCGCCTCGGGGTCGTCGTGGTACCCGTGCATCAGGCCGACCCCGCGGATCAGCAGCTCACCGGTTTCCCCTCGTGGCAGCGGTTTCCCGGCCGCGTCCGCGATCATCACCTCACGCGTGGGCGCGGGCCTGCCGAGACAGCCGGTGCCGACCGTCTCCTCGTGGTCCGCGGGGTACATCCGGATGTCACCACCGGTCTCGGTCATGCCGAAGGCCTCGTACCACGGCGCTCCCCAGCGTGCTTCGAGCGTGGCGTGCAGGTCACGGGGGATGGCCGAGGCGCAGATCGCGCGGACCTGGTGTGCCTTGTCCAGCTCGCTTTCCGGCTGGCGTGCCAGCAGGGTGGGCATCAGGCCGAGGCAGTAGAACCAGGTGACGCCGTGTTCGCGGACCTTCGCCCAGAACGTGGACGGGTGGAAGCGGTCGAGTATCACCAGCGTCGCGCCGCCCGCGAGCCCCAGCGCGACGTTCCACTGTGGATCGATGTAGTGGAACGGTTGCGCGGTCAGGATGACGTCGTCGGCGCCGACCATGGGGAAGTCCGTGGCCAGGCTGATCGCCAAGGTCGTCCAGTACCGGTTCGGCAGTACGCAACCCTTGGGCGCGCCGGTGGTGCCCGAGGTGTACTGGATGTTGACCGGGCGTTCGCCTTCGCTCGCGAAGTCCGGGGTGGCCCCGGAACCGGTCAGTTCGCCGGGCGTGAGCACGCGTTCCAGCGCTGTCTCCGGCGCGATCCTGGCCAGCAGCTCCAGGAATTCCTCGGCCGCGACGGCGAACCTGGCGCCGGAATGCCGGAGCACGTGGGCGCCGTCGAACTCGCGGTACCCGGTGTTGACCGGGACGAGCACGCCGCCGATCTTGGCCAAGGCCAGCCACAGCAACGGGAAGTCGGGCTGGTTGCGGAGCATCACCGCGACCCTGTCGCCCGGCTTCACGCCCAGCTCCAGCAGCGCGCGGGCGAACTCCGTGCTGCGCGCGTCGACGTCGGCGAACGTCAAGCTCTCACCGGTGGAGTCGAAGATCCACGCCGTCTTGTCCGGCCAGCGCGCGGCGGCCCTGGTGGTCAGCCCGAGGAGGGTGTCGATCCCGGCGAGCGAGGTCATGTCCGGCTCCGGAAGGCCTCTGCCGAGGCGGCGACCTCGGCGGAGTGTTCGGTGATCAGCGCGTGACTGACTTCGAGTTCGAGCGCGGCGTCGAGCGAGCTGTCGATGCCGGAATCGAGGGCGCGTTTGGCCATCATGGCCGCGGCCGCCGGATGCGCCGCGATCCTGGCCGCCCACGCGAGCGCGGTGTCCATCAGGTCGTCGGCGGGCAGGGCGGCGTTGACCAGGCCGAGTTCCTGAGCCTTGGTGCCACTCACCCGTTCGCCCAGCAGCAGGAGTTCCTTGGCCTTGAGCGGGCCGACCAGCAGCGGCAGCAGGCGCGACGCCGCGCCGGTGACGCTCAGGCCCAGCGAGACCTCGGGGAAGGCGAACACCGCGTCTTCGGCGGCGAGGATCAGGTCGCAGCCCATCGCGAACTCGGCGCCCGCGCCGATCGCGTAACCGTGGACCGCGGCGATCACGGGCTGGGGGAGCCCGCGCAGGCGACGTGTCACGTCCTGTAGCCGGTCGAGCCGCCGGCGTGAGTCACCCTCGGGGGTGGGCTCCTTGAGATCGTGACCGGCACAGAACGCCCGTCCTCGCCCCGCGAGAACCACCGCCCGCGCGTCGGAGCGGGCGGCCGCGTCGAGCGCCTCCAGCAGGTCGTCGACCAGTTCGGCGACCACCGCGTTGAGTCGCTCCGGGCGGTTCAGCCAAAGGACCGCGATGTCGTCGTCGATTGCGTACTCCACGGTGCTCATGACGCCGAGCCTAGACGACCGATCGATCGATCGATAGGGTCGCATCCATGCGGGTCGACACGGTCTACGAGAACGCCCGATTCCTCACCGGAATGGGGGAATTCGTAGCGCTTGCGGTGCTGCACGGGCGGATTGTGGCGGTGGGCGAGGATAATTCCGCGCTTTCTGTGCTTTCCGCGAAGCGCCGCGTCGACCTCGGCGGCTCGGTGGTGGTGCCCGGGTTCCACGACGCGCACAACCACATGGCCTGGTTCGGCATGGCGCTCGACGACGTCGCGCTCTCGGATTGCCGCAGTGTCGACGAGGTGTACGACGCCGTCGCGCGGCGCGCGGCCGAAACGCCGTCGGGCGGCTGGATCATCGGCAGCGGCTACGACCAGAACAAGCTCGCCGGCGGTCATCCGACGCGGCAGGGGCTCGATCGCGCCGCTCCCGGCCACCTCGTGCGGCTCAAGCACACGTCCGGGCACATGACCGTGGTCAACTCCGCGGTACTGGAGCGGCTGGACCTCCCGAACGTGCCCGTGGGCGGCGACGTCGTCCGCGACGAGGACGGCTCGCCGACCGGGTTGCTCGCCGAGCAGGCCCAGCTCATGCTGCGGCCGCTGACCTACCCGACACCGGTCGAGACCGTCGTCCGCGGCCTGGACCGGGCGGGCGAGCGATACCTGGCCGAAGGCATCACGAGCGTCCAGGAGGCCGGGATCGGCGGGGGGCTGGTGGGGGAGACCCCCGCCGAACTCGCCGCGTACCAGCTGGCGCGCGATCGCGGTGTGCTGCGGGTGCGGAGCACGGTGATGGTCGCGGCGAGCGTGCTCCACGACCTGGACGCTGGTGCCCGCTCCGAGGCACGCTTTCCCGCCGAGGAGCCATCCGCGCTGTACGGACTCGACCTGGGGATGCGCACCGGTTTCGGTGACGAATGGCTGCGGATCGGTGCGATGAAACTGTTCGCCGACGGTTCGCTGATCGGCCGGACCTGCGCGATGCACGAGCCGTTCGCGGGCGAGCCGGACAACGTCGGCTACTTCCAGGTGCCCGAGGACGAGATCGCGCGGACGATCGCCGCCGCGCACAAGGCCGGCTGGCAGATCGCCACGCACGCCATCGGCGACCGCGCGATCACCGTCGTCCTCGACGCCTACGAGGCCGCGCTCAAGGCCGACCCGCGGC
>Ga0196958_10000444_pt1 | contig 13490 bp, 8 predicted proteins | sample S1v_10metaG_FD_148654 | JGI IMG/M metagenome (GOLD analysis project Ga0196958, IMG submission 148654) | Soil microbial communities from Anza Borrego desert, Southern California, United States - S1+v_10 | ecosystem: Environmental > Terrestrial > Soil > Desert | place: USA: California | collected...
GGCGACGCCCACAGCACCGTCACCATCTTCAGGAGATCGCTCCAACTGATCTCCAGCTCGCTCGCGTCTTTCGCCGAGATGTTCGTCTCGATGCGCCGCATCTCCACCTCGACGTCCTGCCACAGGCGGTGACCGCGGACGAGAATGCCGAGGTTTTCTTCGAGGGCTTCCATGACATCGCGGGCGTGCTCGAGGGAGAGCACTTTCTCCGCGGCCATGCCGAGCTCACGGCCGGTGCGGCAGACGAACGAAAGCGCGTCGATGACCGCTTCCAGCTCGAGATTGGCCGCCGCTTCGCCGAGACGGGCGTCGATGCGCGCGGGCTCGTTCGCAAGCACGCGATTGAGGAGCCGCGCCGCGCCGCGCACCCCTTTTTCGTCGCGCGCCTTCACCGCCACCGCCAGCGCCTTCTGCGCCTCGGCCAGCGTGTCGATCCACGCCATGCGCATGTTCTCGAACATCGGCCTTGCGTCGATCTCGCGCAGCGTGCCGATGGCCCGTTGCAGGTCGTTGGAGTAGTAGTCGATGGCGTCGACGGCAGTGTCGTCGTCCGCGATGCGCGGTGCGTCGCGGAGGATCGCCTCGTAGACGTGCAGTTGCACGTGGTGCAACTGGTCGTGCACGGACTTGAACGCATCGAGGCGGTGGATGAGGCCGACGATCGTGTTGAAGCGGAGCTCGTATTCGAGGAGTTTCTCGCGCACGTGTCCCGCGGAGATGAGCTCGGACATCGTCCGGAGCCCCTCGCCCACGGGTCTGGTGCGGACGACGTCGGGCGCGCCGAGGGGACGGGCGAGGCTGCGGACGAGCTTCGCCATCTGATCGCTGATGGTCGCGTCGTTGACGCAATCGACGTACGTGCGCAGCGACAGCCACGGCGGGGCGTTGCATTTTTCGCGGAGGATCGGGATCAGCCGTCCGCGTGCGCCGGTGGGATCCTGCTGCACGCTGAGCATCCCTTCGAACTGCGACCACTCGCTGTCGACCCAGTTCTGCGTGAGCACGGCCACGGTGCGGCGCGACTGGAGGACGCCGTCCGTCATGTTCGTGATCGAGCTGTTGCCGGCGGCGAAACCGTCCTCATCGACGAGCACGCGCAGGCCGCCGTCGCGCAGCGCCTTCACGAGCACGCCCGAAACCCACGCCTTGTCTTTGTGGCTGTAGCTCACGAAGACGTCATGGGGGTACTCCGCCGGTGTCGTGGCGCTCATGGATCCCTGGATGGACGGATTTCCATGAGTATAGCCCACCATCCTCGGCACTCCACGTGCACGCCCCGTTTGTCACACCTTTACAGGAGGCTGAACGATGAGAGTCGCCGTCGCCCTTTTCGCCGCCATCGTGCTCGCGCTGCCGCTCGCCGCTGCAAACGACCAGGAAGTCGAATACGAACAACTGCTGCTCACGGTCGCGCCGTCGATCGTGCATTGCGCGCGCGACTCGCGGTACGAGACGCGGCTCATCGCGTACAACGGCGACGAGAGCGCGCGCACGCTCTGTCCGGCAGGGCGCTGCATGGCCGTCGAGCCGAACACCGGCGCCGAGTTCACCGGCGATTACGCGGGCGGCGTGCCGCTGCCGGTGTTCATGTACGTGCCGAAGGAAGAAGCGGCGCGCATGCGCTTCTCGTTGATGGTCGAGAGCAGCGAGCTCAATCATCCCGAGGATCGCGCGTACACGGAATTGCCGATCGTGCGGGCCAGCGACTTCCGCGAAGGGAAGATGCAGTTCATCGGCGTCCGCCTCGACGAAGACTTCCGCCAGACCGTGCGCACGTACGGTCTCGACGGCAGGCAGACGGGACACCTGATCATGCGCGTGTACTCGCTGAAGACGGGCGAGCTCGAGCACTCCTGCCTGCACTACGTCGGCCCGCTCTCCGAGACGCCGGAACTGACCGCGGACGGCCGGCAGTTGCGTCCCTCGTTCGGAATGGAATGCAACATGGCCGACCACGTCCACGCGCACGGGCAGAAGGTGCGCATCGAGCTCGAGTCGCTGACGCCGGGACTGAAGTACTGGGCGTTCCTGTCGATCACGAACAACAAGACGCAGCACTTCTATACGGTGCTGCCGCAGTAGCTCGCCCGCGTCATCCTGAGCCGCGCAGACGGCGAAGGATCTCGAAATGCGCGTCCGCAGCCACGGGCCATGGGCGTCGCATTTAGAGCCCCTTCGCCGTCGTTCCGGCTCAGGGAGACGAGACGGCTACTCGGCGAGCGTCATGAGCCACACGTCCGCTTCCGTCTTGCGGTCGGAGAAGACGAGCGTGCGGGCGTCGGCGGAAAGGCTCATCGACGCGATGGGGAACGGCGCGTGGACGTCGCGGATGGCATTCGTGTCGATGTTCACGATGCGCAGGCGGCCGCCGTCGCCGTAGAGGATCTCCCGTCCGCCCGGCAGCCAGATCGCGCGCGCGCCGGTCTCGGTGAGCTCGCGATACGTCTTCGTGGCGAATGAGTACACGGCGATGCCCGGCCGGCTCAGCTCCCCGGCCAGCATCGTGCCGTCCGGCGACCAGGCCGTGAACTGCGCTTTGCGTCCTTGCGGTCCCGGCGGCAGCGGCGTGATGCGCCCGTCCTCGAGCACGTACGTGTTCTCGTCGTTGTAGAACGAGAGGCGTTTTCCGTCCGGCGCAACGCCCGGATACCACATCGATTGCGTCGTCGAATGCGGCACGCGCGCGAGCCCGCTGCCGTCGGCGTGGATGCTCCAGATCTCGTAGCGTCCGGTCTCGCGCTGCGAGTAGAAGTAGATCGTCGAGCCGTCGGGCGACCACGTCGCGCCGCGGTCGCGCGCCATGTCGTTCGTGAGCTGGCGGATCTCCCCCGTCGCGATCTCGATCACGTACAGGTCTTCCTGCCCGCCGCGATTGGTGATGGCGACGAAGCGCCCATCCGGCGACACCTGCGAGCTGAAGACGAGGAACGAGCCCGCGACGATCGGCCTGGACTCGCCGAGAATCGCGCCGGATGCGGGATCGAACGGCGCGCTGCGCATCGACTCGCTCTGATCGATCGACGCGAACAGCATGCGCTTCCCGTCCATGGCCATGCTGAAGTGGCCGCTGTAGCGCGCGGGCGTCGTCACCGGCTCGGGCGTGCCGCGCGGCTTGCCGCTCTCCTCGTCGATGCGCACGCGCCACAGATTCATCGCGCCGTTGCGATCGCTGCCGAAGTAAAGATGTTGACCATCCGGCGACCAGGCCGGATTCCAGTCCACCGCCACGTCCTCGGTCACCCGCACCACCGTCGACGCCGGATCCTTCGCGTTCGGATCGATGGTCCAGAGATCGCGCTGCGCGCCGTCGCCGATGATGCTCCAGTACGCGATGCGCGAGCCGTGCGGCGACCACGCCGGCTGCACGGCGTCCGACGCGAGCAGCTTCCGCTCCGCGCCGCTGGCCACGTCGACGACGAGGAGGCTGCTCATCTTCCCGCGCGACGTCGGCACGTACCCCACCGGTTCAGTGGCGCACGCGATCTGCTTGCCGTCCGGCGACCAGGTCGGGTTGAAGCACGAGGCGGTGATGCGGCGATTCGACTCGCCTGTCGCGCCCATGATGAAGATCCCGCCGCCGTCGCACTCGGAGCGGTAGGCAATCATCGACCCGTCGGGGGAAAACGCCGGCTGCGAGTCCGCGGCGCGGCAGCGTTTGGTGAGGTTGATGGCATTGCGGCCGGTGACGCGCTGCAGATAGATGTCCGCGTTCGGACCGCTGCCGCGCGCGAAGACGAACGTCTCCCCGTCCGGCGCGATCGACGGCGCGAGATCGAGCCCGTCCTGCACGGTCAGTTGCGTGAACGACGCCGTCACCGCCTGCGCACCGGCGCTGCGGCCGCGCAGCAGCCACCCGGCCGTGAGTCCCACGATCAGCAAGGCCAGGGCGCCCCCGATCGCGGCCCACCGCTTCGGCGAGATTGCCGGCACTTCCATCGTCGGCACCGTGCCCGAAGCGGAGGAGAGCATCTCCAGATGAAACGCGAGATCGCGTGCGGACTGGAAGCGCTGCTCCGGACTCTTCTCCAGGCAATGCCGCACGACGCGATCGAGTCCCGGGGTCACATTCGGATTCGCGCCGACGAGGTCCGGCGGATCTTCGCGCAGGATCACCGACATCGTGTCGGCGGGCGAGGTGCTGCGGAACGGATGCTCGCCGGCGAGCATCTCGTACATGACCGTGCCGAGGGAGAAGATGTCGCTGCGATGGTCAACAGCTTGACCACGCACCTGCTCGGGCGACATGTAGCCGACGGTGCCGATGACGGTGCCGGGCGAGGTGTCCTGCTCCATCGTGTCGTCGTCGGCGAGGGCGTGATCGTCGGTGCGCAGTTTGGCGACGCCGAAATCGAGGATCTTCACGCGCCCGTCTTTGGTGACGAAGAGGTTCTCCGGCTTGAGGTCGCGATGGATGATGCCGCGGTCGTGCGCGGCGGCGAGTCCGTTCGCGATCTGGATCGCGTAATCGACCGCTTTGCGGATGGGCAGCTTCATCGGCACGCCGTTGTCGCGGAGGCAACTGCGCAGCGTCTGCCCTTCGAGCAGCTCCGTGACGATGTACGGCTTCCCGTCGGCGCTCCCCGCGTCGAAGATCGTGAGGAGATTCGGATGATTGAGCGCACCGACGGCACGCGCTTCCTGCTCGAAGCGATGCATGCGGTCCGCGAACTTGGCGAAGGTCGGCGGCAGGACCTTCAACGCGACGTCGCGCCGGATGCGCGGATCATGAGCGCGGTACACCTCGCTCATTCCACCCGTTCCGATCCGCGTCACGATTTCGTACGGACCGAGGCGCGTGCCTGGTGATAACGACATTGGACGGAGGAGATTGTACGTGGTTCGCGCTGCGCGCGCGGTTGTCGGTTGTCGGTTTTCCACCCGGCCGCATACCCGTTGCTCACCCAGTGGCGCGAGGAAAGCGCGGGCCGTCCGAGCACCACGCAGGCGACGCGCAGGAACGGGTGTGCGGCCTTGCGGACAACAGGCAACCGGCGTCTCGGACGTGACGGCTCGGTGAACACGTGATCCCGCTCACGCAACTTCCCGCGCTTCGGGCCGAATATGCACAGCACCATGAGCTACACCGATTGGCTTCGCCGTCAGGTCGAAACGATGGAGGACGAGATTCGCCGCCATTCCGTCTTCGACACCGACAGTCCCGCCACCGCGGGGCAGCTCCGCGAGCTGCGCTCGAAGGTGGTCATCCACACGTATCTGAAGCAGCAATTGCTGCGTCGCGAGACGATCCAGACGGTCGCGGAAGAAGAGCACGACACGCAGGAGTTCGTGCTGGTGCGGCGCTCGTAGCGCGGCATGGCCGGTTTTCCGTTGCCTGCACACCCGTTGAGGTGCGCGCCCGCCGGCGCGCCTTGCTCTCGACCTGAATCATCGGAGCAACGGGTGCGCGGGGAGCGGAAAACCGGTACGCTCGTCCGCGCATGGCGCATTACGACATTCCCCTCGACCTCCCGCACGCCGGCCGGATCGCCGGACGCATCGAGGAGCTGCTCGCGCGGCACGCCGAGGAGCATGGGAGCGGGATGGATGCGGCGCTGGAGCTCGCGGAAACGCTCGACCGCCTCCTCTTCCCTTACACCGCGAAGGACGAGAACCCCGAGGAATCGGAAGCCCTCGCCGTGCGCGAGCAGGCCGCGGACCTCGGCCGCAAGCTCGTCGACGCCCTCGAGGCGAGCGGCATCGCGGGGGACCGCCTCGGCCAGTTCGTACGCAATCTTTTCGAATGTCTCGCGCTGGGCGAAGAAGGGGCGCGAATCTCGCTCCGCGCGGGCGAGAATCCTGCATCGTTGCAGCGACCGGTTTAGAGTGGATACGGCGCGGTCCTTGCGAATCTTCTCGCGAGGCTGTCAGACTGTACGGATTACAGGCAAGAAAGTGATGATTGGATGCCTTCTAAAGTCTTTGTAGGGAACCTCGATTTCAACACGACGCGCACGGAAGTGCAGGACCTCTTCGCGCAGGTCGGCGAGGTTCGCGACGTGTTCCTGCCGACGGACCGCGAGAGCGGCCGGCCGCGCGGCTTCGCCTTTGTCGAATACACGAAGGATGAAGACGCGACGGCTGCCATCGAGCGCTTCAACGGCTACCAGCTCTCCGGTCGCGCACTTCGCGTGAACGCGGCGGAAGAGCGGCCGCGCACCGGTGGTGGCGGCGGTGGACGCGGCGGTTACTCGGGTGGCGGCGGCGGTCGCGGCGGCTACTCGGGTGGCGGCGGCTACGGCGGTGGCGGTGGCTACGGCGGTGGCGGCTACGGCGGCGGCGGTGGCGGCGACTACACCGGCGGCGGCGGCGGTGGTGGCGATTACACCGGCGGCGACTACGGCGGTGGCGGCTACGGCGGCGGCGGCGGCAAGTCGAAAGGCAGCCGGCGCAACATCCGCGGCAAAAAGCGCAGTCTGTAAACAGGTGTAGGGACGGCCGCCCCCGGGCGGCCGTCCCTGGTTCGCACCTAGTTTGCGCGATAGCCCTGGATCGTCCGCACGTTCGCGCCCGGTTTGGCCACGCTCACCTTGATCGTGCGCCAGCTTCCCGGCGTGACGCCCGTAGGCCGTTCGAACGAGAGCACGTACTGGCCACGGATGTCCTCCGCGAGCTGATCGAAGACTGCCGGCAGCTTCTCGAGCGGCGTGGCGTGGAACATCAGCCCGCCCGTGGCTTGCGCGATCGTGCGCAACGCGTGATTCATGCGTTCCCCTCCCTGCGGCACCACGACGTACACCGGCACCCCGATCGTCCGCGCCAGCCGCTCGCACTCTTTCGCGCTCGCGCTGCTGACGCCTTCGCGTCCATCCGTGAACACGATCAGCGCTTTCTTTCCGGCGATGCCCTGGAACTGCTGGAGCGCGAGCGTCACGCCGTCGAACATCGACGTGCCGCCGACCGGCGCAAGGTCGAACACCGAAGCGCGCAGCGACTCGACGTTGTTCGACCGCGGATGCACGAGCCGCGGCATCGTGTCGAACGCCACGATGAAGGACTGATCGTCGTCGCGAATGCGTCCCAGGAATTCGCTCGCGGCGCGGAGCACGTAGATCTGCTTCCCCTGCATGCTCGACGAGCTGTCGATCGCGATACCGACCGTCACCGGCTCGTCGTCGCTCGAGCGCAGGGATGCCGCGACTTTCCTCCCCTCCTCCTCGACGGCGAAATCGTTCGCCGTGAGCCCCGCCATGCGCTTGCCTGCCTTGTCGGTGACGGTCGCGATGACGGTGACGGCCGCCACCTCGACGTTCTCACTCACACCCGTCGCGTTGTAGATCTTCGTCGCCTCGGACGTCGTCCCGTCGTCGAGCACACCCACCGCGCGCAGATAGCCGAACTCGCGGCCGTGCACCTGCACGTTCGTGCGATACGGCGGTGCGGTGAGCGTCGCCACCGGAACGTCGTTCCACGACACGTCGACTTTCTGCACCGCGCGTCCGGGCGGCACACGCACGTCGAGCTGCACCTCGGTCTCACCTTCGACGGTCGCCGCCGCCGGCGAGACGATCGAGACGAGGAACGCGTCGTTGCGGTCGTTGATCGTGAGGACGGCCTCCCCCTGCGCGCTGCCGGTGCTGTCGAACGCGCGCGCTTTCAACGTGCGGACGCGGGGCGTGGGACCGACGTCGATCGACGCGCGGAACGGTGCCTCGTTCCGCGACGCCACCTTCTTTTCGTCGAGATAAAAGTCGACGCGCGCCACACCGCCCGGCGTCTCCACGAGAAAGTCCGCGTCGCCCGTGAGCGTCCGCCGCGCCGGAGGAACGATGCGCAACGCCGCCTGCACGCCTTCCTTCGGCGGCAGCGGACGTTTATCGAACTGCGCGAGCGCGCGACGCGCCATCTCGAGGGTCGTCGTGCCGGGTGCCGCGAGCGCGTACGCCTTCCGATACGACTCGACGGCGAGATTCATCTCGCGTCGGTTCGGCGCCGCGGTGCCGACGGACGTGAGGACCTGCATCGGCAGCGATCCCGTGCTGTTGCGTCCGCGGCGTCCGGTCGGAGCGATGGGCGTGGCGTCGACCTGCCGCGCCTGTGCCTGCGACACGTGAATCGCCCCCATCGCCAGATGCCCCTCGGCCGCCACGGCGTTGCTGATCGGCTGGCGCAGGATGTCGCCGACGATCGTGCGTCCGCGCACTTTCTGTCCCGCGCCGTACCAGGCATAGCCCGCGGAGACGCGCGCGAGCTGCTCCGATTCTTTGTCGCCCGCCTTCGCATACGCTTCGGTGGCCTTGTCGAATCGAACCGCGGCCCCGGGCCAGCGGGCGATGCTGACGAGTGCATTGCCGGTCGCGAAATCGGCCGCCGCCTCCTGTCCCGCGAGACGCAACGCGGCAGCCTCGGCGACGAGGTCGCGAATGCTGCGGAAGCGCAGCAGGTCTTCTCCGATCTGTGCCGTTGTGAGCTTGTCCACCACGCCGAGCTGCACGCCGGATGCGTCGTAGATCGCGAGCAGCGGCACCTTCTCCCGCTTCGACAGCTCCTCGGCGATCGGATGCTGTACCGCCCCTTTCGTGATCTTCAGCGGAAGAAACGCGTCGAACGCGCGCAACAGGACCTCGTCGGTCCCCAGCTTGCGCATGAGCGCATCCGCGTCGTCGTTGCATGTGTCGCAGTCATCGCGGAAGTAGACGAGCAGCATCTTCTGCTGCGCACGCGCGACGGCGCTGGCGACGGTCGGCACCGTGTGCCACGGAATCGACGGCGCATCCTGCGCGAACGTAACCGGAACGAGGAGAACGAGCGCGAATACCGCTGCAGCGGTGCGGATCATGACCCGATCAGTGTAGCTCCCCTCTTATCGCAACGCGGGAGAGGAGACTGGAGTTCGGCGAACAGACACACGGAACCAGGCATGCTCGCCGGACGAGGACGTTCAGCACTTCCTGCTCAACGAAATACACGAGCGAGTATGGATACTCGGAGCGACGACGAATGACCGGTTCCGCGGCGGCGGATCGTGCAGAGCCCTCGCACCTCGTTTGGTGCCTTTGTCGCTGTATTTGTCGGTGGATCAGATGCCGGTAACGCGCACGACTTCTTCGAAACTCGTGATCCCCTCGGCCAGTTTGCGCAGCGCGCTCTGCCGCAATGTGCGCATGCCGCGTTTGATGGCCATGTCCTTGATCTTGAGAAAGTCTTCGCCGTGGTCGATGAGGTCGCGGATGGCGTTGTCGACGGGGAGAATCTCGAAGATGCCGGTGCGGCCGAAATAGCCTGTGTTGCGGCAGCGGATGCAGCCCGCGCCTTCCTTGACGATGATGCGCTTCCCTGCCGGAGCCTGCAGGTTCAGCATCGCCGCCTCTTCGACCGTCAGCGGGCGATTGCGTTTGCAGTCGTCGCAGATGCGGCGCACGAGGCGCTGCGCCATCGCGCCGACGAGCGACGAAGAGATGAGGAACGGCTGGATGCCGAGGTCCGTGAGACGTGTGATCGAAGTCGCGGCGTCGTTCGTGTGCAGCGTCGAAAAGACGAGATGGCCCGTGAGCGCGGCCTGCACGGCGTTCTGCGCGGTCTCCTGATCGCGGATCTCGCCGACCATGATGATGTCGGGGTCCTGGCGCAGGATCGTGCGCAGCGCGGATGCGAACGTGATCCCGATCTTGTTCTGCACCGAGGTTTGATTGAACTCGTCGTGCACCATTTCGATCGGGTCTTCGATCGTAGTGATGTTGATCTCCGGCGACGCGAGCGATTTGAGCGCGGAGTACAGCGTGACGGTCTTGCCGGAGCCGGTCGGACCGGTGACGAGGATGATGCCGTGCGGGCGCTTGATCCAGTCCGCAAACGTCTTCATCTCGTCCTCATAGAAGCCGAGGCCCGAAAGCTCGCGGATCATCACCTCCGGGTCGAAGATGCGCATGACCACTTTTTCGCCGAACGCGGTCGGCAGCGTGGAAACGCGCAGCTCGATCTCCTGCCCCGCGTGCTCGGTCTTGATGCGGCCGTCCTGCGGGCGGCGCTTCTCGGCGATGTCCATGCGGCACATCGTCTTGAGGCGCGAGGTGATGGCGAGGTTGACGAGCTTCGGGACGCGCTGGATCTCGTGCAGCACGCCGTCGATGCGGAAGCGGATCACGGCGAGCTCGCGCTTCGGCTCGATGTGGATGTCCGACGCGCGCGACTCGTACGCGTGCTGCAGCAGAAAGTCGACGGCGTTGACGATGTGCGCGTCGCTGGTCTCGATCTCCGATCCCGACTTGAGCTTGATGTACTGCTCGAGATTGCCGAGGTCGATCGCGCCTTTGGTGAGGTCGCGCTCGGCCTTCGTGACCGAGGCTCGGAAGCCGTACTGCTCGTTGATGACGCCCATCACGTCGCTCTCGGCGGAGACGACGACCTCGATGTCCTGCTTGGCCATCGGGCGGTACGAGTCGATGGCCATGCGGTCGTACGGATTCACGACCGCGACGACGAGCTTTCCGTCGCGCACGGCGACCGGCACCATCTTGTGCTTGCGCGCGAACGGCCGCGAGATGCGCGATTCGATCATCTGCACGTCGAGCTTGAGCGTGTCGATCTTGAAGAACGGCAACCGCGCATCCTCGGCGATGAGGCGCGCGAGGAGGATGTCGTCGATGCGCGTCCCGTTGCCGCTGGCGTCGGTGAGGTTCATGGCCATGAGTGCGCGGAACGGACTCGCTTCCTCGTCCGTGCGGAGCTTGGAGCTGCGCGCCTGCAGCCGGAACTGCCGGTCCGCCGCCTCCACGTCCGCTCGCTGCCGGTCGTCGATGAATCCCGCGTTGAGGAGCAGATCGCCGAGGTACGCGACCGTGATCTCGCGCGAGGCGGTGGGCAGCGGAACGTTCGTGAGCGTGGTCATTGAGAGGAAAATGTTAGCCGAGGATGGGAAAACTCCCCACAAGGAGCGGCGGCGTCCGCGCCGCGCCTTCGATCACGGCAGGATGAGCGGCCCGTTTCCGGCGATCGCCGATGGAAACTGCGCGCGCACTTCCGGCATCGCAAATGGATCCGCGCCCGGCGGCAGGTGCGGCGGACGCGCCAGCCGCGAGAAGCCGCGATAGACGACGATCGGCGCGCTCTCGACGAGCGAGAGCAGGACTGCTTCTCCGTTGGCCGTGAACGGCATGCGTCCGCGCATCGTCTGATGCCGCGCCAGCGCACCGGCGGGCACGATCACGGCGCCGATCGCGACTCCGAGCTCGTATTCGGCATCGGCCGCGGTGCGGATGGCAACGTCGCGGACCGGCGCGGCAGGAACGCGCAGGCGCAGCGGTCCGGTCGCGGGGAGTGAGAGCACGGCGAGCGGATGACTGGCGCTGACAAACACCGCGCGCTCGTTCGCGCCGTGCGGCCGGCGATGTTTGAAGTTCCCGTCAGCGTCGACGCTGACGGCCTCCGATTGCGCGCCGTCGGGCGTGACGAAGAACAGCATGCCGCCCTTCACCGCGGAAAGGCCTTCGATGACTCCGGCGAATGTCTCGATGCGCGTCAGCGCGATCACGAGCGGATCGGACGTTTCGTTCTGCACGCACCGCGGCGCGTAGTCCTCTGCACGCGCGCAGACGGAGAACTTCCCGAGCGGCATGCGGCGGAGCGTCACGGCGCCGTCCTCCCCCGCGGGATCGAGCACTTCCGTGAAGCGCTCCGCCCGCGGGTTGCCGGGATCGACCACGAGCGCGTGCACTCGCGCACGTGCGATCGGCTTCGTGGTGGCGGCGTCGACTACGCGGACGTTGAGGGGCGAAGGGAGCTCGATGTCGAGTTTCGGGAGCGTCGACAGCGGGACCTCGGAAAGATGCACGAACTCGGCGTCGCCCGCACAATCGCGAATGACGGCGCGATCCGTCTCCTTCGGAAAAAGAATGGCATAGGCGCCGCCGCCTCCCGTGAGGGCGCTCCCGCCACCGGCAACCACGCGTGCGTGGACCGGTTTGCCGTTGCGCGTCACGCTGCCGGCGAGCGTGAACAGCGGAAGATCGAGCGTGACGTCGTGCGTCCCTGGCGACACCGTGACGGGCTGCTTCCATGTGTTGCCGAGGCGAAGCTCGTAGGTGCCGGAGGGGACGCTGGCGAACGTCGCCGCTCCGTCGACGAGTGGAAGCGCGCGCATGGCCGGACAGCTCGCGCCGATGCAGTGCAGCTCGAGCGCGCTCGGCTTGCGGCCATCGCTGCACTCCGGGTCGTCGAGGCGGCGCAGCCATTCGACCACCGGCGTCGTGGCGCGGACGCGCAACTCCGCGGCAGGCGCGAGCCGCAGCGCGGGAATCGTGGCCACCCGCGTGGCCGGTCCCGGCTTCACGGCCGTTTCTGCCGTCTCCCACGTGGCGCCGCTCAGCCGCAGCGTGCCCTCGCCGCCGGACACGCTTTTGAAGATCACCAGATCGCGATCGCGCAGCGGACCGCCCGCAAAGAGTGGCGTCTGCGGACGCCCGCCGGAGAGCAGTTCCACCTGTGGCGCCGGCAACGCGTCCGGCGGGCGCGATGCGGCGGCGAGATACGCCACGGCGTCGCCAGTCGCGGGGCGCTCAAAGTCGTCGAGCACGACGCGGGCACCTGCCGCTGCGCCCGCGTGCGCGTCGCCGAATCGAAGCTCGCCGTTCCGTACGCGCACCGGTACGAACGGCAGGTTCGCGGGGATGGTCGCCGTCTTCGACAGCATGGGCAACGCGAACGCGAGCGTCTTCTTCGTCCCCGGAAAGTAGAGGCGGCCCGGCTCCTCCGCGGACACCGTCGCCGCCGGGGCGAGGTCGATCGTGATCTCGCGGTACCCGCTGTCCGCGTCTGGCGGATCGTCGCGTACTACGAGCAGGTACGGATGCGTGCTCGCGTACTTGCCTTCCACGACCGCAAAGACGTTCCACCTCCCCTTCGGAAATGCCACCACCGTCGACGCCGGAAAACAGTCGACGCCACTGCCGCTGAACCATTGCTCCACCGGCGACTCCCCGCCGGCAAACGCGCACACCTCCGCCCCGCTCACCGGCTTGCCGGTAGGCGTGCGCAGCGTGAACCCGAACCGCACCGCAAACGCGGGAAACGCGAAGAGGAGCACCGCGAGGAGACGAAGCGTGCGCATCGCGTGAGTTACTGCATGATGCCGAGTGCCTCACCGCACCTCGAGCAGAAATCCCTTCAAATACTCCCCTTCCGGACAATACAGCGACACCGGATGGTCGCTCCCGGCCGTGAGCCTGCGCACGAACGACACCTGCCGTCCCGAATCCAGCGCCGCGGCGAAGATGACTTTCTGGAAGAGGTCGAGGGACATGTGGCCGGAGCAGGAGAAGGTCATCATCAGACCACCCGGCGCGACCATGCGCATGGCGTGGAGGTTGACGTCCTTGTAGCCGCGCGCGGCGCGCTCGACTTCGCCGCGGCTCTTCGCGAATGCCGGCGGATCGCAGATGAGGAGGTCGAACGGCTCGTGGCGCTGGCGCACGTACTGGAACGCGTCCGCGACGACGTGCTCGCCGGTGGTGCCATTCAGTTCGTGATTCATCCGCGCGGTCTCGATGGCAGGCGCG
>Ga0196958_10000445_pt1 | contig 13479 bp, 11 predicted proteins | sample S1v_10metaG_FD_148654 | JGI IMG/M metagenome (GOLD analysis project Ga0196958, IMG submission 148654) | Soil microbial communities from Anza Borrego desert, Southern California, United States - S1+v_10 | ecosystem: Environmental > Terrestrial > Soil > Desert | place: USA: California | collected...
TCACACCTGGATTGTTCGGCTTGCGGCAGCGCTCGAGCCTCGAACGCCTGGATGTCGATACCGGCAACTTCCATTCGGCTTTGGAGACCACTGCCGACGAGAGCGCGGCGGACATCGCGCTGCGGCTGGTGAACGCTCTCACGTGGTACCTGCTATTGCGGGGCAGGGTTCAGCAGGCTGTCCGCTGGGCCAGACGGGCACTGGCCACTCCAGGCGCCGCATCACAGATGCTGTTCGCGCGGGTGAAGTGCTGGGAGGCAGGTATCACCGTTCTACTCGAAACTGAACCTGACCGGGCAAGTCATACCAGAGCTGCCCTAGCGACATTCGACGACGCTGGTGATTTGACCGGATTGTCGATGGCGCAGTGGTTCCTTGGCTACGTCCTGCTTCATGCGGGCGACGTCGAAGTCAGCGAGGACCTGGCGCAGAAGTCCTCCGCGGGCTTTCGGTCGCTCGGACATGCATGGGGCATGGCCGCGTGCGCGAGCCTGCGCGCTCACCACGCCATCCTCCGAGGAGACAGGACCTCAGCGGCCGTCGCCGCCGAGGAGGCACTTGCAGGATTTCGCGGGCTGAGCGACCGTGGTGGTGAGCTCCTCACCATCTACCCTCGCGCTGTACTGGCTGAGTACGGTGGCGACCATGTCGCCGCCGAACGGTTACACCGCGACGGCCTCGCGTTGGCCGACGAGCTGGGTATGTGGGCAGAAGCCGCAGACCGGCATTCCGGCCTCGGCAAGCTGGCGCTGACCCGGCAGGACTATGACGTCGCCCGAAAGCACTTCGAGGCGGCGAGAAAGCTCGCCGCAGACCATAGTTTCAAGCCCGCGGAAGCTATCGCGATGACCGGACTGGGGCAAGTCTGTCTCCGCACAGGGGACCTGGCCGCAGCTGAGAAGCTTCTTCGTGAGGTCGAAGTGTGGTTTCGGCGAGGCGGCCATGCACAACAGCACTCCACTGTTCTCGCCGAGCTAGATCTGATAGGCCGGCTACGGGATGAACGCCAGGGGCTCGCTCCCCGACCGAACATCCTCGACACGTCGGGCAGGGTTGTACACGAGCGCTTATGCGGAGAATAGGGAACTGGGATCGTTGGCCTGGCGCCCGGCGACCAGACCGGCTCACTGGCAGGCCTGGAGATGGCGAGAGTCGGTTTTCACTGCTTTCGTCCGTCTAAAGAACTTGCAGAGACGTAGGCCTGAAGCGGACTCAAGCGATACTTAGTTGGTGAATAGCAATCAATACTCGCAAAGCTCCGTTCTGACATCAGTTGGATCGTCTCTTCGACGGTGACGCAGACCGTCGACACGGCCGGTCTCGGTGCTGTTACCGGCTTGAAGACCGCCACTGGCCAGGCCGTTGTGGAGGAACAATGGCCGAGGCATGCCAGGGCTGAGTTCGGTGGGACGCTACGCAACTGTGTCGTGCCAATCGACCGATCTGTTCGCCAGCGTCCCCGCACGAAATCTTCGGGAGGTACGCGTCATTGCGGTCGGCCCAGGTGCCACCGTTTGGGGCCACGGTTCCAAACGGCGACATCTAGTACTACGACAACGCCTAGATCTTCCGGCTCCGGGACCATCCCAAGATATTCCTCGGATCTCGTCGAAGCTGGTGCGGCATATGGCCAAGTGTCTGTAGATCCGCAGCAAGCGGTCCGACACCTCCTGGTCGTCGGGGCGCAACCTGGTGGCCATGCGGTAGACGCGGCATCCTATAACCTGTCATATATCGTATTAGCCCTGCAGGAACTCCGTGAACGTTCTGTCGAGGATTCGTATCTAAACTGATCCGCGTTCGTGTAACCAACGCGCGCACACGGAAGCCGTGCTCAAGGCTTTAGCCGGCACGCGTGCAAAACTTGTCATGTACATGTCGGGTCTCACAATAAACTTCGTTCATCGATGGTAATTGTGACGGCGAGTCGGGACAGCAGGGCTAAAGATCGGCGGGGCGCTTGCATCGCAGAAGTTCTGCCGAGTAAGTTCCTGTTGCGGAGCGCGCTGGTTCGTTCTCTCACCTTTGTCAAGCCAATCAAGGATGGTGGCCATGTCTCTGGCGACTCGACGCGGCTCCCGCTGGCTGGCTGTCGTTGTGATGCTTGCCCTTGGCGTTGTATCGTTGAGTTCTGCATCTGCCGCACCTGCCGGACCCAGTGCTGATGCGTCGGCGGCGCCGAACCCTGTGGACGCCGCGTCCGCTGGCCTGATTGCGTCACACTATGTTCGCAACACGGTTTCGCGCATCGCGAAGCTCCGCTCGAACCTGGCTACCGGTGAAGGGCGATACGACAGCACGATTGACGCGGGGAAAAAAACCCTGACGGCCTCGATCACACTGCCAAAGACCGCGAACGCATATTTCGTGACATTTGCGTTCCTGCCAGTGACCAGTACCGTGGAGCTGCTCCCCCACGGGGATCAGGGTGGTTCACTGTTGAAAGACCCGGGGGATGCCGGCGAGGTAGCTTCGCGTCCATTTCCCGACGGCAAGAAGTACTTCTCGGTGATCGTAGACCTGACGCTGCGGCTCACAATCCGACTTAGCGAGACGAAGGTTGACGGCAAAGTCCTCGATGTCGGACCGAACTGCAAGACGCAAAGCCCCATGATCATCAAGATCAAAGGCCTGATCGGATTGCAGGACACGGCGCCACCTACCACGCTCAAAAGCGGTTTTGACATTCCGCCGTTCTCCGGCTGCGGAGTGCGGGAAGATCTGGACAAGCTCATCACCGGTATGATCTCCGGCCCGGGGAACGAGATGAGTACCGCCATTGCTGTCCGCTGCATCTCGACCTGTACCGGATAAGGGGACCCCCTCGATAGTCGCGTCTTCAGGTATCGGTGGGGATCAAACCCGGTTCGACGACTGACTCTCGCCTTGACGCAGGTCGTGTCTGCATCAGCGGAGCTACCAGCCCGGGATTGGCGTAGCGTACGCGGCGAGTCCAGGGTCACGGCGCGAAGTCGTCGTTCGCGCCTGACCGCAGAGCGGCGCTCATTTCGAGATCGGTTCCTGTCGGCGGCCGTCGAGCGCTCCGCGGGCTGCTGACGTCGGCGCGGCAGATTCAGAGCCTGTCTCATGTGGTGAGTTCACGGAGCTTCTTGTGGCGGGTGGGGGCTGCCCCGAGGAGGAGGAAGGCGAGGAAGTGCTCGGCTTTACGTTCGTCGCGCAGGGTGAGACGGCGATAGGCGGTGAAGCAGGCCATGGTGCGTTGGATGACCCAGCGGTGCCTACCGAGTTTCGCGCTGGCCTCGATGCCTTTCCGGGCGATGCGGGCCTTGATGCCGCGGTCGCGGACCCAGCGCCGCAGGTCGGGTTGGTCGTAGGCCTTGTCGGCGTGCAGCTTTGCGGGCTTACGCCGACGTGGACCGCGCCGGGACTTGATCGCCGGCATTGCCATGACCAGGGGCTTGAGGGCCTCGATGTCATGAGTGTTGGCTGCCGAGTTCGTCCAGCGCCGCATGGTGCAGTCGGCGCCAGAGCCCAGCTGTGATCCACTGGCTGAAGCGGCGGTGTGGGGTCTGGGATGGCACCCCGAACGACGGTGGCAGATCCCGCCACGCGCAGCCGCTGGTCAGCACGTACACGAGCGCCGTGAACACCGCACGAGCCTCCACTGGAGCCGTTCCGCCTCTCTGCGGACGCGGCCGGAACTCCGGAACCAACGGCTCAACCAGCTCCCACAACTCGTCCGGTACCAACCGCAGCGACAACCGATCAACCACGAGCAAGATTATGACTCAGGAAGCATCCATCACCACGTAAGACACACTTTTAGACGATTTCGCTTGTCGTGTGCCGATCATGGTAGGTCGTGAAAATTGTCACTGTCGCCTGAACCCTGAATATTTTCTTCACTCAGGCTTTCGTAAATATACAAAACTGCATGATCGTCCTGAGGTTTGCACGGATTCCTGTTCCTTCATTTCCTTTCAAGGCGCAGGGCTCGCGGCCGCTGTGCTGGGAATCCCATCGAAAGCGCAGAAGTAAAGTCGACTCGAGGGCCTTTCCGGCACGGTCGGGCCCTCAAAACCTGCTTGACGTTCATGGTGTCGATCACCGTCGGCGCCTTCAGTGGTACGCCCTTCCTTGCTCTTCTCGCGGACCGAGAAGACCGAAGCCTTGGTCGTTCGGGAGCGTTCGTGTGCCGATACCGGAGTGGAAGAAGTCCACGGCATCGACGAAGATGGATCCGGTCACTTTGACGTGTTACACGGTCGATAAACGGAGCGCTATCAGCCTAAAGCTTTTGGCATCATCGCGCACTTGATCTAGCTCTGAATTTGGAGAAAGATGAAAAAGTGGTGAACTCGGTGGGCTGCGAAACCCGTCTGGACAGGATGGTTCGGACGGAATTCCGCGATCTTCGAGGTTGCCAAGCAGTGAGGTCCATTCGGTAAAGAACTATGAATGTAACAGTGTTCCGATGAAGCCATCGTCGGGGAGGTGCCATGCGTAGCAGGGACTGGTGATCGCACGATATATAAAAGTTGATATCACCCGAGAGACGCGGCGTCAAAGCGACGCCGCGTCTCTGTGCCCCGTAACTACTCGGCTGACGTTCCGGCGATAACGTTGTTTCGTGCCCGGGACGAATTCATGGCAGACTACGTTAGGGAAATATCGACCCCGGTCGTGTGCCAATGGCGAATGTTCCTCATGTTTACCGAAGAGTTGGATTTGGCGAGTCGACTGAGCGACTGTTTTCGACCACCGCACTCATGTTACCGATCGACCCGTGGTACTTCTGGTGTTCCTAGGACCCTGACCAGAAAGCGCTCTTCGGCCCGGTCGCCGCCGTAGTTTCGTGAGGATGCCGTTGATGAGGTCGACGGTAGTGGCGACCGATGAACCGCTGAAGACGATCTAGCCAGCCGTGGTCTCGTCAGCCGATGACTGAAGTGCTTCCCGCGTCAACTGGTCGAGCCAGTCGAAAGAGAGGGCGTCCCCACTTGTCAGTAAGTTCGATTGACGACCAGCCGAGTCGTGCGAGGTGTCGTCGCCGACTTTTTCGGAGCTGGTCCAGCGATTCGCGTGCGGCAGATCCCACGGCAACCCGGGCAGCGGTGTTCGTGCTCGTCGGCGGGGTTCGACTCGGGTGACCCGGCTGATCATCTCCTCGGTCGTCGCCACCCATCAATCAGGCTTCACGCTGGGGTCCGCGGCCACCAGCTGATCACGGTTAGTCCGGACAACCGACCATGAACAACCGGTGACGACACCTGTCTACGGACAGCACACCGGCGACATCAACGAAGTCCGGCTGGAGCAGTACTAGAACCTGATTTCCCCGCATGCACGGCCGACCAGGTCGAGACGACCGTTGACGTGTGACCAGCCTTCTACGCAGACAACGGAGCGATTGGGCAGGTCGCGGTTGACGGGCAGCGTGTAGCTGGCCGGATGCCCCCAGCTGTCAGTCGAGGTGTTCTGGTCCAGCCCGCCACCGTAGATGTGGAAATGGCCGAAGAAGCGGCTGTTAGATGTCAGGGAAGCTCTAACGGAGTTGACCCTCAGACCACTACCGTCGATCTTGATACACACCAGATTGTTGCATCCCGTCATCCCGGCGTTCGCTGGGCCGGCAAGCGCGACAGAGGCGACCGCAGCCATACTGAATGCAGTCGCACCAGTGGCCGCACGCCTCAAATTCTTGGACAAGGACATTCTATTACCTCTCCTGTAGTCGGACTTGCAGGCAATGACGCTATCGCCCGCTCGCTTCGTTCTGGCTTCACCACAGGATCGCACTGGTGAGCACCTGGGATACACCTTCCATGAACCCCAGTGTCGGCAAGTGCAAGCTTCAATCGAGACAACCTGCCCGCGGCGGCCACTGATCAGCTTGGCCGGGTCAGTGGGCACATTTCGCGGCCGGGGCCCACGGCCAGTGGGGTGTAGTGAGGTCGGTGGGGAGGGTGAAGGTCTTCGTCGGGCCATGGGTAAGCGCGAAACAGGTGGCGACGTAGAGGTAACGGCAACGCCGGGGGCAGCGGATGTTGAGGCTCGAGTTTCGAATGCCTGGGTTGCGGCGTCCGGTCCAAACGGGTTTGGTAGTAGGTTATTCCGGCTGCCAGACGGCCAGCGCGGCTTGGCGAATCGCGGTGACGGCCGGACGGTTCTCTGCCGTGTCATGCCAGGCCAGCGCGGAAGTGCACGGCTTCAAGTCGACAACGTCGAGATACTTGATTCCTGGGCGGGGAAAGAGGTGCCGAGCCGCCGAGGGTTGAAATCCGATCGTTCCACCCCGGGCGATCAGCGCGAACAGGGACTCGACGTCGGAGACGACGGGCCCATATCGGACGGGCACTCCGCTCGGGCGTGGGTCCGCTGCCCAGAAGTCCCGCCAGACCTTGGGGCATTCCGGTGGGAACGACGCCACGACGCGGTGGTCCAGATCGGCGAGCCGCACACTGCCCTTGGCAGCCAGCGGATCGTCCGCCGCCACACAAACGACTCGAGGCTCACTGTTGAGGTGAAGCGTCCGAATGTCCTCCGCGACGGGCGGGCGGCAGAACACCAGATCCGCTTCGCCGGTGCTCAGACTCAGATATTGCTCACCCAGGCCCAGCAGTCGGACGTCGAGTTCGAGGGCGGGGTGACGTCTGCGCACTTCATCGAGAATCGTCACGGTATGCGTCATCGCCGCCTCGGCGCCTACCGTGCCGATCACCACCCGGCCCGCCAGACCGCGGGTGTGTTCCCCGGCCAATCGCTGCAGTCTGCGCATCGCGTGAACCACCATGCGAGCGTCCGGCAGGATAGCCAGACCGGCCTCTGTGATTACAGTCGATCGGCTCGTACGGGCGACCAGCTCGACACCGAGATGTCGTTCCAGCGCACTCAGCTGGCGGCTCAACGCGGGCTGACTCATGTACAGCCGTGCCGCGGCCCGACCGAAATGCAGCTCTTCGGCGAGCACGAGAAACATTCGTAATTGGTGCACGGTGGGAGTCGATCGATCCCCGACATCACCTGTCATGCCCGCAGGATACTCCAACGACCAGCCGACATCGGCGCAACTCAATTGACTACGCACGTCGGTGATATTCGCACGCCCCAGTCTCCGCAGCGTAATGAATAATATTCAACTTTGCCTCAGTCGACGCCGGACTCCGGCGCCATCACCGCTGACAGAGGCACTCGGCGCCAGAGCGCGGTCGCCACCGAACCGCCCGTCACGATGCCCGCGCCGGCCGCAGCGATGCTCGCGGCCGGACCCGCCAACGACGCCAGTGCGCCCGCGGCGAGAACGGCGACCCCGGCCGAGCCGGCCAGCAGCGCGTTGAAGAGCCCCATGCATCGCCCCCGTGAGGGGGCCGGGGCTAGCCAACTGAACGTCGGACCGACGACGACCAGATACGCGGTGCAAGGTCCGGTCAGCATGAACGTCACGGCCGACACGGCTAAGCCCGGACCGGCGAGGCTGCTCCAGCTCGACGATCTGGGGGTGCAGGCCGTCGGTGTCGGCGGACATCCAGACGAAGGCTGTGTCGACGAGGCCGCCCTAGGGGCACTGCGACCAGCAGGAGAGCTGTGGCAGACAGATATCACTACCTGGAGAGCATCAAATAGTGGGGATGAGAAGGGGCAGAGGCGGTCTTGACAAATTAAACGAGCGCTCGTTTAATTAAGGCATGGCCATTGATCGCAATCCGTCAACCCCCGCCGCACGCCGCCCCGGCCGGCCGCCGAAGAGTGACAGTGCTGCGACGCGGGATCGGTTGCTCGACGTCGCACTGGAATTGTTTGCGCGACAGGGGTTCGCGGCCACTACGGTCCGCCAGATCGGTGCGGCGGCCGGCATCAGCGACTCCGCCCTCTACGGTCATTTCCCAGGGAAGCAGGCGCTGTATGACGCGTTGTTCGACCAGGCCGGGCCAGTGGGTTCCAGGATTCCAGCACTCGATCCAGACGAGATGGCTGCGGCTGAGCCACAGGCGGTGATTCGCGCTCTGGTTGAGCGGGCGTGGGCGGAGTGGTCCAGCCCGCGAGCACGCCAGTTCCTCGACGTGATGCTGCGCGAGGGAACCGATGCCAGTGGCCCGGGCGACCTGAGCGCCGCGATCGAGCTGACCCGCGATCAGTTGCAGATGCCGTTCCGGCGGTGGCAGGAACGCGGGCTGGTACGTACCGATCTGCCACCCCGTCAGCTGGTATGGGAACTGTTCGCACCACTGCAGGTTCCGCGCATCCTCTACCTCCGCGGCGACGTGACCGACGCCGACCTTGCCACTGCACGCCAAGCGGTCGACAACCACTTGGCCTACTTCCTGACCTCGATCATGTCTGCCGAGAGGACTCCCTGATGAATCCCGTCGCACCCGAAATGACCGAACGCCCGACGGATTTCGTCGCGCCGAACCTGAGCCCGGTCGGCCTAGAACTGCGCCCGGTGGAACTGGGTGAGGGTGTCCACGCTCTGATGGCCAACGAAGCCCCCAAGGACAACAACGGCCTCATCATCGGTGAAAAAGCCGCGCTGGTCGTCGATGCCGGGATCACACCCCGCGTCGGACAGCACATCCAGGACATCGCCGCCGACCTCACCGACATACCGATCCGCTACCTGGTCAACACGACTTACCACGGTGATCACACTTTCGGGAACACCGCATTCGGCGCCGACGTCCGAGTCATCTCGTCACGGATGAACAAAGCGGCGATGTCCGATCTCGCTGCGGAGAAGAACATCCGCTCCGAAAGCATGTACGGTGCCGAAAAGAGCCTCGACGACGTAGTCTCGTGGCGGCTACCGGACGTGACGTTCGACCGGTACTGCGAGATCGACCTCGGTGGCCGGATAGTGCAGTTGTGGCACTTCGGCTCCGCCAACGGTCCCGGGGACACTCTCGTGCACGTCCCGGATGCGAAAGTCACCTGGACCGGAAACTTCATCTCTCCGGGTATGCCACCGATGATGCTGATCGGCGATCCTGTGGCCTACCTGCGCACCGTGCGTGCCATGCGCGCCACCCTTGCCACCGACACCCTGGTTCCCGGGCACGCCTTCATCGGCGAGGCAGAGCCCAGTATCTCCGTCCTCCTCGGCTACCTGGAGAACCTGACCGCCGCCGTGCACCGCGGCCGGGAGGCGGGCCGCCCCGTCGAGGCTTTGTACGAAGAACTTCCGATGTGGGGCATCACCACTCCTGCGGGCGCCCCCGAGCAGATCATCGCCGTACTGCGTTCACTGCACCGGCTCAACATTCTCACCACCTACCGCTGGATGGACGGCCAGCGCCTGCGGGCCGCCTGATGCGATGCTCGTCATCGGTCAGTCCCTCCTCACGGGTCATCGTGGCGCACGACTGGTAGGTCAATGACGTGCTGCCAAATGGGCGCGGCATCGGCCGTCGCCGATGCCCGACTGCAGGTCTCACCAGTCGCCGCGCCCACTGTGCCAGCGTGCTTGACCGAGCACGGACGGTTGCGACTCTTGGCGAGATGGCGCCCGCGCCACCGAATCCCGCAACACCACATACGTCCTGGTCGGCGATATCCCGCACTACGCCTTCCGCTACTTCTTCAACGTGACGATATCCGAGACGTCATCAGTCGACTGGTCTCTTGCATCGTTTGTCCGCCGGGAAGTTCACACCTTCTCCGGCTGCGAGGGGTAGGTTGTGCATTACGACGTTCGGTGCACCGGAATCCGGTCCGCGTCGCAGAGAACTGATGAACACCGGGGGTAGTCAACGTGGCGAACACAAAAGTGAAGTCTGTTCGTATTTCTGTGCATCGACGGCCGGTTTGATTGACGGCCGGCTGTCTGGGTACTTCGAAACGGCTGACAATCTCCCGCGATAGTGCCGTTTCGGGCGGCGGCCCCGGCGACTCTCCCTTCCATGGTCTCCGGGGCCGCATCTCCATGGATCGAATCCCGATGTGGCGGGACCATGGGTGTCCCGCAGCCGCGCATCTTTGGCGGAAATGAAAGACGCTCAAAGTCAACAGGGTAGCACGATGTCCCACCCCGCAGGCGTGGGAGCGGAACACTAGCTTCATCTTCGCTGTAATTGCATTGGTTCGGTGCGCAGTCTATGGGACGTCACGGGGCGTGGAATCGGCCAGCCCGGCCGGCGCGCCGAGGCAACGAACATCCCAATTGCTCCCGAAAGCCAGTCTCCGGACTGCTCCTGGAGGAGTCGGAAGCACGTTTCCGACGGTGCCCTCGGCTTGGCCGATGCTGACGTGCGGGCGACTTCGTTCTGTTTTCGCAACTGTCAAGGGCGCCAACAAACCACGTGACTGGAGATGTCCAATCAAGTTAGGAAAATTGGCGCTACCGCCGCAGCGCAGTGGGACTACTTCGTGAAGGTCCCTACCACGCGCATGGTTCAGCCGCTAGGCGGGTCTGACAAGCCGGGCGGTAGCGGAGGTCGGCGGAAACACCTCGGGCGCCCTCGAATCCAGAATGGACGAAGGTTCTTCTTGATGCAATACGAAGGGGTCGACAAGAGCATTTTCGGAAGAGGGTAGATGGTTATCAGGGAAAGGAGCGATGGCGACATCCGGCTCCGCCTGAAGTTTTGTGTTCGTTAATCTTGATCGCTTATCGGCGAGGATAGTGACGTGCGGGCGGAACTTTGCGAAGTGCGAGTGAAGTATCCAGAAGGGGTGGTGATATTCGGGCCGTTCTTTCTCGGGTTCCAAGGTGTGATCATGCGGCCTTGGTTGTCGGAGGTCGCGGAGACTTTCGCCGCTGGACGAAGCTTGACTAGTTGATTTCTGGGCCTGCCACGGGCCCATCGGGGGATAAGGCAGAGATGGACCATTGGACCGCGCCAACGGTGCACCAGCTACGTATCTTTCTCGTGCTGGCCGAAGAACTGCACTTCGGTCGGGCAGCCACAAGGATGTTCATGACTCAGCCGGCGTTGAGTCGGCAGTTCAACGCTCTGGAACAACGTCTCGGGATCGAACTCATTACCCGTACCAACCGCACCGTGGAATTGACGGCGGCGGGTAAAGCCCTCCTCGCTGAGGCGCAGTCGATCGTCGCTGCGACACAGGTTCTTCACCGTGTGGCGACCGAATACACCCGGGCGGCGACGGGGAAAGTGGTGGTGGGCACGATCGGAGCCGAGGCTGCGATGGAGCATACTCGTCGGGTGCTGGCCGAAGCAATGCAACAGCATTCCGACCTGCAGATCGAGGTTCGACTGCTGAACGTAGCCGAGCATTTTCAGAGTCTCTATACCGGCGAGGTGGACGTCGTCTTCTGCCGGCCGCCGGCACCAAAGCAGATTCAGACACATCATCTGGCGACTGAACCTCGTATCGTGTGCCTGCCTGCGGATGATCCACTGGCGAGCGGACGCGAGGTGTCGCTCTCGGACCTGCGGGATCGGGTGCTGATCGACTTTCCTGCCGAATGCCCGTCGGCATGGAGGAGCTTCTGGGCCGTGTACCCACGTCCGGATGGCTCTCCGGTCAAGTACGGACCGGTCGTATGGGATGTCGAGTCGTTGTTGGCCACGGTGGCGCAGGGCAAGGCAATCGCATTCCTGCCGGCGTCGGTAAGAACTTTCTTTCCGCGGCCGGGCATCGTGTTCCTCGACGTCGCGGACATCCCTCCCTGTACTTCGGCGCTCGCCTGGCACGTCAATGGCAGTCAACGCCCCACGGTCATGGCAATCCGTCGAGCAGCAGAGAAGATATATCCGACCCACTTCTGAGCTGGTCGGCTTAATCGACCGTGGCCAAGGCCTCACGTTGCCGGATGAAAAGGGTAACAGCGGCGAAGGTGTGGGGGACGGGCAGAATCAAGGCGAATGCTCCCTGCTTTTAGGACATCGGAGGAGTGCGGACTATGCCGAAGTTTCCTTGGGTTCGATTCGCAGGAAGAGCGGCACCGGCATGGCGAGTGGTGCCCCGGTGGACCCGAGTACGCTGCAACGGCAGCGTGTGGCCCGGAGCCGGTCGAGCAGGAATCGAAGGCGACTGCCTCTGGTGCGGCCGCCGGTCATCGGATTGCCTGCCGTCTGGCAGGTGTGGTTCACGCGGTATTCACCGCGATCAGCGAGCCTGACGGCGATATCTCGGGCGGAGGACGCTATGGAGTTCCGGCATCTCGAATCATTCCTGGCGATCGCGGACGAGCTGCATTTCGGGCGGGCCGCGGCGCGTTTGCACCTCGCTCAGCCGTCCCTGAGTCAGCAGCTGCAACGGCTGGAGCGTGCCGTGGGTGCCGAGCTGGTGGCGCGGACGTCACACGAGGTACGGTTGACCGCAGCGGGCCACGTGTTCCGCGAATACGCGAAGCTGATCACCGCGCAGCTGGAGAAGGCGGTGCACAGTGCCCGGGAGGTGGCTGCGGGCCGGGCGGGCACCGTCAACGTCGGCTACAACTTTCCGGCGGGCCAGTATGTTCTCCCCGCCGTCCTGGCGCGAATGACCACCGAGTACCCCGACGTGACGGTCGCCTTGTGGGAGAAACGGACCGGCCCTCAGCTCGCGGCGCTCGCGGCCGGTGAGCTGGACGTGGCGCTCGTCTACGGCCATCCGGTGTCGCCGCGGTTCCGGTTCCGGCGGCTGGTCCGGGTGCCCATGGTGGCCGTGGTCGGGCACGGGCACGCTTGGGCCGGTCGGCAGGAGGTGCCGTTCGCCGAGCTCGCGCATCAGCCGTGCGTCCTGTTCGCCCGGGAGCAGTGCCCTGCGATGTACGACGCGATTCTGGGCGCCGCCGAGCAGAGCGGGATCACGCTGAATGTTTCGCATGTGGTCGACGACCCGGGCGCGACCGCGATCATCGTGTCGGTCCGTGCGCTCGTCGGGTTCGCCTCGGTGACCCGGGGCACGTCCGTCGGGTCGGTTCCGGGTGGTATCCAGCCGGTGCCGGTGCGCTTGTCCGGCCCGGTGCCTACGGTCGACCTTTACGCGGTGTGGCGTGCGGCTGAGCCGAGCCCGCTGGGCGAGACCTTTGTGCGGTGCCTCGATGACGTTCCCTCGCTTCCGGACATCGAAACGGCCACTCGGGCTACTTGAGGCCCGACCGGACGAAGGCGTTCACGATATGCCGTTGCAGCACCAGGTACAGTGCGAACACCGGCAGACACGCCAGTCCGGCGAGCGCCATCAACGGTCCCCAATCGTCACCTTCTGTGCCCATGAAGCTCCGCAGTCCCAACTGAAGCACGGCGTTGCTGCGTTGCAAGACCATCGCGGGCCAGAAGTACTCGTTCCAGGCGTTGACGAACAGCAGGATGCCCAGCGCGGCCAGGGCCGGGCGCAGATTCGGTACCACCACGGTCCACAGTGTCGTCCACGACGAGCGGCCATCCATTGTGGATGCTTCGAGTAGCTCCTTCGGGAATCCGGCCAGATGCTGGCGCAGCATGAGAACCCCCAGTGCCGAGCAGAGTGTCGGGATGACCACCCCGGCCAGGGTGTTGAGCAGGCCGAGCTGCGAGAGCAGTACATAGTTGGGCAGCATCGTGACCTGGAAAGGAACCAGCCATGTGCCCA
>Ga0196958_10000446_pt1 | contig 13478 bp, 14 predicted proteins | sample S1v_10metaG_FD_148654 | JGI IMG/M metagenome (GOLD analysis project Ga0196958, IMG submission 148654) | Soil microbial communities from Anza Borrego desert, Southern California, United States - S1+v_10 | ecosystem: Environmental > Terrestrial > Soil > Desert | place: USA: California | collected...
GACAGCCAGGAGATGGCTAATGTGAACAGAAGCAGGATGCCAATGACCGCAAGCCAGTCCAGAGCGCTGGCATTAGGTCGGAAGCCCACTGCAAAGGCAACGATAGTCAGCACAGCAGCCGAAATAAGGTTGCGGGCGAGGTCAGAAATCACGTGGCCATTCAGCACTGTCCAGCTGCGCATCGGCAGTGACTTAAAGCGATCGACGATACCACGCGTCAGGTCGGTGGCAACACCAAACGCAGTAGTGGTAGCGCCAAAGGCCGCCATCTGCACCAAAATACCGGCGAACAGGAAGTTTACATAGCTCGTACCGGTCTCAATGGCCCCACCAAAAACATACCGGAATAGCAGCATGAACATGATTGGCTGGAAGATTACCCCCAACAGCTGGTCCATATTACGGGTAATATGGGTGGTGCTGCGCTTAATGAGCACCCAGTTGTCGCTGAATATCCAGTACAGCTTGGAGTGCTTTTCTTGGGCTACGCTGCCTACTTGGAAGGTCGTGTTAGAATCCATTACTTTTTACCTTTCTTTGCTTCTGCTTGTTCTGCTTCCTCTTCTTTGCTGACTTGTTTGCCGGTCAGTGTCAGGAATACGTCGTCGAGGGTCGGCTTGTGGAGTGACAGACCTTCGATGGTAATGTTAGCTTTATCCATAGCCTCAAGAATTTGGCGAACGTGTGTGGCGCCACCATCAATGGCAACGCTGATGCTGCGCTTTTCTTCATCGTGACGCAGTGCTTCGCCGTCAATAAGCTTGCGGGCTTGCGCAAAATCACTGGCTTTGGCCACAATCAGCTCAAGTCGCTCTTTGCCAACCTTTTGCTTCAACTCATCGGCGGTGCCTTCAGCAATGACCGTACCGCCGTCTATAACGGCAATCTTGTCTGCTAACTGGTCGGCTTCTTCCAGATACTGCGTTGTCAGCAGGATGGTAGCGCCATCGCGCTTCAGGCGCTTGATGACGTCCCACATGGCCAGGCGAGAGCGGGGGTCTAACCCAGTCGTTGGTTCATCCAAAAAGATAATTGGCGGTGTAGCGATCAGGCTTACGGCCAAGTCCAGGCGCCGACGCATACCGCCCGAGTAGGTTTTCACGGTCCGGTTAGCAGCATCTACCAGGTCAAACTGCTCGAGTAGTTCCTCGGCACGCTGCTTTGAGACAGCTTTGCTGAGGTGGTACAGGCGACCCATCATCAGCAGGTTTTCACGGCCAGTCAACAATTCGTCAACCGCTGCATATTGACCAGTCAGGCCAATGACACCGCGTACTTCATCGGCTTGCTTGACCACATCATAGCCGTCAACGGTTACTGTGCCGCTGTCCGGTGTTAATAGTGTGCTTAAGATACGCACCGTCGTTGTTTTGCCTGCGCCATTCGGTCCGAGCAGGGCAAGCATAGTGCCGCGCTGTACCTGAAGGTTTACGCCTTTTAACACCTCATTTTTGCCATAGGCTTTTTGCAAATTGTCGGCTGCAATCACATAGTCAGTCTTCGCCATGGGTCCTCTTCTATTACCTTATAATTTACTTTTATTATGCAATACACATTATTGTACCATTAGTTACCGTCCGTCCTCTACGCTTGTTTGATACACTAGTGCTATGGAACAAAACGGAGGCTCACCTAAATTGCAGGTTGCCGCAAAGGCAATCATCATAAACGGCGCCGGCCAAGTGCTGGTACTGCGCGAATCGGCAGCGCACGCCACCAACACCCGAGCTGGCTATTACCAGCTACCAGGCGGTCGTCTGGAGCCGGGTGAGGGCTTTGCGGCAGGCCTACAGCGTGAAGTCCAGGAAGAGACTGGTCTCACTGTCGATGCTCTTGAACCGTTCGAGGTAGGGGAGTGGTATCCAGTCATACAGGGCGTGCCCCACCAGATTGTCGCCATCTTTATGCTGTGCAGTGCCCGGGGTGACACTCAGGCGGTTACCTTGAGCCAGGAACACGATGCCTATATGTGGGTCGACGCCTCCAACCGTGGACAGTGCAACCTCATGACGCCCGACGATAGCGTCATAGATAAATACATAGCCCGGCTCACCTTTGCCCAGGTCGAAAGTAGTATTGCCTGATGGACACACTCGCTCTTACTCGCGACCGCGAATTCAATCAACTTGCTGAGGTAGCCGTACGCCAGTACTGCAAGGAAGTACACGAGATAACGTATATTGAGCACGGCGCAGACAATCTGGTCATTCTGGCCAACCGCGAGTTTGTATTCCGCTTTCCCCGCAACGAGGCAGCATCCGCTCGTCTGTATTTCGAAACTGCCTTACTGCAGAAAATAGCTCACCGCATCACCGCCATACCCATTCCACAAGTTGTACACATCAATCACCACCCTTTGTTTGTCGTGGCACAATACCTCGAAGGCGTGCACCTATCTGGCGAACAAGTGCAGGCGCTGAGCACTGATGAGCAGGATGCTATCGGGACTGCCATCGGTAGGTTTATGGCTGAACTCAACCAAAATATCAGTGGCGCTGACGTTAAGCGCCTACGGATAGAGGCCAAGGTCGACCATTTGGAAGAGCCGTGGGCACCTTATTTCCAGCGGCTCTTTGAATCAGGTAATCTGCCAAACGAAAAGCTACGTCCGGTGGTGGATGAATTTTATCCACTATGGAAAGACTTTGTCACCCACGAGCAAGCCACCTTTGCTATCCATGATGACCTGCATCCGGTAAATCTGCTGTTCATGGGGCCGGTACTGAGCGGTATTCTGGACTTCGGCGATGCAAATATGGGGAGTATCGAGGAAGAGCTGCGTTGGCTGTATGTCATGGGTGATATTGTGCTGCGTGCTGCCATTGCGGAATACCAGCGTTTGACCGGTAACGCGGTCGGGTACGACCATATACGCGTTTGGGCCATCATGCACGAACTATCTTCGTACACCGATCGTTTGGCAAAGGGCGATACCGAGAGTTTTCCTTTTCAGCGGGCGCAAACCAACCTCCGCGCCTGGGTCTCCAACTTCCCGTTATAGCTAAGGGGCGGCTCCACAGACGGCACACCCTGGGCGAATAACTGCGTTACGCACTCACCATACCGAAGTATGGCTCGCTTACGTTACTCGTTCTTCATCCCAGGCCGCGCTCGCCTGAGGAGCCGCTTTATCTGTGGTGATATATTACTTATCAAGCCCGTGGAGAAATCCACGGGCTTTTTTGGTGGCGTCATTCCGGACTGCGATCCGGAACCTAGTAATAGTAAGTTCAATATTCTCAAACAGGGGAAGGTACTTGAAAAATAGTACTCATTGTGCTATAGTATGCTCATTCCTCAAACAGAGGTGGAGAACTGTATATGAAGTATTTTCTTGGATTTTTAGCCAGTATCGCACTTATTGTGCTTGTTGTATTCCTTGTTATCCGTGGTTTTAGCGGTGGTGGGGATCCTGCAGCCAAACAACGTACACCACTTACCAATTATGCGAATACGCAGACCGAGGTAAGCATGCTTGTCGATGGCCCTATTAACGCCAATCAGGAGCACAATGCGTACCGTATTACCGTTGGCCGTGACCAGACAACCCTGGAAACATTTGTCGGCTACGAACAGACAGTCATTGAGAACCGTCTATACGAAAACAATGAAGACAGCTATCGTAGTTTCCTGGCCGCCCTTGACCTGGCGGGCTTTACTCGCGGTGACGCCGAAGCAGCCAAGAAGGATCCTACCGGTGTATGTGCCACTGATAAGCGCATTACCCTGGAAATCACCAATGGCACCTCCGAAATTCAAAAGTTCTGGACGACTACCTGTGACATACAGGGTACCTTCCAGGGTAGTCTACCCCAGGTAGCACAGCTGTTCCGGGCACAGGCTCCTGAATTTGAGCAGATTACCCGTGGCCTCCAGCTATAGACTCGCTGCTACACTGCAATACAGTACAATAAGGGCATGATACGTGCCCTTATTTTTGATTGTTTCGGCGTTATCGTAACCGATGCCTTCAGTAATGCTTATCAGCAATTTGGCGGAGACCCAGTGGCCGACAACCAATTTATCACCGACACGGTTGCCGCATACAATAGGGGCTATATAAGCGGGGAAGAGTCTGTGGCCTTATTTGCAGAGCGGCTGGGTACGACGCCGCAAGCCTGGTGCCAACATGTAGAGCAGGGTGAAGTGCGTGATCAGCAAATGCTGGCATACATTACTGCCTGCCGGAAGACGTATAAGGTGGCTATGCTGAGTAATATTGGCCGCAATAGTCTGCTGCGGCGCTTCAGTCAACAGGAGCTGGACAACTACTTTGATGAGGCTGTGGCCTCAGGTGATATTGGGATCGCCAAGCCCGACCTGCGCGCCTACCGCATAGTCGTCGAGCGCCTTGGTGTCGCACCTGAAGAGACTGTAATGATAGATGACAGCCAGGCTAATTGCGAAGGAGCAGTAGCTGCCGGCTTGCAGGCGGTGCACTACACCGATCTGCCGCGGCTGCGTGAACGCATCCAGGCGTTAGCCGATACGGAATAAGAATCGTTTTTTAGTGCCGTTACAGACGGCTCGAAGCTTGGGCACGTGGTAGCGCAGGGTATTGGCCAGGGAAGCGCTGTGTACGGTAATGACAATAGCTGTTTCGCCCTGCATGCCTATGCTAGAGGGTGCATTAAAATGCTCCTGAATATATTTCTTAATCGCCAGAATCTCGGGCGGTTCTTTGGGGCTATATTTTCCGAGGAGATCTTGCAGGCTATCCATGTCATGCCCACTATACGTACTGCTGCCCACCGAGGCTATATTGATTATTAACCATATTTATGTTATTGTAGTTAAAATCGAAGCAGCCCGTACCTATGTCCGCACCTACTTTTAACCATCAACGAGCACCCTCGCTCAGTCCCGAGGCTGGTATAAGCATGGCTGCCGCCGATCGCGCAACGCAATTTGGTATGGTCGAGGCGGCGACTGCGGAGTCGACTACCGCTATTGCTGCCGAGCCAGCACTGCACCGAGATGAGCTATTCGTCTCACACTTGCGTGACACCCTTGATAAGCGGGTCGCTGAGAACAGGCTAGAGCCGGTGGGTCCACTCGTCGTGCATGTCTTGCGCCTGGGCCTCCGTGTCTCGCATTTGCGCCGGGCAGTCGTGCCGAAGGCTGACGCCAAACTGACAGCTATGATTACCTATGACACCCGTCTTCAGATGGACGAGCGTCGACGCCACGCCGCCGCACTTGAGCGAGTGGCCGCCGCTGACTTAGCACTCCGCAACCAGGCAATTGAGGGCGCGCAGCCGAATCCTGGCGTCCAGGAGCGCGTGGTCCCGTTGTTTGTTCTAGACGACGTACCGCCTGTCTCGCAGCTGACTAAAGCTATCGAATCTTTGAATTTTGTACGCCGCTGGGGTGCTGATCGCCCTGAAGATATTGCCGCACTCGAAGCCTACTTTGTTGCTAACGACTTGCCAATCCCCACACCCCCGAAGCACCTGATACAATAGGTATATGCCCGAGTTACCTGAGGTAGAGACCGTCCGGATTGGTTTGAGCACATTATTACCTGGCAAGCAGGTGCGTTCGGTATGGCATGATTGGCCCAAGGGTTTTCCCAATGCCGCCTCTGATGTAGCGGCCTTTCTGGAGGGCGCCACCATACGTGGCGTCCGTCGGCGCGCCAAAGTGCTGCTCATCGATGTATCCACCGACTACACAATTGTTATACACCTGAAGATGACCGGCCAGTTGGTGTTCCGTGGCGGGGATGCTCGTTTTGGGGCAGGGCACCCCAACGAAAGTCTGGTGGGTGAGTTGCCCGACAAATCGACCCGCGTGGTCTTTACATTCACCGACGACAGTAAGCTATTCTTTAACGACCAGCGTAAGTTCGGTTGGGTGCGTTTGATGCCCACCGTAGAAGTCGAAACCATGGATTTCTTCCAAAAAGTTGGCCCGGAGCCACTGGCTGCTGATTTTACGGCAGCCGCATTCATTGCCCGTTTACGGCGTCGCCACAAGAGCGGCATAAAAGCGGTGCTGCTGGACCAAACGGTCGTTGCCGGTATTGGCAACATCTATGCCGATGAGAGCCTCTGGGGTGCCAAAATCCACCCTGAGACAAGAGTCCAGGACGTGCCGGATGAACAGCTGGAGGTGTTATTCGCAGCGCTGCAAGCCGTGCTGCAAACCAGCATTGAAAAGGGTGGCTCTACGGACCGCAACTATGTGAATGCCGAAGGCAAGCGGGGGAGCTACCTGACGTTTGCCAATGTCTTTCGCCGCGAAGGTAAACCATGCCCACGCTGCGGCACGACAATCATTAAGACCCGTGTGGCCGGCCGGGGTACTCATACTTGTCCCGTATGCCAACCAAAACCTTACGTCATCCCGGACCCGGATCCGGGAACCAGCAAGAACTAATAGCTTCAGCCTCTCAATAAGTGGTGCGTACTGTATTATAAGAGGTGATGATAGTTACAATTACGGGAGCAAACGACCTACTGCGCCGGCGCGAGCTGGATAGTCTTGTGCAGGCTTTTATAACCGAACACACCGATATGGCCGTGGAACGCTATGACGGCGAAGATATCGGGTCGGCGCGTATGCGCGAAAGTATTGCCAGCATGCCATTCCTGACCGCCCGTAAGCTGGTGGTGCTTCGGGAGCCCAGCAAGCAAAAGGCGTTTACCGAAGCCATAGCCGATGTCCTCAAGGACGTTGCTGATTCTACCGATCTGATTATTTACGAACCCAAGCTCGATAAGCGGAGCGTGTATTACAAGACTCTCAAAAAAGAGACTGACCTGCGCGAGGCCCCCGAGCTGGACGCCAATGGCCTGACTAAGTGGGCGATACAGCACGCGACAGAGCAGGGCGGTACACTTTCTAGCTCAGACGCCCGGCTGCTCATCGACCGCGTGGGTGGCAACCAGCAGCTCCTGCATAGCGAGCTTAATAAGCTGTTATCGTACGACCCAGCCATTACACGGCAGACTATCGAGTTGCTAACCGAACCGCTGCCGCAAAGTACCGTTTTTGAATTGCTGGATGCGGCGTTCGCCGGGAAAGCCCAGCGAGCTTTTCAGCTGTACCGTGAACAGCGGGCCTTGCGCGTTGAACCCCAAGCCATCCTGGCTATGCTCGCTTGGCAGCTCCACGTCCTCGCGGTTATCAAAGCCGGTATGGTCAGCAAAGTGCCAGCCGACCAGATTGCCAAGGAAGGCAAGATTAACCCGTTTGTCGTGCGTAAAAGTCAAGCTGTTTTGCGCAACCTTTCATTGGCGGAAGTGAAGCAGATGGTAGCCGACCTGCTGACGCTTGACATGCAGCTCAAGCGTACCGCGTTGGACGCTGACGAGGCCCTCCAACTCTTTTTGCTCAAGCTCGCAAACCGCTAGTGATATTTATCACGCTATTGCTTTTTTAGCAAATCTATGGTACAAAATAAGTGTTATGGGCAAGCACTCTCAACCAGAATTAGCACCCACCCAGCTCCCGTATCCCGAGCCCCTCAACATCCCGGGTGAAACGGTAGGTCGTGAAGCTGTTGACTTAGCAAATCTGCGGGACTGGCACCAGGCTCAGGCTGAGGCAGGCGATCGCTACGCCCGCCGCTTTGCCGAGGCCGAAAACGAAGAGGTTGAGATTGCTGTTGCCAAGGAGCGTCGTCAGCTGGACGGCTTGACGCTTGACCAAAAGACCAACCTCTCCCGGTATGCGTATATGCTCCTCTCCGAGCAGGTTGATGAAACCGCGGATGGCAATCCACAGTTTATTGATTATTTGCGCCGTGATGCGCCCACAGAACAATTTGTTACCTTCCTCCGCCGGCATACGTCGGTGCTGGCTGAACAGCTAGAGAATGGCCAGCCGTTTATTGAGCAGGCAAGAAAGCAATATATTACCAATGTATTTCAGGGTATTACGGACGGCTGGATTAGCAGAGATGCTACAACGGTGTATGATACTGTTCCTCGCGCTAAAATTGAAATCGTTGACTATTGGCAAACCCACAACTACGGGATTGGCGGCGTATACCACAGGCACGGCGATGTTATCTATTTGCCACAGGGCCTTGGTGACTCCCCAGGGAAAAGGTTAATCGATTTTGAATGGCGTGCCGATCATGTGTTTGACCATGAATTTAACCACCGTGAATTTGGCGACAAGATATTTGATGACTACCCATGGCTCGATGAGGGATTAGCGGAGCACGTCCGGCTTGCTATGCGTAACGGCGAACCAGGTCAACTGCATCCTGCGATTCGTGGTGATTCTGAGGTGTATCGGGGTTATCGGGCCCTGCTGCATTACCTTACGCAGTGCGCACCTGGGACAGAGGTGCCTGCCAGAGTACTTACCCTGGCGTATACCAGTAATAGCGTAGAGAGCCCTGAGTGGCAGACTATGGAGCAGCAGCTGAGTGATGCATGGGGCAGCAAGTACGTGCTGGACAAGGTAACGATGCGTCTCAACCATCATCGCGACCAAGTGGCCAGAGACTATCCCGACATGGGCTGGGCGGAGCAACAGGACGAGGCGGCCATCCGTACTAAAGATGATTTAGCTTCAGACCCCTCACTAGTATTTATCGAACAGCAGGCCCACAAACAAAAACCGCAGACCTATGTAGGATCTGCGGCCTTGGTTGGTGCAGGGAAGAAGCGGTAGGCTTACTTCTTGGCGGCAGGCTTCTTAGCAGGAGCCTTTTTTGCTGCTGGCTTAGCGGCAGTCTTGGCTGCAGCTTTAGGCGCAGCCTTCTTAGCTGGCTTGGCAGCAGGCGCGCTAGCAGCAGCCTTGGCAGCCTTAGCAAGCTGGCTTTGCTTGCGGGCAGCCTTGTTCTTGTGCATGATGCCTTTCTTGGCAGCAGTGTCGATAGCACCTTGTGCTTTGCTCTTTGCTTCAGCTACTTCCTTAGAGCCGCCAGTAATAGCACGGTGGAAGGCCTTGATAGCACCCTTCAGGGAGCGCTTGGTTTTAGAGTTGCGAATGGCTGCCTTTTCGGCGGTGCGCACACGCTTTTTTGCAGACTTGATAATTGGCATTAAGTGTACCTTTAGTTATTAATTGTCAACCACCAACTATACACCAGAGGTGGACTGTTGTAAAGAGTCCACAGGGGTGGCCAGGTAAGGGGTGCGCTATCCACATACTAGAACATAAAAAAATTGATTAGCTTATGGTTATATGGTACGCTACCAACAAAGCGCGCTAAACCTTAAGGTAAAAATAAAAATTATGAACGATCAGAAGCAACAAGTCGCCGAGCGGGTAAAAGAAGCCAACAACATATTGGTGACGGTAAGTGCCAATCCTTCCGTTGACCAGCTGGCTGCCTGTATTGGCCTTACACTCACCCTTAATAAGATGGGCAAGCATGCCACCGCTGTATTCAGTGGGGAAGTGCCTGCCGCTATCCAGTTCTTGCAGCCCGAAAAGACCATCGAAAAAAATACCGACTCGTTGCGCGACTTCATTATTGCCCTTGATAAGTCTAAGGCCGACAAATTGCGCTATAAGGTGGAAGATAAGGTCGTTAAAATCTTTATCACGCCATACCGCACTTCCATTAGTGAAAAGGACCTTGAGTTTAGCCAAGGTGACTTTAACGTTGATGTAGTCCTTGCTCTGGGCGTGCATAACCAGGCCGACCTTGACCAGGCAATTACCGCGCATGGCCGTATCTTGCACGACGCTACCGTCGTTACCATCAACAACAAGCCGGGTGGGGAAATAGGTAGCATCAACTGGCTAGACCCTATGGCCAGCAGCCTGAGCGAATTGAGCGTGCAATTGGTTGACATGCTCGACAAGAGTCTTTTGGACGGGCAGATCGCAACTGCTATGCTGACCGGCATCGTTGCCGAGACAGAGCGCTTCAGTAACAGCAAGACCTCACCACGCACCATGACTATCAGTGCAGAACTGATGACTGCCGGTGCCAATCAGCAACTGGTAGCTACCAAGCTCCAAGCCCCAGCGCCACCGCCACCGCCGCCTACTGCGCCAACTCGTCCTATTGCCGAAGTGCCGCATGAAATGGCTGCCGCCGCCGCTGCAGTTCCCAAGAGCAACGATGGTACCCTCGAGATAAAGCATGAGGAAAAGCGTGCCGAGCCCGTGCCGGCTCCCGCCCTGGACACGGTGACCGAGAAGCCGCAAGACCAGGTGAAGCCCGAGCCACCGGTTGAGCCCGAACCGATCCATATCGAAGCGCCAGCTGCTCCGGCACCAGCACCAGCACCCGCACCTATCGAAGAACCAAAGACTGAAGAACACCAGCCTGAGCTGCAAGCAGAGCCTATTACAGAAGAGCCTGAAATTGCTCCAGAGCCAGAAGTTAAGCCACCGCAAATCCACATCGATGAGCATGGCTCGCTGAGTCTGCCAGGTGCCACTGACAATGACGTCGATCTTGGCTCATTGCCACCGCTTCAAAAGAAAGCACCACCATCAATTAGCCATCATGCCGAGGCTCCCCGTATGATTCTGGAACCACCGACACTTGGTGGCCAGCTGACGGCTAATACGAATACGCCATCTTACGACACCTCGGCAGATCCACTTGCCGGTGGCTTACCATCACTGGAAGCCCCAACAGTTCCTGAGGTGCATGCTGCTCAGCCTGCTGACTCAGCACCTATTGGTATGACCATCCAGCCAAGTGCTCCACCAGAGCCAGCTGCTCCGGCACCAGCTCCTGAGCCATCCTCAGAATTCATGCTGCCAAGTAGCGATCCATATGCCAACCAGCCAGACAGCGCGGCACCAGCTCCCCGTGATGATGAAACGCTGACGCAAATAGAAGAAGCCGTCCACAGTAGTCATTTAGCGCAGTCTGCTCCCGAACCGGTACTACCGGCCGCTCCAGCACCCGCACCTGTCTTGCCGGACCCAACACCCCTCGCTGCGCCAGCCCCGGCGTACCCACCCTTTGATCCTGCGCCTATGAGTGCCCAGGATGCTGAGGCTGCTTTTGCCGCAGCCGCATCACCTGATCCTGTACCAGCGCCAGTCCAGACTGAGGCCCAAGAGGCAGCAGCTGACCTGCAGAACGCCCGTGACGCAGTCATGCAGGCTATCAACAGCAGTGCTAATCCGGACGAACCACTACCGCCTGTTGCGGCTTTGAACGCACAGCCCGTTGACTTGCCATTGGCCGCTGCCCCTGCAATGCAACCGGCTCCAGCACCCGCACCAGCTCCTGGCAGTATGCCGGTATGGGATCCTGCTACTCCAGCACCAGCTCCATTCCAGCCTACCTATAACGATGCCAACCCGATGGCAGCGCAGGCTTTGCCTGGTGTCCCCGGTATGGCTCCTGCGCCTTTTGATCCCTCCGTACCGCAGGGCCAGGTGAACGATCCAAACGCGCCACCTCCTGTACCCCCGCCAATGATGCCGCCGATGCCTCCCTACCAGCAACAGTAGTGTGATACTATTGTCCGGATATGAATGGCATCCTCCTAATTGATAAGCCTCGTGAGTGGACGTCTTTTGACGCCGTCAATAAGACCCGGCGGATTATCCAGTATTCCGACCTGAACGTCACTCACAAGAAACGCTTTCCAGTGGGGCACACTGGCACGCTTGACCCGCTGGCTACCGGCTTGCTGGTATTGCTGCTTGGCAAGTACACCAAGCGTGCGCCAGCACTCACCAAGCTCGATAAAACGTATGAGGTCACCATGCGTCTGGGTATGACCAGCACGACTGGCGACGAAGAGGGTGATAAAACCACCGTATCTGACGTGCAGCCCAGCCAGGAGGCGGTAGAGGCCGCATTGCGCCAGTTCCAAGGCGACATTATGCAGAAGCCACCTATCTATTCGGCCATCAAGATTAACGGCCAACGGGCCTACAAGCTTGCCAGGGCGGGGAAGGCTCCCGAAATGGAAGCCCGTCCCGCAACCATCCGTAGCATCCAGCTGACAGGGTACGCGTATCCCATCGTCACCTTTACTGCGGAAGTATCGAGCGGTACCTATATCCGCTCATTAGTGGAAGATATCGGTGCAGTTTTACAAACCGGCGCTTATATGAGCGATTTGCGCCGTACAAAGGTGGGGCAGTTTACTATTGCCAACGCCATTACTATTGACGCACTAAGCCCCGAGGCAATCGAAGCGCATGCTTTCCAGCTCGATGAAGAACCGGCGGAAACATAAGCAGTGGCCTCTGTAAAACGCCTTGCGCCAAGTGTTCTGATCTGATAAAATAACGCAAGTATGATTACAAGTGAGAAGAAACAAGCAGTTATTACCGATCTGCAAGGTCACAAGACTGACACTGGTAGCGAAGCTGTCCAGGTCGGCATTATGACTGAGCGCATCAAGGAGCTGACTGAGCACCTTCGCAGCAACAAAAAAGATTTTGCTGCTCGTCGTGGTTTGCTTCAGCTCGTTGGTCGTCGCAAGCGTGCGTTGCAGTACATCGCCTCCCGCGATGGTCAGGCTTACCTTGACCTCATCAAGAAGCTTGGCATCCGCCGCTAGTGCATAGACTACTGGTCCCGTACGTTACGGGGCCACAAGCTTGTGCACATTAAGGCTTTAACCGAGAGTCATGGCAGGTCCATCTACGTTTGTAGTGGCCGCCGGTAATGGGCAGGGGTCAGATATATAGCTCCCAGATCCTCATATCAAAAGCACAAGGGGTCGCCATATATTTGCACTGTGCCCACTACATACAAATCTCTCGCCAGAAAGGCAAAATAAACAGCTTATGGGACAAATTATCAATCCTCATGGGAAACCCCACGTTATCGTAGAGACGGAATTCTGCGGTAAAACCCTCAAACTTGAGGTCGGACGCGTCGGCTTCCGTACGAGCGCCTCGGTTATCGCTACTTACGGCGACACCGTTATCCTCGGTACAGCTATGGTGAGTGACAAGCCGGTTAAGGGAATGGACTACTTCCCGCTGAGCATCGACTATGAAGAGAAGTTTTACGCTGCTGGTAAGATCAGCGGCTCCCGCTTTATCAAGCGCGAAGGCCGTCCTTCTGATGAGGCTATCCTCATTGGCCGCCTCATCGACCGCCCAATCCGTCCACTGTGGCCCAAGGGTTATCGCCATGAAGTCCAGGGCGTTGCCACCGTACTGAGCATGGACCCCAGCTTCCGCCCAGACATGATCGCCATGATCGCCATGAGCGCAGCCTTCATGCTGAGTGGCGCACCATTTGACGGCCCGGTTGCCGGTATCCGTGTTGGATTTGTCGATGGCAAGCCGACGGCTTTCCTCTCTGCTCAAGACCTTAAGACCAATGTCCTCGACCTCGTCGTTGCTGGTACTAAAGACGCTATCATGATGGTTGAAGCTGGCGCTAACGAAGCCAGCGAAGACCAGGTCATCGAAGCTCTGGAATTTGCCCAGCAGGCTATCCAGCCCGCAATCGCTTTGCAGCAGGAGCTTGTTGAAAAGGTTGGCGTGACCAAGCAAGAGTACGAACTGACACTTCCGAGCGAAGACATCCAAAAAGAAGTCGATGCCTTTCTTGACGGCAAGATGGGCGA
>Ga0196958_10000447_pt1 | contig 13475 bp, 11 predicted proteins | sample S1v_10metaG_FD_148654 | JGI IMG/M metagenome (GOLD analysis project Ga0196958, IMG submission 148654) | Soil microbial communities from Anza Borrego desert, Southern California, United States - S1+v_10 | ecosystem: Environmental > Terrestrial > Soil > Desert | place: USA: California | collected...
TCGTTCGTCCTCGACACGCTGACCAGGCCTTCGTCTCCCTGGTCCCGGCTGGTCGACCGCACCCGCATCGGCATGGCGGGGCATTCCATCGGCGGATACAGCACGCCGACCGCGATGGTCGCCGACCAGCGCATCCGGGCGGGCGCGGACCTGGACGGCAGGCTGTGGTCACCGATCCCCGCAGCCGGAATCGACCGGCCGTTCCTGCTGCTCGGCCGCGAGAGCGAGTACACCCCGGCCGGTCCGGACACGACGTGGGCGGGCAGCTGGCCGAACCTCACCGGCTGGAAGCGCTGGATCAGTGTCGCGGCGGCCGGGCACGCGTCCTTCACCGACGTCGGCGTGCTCGGTGAGCAGCTCGGCCTCAGCCGGCCCGGTCTGCTCGGTGGCGAGCGCGGCATGGAGCTGACCAGGGCGTATGTCTCCGCGTTCTTCGACAAGAACCTGCGCGGTGGACATCAGCCGCTGCTCGACGGGCCGGTGTCGGGCAACCCCGAGATCAAGTTCTGGAACTAGGTATGGGAGGCGCCGGTGAGGTCTTCGGAGAGCTTCCAGAGCCGCGCGGCCTCACCGGCGTCGATCGCATACGGGCGCACGCCCACCCAGTCGCCCTCTTCGGTGGCGACTTCGGCGACTTCGGCGACGTCGGCGACGTCACAGTCCTCGCAGTAGAGGCCGCCCATCCCGTCGAGCAGCGGCGACGTCGCCGCCCAGACCTGGGTGGCCGCGCCCTGCTCCGGCGACTTGAAGCTCGGGTCGGCCTGGTCGCCGTGCTCGTCGATCCAGCCGCGCTCGACCATTTCCTCTCGCCGCAAATGCCGCTGCAGGGGAGTGAGGATGGCGCCCGGATGCAGGCTGAACGCGCGGATCCCGTGTGCGGCGCCGAGCGCGTCCAGTTGCACCGCGAACAACACGTTCGCCGTCTTGGCCTGGCCATAGGCGAGCCATCGGTCGTAGCCGCGCTCGAACTGGACGTCGTCCCAGCGCATCGCCGAGGAGTGATGACCGGCGGAGGACACCGTGACGACGCGCGCCCCACCTGCCGCTTTCAACGCGGGCCACAGACGGCTCACCAGGGCGTGGTGGCCGAGGTGGCAGATCGCGAAATGCGACTCCCAGCCGGGGCCGACCCGTCGTTCCGGCGCGGCCATGATGCCGGCATTCGCGATCAGCAGATCGACCTGGCGTCCGGTGCCGAGGAACCCGCGGGCGAAGGCCTCGACGCTGGTCAGGTCGGTGAGATCGAGCTCGCCGACGTCGGTGCCGGGGATCCCGGCGAGCGCGGCCTCGGCGTCGGCCGGACGGCGGGCGGGGACGACCACGTGCGCGCCGGCGTTCGCCAAGGCACGCGTGGTTTCCAGGCCCAGCCCCGAATAGCCGCCGGTGACGACGGCGACCTGGCCCGAAAGGTCGATCCCGCTCAGTACTTCCCCGGCGGTGCTGCGCGCGCCGAAGCCGGACCCGATCTTGTGCTGTGAGTTGCTCATGGGGCGGACGCTAGGAGCTAGAGGGCACTCCAGGTCAACCGTTGTCGAACGCTATCGTCGGTGAGATGACGGAACTCGCGATCGGTGAGGTCACCGCCCGGACCGGCCTCAGCGTGCACGCGCTTCGCTTCTACGAGAAGGAAGGACTGCTCGTGGCGCCGGTGCGACGGGACGCGAACGACCGGCGTGTGTACACCGGACAAGACGTGGAATGGCTGCTGAACTGCACGAAATTCCGGGCGTCCGGAATGCCGCTCGCCACCATTCGCGAATTCGCCGCTCTCGTCCGGCAGGGGCCGGGAAACGAGGAAAAGCGGCTGGAGCTGCTCCGGGACCACCAGAACTCCGTCCGCGACAGGATCGCCGAGCTGGCCGACTGCCTGGACCTGATCAGCCGGAAGGTCGAGAGCTACGAGGAGCATGTCGCGCGGGGGACGGCGAACGAGCTCTGGCGGTAGCCGTCATGATCCACCGGAGTCCACAATGGACAGACGTTGCCACCCGATCGGTGCAACGTTTCGCCTGGCGACGGGCAGGAGCGGCCCCTAGGCTTTGCCGCTCGTGACCTGCGAGGTGAGACGATGAGGTCCTTCGGCGCGATGGATCCGGTCAAGACGGCGCTCGCCGGTCTCACCACGATGGCCCTCGGGATCGCGGCGGCGCTGAACGCCGACGCGCTGCCGGTGATCGGCGGCGGCGTCACCTATTCCGCCGAGTTTTCCGACGCGGGCGGGCTGCGCGTGGACAACGACGTCCGGATCGCCGGGGTGAAGGTCGGCGAAGTGGCCGAGGTCGACCTCGAAGGCGATCGCGTGCTCGTCTCCTTCCGGATCAAGGACGCCTGGGTCGGCGACGCCACGAGCGCGTCCATTCAGATCAAGAACGTCCTGGGACAGAAGTATTTGGCGCTCGACCCGCGCGGCGAAGCGATCCTCGATCCCGGCGAACCGATCCCACTGCGACGGACCACCGCGCCCTACGACGTCCTTGAAGCGTTTCGGGATTTGTCGAAAACCGTCGACGCCATCGACGTCGATCAGCTCGCGAAAAGCTTCGACACGATATCGGCGACGTTCGCCGATACGCCGGCCGACGTCCGCGCCGCGCTCGACGGGATTTCCAAGCTGTCCGGCACCATCGCCTCGCGCGACCGGCAACTCCGGGCGCTGGTCGCGAACACGCGGCAGGTCTCGCGGACCCTCGTCGACCGCGACGCCGAGGTCCAGCGGCTGATCCAGGACGGCAACGCGTTGCTGCGCGCCATCTCCATCCGGCAGCAGGCGATCAAGGACCTGCTCGACGGGTCGAAACGGCTCGCGACCGCGCTCGACGGCATCGTCGCCGACAACGACGGGCAACTCGGGCCAGTGCTCGAACAACTCGACCGGCTGACCTCGATGCTGCAACGCAACCAGGATGCCCTGGCCAAGGGGATCGCCGCGTTCGCGCCGGCGATCCGGGTGCTGACCAATGTCGCGGGCAACGGGCGCTGGATCGACGGCTACCTGTGCGGGCTGGTCCTGCCCAGCTTCGGCCCGCTCAACGAGAAGGGCTGTTTCGACAAGTGAGGGTTCGAGGGCCAAATCGTGACTCGCGTGACCAGAGGCGCAACTCGCGTCCGGCGTCGATCACGCGAGATACGCCCCCCATCACGTGAGATACGCTCCCGATCACGCGAGATACGCTCTCGATCACGCGAGTTCGGTGCCACGGCACCCAGGTCGTCGGCTCGGCCGCACTCACCACGATCGGTGTCGGGGCACCGCTCACGAGCCCCCCAGGCCGGTCAAGGCTTCGTCCGCCGCAACCAGAACAACCCGATCACCGGCAGCACCAGCGGGATGAAGAGGTAGCCCTGGCCGTACACCGACCACACGGTGGCGTGCGGGAAGGCTTCGCGGTCGAAGAGGCTGAACGTGCCGACGGTCAATACGCCGAGCAGTTCGACGCCGCAGGCGACCAGCGCGATCCGCCACCAGCGCGCGCCGCGGCGGGCCAGTGCCACGGTGGCCAGGAGGTAGACGACGGCCGCGAACGCGGAGAGCGCGTAGGCCAGCGGTGCCTCGGGGAATTTGGTGCTGATCTGCACGGCGGCGCGTGAGGTCGCCGCCAGCGCGAAGATCGCGTACACGGCGACCAGGATCCGTCCCGGGCCGGAGGCCTTGTCCGCTGCGGTGTCCACCGTCTTCTCCTCGGTTTCTTCAGGCACTGGCACCCGCCCACACCTCGTGCAGCCGGAGCACCATCACCGGGATGGCGAGGCAGGCGATGCCGAGGATCGCGGTGCTCGACCGGGTGCGCTCGGCCAGCGCCCAGAAGGTCCCGAGCGGGAGCACGACCAGGCAGCCGATCAAATAGGCGAGGTAGGTGGCCATGCTGCCGGGGCGGCCGCCGCCGATCAGCAGGACGACCCCGATCACGAGCTGCGCCACCAGGAGGAGTTCGACCACGGCGAGGCCGGCGAGCAGTGCGTTGTCCGGAAGCTTCTTGCGCGCGGACTGCACGAAACTCCATATCGCGACCAGCATCGCGCAAATCGCGACGGTCACCGCGAAACCTGTGCTCACGCGCGCCTCCTTACCCGCTCCACCGGCCACAACGTACCCGCGGGCCGATCTCCGCCGACGGGCGACCGGTGGCGTGCGTGGCGGGCGCCACGAGACGCGACAGTGGTCCAGGTGGGGGGTGAATTGATCACAAAGCGCGTTCGGACGGCGTGCGGTCAATTCGGTCGGGCGTTATTGCGTTCGACGCTTCGACCAGGGATTACGGCGCCGATTCGTTCCTGTTACACACCGACCGGGTGGTTGAAATCGGACTTGATCTCACCCTGGGTACCCCTACCATTCGGTAGGTTTCGAATTCACGTCCCTGAACAGCCCAGTCGAACCCCCGATATGGCGGATTGGCCGTTCGCAATCCGGCGGGTGGAATATTCTCCATCGCGATGGTGCACATGGCCCATCCGATTGGTGCCAAGGAGGGGGCGCTCGATGGACGTCCGGTACGAAGCGTATTGCTTCGCCGATCCTCTGTTCTTCGATGAGCAGCGGGAAAACGGGGACGCCGCCGACGATTTCGCCTCCCTGTTGCCCGCTCCCGAGACGGGCTGGCGTACCGGAGTGCGCGGAGTGTGGCGGCTTTTGCACCCTGTTGTTCGAAACCTTCCTTCGCAGGGCTGGAAAATCCATGTGTCCGCAGGTTTGAGCAACGCCGAGCGCGTGCTCACGAAGGTGCACGAGCATTGCGTCGAGCGCGAGGTGTCCTACAAGCATCTGCGTTCGCGGAGCACGTTGCTGGCAAGGAATTCGAAATACGCTCCACGTGACGGAAGCGGTAAGTTACTTACTCTTTATCCAGCTGACAACAACGAGCTCGAGCGCGTTCTCGCCGAGTTGTCCGCGAAGCTCGACGGAGAGCCTGGGGCCTACATTCTCAGTGATCTTCGGTATGGTGCCGGCCCGCTCTACGTGCGCTACGGCGGATTCGCCGAGCAATGGGTGGAACTCGACGGCAAGCGGGTCCTCGCGGTGCGCAAACCGGACGGCACGCTGGTCCCGGACAAGCGCGAACCGACCTTCTCCGTCCCCGACTGGGTCACGATTCCGGAGTTCCTCGCCCCGCACCTCGCGGCTCGCAAGAGCGGCGGCGCGGACAAATTCCCCTATCAGGTGGAAAGCTCGCTGCACTTCTCCAACGGCGGCGGCGTGTACCTCGCCGACCGGAAGGCCGACGACGAGCGGGTGGTCCTCAAGGAGGCCAGGCCGTTCGCCGGCCTGGACCGCGACGAGGTCGACGCCGTCGAACGCCTCCGCCGCGAGCACGAGGTGCTGGACCGGTTGAAGGGCATCGACGGCATCCCCACCGCCTTCGACCGCTTCACCGTCTGGGAGCACCACTTCCTGGCGATGGAGTACATGCCCGGCGTCTCGCTCGGCAGCTGGCTCGCCCGCAACTACCCGCTCACCCGGCGCGACACCACCGAGGCCGACATCGCCGCGTACACCGAACGCGCGCTGGCGCTGGTCCGGCGGGTGGAGGCGATGGTCGGGGAGGTGCACGGCCGCGGCATCGTCTTCGGCGACCTGCACTCGCTGAACATCCTGGTCGACGGGGACGACGACTCCGTCTCGCTGATCGACTTCGAGATGGCGTCCGACGTCGAAACCGGTGTGCGGCCCGCCCTCGGCGCCCCCGGTTTCCGCGCCCCGCGGGACCGGAACGGGTTCGAGGTCGACGAGTACGCGCTCGCCGTCCTGAAGCTGTGGATCTTCTTGCCGCTCACGACGCTCCTCGAACTCGCCCCGGCGAAGCTGCGCGGGCTCGCCGACTTCGTCCAGCAGCGCTTCGACGTGCCGGAGGGCTACGCCGACTCGATCGTCGCCGAGCTCGCGCCCCGGAACGTCCCGCCGCTGTCGAGCGCGACCGAGCTCGACCAGGACAAGCCGGATTGGACGCTGGTCCGCAAGCAGATCGTCGAGGCGATCCTCGCCAGCGCGACCCCCGAGCGCACCGACCGGCTCTTCCCGGGCGACATCGAACAGTTCCGCGTCGGCGGAGCGTGCTTCGGTTACGGCGCGGCCGGCGTCCTCCATGCCCTGAAAACGGTCGGCGGCGAGCGTCACCAGGAGCACGAACGCTGGCTGCTCGACTCGATCCGCCGCGAACCGCCGGGACGGCCGGGGTTCTACGACGGCTCCTACGGCATCGCGTACGTGCTCGAAGAGTTCGGATACCGCGACGAGGCGACCAAGCTGCTGTCGGCGTCGGCGACGCTGGTCGGGCAGACCACCGACCACGGTCTGGAAGGCGGCCTGTCCGGGATCGGGCTCACCCAGCTGCACTTCGCGGTGTCCCGCAAGGACAACGAGTTCGGCAGGCAGGCGCTCGCCACCGCCGTCCGGCTCGCCGAAGCGCTCGAAACCGCCGACCCGCCGGGCGACTTCGCCAGGGCAGGGCTGCTCAACGGCTGGTCCGGTCCGGCGCTGTTGTTCATCCGGCTGTTCGAGCGCACTCACGAACAGGGCTGGCTGTCCTTCGCCGACCAGGCGCTGGAGCGGGACATCGAGGAGTGCGGGGAGTCCGACGACGGCTCGCTGCAGGTCCGCGACGGCGAGACCAGGACGTTGCCCTACGCGGGTGTCGGCAGCGCCGGGATCCTCATGGTCGCCGAAGAGCTGGCGAAACACCGTCCCGACGCGAAGGCGTTGAAGAGCCTTCCCGGCCTGCGTGAAGCCTGCCGCGGCGAGTTCGTCATCCATCCCGGTCTGCTGTTCGGCCGGGGCGGGCTGATGACCGCGCTGGCCATGGGCGCCGAACCGGACCAGCGTGTCCGCGACGCCATCGACCTGCATCTTTCCCGGCTGGCCTGGTACGCGGTGCCGTACAAGGGCGGCCTGGCGTTCCCCGGCAACCAGCTGCTGCGGCTGTCGATGGACGTCGTCACCGGTGGCGCGGGCGTTCTGCTCGCCCTCGCCGCCACCCTGAACGGGAAGGCCGCGCTGCCTTTCCTGTCCCCCCGAACTGCCGGTCGCTGACGATCGGCGGAAGTGGAAAATCAACGAAAGGGAACAAGATCATGGAACTGGTTCTCGACCTGCAGGCCCTGGAAACCCCCGAGGTGCTCGAGGGTGGCGGCGGTGGCAGCCACGGCGGCGCGAGCAACCTCAGCCTGCTGGCCTCCTGCGCCAACAGCACGGTCAGCCTGCTGACCTGCCACTGATCGCTGACTGATCATCGAGGGTGCGGGAGCGGCACAGGCCAAGTGCGCCGCTCCCGCGCCTTCATTTTGCCTTCCGGTTCATCTCGTTGGGATCACGGATCAAGAAATGGGACGTGAGCCCTCTCCACCGGCTCGAGGACGAAGGAGTGGGATGGCGGGTTCCGCCGATCGCCTGCTGGTCACCGTGACCCTCCTCGATCGCCCCCGCCTGATCGCGCTGATCCTCAGCGCGCTCGCCGGGACGGCGGCGGGACTGCTCCTGCCCGGCGCGCTGGCGGCGGCGGTCGACGCCGTGGTGGCAGGCCGCCCCAGCCTTCCCGAAGTCTCCTGGCTCGTCGTCCTCGGCGTCACCGAGATCGCCGTCGGCCTGATCGGCGGGATCCTCACCGCGCGGATGACCTCGTCCGCGACGGCCTGGCTGCGCCGCGAACTCACCGACGGCTATCTCGCCCTCGGCACCAGATCGATCTTCGCCGACGGCGACGCGATCAGCAGGCTCACCGGTGACTGCACCGGCGCGGGCATGATCGCCTCGGTCGTCGTCCAACTCGGCTCGACCACCCTGATCTCCGGCGGGGCCGTCGTCCTGCTCGCGCTGATGGACTGGCGGCTCGCGCTCGTCTTCCTCGGCAGCATCCCCTTCGGCCTGATGCTCGCGCGCACCCATCTGAAGAACACCGCCGACGACGTCCTCACCTATCAAGAGGTTTCCGGCGAACTGGCGGCGAGAATGGTCGACGCGGTCGCCGGGCTCCGCACGATCGCCGCGTCGGGCACCGCCGACCGCGAGGCCGAACGAGTGCTGCGGCCGCTGCCGAAACTGAGCCTCGCCGGCCGCGGGATGTGGCGCACCCAGGCCAAGATGGTGTGGCGATCCGGTCTGCTGCTGCCCGCGGCGGAACTCGCGGTGCTCGCCGCCGCCGGTTTCGGCGTGCTGGCGGGCAGGCTGTCCGTCGGGCAGGTCCTCGCGGCGCTCGGCTATGTCGCGCTCGGCATGGGCCTGATCACCCAGATCCCTTTGCTCACCACACTTTCCCGTGCGCGGTCGTGTGCGCGGCGGATCAACGAGGTGCTCGACGCGCCGGTCCCCGAACCGGGCGACCTCGGTGTCGTCGTCGGGGAGGGCACGCTCGAACTGCGCGGTGTCACGGTCGAAGGCGCGTTGCGGAACGTCGACCTGGTCGTCCGGGGCGGCCGGTTCACCGCGGTCGTCGGGCGCTCCGGTGCGGGGAAGTCCGTGCTGGTCAACGTCCTCGGCGGGCTGCTGCCCCCGGACGAGGGGACGGCGACGCTCGACGGCCGTCCGCTGGAGCGGCTGCGGCCGCGGGAACTCCGCGCGGTCGTCGGGTTCGCCTTCGAACGGCCCGCGCTGCTCGGCGCGACCATCGGCGACGCCGTCGGCTACGGCTCGTGGGCGGGGGAGGCCGCCGTGCGCGGTGCCTGCCGGTCCGCCCAGGTGCACGACCTGATCGTCCGGCTGCCGGACGGATACCGGACACCGCTTTCCGAGACGCCGCTTTCCGGCGGGGAAGCTCAGCGGATCGGCCTGGCGCGCGCGATCGCGCACGCGCCGAGGGTACTCGTCCTCGACGACGCCACGGCTAGCCTCGACACGGTCACCGAAGCCGCCGTGGAGGAGTCGATCGAGCGCACCCTGCCCGGTCGGACGCGGGTGGTGGTGACGCATCGCGCGGCCACCGCGTCGCGGGCGGACGCGGTGGTGTGGCTGGAAGACGGACGGATCCGCGCGGTCGGCACGCATGACGAGCTGTGGCGGGACCCGGCCTACCGGGCGGTTTTCACCGAGGGCACGCAATGAGCGTCTGGGGGCTCTACCGCTCGGCGCTGGCCGGGCAGTGGAAAGGCGGCCTGGTCCTGCTGGCGTGCTCCGTACTGGAAAGCGCGCCCGCGTTCTTGTCCGGTCGCCTGGTCGAACTCGCGGTTGACGAGGGGTTTGCCGCGGATCGGCCAGGCACCGGACTGCGTTGGCTCGCGGTCTTCGGGCTGGTCGCCGTGATCGGGGCGTTCGGTTCGCGGCTGGTGTGGCATCAGCTCGGCAAGGTCGTCGAGCCGTTGCGCGACGCGCTGGTGACCGCCGTCGTACGCGGGGTCCTGCACGATCCCTCGCCGCCGCGGAACCAGCCGGACGCCAGTGGCGTCGCCCGCATCACCCAGCACGTCGAAGTGGTCCGCGACGCCACGGCCGGGCTCCTGGTACAGGCACGGGGAATGATCGTGACGACGGTGGCGGCGCTGGCCGGGCTGTTCACCGTCGCCGGTTCGCTCGCGCTGATCGTCTCGATCCCGGTGGTGGTCGCGGTCGGGGTGTTCGCCTGCCTGCTCCCGTCGCTGGCCCGCCGTCAGCGCGCGCTGGCACTGGCCGACGAGCGGACCGCCGAGGTCGCGGGCGCGTCGCTGTCGGGCATGCGTGACGTCGTCGCCTGCGGCGCGGAACCGCTCGCCGCGCGCGAGCTCTACGATGCCGTCGACACGCAGGCCGAGGCGGCCGTACGGGTGGCGCGGTCCGGAGCGGCCAGGACGGTGGTGATCGCGACCGGCGCTTTCGTGCCCCTGCTCCTGGCGTTGCTGGTGGCGCCGGGCATGGTCGAGGACGGCACGCTCACCGCCGGCGCCGCGCTCGGCGCGCTCGTCTACCTGGCGACGACGATGCAGCCTGCGTTGCGCGGGCTGGCCGCGACGGCGAGCACCGTGGTGCTGCGGCTGATCGTCGCGCTGCGGCGGCTGGCGGAGACCGCGCAGGCCGAACCGGAACCCGACGGCACGGCCGAACCCGAGGGCACCGCGATCTCCGTGCGCGACCTGACCTTCGGCTGGGGAGCGGCGGCCCAACCGGTGGTGCGCGGCCTCGACCTGCACCTGCGGCCCGGCGAGCGGCTCGCGGTGGTGGGGCCGAGCGGGATCGGCAAGTCGACCCTGGCCGGGCTCCTGACCGGGATGCTCGAACCGCAGTCGGGCCGGGTGCTGCTCGGCGGGGCACCGGTTCGGGAGATCCCGGCCGCGCTGCGGCACCGGATGGTCGCGTTGATCCCGCAGGAGGCCTACGTCTTCGCCGGGACCGTGCGGGACAACGTCGGCCTGTTCGCGCAGACCGCGACGGACGCGGAGCTGTCCGCGGCGGTGGCGGCCGTCGGCGCGGAACCGCTGGTGAAGCGGCTGGGCGGACTCGACGGCGAGATCGGGCACGGAATGCTGTCCGCCGGTGAGGCGCAGCTGATCGCGCTCGCGCGGGTGTACGCGAGCGACGCGGGCGTCGTCGTCCTCGACGAGGCGACGTCGCACCTCGACCCGCCCGCCGAAGCCCGCGCGGAACGGGCGTTCGCCGAGCGGGGCGGGGTGCTGGTGGTGATCGCGCACCGGCTGACGTCGGCGTTGCGCGCGGACCGGGTCCTGGTGATGGACGGCAGGGAAACCGCGCTGGGCACCCATCTCGACCTCATGGACCGGTCCACGCGCTACGCCCAGCTCATGCACGCGTGGGCGCCGCGGCTACCCCAGCCCAGTGCCCAGTTCTTCCAGCGCGCTCCTGAGTAGACCGTCGACGGGGACCGGGCGCCGGGACTCGCGATCGACGAAGACGTGCACGAAGTGCCCCTCCGCGATCACCGTCTCCTTCGAGTACATCCCGACCTCGTAGCGGACGCTGGACCGGCCGAGATGCCCGACCCGCAGACCGACTTCGAGCTCTCCGGGGAACGACACCGAAGCGTGGTACTCGCACCGCGACTCCACGCACAACCCGATGACGCCGCCGGTCTCGATGTCGAGACCGCCGCGTTCGATCAACCAGGTGTTGATCACGGTGTCCATCACCGAATAGTGGACGACGTTGTTGACGTGCCCGTAGACGTCGTTGTCCTTCCACCGCAACGGAACCGTCTGCCAGTGCGGATACTCGTCGTTCACCACAGCGTCACCGACTCCCGCAGGATGACGGCGAGATCCGCTTCGGACGCCTCGCGCGGCGCCGTCGCCAGCAACCGTTGTTGTTTCACCGTGCCGGAAACCAGTGAGTCCACATCGGACTCGGTGTAGCCGACGGCGCCGATCCCGTTGGGGATCCCGATCTCCCGCATGATCCGCCCCAGCACCGCGGGCAGGTGGTCCCGCGGATCGCCCGGCCATTCGAAGTCCGGCGCGAGCAGCCGCGCCACCCGCAGGTGCCGGTCCGGAGCGGCGTCGAAGGTGAACCGGAACGCCGCCGGCGCCGTCAACGAGACGGCCATCCCGTGCGGCACCATCGCTTCGTCGCCGGGATACCCGGGCGGATGGAACTCCCGGACCTGTCCGGCGATCGGATACGCGTTGGCGTGCGGGATGTGCACCCCGGCGTTGCCGAACCCGAGGCCGGCGAAGGTCGCCGCGAGCGCCATCGCTTCGCGTGCCTTCAGGTCGGAGCCGTCCCGCACGGCCGCGGGCAGCGCCCACGACAGCAGCCGCAGGGACTGCTCGGCGAACATGTCGGCCAGCGGATTCGAGCCGCAGTACGGAACCCGGTCCTCCGGGCGCTTCCGGTCGAACTCGGTGTACGGCTTGGCCGTGTAGCTTTCCGCGGCGTGGCAGAGGATGTCCATCCCGCTCGCGGCGGTCACCTCGGGCGGCTGCGAGACCGTCAGCCTCGGATCGACCACGGCGAGGCTCGGCCGCATCCGGAGGTGGCTGATACCGCTCTTCACCCGCAGTGACAACACGTCCAGTACGCAGACGGTGGTGCTCTCCGAGCCGGTCCCGGTGGTCGTCGGCACCGCGACCAGCGGTTTCAGCGGAGAAGCAGGCGCGCGTCCGCCGCCGACCGGGGCGTTGACGTAATCCATCAGGTCGCCGTCGTTGCTGGTCAACAGGTTCACCGCCTTCGCGGTGTCGATGGCGGACCCGCCGCCGACGGCGACGAAGGCGTCCCACTCGCCCTGGCCGCGGGCGAAGTCGACGGCGTTGCGCATGCTGACGTCGGTGGGCTCGACGTGCACGCCGTCGAAGACGACGGCTTCGATGCCATAGGTCTCGATGCCTTCGGCGATCCGTTGCGGCCAGCCCGTCGCGGCGACGCCCGCGTCGGTCAGGACGAGCACCCGGCGGGCGCCGTACTGGGTGAGGTCGTAGCCGATCTCGTCGCTCGACCCGGCGCCGTACTTCAACGCCGGTGCACCGTAGGTGAAAACAGTTTCACGTCCGGCGGTGGCTGAGGTCACGTTTTCGTGCTCCCTTGCTTGAACACGTTCCGAATTTCGTGCTTTCCGCCGCTCCGGGGTTGCCGGAATCGGAAGATCGCTTGACGGCACCGATCACCGCCCGCCTAAGCTCTTCTCATTAGATACCAACCGGGAGCGTCCGTCGCCCAGACGGCCGTGAGGATCCTGACCGAGGCGCAGATCCACCGCGTGTACGCGGTGGTGGGTGAGTCCTTCCTGGATCTGCTCGACGCGCTGCAACGCGAGCGGTCGATCACCTTCGTCTCGGCGAGGCACGACTCCGGCGCGGCGTTCATGGCCGAGGCCGAAGGCAAGCTCACCGAACATCCGGCGGTGCTGCTCGCCGGTCGCGGCCCGAGCGCGGCGAATCTCGCGCTCGGTGTGACCACGGCGTACCAGGACGAGAGCCCGATGGTCGTCCTACTGGAGAACCCGCCGTCGGCGCCCGGTCCGACGAGCGAGCTGCCCACCGCCGACCTCACCGCGATGCTCGAACCCCTCGCCAAGTGGACCGGCCGCGCGGACTCCCCGGACGAGGTCCCCGGCCTGCTGGTCGAGGCGCTGAACCGCTGCCGCGAAGGGCGGCCGGGGCCCACCGTCGTCGCCGTCCCGGCCGACTTCTGGGGTGTCCCGTTCGATTCGGCCAAACCGGTCGCCTCCGTGCGCCCGCCCGCCACCGGCGCCCTCGGCCGGACCGCCGAGGCGGTCGCGCAGCTGGTCGACGAGGCCCGCTACCCGGTGGTGATCGTCGGCGGCCGGGCCCGCGCGGCACGCGACGAGCTGATCGCCGTCGCCGACGAGCTCGCGCTCCCGGTGTACAACGCGTTCCGCCGTCAGGACGCTTTCCCCGAGAACCACGCGCGCTACGCCGGCCACCTCGGCATCGGCATCCCCGCGCGGCAACTCGACGCCCTCGAACGCGCCGACCTCGTGCTCGTGCTGGGCACGCAGCTCGACGAGGTCACCACGCAGTCCTTCCGCTACCCGACGCCATCGCAGACGTTGGTGCTGGTCGGCACCGGGATCGAGCCCGCCCGCCGCGGCGGCTTGACCTTCCGC
>Ga0196958_10000448_pt1 | contig 13461 bp, 12 predicted proteins | sample S1v_10metaG_FD_148654 | JGI IMG/M metagenome (GOLD analysis project Ga0196958, IMG submission 148654) | Soil microbial communities from Anza Borrego desert, Southern California, United States - S1+v_10 | ecosystem: Environmental > Terrestrial > Soil > Desert | place: USA: California | collected...
TCGTTCACCGAGTCGTTCCCGCTGTTCGGCTATTCGCTGGACGACTACGAAGTGCTCTTCGCCGAGAAACTCGACCTGTTCACCCAGTTGCAGGGGGAGAAGCCGGTCGACTGGTCCGGGACCGTCCGTCCCGCGCTGGAAGGCGCGCAGGCGTTCCCGGTCACCGAAGCGGGCAGGCTGCCCGCCTGGGTCGGCGTCGGCGGGACCCCGCAGTCCGTGGTCCGCGCGGCCGCGTACGGCCTGCCGCTGGTGATGGCCGTGATCGGCGGGTCACCGGAACGGTTCACCCCGCTCGCGGACCTGTACCGGCGTGCGGTGAAGGAGTCCGGCCATCAGGAGCTGCCGATCTCGATGCACAGCCCTGGACATGTCGCCGAGACCGACGAGCTGGCCGTCGCCCAGCATTTCGGCCATCACCAGGCCGCTTTCGCCAAGATCGGCGCCGAACGGGGCTGGGGCCCGATGTCCCGTGCCGACTACGACGCCATGGCCGGGTCGCGCGGCGCGCTGTTCGTCGGCTCGCCGGAAACCGTCGCGCAGAAGATCACGTGGGCGGTGCGGACCCTCGGCCTGTCGCGATTCCAGCTCAAATACAGCGTCGGCGCGCTTCCGCACGAGCAGCGCCTGAACTCGATCCGGCTCTACGGCGAACAGGTCGTCCCGCGCGTGAAGGAACTGCTCGGCTAGCCTCGAAGTCGTGGTGTTCGATTCCGAGCGATTCGACCTTCAGCCGTACACCGGTTTCGACATGTCCCGTTATGTCCGGCGGACCTCTTGCGGCTGGGAGGATTCCGGCTGGAAGTCGCTGCTCGTCCAGCGGTTCGAGCACGTTCCGGTCGTCGAGGACCTGCGGCTGCCCGCCGTCGCGGATCTCCAGCTGATCCTGCCGCTTTCGGGGCGGGCGGTGATGGAGACCCGCGGCGAAGGCCGGTGGATTCGCCACCAGTGGGGGCCGGGACGGCTCGAACTCGCCGTTCCCGGCAAGCCGGTGCCGCGCCGCTACCGCGGGGACGAGTCGATGCGCAGCCTGCAGGTGCACATCCCGGATCCCACGGTGGAGGCGGTCGCCGCGCGGCTGGGCGGCCGTGCGTGGACCACGAAGCGATGGCGGCGTCCGTGGCCGGGGGAGATCCGTTGCTCGACGAACTGGTGCGGGCGGTCGGGAACGCGAGGGAGAACGACGACCTCTACGCCGAATCCGTGACCGCCTTCCTCACCGTGCATCTGCTCACGCGACACGCACGGAAACCGGATCCGCCGAGCGGCGGCCGGGAGGACGAACGGGTCCGCGCCGCCGTCGCGATGATGCGTGACCGGCTGGGTGGCCCGCTCAGCGTCGCCGAAATCGCCGATGAAGTACATCTGAGCGTCTTCCACTTCATCCGGGTCTTCAAGGAGAAGACCGGTGAGACACCGCATCGTTTCCTCGGCGGGCTCCGCATCGAGGAGGCGCGGAGGCTGCTGCGCGGCACCGACCTCCCGATCGCGCGGATCGCGGAAAGGTGCGGTTTCGCCACTCCCGGCGCCTTGTCGGCCGCTTTCCTGCGACACACCGGATCGCGGCCCTCCGCCTACCGCAATTCCTGACCACCGCCCCGCAATTCCGCACCTGGTGACCCTGGCCGCCCGTTCCTAGGGTGAGCCGGGTGAGTAGTTCTGGGTTGCAGTCGTACGACGTCACCGCCGAATCGCCGGCACCGCCCGCCGCGGTGTGGGCGCTGTTGCTGGACGCCCGCAGCCGGCCGGTCTGGTCGCGGGTGGGTTCCCTGGAAGTCGCCGCGTCGCGAGGACTTTCCGCCGACGGACGAGACAATATCGGCGCGGTCCGTGCCTTCCGTACCGGCAAGACGGTCACCAAGGAGCGGATCACCGCCCTCGAACCCGAACGCCGGTTCGCCTACGAGGGGGTGGACGTCCCGGTGATGGTCGATTACCAGGCTTCGGTCGAATCGGTGGGAACACCCGGTGGGGGAACGCAGATCCGTTGGCACGGCACGTATCGCGTGGGCAAGGGGAAGCGTGGATCTTCCGATGGTATCTCCGCCGCTTCATGCGGGACATGGCGACCGGGCTCGCCGACCACGCCGGCGGCCCGGTCAAGAGGCCATGACGAGGGATCAGTGCCGATGAGCGGTTTCTCGGTGGAAGCCCGCGATCATCGCTTCGGTGCCCGGCGGGTTGAAGGGCTGCCCGAGCGTGCGCATCAGTGAGTTCACGCTGGGACGGTACATCCCGGTCTTGCAGTAGCGGGATCCTTCGAAGGCGCCGACGGTGCCGCCGTCGGGGGAGGGCTTGCCGAGCCAGGTGTACCACTTGGCTCGGCGGTCCCGCATCTGCGCGGCCGTGAGCGCGGAAGCGTTGGGCTCCCGGGGTTCGCGGGCATCGCAGGTGCCGTAGTCGTACTCGTCGGCGAGCCCGCCGATGGAGTGCCCGAGTTCGTGGGCGACGATCTGGCTGGCCTGGATGTTGCCGCCCGAGGAGGTCGCGACGCCGCCGCCGGCGCCACCGTACTTCGTCGTGTTCGCCAGCATGATGACCTGATCGACGTCCGGCGCGGCCGCGGCGTACTGGTTCGCCTTGGTCTCGTTGACGCACAACAGCCGTTCGATACCGCCGCACCAGAAGTACGAGCCCAGCGCGGTGGTGCGCCGTATCCCCTGGGTCGGATCGTTGGTGATGCCGGACTGCGGTGACACCACGTCGACCTGCCACAGGTTGAACTGTTTGCGGTAGCTCTTGTACGGCTCGATGGCGAACAGCGCCGCGATGCTCGAGCGGACGTGCTGCGAGTACGTGCCCAGCTGGGTGGAGGTGTAGCCGTCACCGACGAAGACCAGGTCGAAGGTGGTCTCGCTCGGGCCGTTGGTTTCGATCGGGGTCACCGCGGCGGTGCTCGCGATCTGCTGCGGCGCGGCGGTTCTGTCCGAGGCAGGCCGGGTGACGTCCACCCGGGTGATGGTCCCTCCTGGTTCGAAGGCCTCCATCGATGTCGTGAACCGAGGAGCCGCCGACGCCGTCGCGGGAACGAGTGCGGCGACGAGGGTGGCGGTCAGCGCGACCATGAGACAGGCGCGTCGCATGCGTACTCCTTGCGGGGAGGGTGGGGGAGCAGGAAAAACGATCCCGACTTTCGACGGCTTCCGGCACATCCCAAGTGGCCATAAGGTCCGCGTGATGGACGTCGAGTTACGTCACCTGCGCGTGGTGTGCGCCGTCGCCGACGCGGGCAGCATCACGCGCGCGGCGATCGCCCTCGGGAGCACCCAGCCCGCGCTGACCGCCGCCGTGCAACGGATCGAGCGCGCGTTCGGCGGCACCCTGTTCGTGCGCGGCCGGGACGGCGTCTTCCCGACGGCGTTCGGCGAATGCGTGCTCGGCCGCGCGCGGGCCGTCCTCGCCGCGGCGGACACGATGCACCGGGACGCGGCACGCTGGCTCGCGGAAGGCGATGAACGTCCTGTCGCGCTGGGTGGGATCGGCGGTTCGATGGTGGTGGAACTGGCGGACCGGCTCGGTGACGCCGGCCGCGGGCAAGCGGTTTCGGTGACCACCGAGTTCTCGCCGTCGCGGTTGCTGGATCTCGTGGCCGGTGGACAGCTCGACGCCGCCGTCGTCGCCGACTATCCCGGGCACCGCCTGCCGTCCGCGGCGGGGGTGAGGTCACGGCCGCTGGCCACGCAACCGGTGTTCGTGGCGATCGCCGCGGACCATCCGGCCGCCCGTCACGGCGAGCTCGACCTCGCCGATCTCGCCGGGGAACGGTGGGTGCTCGGACCGTCCGACGGGGCAGGCTGGCCGGAGTGTTTCGAGGAAGCCTGTGCGCGGGCCGGATTCCGGCCGAAGGTCGCGCACCGGAGCACGGAACTGCGGCCTCTGCAACGCCTCATCGCGGCGGGCCGGGCGATTTCCCCTTGCCAGGTCACCTTTCCCGCCTCGCCGGGCATCGCGATCCGCGCGCTGGCGGGAGATCCGTTGTGGATGCGGTATCTGATCGCCTGGAGCGTCGAAGGTGCCTTCGGCGGGAACAGCGACGCCTTGATCGCCGCGGCCGAGGCGGCTTACCGGTCCGACACCGAAAGCAGCCTCACCTATCGCCACTGGCTCGCCCGCCGCGGTGAACCGGTCGCGGCCCGGCGTGCCATCGGGTGACACCTGGTCAGGGAATTCCCCTTGTCGGCCAGTGGGTCCTAGCCTCGGATCAGCTCATCGACGAAGGGTAAGAAATTGCGTCTGCGCGCCCTGCTGGCCGCCGCTGTCCTGACCATCACCACCGCACCGGCCGCGCTCGCCGCGCCGGACGTCGCCCACGGCACCGACGTCCCACTGGGACAGTTCGGATTCGTCGCGAAGATCGCGATGACGAAGATCCCCCGCCCGGACGGCTCGACCTACACCAGCTACTGCACGGGTGCGCTGGTCTCGCCCGGCTGGGTCGCCACGACCGGGCACTGCTTCCACGACGCGCACCGCAAGCGGGTCGCGGGCAAGATGCCGTATCCGACGATGGTGACGCTGGGCCTGGTCGACGAAGCGATCGAATCAGGCGTGGCCCGCAGGGCGACCGAAGTGCTGCAGGCGAAGGAGAACGACGTCGCCCTCATCAAGCTGGACACCCCCGTGACCACGGTGACCCCGCTGTCGGTGCACCGCGCGCCGCCGAAGGTCGGCCAGCAGTTGACGCTGGCGGGCTGGGGCAGTTTGACCGTCACGAATCCCACTCCGGCGACCCGGATGCAACAAGGCACCGTCCAGGTGGCGACGGTGGCCCCGACGACGCTCGGGGTGCGCGGTGCCGCGCCGTCGACCACGACCAGCGCCTGCACCTACGACTCGGGCGCGCCCTACTTCGTTCCGGAAGGCAAGAGTGGCGCGCTGGTCTCCCTGGAAGCGACCGGGCCGAATTGCCCGCACGCCGGGATCGAGACGACCTCCCGCGTGGACGTCATCGCGGACTGGATCACCACCCATACGGGCTAGCGGACCGGTTCGGCCGCTGGCGGGCCGGGTGGGGGCCTGAACAGGAGGTCAGTGCGATGACGAAGGCCCGAATGACCGCGCCTCCGGCGCCGTCGGAGCCCATGTCACCGGGTACCTGGTCCCGGACCGTGGGGTGCCCGAGCCGGTGGCGGATCCGGGCGACCCTGAGCGGTCCCGACCCGGGGCTCCCGAGCCGGTGCCGGACCCCGGGTGCTTGAACCGGGACCGGACCGCCCGTTGCCGGAGCCCTGGGAGCCAGCCGGGAACCGAGCCCGGGCCAGCCGGCTCAGAGCGTGAACGCGAGCCAGAGCGCGAGCCAGGCGCAGGCCGCGAAGGCCACGACGACCGCGAACACCCGCAGCCCGGCGGTGGCGATGCGGAGCGACGCGGTGCCGTCGTGCTGACGGTGCTGTCGGTGATTGCCCATGGTGCCGCCCTCCTTTCAAGATCACCTTCCGCCGTCCGCGCGTTCTCCGCAGCGGGGATGAGCTGCCTGGGTGACCCCAACCGGGTGAGACCCTCTCGCGATTACTGAGAGGCGAGTTGAAAGGTGGCGTGGCTCGGGAACAACCGACGACGCCGATCAAGCTCGCCAGCGCCCACAAATGACAATAACCCTCGACTATTGAGGGATAGGGCAAATGTGTCGTGTGGGGTGATCGCCCCAGGGATCCGGCGCCCATAGGGGACTTCGGTACGGGCCTCGGCGCCCGATTTGAGCACCTTGCGCAGCCTCGCGCAGGGTCGGGAGTGGTGAGGACGGTTAGGGTTAAAGAGTGTCTTGGATACCTACTCCATTCCGGCTTCGGCTGATCGCAAGTCTGTGACGGCCTCCTTCCCTGGGCTGAAGGCAGGAAAGGAGGCCTTCATGTACCCCAGGCGAGAGAAAACCCCGGCGGCGGCATAGCGGGCATGGGGGCCATGATGTCCCTTGTGGACTGGCAAAGAAGGGCTAGTAGCTCTTCGGCGAGGTCGCTTCCGCCTTCAGCTCCGGCGCGCCACGTTCGACTTGCTCCTTGATTGCTCTGCCGGCTTCCGCATTCAAAGGACCGTGTGCGGCCTGTCAGAGCCAGCCGTTGTGGGCGGCGAACACCCCCAGCTGGAACCTGCTGGAGACGCCCGCGCGGTCCATCAGGCTTTCGAGGTAGCGGAACAGGGTCCGCCTGCTGACGCCGAGCGCGGCGGCGATCTCGTCGTCCTTGCGCCCGGCGGCGAGCAGGATCAGCAGCTCCCGTTCGACCGGCCGGATCGGCTGGTCGGCCGTCCGTCCTTGCCGGTCGAGCGGGAGCGCCGCGGCCCAGGACGTTTCGAACAATCCCTCCAGCGCGGAGAAGAGGCTGCACGGGCGGACTACGACGATGGACTGGTTGCGATCGGCTTCGCGGATGGTCAGCGCGATGGTGGCCGCACGGTCGTCGAAGAGCGTCAATTTGACGGGGAGTTCCGGAAGCAGCCGAGCCCGTTCGCCCGCCCGCAGGCATGGCAGGATGTTCTCGGCGAGATAACCGGGATCACCGAACGACGCTCCACTGTAGACACAGCGATAGCCGATCCCGCGCCGCAGTTGTTCCTCCTCCAGTGGGTTCCGGCGGCCGCCGGTGAAGTAGGGCGGGGAATCGAGACGGCGCACCTGATGCCGCACCGAGGTCGCGAGCTGCCGCAGCCGGGGGATGATGGCGTCGCCGGTGACCACTTCGAGCAGGTCCTGCGCGTTCGGCATCCCCGAATGTGCGCGCCGGAAGGCGCGATACGCGGTCTGGACCGCGAGTCGCGCGTCGTGCAGTTCGGCCTGCCGCCGTGTGGTCAGCGCCGTCAGTGCTTCGCTGGGGTTCGCGGGAAGGAACCCGGTGCCGTCCACTCCGGACGGCACCGCGAGTCCGGCGTCGGCCAGTTCTTTCAGTGCCAGCTGCACCGTCTCCGCGTCGTCCTCCCGCCAGGCCAAACCCTCGGCGGTGACGGGCGCGGACTCCAGCATCCGGAGGTAGGTCCGGGCGGCGGTCTCGCCGACGCCCAGTTTGCGCAACTGCGCGCCGAGCCCGTCCGAGGACACGCTTAGACGCCCGAAGTGTCGCGGATCCAGGTGCGGTGCGCCGAGATCGCGGTATGCGTCGAACTGTCCACCTTGTTCCCGGCGATGTGCACGCCGACCTGCTTGCCACCGACGAAAACCGGCCCGCCCGAGTCGCCGCCGTCGGTGAGTCCGTTGCCTCGGCTGGCCTTGATCAGTACACTCCCGACACTGGTCACCGTCATCCGGGCGACCTTGAGATACCGCTGCAGGTCGCCGTCTTCGTTGTAGCCCCAGCCATAGACGTATTCGGTGTCGTCGGCGGCGACGGAAGTGCCGAGGGACGCATAGGTCGTGCTCACCGAGCGGTCGAGCCGCAGCAGTGCGATGTCGGCGCCATTGGAGGGCGTGTAGATGTCGGCCACGGCGGCGTACGTCCCGGCTTGGTGGTCGACATCGCCCACCCGGACGGAGTACTCGGCGCCGGCTTCGTCGATGCAGTGTTGGGCGGTGAGCACCCAGCGTGCGCCGATGATCGAACCGGAGCACCACTGCTCGCCGTTCTGTTCGATCATGGCCGCCCACGGGCCGGACCGGGCGTATTCACCGTCGATGATGGGGGCCGCGCCGACGGCCGGAGCGACCGTCGTGAGCCCCGCCGCGCACAGCAGAGCGGTGAGGAGACCTCGGATACGCATGGGGTGCCTTCCAACGCAGGGGAATCGGGGAAAGGGAACGGGAAATCGACGGATCACCCGTTCACGGCCTCGGCGGATCACCAAGGATCGCCCGGCCGGACCCGTTACCGGTTTTCCCATGCTAGGCAGGTGGATACGGCGGTCGATAGCGACTAAAGACGGGAGAAGGCCGTACCGGACCTGGCCTTTCGGCACGACTGTGCCGATGGCACCGATGTGTCACGGAAAGCGGCGGACGTGGCGGTCCGGCGCTCAGGTGGGGACTTCGTGGTCTGAGGAAGGTCCCTTCAGAACAGAAAGGTTTTCGAAGCTGGGCGCACCACCCGCGTCATCACGGAATTGCGCTCTGCCTCGTGATCATCGACGACGGCGCTTCCGGGACGGCGTGGGATCGAGCAGTTCCTCGGCGAGGAGAATGGCCCGGTCCGACAGCGTGCTGGACAGCCGCTCCACCGAGTCTCCGATTCGGCCCGCTTCCCGGCGCACGCCCTCGCCCGCCGGCTTGCTGTGCCGATCGGCGAGTCCGGCGAGCCTGCTCCCGGCGACCACCACCAGATCGGCGAGGCGCTCGCCGAGTTCGGTCAGCCGGTTCGCCGTCCTGCCCGCCCGCTGAGCCACGAGGTCCTCGGTCTCCCGCCGCAGCTCCCGGACCGCGGACCTCGACTCGGTTGTCGTCCCGGTGAGCGCGGACTTCAAGGTTTTTGTCACGTCCATCAGGAATCGACCTCCACGCGGCTTGCCTGATTCGAGTGTACAGCCGTACTCCGAATACGCGGAATACGTGGTTCGCATTTTGTTGCCTTAGAAAAGAGGAGCGAAGAGCGGGTGAACAGTCGTAACCGGAACCGCAACCTGACGGGCCGGTCCTTGGCGCTGGGGGATGCCGCCGATGGGCGCCTTGTGCAAGTGACTGGACGTGGTCGGCAGGTCACGCTACGCACGAATACTCACCAATTGGAAGTCCTTCGTGTGAACTGCCCGAGGTTTGACAAAGCGGAACAGTGCTCCGTATCTTTGTGGAACAGCGCTCCGCTTAACGAGGCGCCGTCACACGAAAGGAAAACCCGACATGAGCACCACACCTGTCCTTTCGATCGCTCCGGTGGTCCTGCCGACGCCGGATCGTGCGGTGGACCTGCAGCTGCGGATCTCCGCACCGACGACCGGAAACGAGCTGCCGGTCATCCTGCTGTCGCACGGCCAAGGCCCGTCGAACCATCTCTCGTCGCTGAACGGCTACGCCCCGCTCGTGAACTACTGGGCGGCGCACGGCTTCGTCGTCATCCAGCCCACGCATCTGAGCTCGCGGACACTGAACCTGCCGTCCGGCGATCCGGAAGCACCGCTGTACCAACGGTCCAGAGCCGCGGACATGAGCCGGATCCTCGATCGGCTCGACGAGATCGAGGACGCCGTTCCCTCGCTGCGCGGCCGGCTGGACCGGGACAAGATCGCCGTGGTCGGGCATTCGATGGGCGGGCACACCGCGAGCCTTCTGCTGGGCGCCCGTTACACCGACCCCCGCAGCGGTACGGAGGTCGACGTCGCCGAGCCCCGGATCTCAGCCGGTGTCCTACTCGCCGCGCCCGGCCGCGGTGGTGACGCCGTCACCGAATTCGTGGCCGAGAACTACCCCTTCTTCCTCAGCGCCGACTTCTCCGCGATGACGACGCCCGCGCTCGTCGTCGCCGGGGACGAGGACGCCTCCAACCACCTGACGGTTCGCGGTCCGGAATGGCACACCGACCCGTACTTCCTCGCGCCGGGCCGCAAGACGCTGCTCACCTTGTTCGACGCGGAGCACGGGCTCGGTGGGGTGTCCGGCTACGACGTCGCCGAGACGACGGACGAGAACCCTGAGCGCGTGGCCGCGGTGCAGCGCCTCACCTGGGCGTACTTGCGCTCCGAGCTCTACCCGGGAGACAGCGCCTGGCAAGTGGCATGCGAGAAGCTGGCCGCGGTGCCGGATCCGCTCGGCCGGGTCGAAGCGAAGGAGGTCGACGCACCGCCGGCTCGACGGTGAGGGTTCCCGTCCTCGCGTTCAGGAAAGCGGCCGATCCCCGTGGCAGCGGATCGGGGGCGTGCCCGACTCCGCGTACACCTTGGAGTGCGCCGGATCGGAGCAGTCGAGTCAGCTGCCGATCGATCGGCCGGTGGCCGCTGGACCGCTCGGCGGCGAAAAGGTGACGGTCATGGCCAGTGGGAGTGCGAAGTGCAGGGCGGCGATGCTGAAGTCGATCACCGGCTTCGGATCGGCGCGGGCGAACGTGACCACCCGGCACCGCCGCGACCGGAGCACGACGTCCGGTGCTTGGCGAACTTGCCGCCACATGATCGTGTCAGAGCACCGGGATCTCCGCCCACACCGTTTTGTATCCGGCGCCGGTGTTCACTCCCCACTGGCTGCTGATCGCCTCGACCAGCGCCAGCCCTCGCCCGTGGGGGCTGGTGGGATCCTGTTTGGCCACGCGGTGCGGCCGCAGGAGCGGGCGGTGGTCGTCGACCTCCACCCGCACGACGTCCCTGTTCGAGGGCAGGGAGACCCTGAGTTCGCGGACGCCGTTCGCGTGTTCGTGCGCGTTGGTGACCAGTTCGGTGGTCAGCAGTTCGGTGTCCGCGATGGTCGAGCGACCGACCTCGCCGAGCTGCTCTCGCAGCCAGGCCCGCACCTTTCCCAAAGGCGGGGCGATACCGGCGGGGAATTCGTAAGCCTGCCTTGTTCCCGTGATACCCACGCGTGTCTCCTTAGCGGGTTTCCCAGCTTGGCCAAGAGCATGGGTGCAGTGTGGGAGTACCCAAGGAGAGTGACGTTCACACGCGGGACCGTCCGGCGACCGCGGTGACCCTGATCTCGACCCGCATTCCCGGCGCGCCGAGGGCCGGGACGCCGATCTCCGTCCAGATCGGCGCGCGGTCGCCCAGGTGCTCGCGGAACTGCTCGACCATCACGCGGTTGTGGACCTCGCCGAGGAAACCCGGCGTCTCCGGGACGTGGTAGGAGTTCACGGCGATCACATCACGCCAGGTGGCGCCCGCGGTGGCGAGGGTCCGCCCGACGTTTCCGAAAGCCCGGACGATCTCCTCTTCCAGGTCCTCCGGGAAGTTCAAGTCGTCGTCCCAGCCTCCTTGTCCCGAGATCTCGATGCGATCGCCGACGCGCACCGCCTGGCTGTAGCGCATCTCGGCGAGTTGCCGGTCGCCGTATCCGGGAGTGGCGAAGAACTCCGGCTGGGTCATGGCGGATCCTCTCGTTGACTTCATGCTTGAAGTCAACGTAGCACGATTGACTTCACGTGTGAAGTCAGCGGGATCTGGGTAAAGTTCCAGCATGGCCACCCCGGACCCGGACGAAGCACTGTGGCTGACCGCTGCCGAAAAGGAGGCATGGACCGGACTGGTCTCTTTGGTCCTCCTGCTGCCGGGACGGCTGGAGTCACCGTTGCAGCACGACGCCGGGCTGACGTTGTTCGAATATCTGACCCTCAGCCATATTTCCGAGGCCCCGGAGCGGCGCCTGCGGATGAGCGAACTGGCCTACCTCGCGAACGGCTCGCTCTCGCGCCTGTCCAATGTGGTCAAACGCTTCGAACAACGGGGCTGGGTGGAGCGGACCCCTGACCCGAGTGACGGCCGGTACACCCTCGCCGTGCTCACGGACGACGGCTACGACGTCGTGGCCGCGGCGGCGCCCACGCACGTCCGTTCGGTGCGGGACCTCGTCCTCGATCCCTTGACCGCGGAGGATCGGCAGGCGCTTGCCCGGATCGCCGCCAAACTACGGACGCGGCCGGTCGATCTCGCTTAGGTCGGCCCTTCGAAACGGTCGAATGTGCGCGCGAAGGTACCTTGTGCTCGCGTTCCGGACCCTGGTCCCCTGACAGGGTTCATTCCACGCGAAGAGGGGGACTCTCGTGTTCGAGAAAATTTTCGTCGTCCTGTAGGTGTTTTCGATGTCGCGGGAACCGCGCGCGCCGGGTCGTGCAGTGGCTCGACGGTGACGGATCGAATCCCCATGGCGGATAGGAGTGGGGAATTCAGAGCAGCGGCGAAGGGTATTCCTGGTTCGACATCGGCATGGGAGTGGCGCGGACCGGTAACAACATCGGCCTCGAGAGTCGGAATTCCCATAGTCGGCGGAAAATCTCCCACACGGTGACCGGGCGCCACGACGGATCCCGATGTCTCGCCGCGGTGTCGATCGGCGGGGCGACGTTACGACATTCGGTGAATATTCGCTGATGAATACCGGATGGATTCGGGTTTCGAACGACGAGGCGATCACGGAAAACATGACAACCTTCGGCGCCTTCCGTGCAGTAGAGTGAATCGTGCCGAAGATCCTTGGGCTGGACGGCGTAACGCGGACATGGTCTGCGTAGCCCGGATTCACGGTAACAGCCCGTTGAGCGCCTTGACATGGAGCGTTCGGGGCGCGCGTTAACGAAACGCGGGGATTTCCGTCTTCACAGGAAGTCCACAGGAATTCCGGCTCCGGCCGGGTCTCGAAAGGGAAATCCATGTCACGAAGACCATTGTCAGTCGTTCTGACCGCCGTCACGGTGATGCTCGCGTCCACCGCGGTCGCCGCCGCGGCCCCGCCGGGAGTCGATCCGGCCACGGTCGACCTCACCCTCGACGCGGGGCAGAGCACGACCGTGACCAAGAACGTGACGACCTCGGCGGTGCCGCCGAATCCTGACCTGGTCCTGCTCGCGGACACCACGGGCAGCATGGGCGGGCCGATCGGCAACGTGCGGGCGAACGCCGGGGCCATCACCGGTGACGTGCTCGCCGCACAGCCGACCGCGCAGTTCGGCGTCGCCGAGTACAAGGACTTCACCGATTCGGTGCCGTTCAAGGTCAACCAGGGCATCACCGGGGACCCGACCGCGGTGCAGGCGGGGATCAACCAGTGGGTGGCCTCGGGCGGCGGGGACACGCCGGAGGCGAACCTGAACGCCCTCTACCAGCTGGCCACCGGCGCGGTCACCTTCCGGCCGGACGGCACCCGCATCGTCGCCTGGTTCGGTGACGCGCCCTCGCACGATCCGAGCGGCGGGCACACGCTGGCCGAGACCATCGCGGCGCTCCAGGCGGCGAAGGTCCGCGTGGTCGCCGTCAACGTCGGCAACCTCGACGCCACGGGACAGGCCTCCGCCATCACCTCGGCCACGGGCGGTGTCCTGCTGAACAACGTCCCGGCCGGTCAGGTCTCCCAGGCCATCCTGGAGGGCATCAAGTCCATCGAGGTCACGGTGACCCCGAAGGTGACCAGCTGCGACCCGCAGCTCACGGTCACCAACGATCCCGGCAGTGTCACGGTGGCCAGTGGCGAGGTCGCCACGTTCACCGAGACGATCGCGGCCTCGGCCGGAGCCGCTCCCGGCACCTACCAGTGTGTCGTCGACTACCAGGTCGACGGCGTTTCGCGGGGGTACATCGAGACCACGACCGTGCGCGTGCTCGGGTTGAGCATCGACGACGTGACGGTCCACGAAGGCTCCGGGGGAGCGCAGGTGCCGGCGACGTTCACGGTGTCTCTGCTCGGCGGTCCCAGCCCGAATCCGGTGACGGTCCAGTACGCGACGGCGAACGGCACCGCGACGGCGCCCGCCGACTACGCGGCGGCGAACGGGACGGTCACGTTCGCACCGGGACAGACGGCCAGACCGGTGACGGTCCTGGTCAACCCGGACACCGTCGACGAACCGAACGAGACGTTCACGGTGAACCTCTCGGCCCCGTCGGGCGCCGGTCTCCTCGACGCGACCGGGGTCG
>Ga0196958_10000449_pt1 | contig 13444 bp, 15 predicted proteins | sample S1v_10metaG_FD_148654 | JGI IMG/M metagenome (GOLD analysis project Ga0196958, IMG submission 148654) | Soil microbial communities from Anza Borrego desert, Southern California, United States - S1+v_10 | ecosystem: Environmental > Terrestrial > Soil > Desert | place: USA: California | collected...
CGCTGCGGCGCATCAGGCCCGACAACCGGGCCGTGAGCAGCACGAACAGTCCCCACCAGAGGACCCCCAGTGCGATGTCCAGCCCGCCGAGCAACAGCACCTGGGGCGCCACCGCGGCGTCCCGGTCGATGAACTGGGGCAGCACGCTCACGAAGAAGAGGGCTGCTTTCGGGTTCAGCACGTTGGAAAAGAACGCCTGGCGGAAGATCCGCGACGGGCGTTCGGCCACCGGTTCGTCCGCTTCCTCGGCGGGCTTTCCGCTCGCCGGCTCACTCTTCCAGGACTTCCAGAGCGCCTGTGCCCCCAGGTAGACCAGGTACGCGGCTCCGATGAGCTTGAGCACGGTGAACGCGACGGAACTGTGGAGGAGAGCGGTCGAAACGCCGAGGGCCGCGGCCGTCATGTGCACGGCCAGGCCGCACTGCACGCCGATCGCCGCGACGAATCCGCTGGAGCGCCGCCGCGCCGAATAGCGCAGGATCACCATCCAGTCCGGGCCCGGAACGACGTAGGCGACCATGACCACGCCGATGAACACCGCCAGCGTCCCCGCGCTCATCGTCCTCCCTCTCCCGGATCTCTCCGCACGCCTCGTCCTTCCGTGTTCCCGATCATGGACCGCTCCAATCACCGGGCCGGCGGCCCTCGGCTCGACGTCACTCGGAAGCAGGAATCCGGCATCGGCTCAGCCCTGCCGCGGCTTCGCGATGGAGAATCGGTACAGCATCTCCACTTCGTGTCCGTCGCCGAGTTCCCCGGTGCCGAACAATTCGCTGATCTCCAATTCCCCGTCGTATTCGGCGGCGAGTTTCCGCATCAGCATGATGATGGCCCTGTTGCCGGGGTTGACCGTCGTTTCGAAGGTCCGCGCGCCTTGGGCGCGGACGCGGCGGGTGATCTCGTCCATCATCGCGAACGCGAGCCCCGGTACCGGCCGCTCCTGGTCGACCGCCGACTGCCAAGCGAAGTAGGCGGCCGGATCGCGCGGCGGCCGGTACCCGGTGACGAAGCCGAGGATCGCGCCGTCGTGCTCGGCCACCAGCGACGTGGACGCGAAGTCGCGGCACCAGATCAGGTACGCGTACCGCGTGTTGACGTCGAGCCGCCCGGAACGGCGGACGAGATCGTGCACGGCGGCGGCGTCCCCGACCGTCGGCGGCCGCAAGGTCACCTGTCGCGCGGTCGGTCCGGCGAGTACGGAGGTCATCGTGCCACCTCGATTCGTGCGGTCATGGCGGCTTCGAGACAGGACGGGGCGTGCTCGCCGTTCCACGTCGCGACCCGGTCCAGCCCGGCGGTCAGCGCCGGCTCGTGGGGCTGGTCGAGCACTCGTTTGACCTCGGCGAGCACGGACGGCGGTTTGGCCCGGACGAGGTCCGCGAACCGGCGGGCCGTGTCCCGCGCGGCGGTCATCGAGCCGACCACGTCGTTGACCAGCCCGGCCCGTAACGCGCGGCCCGCTTCGTATCGGCCGCCGCCGAGGGCCAGCTCGCGGACGACGCCTTCGCCTGCCAGCCGGGGCAATCGCTGCAGGCCGCCGAGATCGGCGACCACGCCCAGCTCCGCCTCGGGCATGGAGAACCAGGCGCGCTCGGTCGCGAACCGGACGTCGCACGCGCTGACCAGCTCGAACGCGGCGCCGGTGCATTCACCGTCGATGATCGCGACGACCGGGCGGGGACAGGACGCGAGGCCGGTGATCGCCTGCTGCAGCCGCCGGATGTCGGACGCCAGCATCTCGGTGGTGTCACCGCGTCTGGTGGCCCGCCGGAGCCGGGTGAGGTACCACCGCAGGTCCAGCCCGCGCGAGAAAAGGTCCCCCGCTCCCCGCAAGAACACGCATCCGCTGTCCTCGGCGAGCGAGCCGGTGAAGGCGGCGAGTTCGGTCCAGAACGCGCCGCCGAGCACGTTGCCCTCGCCGGTCCCTCGCACGACGACGTCGAGATCGCCGGCCTCGGTCCGCTCGACCGTCAGCGTTTCCCAGTCCCGCGCGGTCATCCCGCGCCGCCGCGGTCGACGATGGTCGCGAGGTCACCGACCCGGTGGATGTTCCCGAGGTCTTCGTCCTCGATCGTGCAACCGAAGTGGTCTTCCACCCGGGAAAGCAGGTCGATCACCTGGGCGGAATTCATCCGGAGGTCGTTCTCCAGCGAGGAGGCCGCGGTGATCTCGCCGGGGACCTCGTCGAGTTGTTCACGGACGAGCACGGCGATCGCGGGTACGGAATCGGACATGGCAGGCAGCTCCTTTCTCGTCAGTCGCCGGTGCCGTCGAGCACGGCGAGCGCCCCGGCGGCGGTGCGGCTGGTCTCGTGTTCGAGGTCGGCCAGTTCGGCGAACGCGCCCCGCACCAGGGACGGGCGGGCCCGGCCGCGGTGGACGGAGGTGACCGCGAACCGCAGGGTGCGCGGCAGCTTCGACCAGCCGTCGGCCGCCGCGGCGAGTGCCTTCCGTTGCCGTTCCTCGGTGGTGCGGTAGCTCATGTGCCGGGTCAGCCGCCGGTAGCGGAAGAGGTGGTGCCGGGACGCGGCCCAGCAGTCGTCGACGATGTCGGGATCGCCGAGCAGCGCGTCACCGTCGGACAGGCGTTCCCCCAGGCGTTCCAGCGCGGTGGCGCTGTCGGTGATCCAGCGGCCGGGCAGCACGGAGGGCCGGATCCGCGGAAGCTTCCGCCGGAGCAGCAGATAGCGGTGATCGCCGGGCACGGGGACTTCGAAACCGAACGCGAAAGTGTTGCGCAGCCGGTGTTTCGCGGGTTCGTCGTGATCGCGGCGCATGAGCGCGCCGAGCCCGGCGTCGTCGATCCAGCCCGCGAAGGGCTCCTGCTCGGTGCCGCTGCTCATCAATCCGGTGAACCGGTCGTGGACGTGCCAGCGGCCGCCCTCGTGGCCGTCGACGAGCACGAAATGCGGCGCCGCCGTCCCGCCGGGGGCCGCCGACCACGGCAGTTGCGAGCTGTAGCCGACGACCAGCGCGCGGCCGTACCGGTCGATCTCGTGCCGGACCGCCGCCCGGACCGCTTCGACGTCGTCGAAGCCCTGGTAGATCAGCCGTGAGCCGTCACCGAGCCGGTTGAGGGGACGGTCGTGGTGCGACATCGTGATCAGGCCGTCGGGCCGGTCGAGGTCGACGGCGAGTCGCACGGACGCGGCGAGGAAGTCGGCGCCGCCTGCCGTCTCGCCGTCTTCGAGGTAGGCCGCGAGGTTGGCGGTGTAGCAGCTGAGCCCTGGTGCCTGCTCCGTCATCGGCTCGTCCTTTCCGTGAACGCGCAGCAGATCGCGGCGGCGCTGTCGGCGTCGCGCAGATGCCGCCACCGCAGGGCACGCCAGGTGCCCGCCCGGTCGCCGGGGTGGACGGGGATGGTCCAGGGGCGACCGGCGATCCCTTCGCCGGTCGCCTTGACGCAGGCTTCCTGCGCGGCCCAGATCCGGGCGAAGCGCCGGGCGCGTTCCGCCGGCGAGGCCACGGCGAGATCCGAGGCGAGACCGGGTTCGCAGCAGCGCCGCATCATGCCGGGGCTGGGCAGCCAGGCTTCCTGGACGTCGACTCCGACCTCCCGGCCGGGAGCGACCGCCACGGCCACCGTGTCGGCCGAATGGGAGAGGCTGATCCCGACGTCGTGCCGACCCGGCAGCAGCGGTTTGCCGTGTGCGGTCTTCTCGACGCGTGTGCCGTCCATGTCCCAAGCAGCCAAGGCGTGGGCGAGCAAGGCCCGTGCCGCCGAGTACTCCTTCGCCCGCCAAGCAGGCAAGGCACGGGCCTCCGCGACGGCTTGGCCGGGAACCGGCAGGCGGTCGAGGACGTCCGCGATCGGGCCGACGGTGACGTGCACGCCGTCCGCGGCTTCGGTCCGCGTGATCACAACACGGCCTTCAGTTCGCGGCGATGCACCAGCAACGGGCTCAGGTCGTCCCGGATCTCGCTCCAGCGCGGCGCCCCGACGACGAGTACGTGGTCGGCGTACGGGAGTTCGTCGGCGACGTCGCAGGTGAGCGCCGCGACACCGCCGCCGGGGACCGGAAGTCCGTCGACGTCGCGGGTCTCGGTGCGGTGGAACCGCTGTGCTGCGGGCAACGCGGAGAAGTCCGAGCACAGACCGCCCTGCCCGGAGCTGAGCACGGTGACCGCGAACTTCCCCGCTCGCCGGAGATGCCCCAGCGTCGTACTCCCGGCGCACAGGGCGAGCACGATCAGCGGCGGGGAGTCCGACAGCGACATGAGCGCGTTGACGGTGCAGCCTGCCGGGCCGTCCGGTCCGCTGGTCGTGACGACGGTGACACCGGTGGGCCACTGGGCCATCAGCGACCGGAAACCCGCCTGGTCTTCGGTGAGGGAGAGGGTCATCGCGCTCTCACCAGCCCAGCGTGACGTCGCGGTCGAACAGGGCCAGCGCGCCGTTCGCGTCGAGCAGGCGGTCGTTGGCGTAGTTCAGGCTGGAGGCCCGCAGATCGCGGAAGACCCGTTCCAGCGGGATCGCCGATCCTCGCATGTATCCGTACCGCAGGCCGGTGAGTTCGATCAGGCCGTCGACCACCGCGAGCGCGCGCTCGGCGGCGAAGACCTTCAGGCCGTTGAGCCGCAGTTGCACCGGAACGGCTTCCGGATCGGGTGCGGTCTCGGCGTCCCTGATCGTCTGCCCCAGCAGGGCCGCCATGGCGTCCAGGTCGAGCCGCGCGGTGGCCAGTCGTCGGCGGAGCAGTTCCGACGCCGGGTCGAACTGGCCGCGGGTGCGGGGCGCGCGGATCATCTCCAGCACCGCGCCGAGCGCGCCGCGGGCGCCGCCGAGCCAGCAGGCGGCCCAGCCGATGTGCCCGGCGGGCACGAACGTCCGGATCGCGACGTCGCGGAACTCCCCCGGCTTCCCCACCACGTTGGCCGGGGCGACCTCACCGGTCAAGGTGAGCGGGACACTGTGGGTGCCGCGCATCCCCATCGGGTTCCAGCTACCGCGCCCCACGCTCACCTTCAGCTCGGCGCGGTCCGCATAGACCAGGGAGACGTCGTCGTAGCCCGCGTCAGGCCCTTTCCGCATGGTGATGAGGAACCCGTCGGCGACCGCGCCACCGGTGACGATCGGGGCGTCACGGTGGATCGCCAGCTTGGCGCCGGACGGCGTCAGCGGCGCCTCCGCGGTGAGCAGATGCCCGCCCTTTCCGCGTTCGCTGGTCACCGAAGCGAGGTAGACCTCGCCCTCGGCGATCCTCGGCAGCAGGTTCTCACGCAGTTCCCGGCCGCCGTGTGCGGCGACGGCGGCGACCTGCTGACAGTGCATCGCCCAGATCATCGCGGTGGACACGCACGCCCCACCGAGTTCCACGGCCGTTCTGGCCAGGTCGGTGAGGTCGCCGCCGAGGCCACCGAATTCGCGCGGGACGAGCAGGCCCATCAGCCCGGACCGGCGCAGTGCCGTCAGTTGTTCCACCGGGAACTCGGCCGATTCGTCGATCGCGCGGGCGTGCTCCCGCAGCACCGGGACGACCTCCGCGGTCCGTTCGGCCAGGGTGGCCGGTTCTGTCGCGGTCGCGGTCATCGGCTGTGCACCCCCGCGTCGTGTGCCTGGCGAACCCTGTCGTACAGCGCGCCCTGGGTGGCGAAGGTGCTGTCGGTCATCGCGTCGTCCGGAAGCTGCACGCCGAATTCGTCTTCGAGGTCGAAGAGCAGGTCGATGGCGCGCATCGAATTCAGGCCGAGGTCCTTGAGCTTGGCCTCGGGCGTCAGCTCCTGGCCGGGCTCGAGGTTCGCGAGGTGTTTGCGCAGAACGAGGTTGAAGCGTTCGGTGTCCATGGTTCCTCCAGTCAGAGCGAGTCCCTGGTGATGGTCAGGCGGGACGCGGATTCGAAACGGTCGCCGGCGACGACGACCTCGGCGGGCGCGGCGTGGCCGAGGAAGGCCAGCAGGCTGGCCGTCGGGCCGTAGGCGCCGGTGTTGGGGATGGTGACCAGGTCGCCGATGGCCAGCGGGGGGAGTTGCGCGCCGCGGGCGAGGACGTCGAGCGGGGTGCACAGCGGACCGGCCACGGTGGTGGGTTCGCCGTCGGGTTCCGTCTCGCCGCCGACACCGACCACTGACGCCGAGATGGCGGGGATCCGCCGCAGCCCGGACATCCCACCGAGGTGGTGCACCCCGGTGTCGAGCATCGCGTACCGGGTTCCTTTGGAGGACTTGACGTCCACCACCCGGCTGACCAGCACGCCGCAGTCGCCGACGAGGTACCGTCCGGACTCGAACGAGATCGACGGCCGCCCCGCACGCCAGCCGGGCAACTGGTCGTCCAGCATCGCTTCGAGTCCGGCGGCCAGCCCGTCGAACACCGGACGTGCTCCGGCGCGGGCGAACGGCAGGCCGAACCCGCCGCCGAGATCGACTTCGGTGAGGTCGGGGAACACCGTCGCCAGTTTCGCGGCGATGCCGATGCCGACCTCGAACTGGGCGAGGAGATCCTTTTCCTCGGTGAGGTTCGTGCCCATGTAGAGATGCAGGCCGGAGACGGCGGCGTGCGGCCTGCCACCGAACCGCGGGGTCTCCGCGAGCACCCACGAGAGGTCGGCTCCGAACTGCGACGACGTGCCGGTCATGCTCAGCCCGGCACCCGGAACGGCGAGATCGGCGTTGACCCGCAACGCGCACTCGGTGTGGACGCCCCGTGCGGCGGCCAGCCTGTCGACCCTCGCCAGATCCTCCGGGGAGTCCACGGAGAACCGCCGCACGCCGTTGCGCAGCGCGTGGTCGACGGTCCCTTCGGTCTTGGCCGGACCGGTGAGCAGGACGGCTTCGGGGGCGACGCCCGCCCCGAGCGCCGCGTCGATTTCGCCGGTCGAGCTGACTTCGGCACGGCAGCCGAGCCCGTGGAGCAGCCCTATCACCCGCGGATGGGGATTGGCCTTCACCGAGTAGTACACAGTGGACGGACGAGGGAGTGCGGCGACGAGGTCCGCGTGAGCGCGTTCGATCGCATCGAGGTCGTAGACGAAAGCCGGCGTGCCGAAACGTTCGGCGACGTCGGACGGTGATGCCGGGGTCACAGCACGCCCTCCAGTTCCCGCTTGTCGATCTTCCCGTTGACCCCGTGCGGGATCTCGGTGAGGACGAGCAGCCGGTCGGGCACCTTGTGCGGTTCCAGCCGACGGTTCAGTTCGGCGCGCAGCTTCCCTTCTTCCAGCGATCCGGTGACGGCCAGCACGGCGGGACGACCTTCACGCGGGGGCAACACCGCGGCCTCGGTGACACCGTCGATGTCGGCGGCGGCGCCTTCGACCTCGATCGCGCTGACCCGGAAACCGTGCTGCTTGTAGATGTCGTCGTCGCGGCCGTCGAAGTAGATGTAGCCCTCGTCGTCGACTCGGCACCGGTCGCCGGTGAGCAGCGTGGCGCGGCCGAATTCGTCGCGCGGGAACCGGGCGGCGGTCAGCTCCGGCGCCCGCCAGTACCCGGCCATCACGTTCGGGCCGCGCACCGCGAGCTGGCCGACTTCTCCGGCGGGCAGTTCCTCGCCGTCTTCGCCGAGGACGACGACCTCGGTGCCCGGCAACGGTTTCCCCACCGAGCCGGGACGGACGAGGTCGGCGTTCGGGCTCTCGATGGAGACCCGTTTGCATTCGGTCAGCCCGTACATCGGGATCACCAGCAGTTCGGGCGCGTATTCGCGGAGTTTCGCCGACGTCGCCGGGGAGAGCGCCGCACCGGTGTTGGTGACCAGCCGGAGGGTCCCTGGCAGCTGACCCGACCGTCCGGCGAGCCGCAGAAGTGTCGCGGCCAGTCCGGGGACCAGCGGAAGGACGGAGATCCGATGCGCCTCCAGGGTGCGCAACAGCGCGGGCCCGGCGTCGCCGTCGTCACCGAGCACCAGGCAGGCACCCGCCGACGCGGCCAGGAAGACCTGGTAGAGCCCGTAGTCGAAGGACAGCGGCAGGCAGCAGAACACCCGGTCTTCCGGCCGGTAGCCGAGTTTCTCGGTGATGGCGTCGATGGCGAAGAGCACCTGATGGTGCGTGGACACCACGGCCTTCGGTTTCGCGGTACTGCCCGAGGTGTAGATCAGGCTGAGGGTGTCGGTGCCCGCCATCGTGACGGAGGCGGATTCGCCGTCGTACCCGTCGGGGAGTTCGTCGAGTTTCCGGACGCCGGAGGCGAGTTCCGTGAACGCCTGCTGGGCCTCGTCCGAGGCGAGCACCAGCTTCGGTTCGCTGTCCCGCACGATGTGTTCCAGGTGGAACGGCCGGGTCTGATCGCTCACCACGACGTAGACGGCGCCGATCCGCGACGTCGCGTAGAGCAGCGCGACGGTGTCCGCGGCGTGCGGTGCCGCGATGAGGACGCGGTCCCCGCGCTCCACTCCCTGCGCGGTCAGCCACGCCGCGAGCGTCCGCGAACGCCGGGCGAGTTCACGGTAGGTCCAGGTCAGGTCACCTCGGACGACGGCGGGTGCGTCCGGCGCGTCGGCCGCGCGGAGGTCGATCAGTTCGTGCAACAGTCGCGCGGTCACGCCCGCCCTCCTTCCGCGCCGGCGGCGCTCAGCAGGCAGGCCAGGGAGTCCACGGTTTCGAAGGACTCCGGGACGATGCGGTCGGCGGCGACTTCCACGCGCCAGTGGTCCTCCAGTCGTTCCAGCACGCTGACGATGGCGACCGAGTCGAAACCCGGCAGGTCGAACAGGGTGCGTTCGGCGAGTACGTCTTCCGGGGTGATGCCGAGCAGGTCGGCGACGGTGCCGGTGATCGAGTCGGTCAGCGCCGTGGTGGTCGGTGAGGTGGCCGGGGTCATCGGGTCTCCGCTCCTCGGTCGATGTCGAGCGCGCCGATCAGCGCGCGTTTGGACGTCTTGCCGGTGCCGGTGGTCGGCAGCCCGTCGAGCAGGTGGACACGCGCGGGCACCATGTAGTGCGGCAGGCGGTCCCGGCAGTGCCGCAGCAGGGCGGGGACCAGTGCTTCATGGCGGACCGGCCCCCGGGGAACCACGGCCGCGTGCAGTTCGTTCGTCAGGGCCGGATCCGGTACGGCGACCACGGCGACGGAGTCGACGTCCGGATGGGCGGCGAGTTGTGCCTCGATGTCGCCGAGTTCGACGCGGTAGCCGCGGGTCTTGACCAGCCCGTCGTTGCGGCCGAGCAGGCGTAGTGTCCCGTCTTCGGCACGGCGGGCGAGGTCTCCGGTGCGATAGAACCGGAGTTGTCCAAAGTGGACCATCGCGGCTTCGGTCAGCTCGGGACGGTCGAGATATCCAGGTGTGACACAGTCTCCGGCGACGACGAGTTCGCCTTCGGCGGCGCCTTCCAGGCTGATCTGCCCGTCTTCGGTGCGCAGTCCGATCGTGGTGCCGTCGACCGGCGATCCGATCGGGATCCTGGTGTCGGGTTCCGGCGGGGACTCGACCTCATGGCTGGTGACGACGTTGGTTTCGATGGGGCCGTAGAGGTTCGCCATCCGGGTGTGCGGCAGCGCGCGCATGAACTCGGCCAACGGCGCGGTGCGGAACTCCTCGCCCGCGAACAGCACCCGACGCAGGTCCGGCAACCCCTCTTCACGCAGTTTCGTGCGGCGGACCAAGGCACTGAGCGCTGTCGGCACCGCGTACAGGTGCGTGATCCGGCGTTCGCGGAGGAACTGCCCGAACGCCTGCGGGAACAACGCGGCGCGTTCGGGGACGAGATGGAGCCCGGCTCCCGCGCCGAGGCCGACATAGAGGTCGTACACGGGCAGGTCGAAATGCAACGGTGCGTGCACGGCGACCTGGTCGGACGGGCGGAGCGGAAAGGCACGCTCCGCCCAGGCCACGAACGCGGCGGCGTTCGCGTGCGTGATCACCACGCCTTTGGGCGCCCCGGTGGAGCCGGAGGTGTAAAGCACATACGCCTCGTCTCCGGGTGCGGGCTCGGACCACTCCGCGGGTTCACAGGGCGTGCCGAGCAGAGCGTCGAGGTCGACGTCGTCGAGCACCAGAGCACAAGAGGCGTCCTCGACGATGAAGCGTTTGCGTTCTTCCGGAAGCGCGGCATCGACAGGGACGTAAGGGATTCCCGCGGTGAGGCAGGCCAGGAAGGCGGCGACGGTACCGGCTCGTTTACGGCTCACGACCGCGATCCGGCCACAGGTGCCGCCGATCTCGGCGGCGAGGACACGAGCCGCGTGGGCGAGTTCTCCGTAGGTCAGGTCCCGGCCGTCGCCGTCGGTCAGCGCCGGCTGATCCGGTGCTTCGGCGGCGCGGGCGAAGAATCCATGGTGGATGGCCGTCACTGCGTCACTCTCCGCTTTCGGTCGGTGGTCAAATGGGCTCGCGCCGTCCGCGCTTCGGCGTCGAGCGCCGCCGCCAGGGCATCGGTCACCGTGGTGGGCACCGAACGGCCCGCTTCCGCGCGCCGAACGGCGACATAGGTCAGTTCTCGCAGCTTGCGCCACTTCGGGACGACGTCCTCGGCCATCGCACCGGCGAAGTCCTCCACGGCGGCTCCTTGCTCCGCGAGCCACAGCGCGTGCAGTTCCCGGTCCCGGGTGAGCAACCATGTCTCCAGCGTCAGTCCCCGCAGTGCTTCGGCGGTCATCTCTTGATGGGCACCGAGGAAAGCGGCCACGGTCCCCTCTTGATGGGCGCCGTCGATCGCCTCGCAATTCGCCAGGACCTCGCGTACGGGGTCGACCGGCTCCGGCGTACCGGACGAGCGCAGCGTCGCCCACGAGCCCTGGTCGAGAGCGGGTCCGAGGTCCCCGAGGGAGATCTTGGTCGCGAGAGGTTCCGCGCGGCCCCAGCGAGTCACGTTTTCGTAGGGATCGACCACATGTATTCGCGGTTCACGGCCGTCTTCGACCCCTTCGACAACGAATCCATGAGTCATATGCTCTTTTTCGTGATACGGAAGCCAAGGCATCCGGAACGCGTCACCGGTGACCGCGACAGCACGACCCGAACGCAGTTCTTCACGCCATTCGCCGATCGCCTCGGCGACACTTCCGATACGTCGCCAGTCAGGACAGAAGCCGGTGAAGCGCTCGACCGATTCTTCTCGCGCTCGCGGTGGCAGGTCGACCATCACACCGGTGTCGACGTCCTCGATGGTACGAAAACACCAGCTATGCGCGAAAGGAGTTCGGACGTCGACGACACCGGCCTGCGCCAGCAACAGCGCGACAGTGTCCCATACACAGTCGAGGTACGGCGAATCGACGCGGTCGAGCAAGTGGGCACAAGGAGCAAAAGATCGCATTTCCTGCATTGATTCCCCCGTACCCCGACAAGGGGCGATATGAATATGAATTCGATTGATTTGTGGTTATTTATTTGTACCGTAACCGCAATACATCTGCAACACGGCCCGATCGGGCGAAAACGCGGAATTGACGTCGCCTAACCGTGAGCCGGTGAAACAAACGCCACAACGCGGCGCAATGTCGGTGGCGTCCGGAGCAACCAGCCTGCACCGTTCGGCGCAGCCGCGGTTTCGGGTTCGCCCGATCGGCCGCCAACGTTCTGTCTCAACCGGTGGTACGGCCCCTTGACGCCGGGCACGCCCGCCATCATCTTGCCCATCGCGAGGCTTCCTTCGCCTGCGGGGAGTGTCCGGCGTGACACAGAAGAGCCATAGCCGGGCCGGTTGTTTTGTTTGCGCGATCCCGCCGCGGCGGTCTATCTTCCTCCGTGTCCGAATACCGTTCCAATGTGTGCGCATATCGGACGCCGCACCCGGTCCGGCCGACTCGACGAGGAGCGAAAAGTGACGAACGTGCCCGCTTCGCGCGACACGCCCGGTTCCAGGTCCCGGCCGAGGCCGGGCGGCGTCAGCCGGTCGGCGTTCAGGCGGGTGCTGGCGGGCAGTACCGCCGGCGCGGTGCTCGAGTGGTACGACTTCGCGCTCTACGGCATCCTGGCGGCCACCGTCCTCGGTCCGCTGTTCTTCCCCGGTGGCGACGGGTTCGCCCAACTGCTGCTCGCGCTGGCGACACAGGGACTCGGCTTCGTCGCGCGCCCGATCGGCGGCATCGTCTTCGGGCATCTCGGCGACCGTCTGGGGCGCAAACCCATGCTGGTGGCCACTTTCCTGCTACTCGGACTGTCGACCTCCGCGATCGGGCTGCTCCCCACCTACTCTCAGGCCGGCATCGGGGCGACGATCTCGCTCGTCGTGCTGAGGCTGATCCAGGGATTCGCCCTCGGCGGCGAGTTCGGCGCGGCGGTACTGATGGTCAGCGAGTACGGGAGCCCGAAGCGGCGAGGCTTCTGGTCGGCGTGGCCGCAGGCGGGAGCGCCTCTGGGCACGGTGCTGGCCACGGCCGTGGTCGGCGGGATCGCCTTGGTACTCCCCGAAAACGCCTTCGACCAGTGGGGATGGCGCATCGGTTTCCTGTTCGCGATCCCGCTCCTGGTCATCGGCTTCTGGATCCGGCGGCGCATCGACGAGTCGCCGGTGTTCCAGGAAGCGCAGGCGCGGGCCACGGCAGCCGCGGACACCGTCCGGGAGCGGTCGAGCATCCTCGAGACCCTCGCCCACCCCGGTCCCGTCCTCCGCGGTCTCGGCGTGCGGTTGGGCGAGAACGTGGCCTTCTACGTCTACACCGTCTTCGTGGTCGCCTACGCCACGAAGACCTTCGGCTACGGCAAATCCGAAGTCCTCCTCGCCGTGGCCGTCGGGTCACTGCTGCAGTTCGCGGGGATGCTGGTCGGCGGCCACTGGTCGGACCGCGTCGGGCGGCGTGTCGCCATGCTGGTCCCGGCGGCAGGTCTCGCGGTGTGGGCACCGGTCTTCTTCGCCGTCGTCCAGGCGGACAAGCTGCCTCTGCTCTATCTCGGCATCGGCGTCGGCGCGGCACTGCACGGACTCCTGGCCGGACCGGAAGCCGCTTGGATCGCCGAACTCTTCCCGACCCGCCGCCGGTTCGCCGGTGCTTCCCTGGTGTTCCAAGGCTCCTCGATCATCGCCGGCGCGCCCGCGCCCCTCATCGCCGTGTGGCTGGCCGCAGAACACGGCCCCACGGCGGTCGTGCTGTACCTCGTCGGCACGATCGCCGTCACCCTCGTCGCGCTGCTCCTCAGCACCGAAACCCGGGGCGCCGACCTGAATGCCGACAGCGGGTGACCGGCCGCGGCTCAAACCGTCCGGCCACGCCCGAACACCTTTCCGGACCTGATCGGCCGCCTTCACCGCCCGTTCGCCGGCGATGGCACCGTCCGACCGCAGTGCGGTCACGACATCGAGGTGGCCTCGGCTGTGCCGGTGTGCCTGGGGCGACCGTGGGGTACATGAAGGCCCCCTTCCTTGCGCTAGGCGCAAGGAAGGGGGCCTTCATGTACCCCCGCGAGAGAATTACGGCGGCGACATAGCGGGCACTGAGGTCGTGATATCCCTTGTGGACTGTTCAAGCCACGCCAGGCTCGTGGACGGCACGCCGGACTCGCGCTCCCGCCGGCGCAGCGCAGGCCGGTGCGGGCCGCTTCCGTATTCAGCGTCTCCGGTGGGAGTG
>Ga0196958_10000450_pt1 | contig 13398 bp, 18 predicted proteins | sample S1v_10metaG_FD_148654 | JGI IMG/M metagenome (GOLD analysis project Ga0196958, IMG submission 148654) | Soil microbial communities from Anza Borrego desert, Southern California, United States - S1+v_10 | ecosystem: Environmental > Terrestrial > Soil > Desert | place: USA: California | collected...
TTCGCACGCACCTTGCCGAGCGGCTGCGCGAGGCCCCATCGCTGCGCGCGATCTATGAGCTCTTTCACGAATACCCGCTGATGGGCGACTTCATGTCGTATCAGACGGCGATCGACGTCAACTACTCCGACGTTCTACTCGACGACTTCAGCGAGAACAGTTTCACGAAGCCGGGACCCGGCGCGGTGCGGGGCATTCGCAAGGTGTTTCGCGACCTTGGCGACTTCTCACCCGAGGATGCGATCTGCTGGATGGTTGATCGGCAGAGCGAGCAGATGCAGCGGTTCGGCTATCCCTTCAACGGCCTATGGGGCAGGGCATTGCATGCGATCGACTGTCAAGGTTTGTTCTGTGAAGTCGACAAATACTGCCGCGAAGCTCTCCCGACGCTGACGAGCGCACGCAAGCGGATCAAAGCGCGGTACACGTCGGCCGCGGAGCCTTTCACGCTTTGCTTTCCCGAGAAATGGGGACTCGATCACCGGATTCCGACGACGCCCGTCTTCGGAGCCGACTCCAGCCTGACCCTCCCGCTGCAGGATCGCCTGCTCGCTTAGCTCTCGGAAGATCTCCAGCCTACCTCGCGCCATCCGGCGCTGCGGTTCCAAGACGTTTGTTAGCTAATAGAACATTTACCTGTTCGAATAGTTGACAATCGAACAGGATGGACCTATCTTGTTCGATGTTCGCACAGTCACAGGAGACGGACGATGGCTGAGTTCCCTGAGCAGAAGGTAGTGGAGTTCCTCAACGGGTGGTACCACCAGCAAGTCAGTTCGGCGCTCCGCGCGCCGAAGACTCCCGAGCAGCTACTCAAGGAAGGCGGCACTGTCCTCGACATCCAGCCGGAGCTTTCCTCCACGAACGCCGTTCCGGTACTTTTACGTTTGACAGACCTGCTCGGGTTCGAGCCGACAAAGAGCGTCATCAAACGCGGCGGCTACCGCAGCAAACACGAGTTTGTCCAAGACATGACCGCCAAACTCAAGGCTGCCTTCATCTCAAAGAAGAAGCCATCGCTCCGACCGAGACCCGCGAAGGAGGCCACTGAAAATGCCAACGTCTGACTTAGATCGAACGATTCTCGCCGAACGCCTGAAACAGTCCCGCGAGTACCTTGACCTCTCCCAAGAGGAAGTCGCGAAAGCAGTAGGATTGCCCCGCGCAGCTATCTCTCTCATCGAATCCGGTCAGCGCAAGGTTGATGCGATCGAACTAAAGAAATTTGCGACGCTCTACCAGCGGTCAGTGTCCTATTTCACAGGGGAAGTTGCCACCGCGCCAATTCCCGAGGATGTCGCCCATCTCGCTCGCACGGCCACAAAGCTGTCCGAGCGGGACCGACAAGAACTTGCCCGTTTCGCAGAGTTCCTCACGACGCGTCCCGGGAGCGGCTCGCCCGATGCCAAGTAGACGGGACGCCGTGCTCGAAGGAACGCTCGAGGCGAGCCGACTGCACGATTCTCTGCAGACAGACACTCGCATCGAACTGCTCGGCGGACGCGTCGACGTCTTCGCTGCGATCCTCGCTCGAGGTTCGGAGCTCCTCTTTCGTCAGCTCGATGGCTATCTCGGTCTGTACCTTCCTAAACCGCGGCCCGGAATTCTAGTCACAACGGAGCGCTCGCTCGCCATCCAGCGGTATACCGGCGCACACGAACTCGGTCACTTTGTGCTCGGGCACCGCGGGAGTCTCGATGACGACGAAATTCTCCACCGCTCTCCATTCTCTCAACAGTACGATCCTGAAGAAGTCGCCGCCGATTCGTTCGCAGCCACGTTTCTCATGCCGCGATTCCTCGTTGAGTTTCACGCCGCCCGCCAAGGCTGGAACGCCGCGCACCTTACCGACCCTTTCAATGTGTACCAACTCGCGCTCCGCCTGGGCACTAGCTATTCGGCCACGTGCCGTACACTCCTTCAGCACCAGATCATCACGCCGGCAGTTGCCAACTCACTGCTCGCGGTACAGCCGAAGGCGTTGAAGCAGCACCTGCTCGGAAAGAAAGCCCTATCCAATTGGCGTCCGAACGTCTGGGTTCTCACCGAACGAGATCAAGGCGCGGCTATTTACGGCGAGCCCGGCGACCTATTCATTGTCCGGCTAAAGGAACACACTGGCTCAGGATACCTATGGGACGTCAGGCAGGTCGAGGCTGCAGGCTTCGTACTAATGGCCGATGACCGCCAGCTTTTCGGACCCGAGGGCGAAGTCGGCGGCGCCGTCGATCGCGTGCTCACGGCGCGTTCGGACAGTGCTTCCATCGGCAATGTCGACCTGCGAGAGAAGCGCCCATGGGATGCCAATGATGTCTTCGGCCACCTGTCGTTTGCTTACGATCTGCGCGGAAGGGAGCATGGCTTGCCGCGAGCCGCGAGAGAGAGGCTCTTGGCGGCGTGACTGTAACCGTCGATATCGATCTTTCCGCAAGAGTGGGCCCGGTACGTGATCAAGGAAGACGGCCCACTTGTATTGCTTTCGCGGCAAGTGATCTTCATGCCGCCGCGCGCACGTCAGTTTACGACGCTCTTTCCGCGGAATACCTCTTCTACCATGCGCGCAAGCGCGCCACTCAGTTCGACCCAACACGAGGCGCAACGCTTCCGCAGATACGCGAATCGGTAGCGTTGGACGGTCAGCCCTTGGAGCATGCATGGCCCTACCTCTCGCAGCTGCCCGCTGATCTAACGCAGTATGTCGCTCCGTCAGGCATCAGTCCTATTTTCAAGCGGACGAGCGAACTTTTGAGCACGTCTTACGACGCGCTGGATACGGAACTACGGGGCGGTCGCCCTGTGATGATCGTCTTTGAAGCAACCGAGAACTTTATGTTCGCGCAACGCGACGTGCCGATTGCCGTGCGCGCCGGGGACAAACCAACGGCGCTTCATGCCGTTGTCGCGGTTGCTCTCGGCAACGACGGTACAGGGCGCTGCGTGAAAGTGAAGAACAGTTGGGGATCGGGATGGGCGGACGGTGGCTATGCGTGGGTAAGGGAAGACTACATCGCTAAGCAGCAGGTTGCGCTAGTTCGGATGGTGTGATCATGACGAAAATCATTCAAACATTTGAAGGTCCAAGCTGCGCAGCCGCGTGGCTTGCTGCGGTGCAGTTCGTCCGTGATGCCAAGCGTACGTACAACGTGTCGCTGGGCATCGAGGCGCCCGATATCGTTCGGCCAGTCGATGCCGCGATACAACAGCATGTCGACGATTTTCTGCGCGCTCATGAATCCGAGCCTCTCTCTTCGGTGGCGTCGACGATCTTTCCTGCTGGTCAATATCTGCACGGCGGCGCGAATGAGGTGTTTAACGAGATCCCGAAGCTCTTCCCAAAGATGAAAGGACGGTGGGACGGGTATGCCGGCCGCATGTTGGCCAAGACGCTCAAGGTGGGCGATGAGACGATTAGCCCGCTCGAGCGGTTGCTCCGTAAGATGAAGCGGCAGGCCAAGAGCGGATCGATCTACGACATCTCGATTGATGATCCGCAGGATCCGTTGTTAGATCTATCAATATACGAGGCAGCGAAGGATGCCGGGCCGATGTACCCGCCTTGTCTCATGCACCTCAGCTTCAAGCTGGTTCAGAAGCAGGTGTATCTCACGGCGACTTACCGTTCGCACTATTACATGCAGAAGGTGCTTGGAAACCTCCTTGGCCTCGCTCAGCTTCAACTATTCATCGCCACTGAACTGGGCACCGACTTTAGCGTCGGCCCTCTAGTGTGTCACTCGACGTATGCCACCTTCGATCAGGGGGGCGGCAACGAAACGAAATGGACAAACAAGGAGGCGAAGGCTCTGATCGATGAGTGTCTCGCAATCGCCGCTTCTTACGATTCCAGTACGGCGCAAGCGACTGCGTAAGCACCATCGTGGGAAATGCTGACCAGGCAATGACGAACGTTTAGTGAGTTCGCGGCAGCAAGTGCGCCTCCAGACAGAACCACCGCCGGTCTGCCCGAATCGGTGCGCGCGACTGCAATTTCGAGCCAGTCGACCTCGTCCGTCCAACCCGTTCCAAGGGCTTTCATCACAGCTTCTTTTGCGGCCGCTGTGCCTGCGAAATGCCGATACGGGTTCGCCAGCGATAGGCAGTACTCGCGCTCGGCAGCCGTGAACATCCGCGACGCCATGCGCTCCTCGCCCGTCATCCTGTCTTGCAGCGCCGCGATCTCAACGAGGTCGACTCCGATTCCGACGATCACGATGCACAGCCTCCCATACCGTGTCGTCTACTGGGGCATGCGTTACCACGGCACCGAACGCTGTTCATGTCGTCATTCTACCGGCGCCGATCTGAGCTTCACCGACCCGTACCCCTCCCGCGCTGAGTGAGCATCCCGGCCGCCGAGGTAAAATTTCAGCATGGCGACGTCGCCGCGGTACTACCTCCTCGCGGAAGACGGCACGATTCATCGGCTCGCTCGATCCACGTTCTACGACCTGATCCTCGAGAAGGTCGCCGTGCCGTTCCCCGAGCTGAGCGGTCAACGTGTCCGCCTCGCCACGATCCACGTTCGCCTCGACGGCCGGCGTCCTGTCTCCGTCGTCAGAGCATTATTCGAGTACATGACCTTCCGCGATGACGGCTTCTTCGACTCGGGGGAGTGGGATCAGGAATCCGACTTCACAATTCAGAGGTGGGAGATCCCGAAGCTCGATACGCCGCCATCCGTCCTCGACGGCCGCGACCGATTCGATGCTCGCCGTCGCCAGAACGGGACGTGGACGCCTTCCGACGAACTGCGGCAGCGTCTCGAGATTGCGGCAATCGGCAAGCGCCGCGCTTCTCAAAACCTGTAACCACGGATTGCCGCACGGCCTCATCGCTCCGGGCGCCGAATCAGCCGACGCATGCAACGTGATAGCGCGACAGCGGCAGGCGTCAAGCCCTCCACCGCCCCGGCCGGCTTGACCCCTGCCGCTGCCGCGCGGAGGACGTGCAGTTATGCGTCGGCTGCTCCGTCTGGCTGCTCGGCTTGAATCACGAGCCGCCCGCCCAACCGGGCTACGGCTTCCGGCGCCTCGGCCGCCCGGCCTCGAACTCGTCATGCCGCGCGAGAGAGGCGAAGCCCTCGATCGCCAAGCTGGCCGCATCGAGGTAACGCCGGTTCGCCGTTGCTTCCAGCGCCCGCACGCTCGCGCGCAGCTTCGGATCGCGTACGTCCTCAGCCACCTCGGGTGTGTCACGTCCAATGAGCTCATCGAGTGTGACTTCTAACGCCACCGCCAGCTTTGCCGCTTTCTCGAGCTGCGGCGCGAATCGCCCGCTCTCGTACTCCGATTCGCGCGAAGCGGTGATGCCCACCATTTCGGCGAGCTGCTCCTGCGTCAGGCCGCGCCGCTCGCGCGCGTTTCTGAGCCGCTCTCCGAACTCCTCCGCAAACGTCTTTCCCTTGCCCCTCGGGCTGCGCGTTGCCATCGGCGAAAGTATCGCCCTGCTTCCGCGCGGAGTCGGTCCAGTTGAGGGACGCTTTCGCATGATTCTCAGTGATGATAACAGTTGCCTTCTCAGTAGTGAGAACCTATAATTAACGCTTGACAGGTGATCGATGGGCGAGCGCAACTCACGACCGGCCGGATATAAGGGACTCGCCGTCAGTTCTACCTCCGCCGCGCCTAGCCGCGTCACCGCCATTTCGGCATGACCTGAGAGCGCGACGGCTAAGGGAGACACGCGTGGCTTACAAATCCGAACCGAGCTGGGTTTCGGGCCGCATCGGTAGCCTGTGCATCGAGCCGCCGATTACGCACCCCGCCTTCTGCACGTGCGACCAGTGTCCGGCATACCGCGCAAAGCGTGCGGCGAAGACTGGCCGGCCGATCGAGGAGATCGAGGCCGAGCCGATCGACATTCGCATCAAGCGTTACTCGCCGTTCCCTCGGAACAAGAAGCTCTCGAAGCTCGCCGCGCAGCAGGTAAAAGAGGCGGAGGAGAAGAAGCTGAACGCGCGTGTTGTGCGCGCCAAAGCTGCCGAGGTCAAAGAGGCGAGCATCGTTCGCTTCCTCGCCGTCACGTCGAACTATCGCCGGTATCTCATCGACAACAACAAGGACTACGAGCACGCGAAATCGCGCATCGACTGCATCGAAGCGTTCTACGGCCCGGAGCGCGACGTCGAGACGCTGACGTATCCGCTCTATGAAGAACTTCTCGCCGAGGTCGGATGCCTCAGCGCCGAGACGCAACGCCACTACGCAAACATGCTGCTCGCGATGCTCAACCGGGCCAAGGCGCAACGCATCATCCCGCGTCACCACCTGGAAGGTGTGCCGGTGCCGCAAGTCGTTCACGATGACGAGCCGGAGCCGTGGTCTCATCGGGAGCTCGGCATCCTCATGGGGCCAGCGCTTCGCGAGTACGAAGCCGAGCAAACCGGCTGGAACGCCCGCGTAGCGCAGGAGAAGAAGAACCGCGGGCTCCGCTCGCCTTCGTTCATCCCGCTCCGCGGGCTGTGCCTCATTGCCTACTACACAATGATGCGGCCGAAGTGCAATCGCTTCCTCACGTGGGAAGAGGTCACGCTCGACCCCGCAAACCGCACCGGCTGGTATCAGCTCGACAAACACAAGAACGTCAACAAGGGCATCAAGGCGCGCGGACCTCTCGCCGCGGAACTCGTCGGTTACCTCGCCTCCATCCGGCCGGCGAACGCCTCCGGCCCGATCCACTTCAACCCGTCGACCGGTCAGCCGTACGTCGACATCCGCAAGCAGTGGAATCGTCTCCTCGAAATCGCCGGCCGGATGCTTGGCTACGACCTCGAAGGGAAGAAGGGCGAGTTCTTCAACTTCCGCCACACCGGCGCGTCTCACATCGCGCAGCGCGGCAAGACGCCCGCGCACCTGCTCGCCATCGTGAAGATGATGGGCGATACCAGCGTGGCGACGGTGAACAAACACTACTTCAACATCGAGCTCGACCTGATGCAGGAAATGGTGCTCGGGTGGGAACGCCCTGACGTTCCGGTTCCACCTTCGGCCTCGCTCACCGTCTTCGGGGCCGAGCAAACGCCGATCTGCGACGCTCCGCTGGCCCTCGCCAGCTAGCACGCGCGCGCCACATCGCCGTCAGGATCAACACGCCATGAAACCGGGCCGCTCGCCTTACGCGCCCGAGATTCGCGAGGCCACCAACGGAGGTGAACAAGTCATGCCCTCACGTCTTCTTTCCGCTCTTCACCGTCACCCGAAGCTCTCGCGTCCGCGCCGCGGTGCTGCCGACGCGCCGCAGTTCCCCGCCATCGAGACGCAGGCCGCCGCCGCGGCGCCCGATTCCGCCGCGTCACCGGCGCCTGCTGCAGCGCCGCCGAAGCCGCGTCGCACGCGCACCCCTTCGTGCATCAGGGTCTCATCGCGGTTCCGCTACACAGCCGCTTCTCACGGCGAGCACGTCCCTTTCCTGCGCCTGTCCGGCCGCTGGCTCGAGAAGTACGGATTCAACATCGAGGGAGATGTGCACATCGAAGCCGAACACGGGCGACTGATCCTCACGAATAACCCCACGCACATGGCCAAAATTTGGGAGTCGCTGCGGTGATGCGCTGCCGCTCCGCCGAGCGTTGCGGGCAGGGGAACGGCGTACACCTCCGGGTGTGCGCCGTTCGCGCTTTCAGCGCCCGGCCGCGCGCGTTAGCGGCGCGCTCTCTCCCGCACCGCTCCGGCCGCAGTTCCGCCGCCCATCGACGGCCGATGTCCGCCGCCGCTTTGACACATTTTTTCCGTGGAACACTCGCTCCGATTTGTAAAACGTCGCGCGCTTTCGCCGCAGTTTCCGCGCAGGTTTTCGCGTCCGAGAATCACGACCTTGCGAGTCAGCTTGCGAGTTACAACTTTCTAAGCGAACCCACTGAAAACACGAAAGCCGCCAAGCGGCGGCTGGTGAGCAACTTAATTTGGCGGGGCCGACGGGGCTCGAACCCGCGACCTCCGGCGTGACAGGCCGGCGTTCTAACCGGCTGAACTACCGCCCCGGGGGAGAACGTGCGAACTATACCACTGAAAACGCACGTGTCTAGCCCTCGATTCCGAGCTATTGAGAGTGGTAATGAGAGTGCTCGCGGCGCTCTCATTAGCGGCAGTATCCTGCATGCTGTGACAGCATCGGCGTGTGTTATTTGGCGTGTACTTTCGCAGCGCTTTTGGGCGTTTTGCGTCGGTTCCGCGCTTCGCCGCGCCGCGCCCACGCCGGCTACGGGGTGGGCGCGTGGTCGCGTCACCAGTACGTGCCGATGCCAGCGTCTTTGAGCCGCTTCGCGAGCTTCTTGTCGAAGGTGGCGACGGCGTCGTAACGATTGGTCGCGGCCACGGCGAGGATGGCGGCGTCGGCGAGTGAGGGGAGGGGATCGGGCCACACTTCGAAGACTCGTTTCCACGCGCAGTCGTCGGTGATGCGCACGCCGGGGAAGGTGATGACGTCGCGGATCAGTGTGGCCAGGCGTTCGCCGGTCGCGCCGTACATGCTCTGGAAGACGTAGTTGATCTCGAAGACGACGAACTGCGGCACGATGGCTTCGAGCTCGCCTTCTTCGGCTTTCAGGAGGAGCGCTTTCGCGGCGTCGCGTTGTGCTTGGTTTCGGTCGACGAAGAACGAGACGAGCACGTTGGCATCGAGGACGACGCTGCGCACGTCAGATGCGTCCTCTGCGCTTCCGTGCTTCTTTCACCGCCTCGACGGCATCGGCGGGACCGTCCTTGAAGATCCCTTCCCAACGCCACAGGCCGGGGCGCTCGGTGGTGATCGCCACTTTGCCGCCGCGGACTTCCCACGTCAGGCGGTCGCCGGGGCCGACGTCGAGCGCGTCGCGCACTTCTTTCGGAACGGTCGTCTGGCCTTTGCTGGTGATAGTCGAGCTAGGCATGTCGAGTCTCCTTACCTCATTATACTCTGGTAAGGACTGCTTGATTCCCGCGAGCGTTGGTCACTTCGGCAGGAGTGGGTGAATGTCCGTCTTGTCGAAGACGGCCATTAGCACGCTGGGCTTGCACTCCAGCGCGAGAGCCAGCCGGAGCATCGTTACGAGATTCGGCGAACGGAGGCCGCGCTCAAGTTCACTGATACGCGCTTGCGGGAATCCGCACCGTTCGGCGAGCTGGACCTGCGTCAATCCGCGCTTCTCCCGCAGTTCGCGCATGTGCTCGCCGAACACATTGCCGGCACTTTTCTTCACTCCCATCGGCCGTTCATCGCGTTGACAAATGGGCCAGATGGATATACGCTTATGCTTGTATCGCAGGAGCGTATGACCATGCCGGATTCAGCCCTCGCCGAACGCATCCGCGCCATCTTCCTACATCAACGTCCGCACGTCACTATCGCGGAAGCCGCGCAGATGCTTGGCTGGTCGTTCGGCGAGATGGAAGCCGCGATTCGCGGCGGCGAGATGGACGTGACGCCGGCGTGCAGCGGCCCGGTGATCGAGCTTCGCGAGCTGGCGGAAAAGGCGCTGCAGCTCTGGACGCTGCCGGTGATCGAGGCGGCCCTCGCCGGCGATGCGAAGCTCGTCATTCCGCCAGCTCTGCGCACGCGCAGGCTCGTGTTACGTCTGCCGGCCTACCAGATCGCAGCGCTACGCATCCTTGCGGAGGATGGTTCCGAGGCCGTCGAGACGTTCGTGACGCGCACGTTCGAAGACCTCGTCGACATCCACCGCGAACGGCTGGAGCCGCACATCTGCGGTCTCGCCGAGGCGATTGCCTGGCCGCAAGAGCCTTTGTCCTCGCAGCCGTCCGGTACCAACTAAGAGGAGATCTTCCGCCATGCCCTCGCGTGTGTTCAAGGCCCTACAACGTCATCCCGCGCTGGTGCGTCCGCGCCCGCGTCGTGCGGCGTCGCCGGCTACGGCGGTCGCACCACCCGAGGCTCCGGCCGCGCCGCGCGCGTCTTCGTCGCGCACGCCGCGCTCTCTCACGGTCACGTCGCGCCGGTGGTTCCTCTCGGGCTCCCGCTATTCGGGCCGCGTTCCTTATCTTCGCTTCTCCGGGCGCTGGCTCGAGGAGCGCGGCTTCACGATCGGTTCGGAGGTCGGCGTCACCATCGAAGCGGGGCGGATCATCCTCACGACCGCCGCTCACGACAGCGCAGACAGCGCCGCGCGTGCCGCCGCGAACATGAGGGCGCGCGTATGAGGTACGAGTGCATTCCGGTCGACGAGCGGAGCGAGATCAACATCCGTCGCATCATCGCCGCGGGCCTCGCCGTGCGCGCGCTGGAGCGCTCGAATCCTCACGTCTGTTCATCGAGTGATTTCACGCTGTCGCTAGGCGAGGAGCTGAGCGGGTGGGCGCCTACGCTCGTCGACACGATTCTGGATCTGGTCGAGCGTGAGCAGCGCGTCGCGCGTCGTTTCCGCTCGTGCCGCCGCCGCCGTGCGCAACGCGCGGCCGCATGGGGCCGGGCCGCCGCGCGTCTCGCGGTGCTGTATCGCGCGCAGTCGCAGCGGCAGCTCGCCGCCGCGCGCGGCGTGCTCGCTTTCCTTCCGCCGCCGCGCTCATGACGGGTGATGCATGGTGAAGATCGCCGACATGCCCATCGACGAACGGCCGCGCGAGCGGATGGCGCGCGCTGGCGCGGTCGCGCTTTCCGACGCGGAAATCGTGGCTTTGCTCATCGAGCCCGGCGTCGCCGGCCGCAGCTCGCTCGCGATCGCGCGCGAGCTTGTCGCCGACGGCCTACCCGCACTCGCGCGCCGCGACTGGACACCCGGCAAACGAATCGGCAGCCTCGGCCCCGCTCGCGTCGCGCGCATCGGTGCGGCGTTGGAGCTCGGCCGCCGCATCGCCGCGCATTCCGCGCCGACTGCGGAGCCGATCAGCGACGCGGGCGACGTCGCCCCTCGTTTGATCGCGCAGTATGGCCACCGAGTGCAAGAGCACTTCGGCGCCGTCTTCCTCGACTCGCGCGACCGCATCATCGCCGAACGGCTGATCTACATCGGCACGCTGTACGGCGCGGACGCGCTTCCGCGCGACGTGGTGCGCATCGCGCTGGAGATTCACGCGGCGGCCGTCATCGTCTTCCACAATCACCCGTCCGGCGATCCGAAGCCCTCCTCGCCGGACCGCAACTTCACGCTTGATCTGCTGAACGCCTGTCAACTGATGGGCGTTGAGCTTCGCGACCATCTGGTCATCGCGGCGCACGGCTTCGTCTCGATGCAGAAGCGTGGCTGGTCATGATCGCTCCGCGCGCCAAATCGGCCGATCGCTTTCATGTGATCCGCGGTCGCTTTCATCCGACCCGCGATCACTTAAAAGCCATCCATTGTCACTTGCTTCTCGCTTGGAGGACAGTGAATCCGGTCGCGGATCGCTCGAGTCTCGCCCTGAGGACAGTTGCACTCGATCGCCGGTCGCTTTTATGTGATCCGGCTTCGCGTGAATCCGATCCGGTCTCGGTTAAAAGTGCTCGCGCGTCGGATTCGTGCTCGCGCGCGCTGCCGGCCTGTCTGCGGGGGCGGCCATGACGGTGCTCCCGCGCTCGCTCTGGCCGTGGTCGCCGACGTGGCGCCGGGCCGTCTCCTCCGCGGGTCATTGTGTGATGGCCCGTTTGCTCGATCTGAAGGTGACACGGCTCGACTTCGATCCGGCCGCGGGTGGCGTGGTCGAGTGGGCGCACGCTTCGGCCGCGTATCCCGCGCTGCGTGTGGCGCCCGTCCCGCGCGGCGTCGCCGAGACGGACGCACTCGTGGCGCTTGCGGGCGGTGTGGCGCTGTGGCTCTACGCGGCGCCGGAAGTGACGGCCGACGACATCCGCGCCGGCGACGTCGTGGCCGAGGAGTTCCTGCTCGACGTATTCGATCAGTGGTTTGTCGTGCCGGACTGGCGCGAGTACCTCCGGTCGCGCGCTCTCTCGATGCTGAATCCGACGGAGCAAAAGGCGGTGATCGCCTGGCTCGCGGTTCGCCTCGTTGAGCGCGGCTCCGTCCGCGCGGGTGCCGTGTATGACCTGGTCGACGAGGCGCGCGAGCTGGTGCAGCCGTACCTCGCTTTTCATCGGCACATCGACGATTACATCAGTCTCTTCGGGCCGCCGCCGTTTCCGCAGCCTCTCGACGTTCTGCAGCTTCCGGCCGACGTGGTCGACGCTCTCCATGCGCGCGACGTCGTCTCATTCGGGCAACTCCTCAGCCAGACGCCCGCGGATCTCGCGCTCGTGCCGGGGTTGGATGGTGCGGGTGTGTCGGCCATTCGCAGAGCCCTCGCAGGGCGTTGGTGGGGCTGGATTGGGGTGACACATCGCACGAGGTGGCGGTTTGGGATGAGCAGCGGAAGGCATGCACGAGCGAACGGATCGAGCACACGCCGGCGGCGCTGCGCGCATGGGTCGAAGCGCTGCGTGCGCGCTTCGGCGGCGCGCCGGTGGCCGTCGCCATCGAGCAGTCACGCGGGGCTGTCTTCGATGCGCTCAGCGGCTACGGGTTCGTGACGCTGTATCCGATCAACCCGCGCAGTGCAGCGCGATATCGTGAAGCGTTCCATCCGAGTCGTTCCAAGGATGATCCGACCGATGCGGCGTCGCTGCTCGATCTGCTGCGCAAGCACCGCAACGAGCTGCGCCCGTTCGTCTCGGACGACGCCTCTACGCGCCTGCTGCAGCTCCTGACCGACGATCGGCGCGAGCTCGTCGACCAGAGGACACGGCATGTGCAACGCCTGACCGATCGCCTCAAGACGTACTACCCGCAGGCGCTGCGGTGGGCGGGCGCGCTCACGACGATGCAGGCGTGTGACTTCCTCGAACGGTGGCCGACGCTGCAGGCCATCCAGAAGGCGCGCTCGTCGGCCATTCGCGAGTTCTACCGTCGCCATAGTCACCCGGCCGCATGGATCGAGCAGCGGCTCGCCGAGATCCGTGCAGAGGTCGCGCTCCACGAGGACGCGATCCTCACCGCCGCAGCCGTGCTGCTGATCCGAAGCGAAGTAGCGCAGATCCGCGCCTTGAACGCGAGCATCGCCACCTACGACGAGCAGATCGCGTCGGCGTTCGCCGCCCATCCGGACCGCCCGATCTTCGCGAGCTTCCCTGGCGCCGGCGCACAACTCGCGCCGCGCCTCGCCGCCGCCTTCGGAACCGATCGCAATCGCTTCGAGAGCGCCGTCAGCATCGCCACTCGCAGCGGCATCGCGCCGGTGCTCCGCCGCAGCGGCAAGACCGCGGTCGTGCAGATGCGCTGGGCCTGTCCGCACTTCCTGCGTCAGACCTTCCACGAGTTCGCACGAGTCTCGATCGGTCAGTCAGCATGGGCTCGGGCGTTCTACAAACAGCAGCGTGCCCGCGGACATGGCCACCACCAAGCCATCCGTACGCTTGCCTACCGGTGGATCCGCGTCCTCTACGCCTGCTGGAAGAGCCGCACCGTCTATGACGAAGCGCGCTACCTGCAGCAACTCA
>Ga0196958_10000451_pt1 | contig 13393 bp, 13 predicted proteins | sample S1v_10metaG_FD_148654 | JGI IMG/M metagenome (GOLD analysis project Ga0196958, IMG submission 148654) | Soil microbial communities from Anza Borrego desert, Southern California, United States - S1+v_10 | ecosystem: Environmental > Terrestrial > Soil > Desert | place: USA: California | collected...
TCGTCCCCCTCCCTGCGCCGACATCCGTTCCGTCGGCCCCGCGGACCGCCGTGTCCGCCTGCTACCCCTCGGACTCCTCGGCCGGCGCCGGGGCGGGCTCGTCGTCGGCGGCGGCGCCGCCGGTGTCCCCCGTCGGCGTGCTCTCCGTGGGCGTGCTCTCCGTGGACGTGCTCTCCGTGGGCGTGCTCTCCGCCGGGGTGCCCGATCCGCCCGGCGACGCGTCCGACGTGTCCCCGGAAGGGTCGCCGGACGGGGCGGTGGTGCCGCCCCCGTCGTCGTCACCGGCCGTGCCGCCGGCCGTGTCGCCGGCCGTGTCGGCGGGCGCCCCACTGGTGGCGGGTCCGTCCGGGGACGCGTCGCGGGCCGCGGCCGCCTCCGAGGTCGGGGTCCCCGCCACCCCGGCGGACGCCCCGGCCGGGCGGCCCGCCGCGCCCGGGGAGCCGCCGGACCCGGCGCGGGCGAGCTCGGGGGTCGGCGCGGTGTCCCCCGCCCTGTCGATCGCCGCGGAGCCCACCGCCCCGGGCGGCGGGGCGATCGACGCCGCGACCGGCCCGGTCGCCGCATCCTGCGGGGAGACGCTGGCCCCGGCGAGGCCGGGGTCCCCACCCGTCGTGAGCGCCGCGACGCCCACGCCGGCCGCGGCGGCGAGCCCGACGACGCCCGCCGCGACGGCGAGGCGGCGGCGCGACGGCGCACCGGTGGGCATCGGGGCCGGCGGGAAGCCGCCGGCGGTGCCCGCGGGGAAGGGTTGCGCCCCGCCGCTCGCCGGATCCGGCACGGGGTCACCGGGGCCGGCGACCGGCCGTGTCCCGGGGTCGAGGGCGGCCCCGGCGGATCGCAGGGCGGCGGCGAGCGCGGCCGCCGTGGGGCGTGCGGCCGGCTCGGCCGCGGTCATCGCCCGCAGCAGGGCGGGGAGCTCGCCGGGCAGGTCGTCGGGGACGCGCGGCGCGCGGTGGAGGCGGGCGAAGACCGTCTCGGTGGTCGTCCCCGGGTACTCGCGCTCGCCGCGCAGCGCCTCGAGCAGGACCAGCCCGAGCGCGTACACGTCGGCGGCCGGGCCCACCGGCGCACCCCGCACCTGCTCGGGCGCCAGGTAGGCCGCGGTGCCGACCACGTCCCCGGCGACGGTCACGCGGGTGCCGTCGACCAGCAGCGCGATGCCGAAGTCGGCGAGGAGCGGGCGGCCCTGCTCGTCGAGCAGCACGTTGTCGGGCTTCAGGTCGCGGTGGGTCACGCCGGCCGCGTGCACGTACGCCAGCGCCTCGGCGAGCGCGGCGCCGAGCCCGACCACCATCGGGACGGGCAGGGGGCCGCGGGTCACGAGGTCCGCCAGCGACGGGCCCTCGACGAGCTGCATGACGAGGAAGTCCCGATCGGCGTCGCGCCCGGCGTCGTGCAGCTCGACCAGGCCGGGATGGGTCAGGCGGGCGAGGGTCTGCAGCTCCTGACCCCGGCGAACGCGGTCGGGCCCGGACACCCCGGGCGCGAAGAGCTTGACCGCGACGGGGCGCTGCAGCTTGCGGTCCCACGCCCGGTGGACCTGCGCGGACCCGCCGCCGCCCACCGCCGCGCCGAGCTCGTACCGGCCGGCCAGGATGCGCGGAGGTCGATCCCGCGGCTCCCCGGACCGTGGGTCGTCGTTCGCCGGCGCCGACGTCACCGCTGCCCCCTCCACGAACCCGATCACGTGGGGCGGGGTATCGGCCGCGTGCCCCCTTCTCATGCGGCCGCCCGGACAGGTGGGTGCCGCGGGGCCAGCGATTTGCTCCGCACGGGGCAGAGCACCGACCACGGGCGCGCTCGGCGCGCCACCCCCGTCCGGCAGGATGATCCGCGTGAGCTCTTCCGCGCTGGACGTCGCCGTCGCCGCCGTGGACCGGGCGACCGCGCTGCTGCGCTCGCGGTCGATCGCCACCGTCGAGGACAAGGCCGACCGCGACCTCGTCACCGACCTCGACCGCGCCGTCGAGGACACCGTCCGGGAGTTCCTGGCCACGGAGACCCCGGAGTACGGGTTCCTCGGCGAGGAGGGCGGCGGCGCGTCCGGGGGCCGACACTGGATCCTCGACCCCGTCGACGGCACCTCGAACTTCGTGCACGGGACACCCCTCTACGCGGTGTCGCTCGCCCTGGCCGACGACGACCACACCGAGGCCGGGGTCATCGCGCTCCCGGTGATCGGCGAGCGCTACACCGCCGAGGCCGGCCACGGCGCCCACCGTGACGGCGAGGCCATCACCGCGTCGCGGACCTCCGAGCTGCGCTCCGCGGTGGTCTCGGTGGGCGACGGCCTGCTCGGCGCCGATCACGGTGCCGACCGGCTCGCCCTCACCCGCGCCCTCGTCGACGAGGTCGAGCGGGTGCGGATGCTGGGCTCGGCGTGCGTCGACCTCGCGTGGGTGGCGTGCGGGCGGCTCGACGCCGCCGTGCTGCCGTCCAACAAGCCGTGGGACACCGCGGCCGGCGTGCTCATCGCGCGCGAGGCCGGCGCCGTCGTGCTCGACAGCACGGGCGCCCAGCACGGCCGGCACTCGCCGAACACCCTGGCCATGGCCCCGCACCTGGTCGACGCGCTGCTGTCGATCGCGATGCCCTGAACCCCGGCCCCTCGCATCTCCGTCCTCGTGTGAGCGCTGCGGCGCGCCCCGTCGCCCTCCGGTCGTCGAGCGGTACGATGGGCAGTGAACCCGGTCCCGCTGTGCGGTGCTCGTCCGGCCCGCTCGGGTCGCGCGGGCCGTGCCGCCACCTTCGCTCCGTGGCGCCGCACCAGCCGGCTCGGTCGATCTGCGCAGCCGTCGCCCACCCGACGACGCCTGGCGCGCCGGACCGGCGGCCCACCGGGCACCCGAAGGAGGAACGTGGCTCGACGAGGCCAGCCCCAGACCAGGGCTCGTCGTGGTGACCCCAAGGACCGTCGACGCGGCCGCGACCGCGAGGACGTCGTCTCGGTGCTCACCCGCGCCGTCCGCGAGGTCCGGTCCGCCCTGGAGAGCGGTCGGGTGACGCCCGCGACGCGCACGAAGTTCCAGGCCATCGCCCTGCTGCTGCGCGACGAGCGCGCCCGGGTCCGCGGGCGGGAGGACATCGGCGACACGCGCCGCGCCGAGCAGCTCAAGCGCCTCGACGACATCGCGACGTCGCTGGCGAGGAACGCGGTCCGGGAACCGGCGCTCCTGGCGCTGCTCGCCGAGGACGCCGTCGTCTCCGACGACGCCCGGGCCCTCGAGCGCGACATGCTGCGGCGGGCGGGCATCGAGACGCCGGCCGAGGTGGTCCCGCCGGTCGAGGAGCCGCCGCCCGCGCCCGTCAAGCCCGGCGTGGTGCCGCAGTCGGTCGTCTCGCGGCAGATGGCCAACCCCTTCCTCGCCCCCGATTTCTCGGCCGCCCGACCGAGCGCCCCCCGCGCGACACCGCTGACCGGCTGGGAGCTCCTCGGCCCGCTGCTGCGCTCGTTCGAGCGCGCCGGCGACGGGGCCTCGGCGTGCATGGCCCTGCCCGAGCCCGGGCCCCGCTCGGTGCCCGGCGGTCGGGAGCTCATGCCGCACCAGGCTCGGCTCGTCGCCGCGGCGGCGAACGGCCATCGGACCTTCCTGCTCGCCGACGAGCCGGGGCTGGGCAAGACGGCCCAGGCGCTGCTCGCCGCCGAGGCGGCCAAGGCCTACCCCCTGCTCGTGGTCGTGCCCAACGTCGTCAAGACGAACTGGGTGCGCGAGGCCGGCCTGTGGTCCTCCCGCCGCTCGGCCACCGCGATCCAGGGCAACGGGGAGTCCGTCGACGGGTTCGCCGACATCGTCGTCGTCAACTACGAGGTGCTCGACCGGCACGTGGGCTGGCTCGGCGACTTCGGCTTCCGCGGGATGGTCGTCGACGAGGCGCACTTCATCAAGAACAAGGGCTCGCAGCGCTCCCAGCACGTGCTGGCGCTCTCCGAGCGCATCCGGTCCTTCACCGCGCGCCCGCTGCTGATGGCCCTCACCGGGACGCCGCTGATCAACGACATCGAGGACTTCCTGGCCATCTGGGAGTTCCTCGGCTGGATCGACGACAAGAAGCCGCTCGCCGACCTGATGGACGCGCTCTCCGAGACCGGCCTGACGCCCGCGGATCCGGGCTTCTCCCGGGCCGCCCGCCAGAGCGTCGTGGACCTCGGCATCGTCCGTCGTCGCAAGATCGACGTGGCGGCCGACATCCCCCCGCGTCGCATCGCCGACCTCCCCGTCGAGCTGGACGGCCCGACCGGCCGCTCGATCCGGGCCGCGGAGCGCGACCTCGCGCGCCGGATGACGGCGCGGTACGCCGAGGCACTGGCCGCCCGCCGGTCCGGTCCCGCCGTCGAGGGCGCCGACGGCATCGACCACGACCTCGTGCGCCAGGTGGCGACGTGGGAGCAGAAGGACGCGACCACCTCGTCGTCCGGCGACAACGTCTTCAGCATGATGCGCCGCATCGGCCGGGCGAAGGCCACGCTCGCCGCGGACTACGCCGCCCAGCTCGCGCGCAGCGCCGGCAAGGTGGTCTTCTTCGCCAAGCACGTCGACGTCATGGACGCCGCCGAGGAGAGCTTCGCCAAGCAGGGTGTGCGGTTCTCGTCGATCCGCGGTGACCAGACGCCCGCCGTGCGGCAGCGGAACATCGACGCCTTCGTCGACGACCCCGGCGTCGCCGTCGCGGTCTGCTCGCTCACCGCGGCCGGCGTGGGCATCAACCTCCAGGTCGCCTCGAACATCGTGCTCGCGGAGCTTCCCTGGACCGCCGCGGAACAGACCCAGGCGATCGACCGCAGCCACCGCATCGGCCAGTCCGAGCCCGTCACCGCCTGGCGCATCCTCGCGGCCCAGACGATCGACGCGCGGATCGCCGCGCTGATCGACGACAAGGCCGGCCTCGCCGCGGCGGCCCTCGACGGCTCCGCGGAGGAGGTCGGGTCGTCGACCGACGCGCAGCACGCGGCGCTGGTCGCCCTGCTGACCGACGCGTTGTCCTCGTCCGCCGTGCCGGCCGGTGACCTCGGGACGGCCGACTAACCTGGCTCCGTGCCGATGACCGCGAAGTACGCGACCACGTGCGGGGTCTGCGCCTCCCCCGTCCGGCCCGGCGAGGAGATCGCGCGGTCGGGCGAGCGCTGGGCGCACGCGGCGTGCGCGGACCCCGCGGCCCCCGGCGCCCGCACGGCGGCGAAGGCCCGCCCCGCGAAGCCGGCGACGAAGTCGACGCGCCCGGACATGCCGGCTGCCGAGGGCGCACTCGAGGTGTGGACCGACGGCGCGTGCTCGGGCAACCCGGGTCCCGGCGGGTGGGCCTGGGCCACCCGGGACGGTCGACAGGCCAGCGGCGGCGAGGCCGGCACCACGAACCAGCGCATGGAGATCCGCGCCGCGCTCGAGGCGGTGCGCGCGCTGGACGGTCCCCTCGTCGTCGTGAGCGACTCGACCTACGTCGTGAACTGTTTCCGGGACGGCTGGTGGAAGGGCTGGCTCGCACGGGGCTGGATGACCAGCGCCCGCAAGCCGGTGGTCAGCCGCGACCTGTGGGAGCCCCTCATCACCCTCGTGAACGAGCGGGGCGACATCTCCTTCCGCTGGACCAAGGGGCACTCGGGCGACGAGATGAACGACTTGGTGGACCGGCTCGCCGTCGAGCAGTCGAAGGCCGTGGCGGTCTCGTAGCCCTGCACCCCCGACGCCGTCGCCGACCCGCACCGCGAGGTCAGCGAGCCGGTGGACCCGGCTCGTCCCGGGCCGACGACCCGGCGACGGCCCGGTCGAGGAGGATCTCGGCGGCGGACCGGGCGATGGCCGCCGCGCTCGTGTCGCCGACGATGGCGTGGCTGACCACGGCGCCCTCGTGCAGGCTCAGCAGCTGACCGGCCAGGATGTCGGGGTCGCCGATCCCGGCGTCGAGCAGCACGGTGCGGAACAGGTCGCGCAGCCAGGTCTTCTCGGCCACCACGAGCCGGCGGCCCGGGTGGTCCGGGTCGGACAGCTCGGCGAAGGCGTTGACGAAGCTGCAGCCCCGGCTGCGGGGGGCCAGCCAGGCGGGGAGCACGTCGAACGGTGCGAGGGCCCGGGCCACCGGGTCCGGGCCGGCGGCGTCGAGGCGGGCGAGCACCTGCTCGCGCCACCGCCGGTCGCGGGCGGCCAGGTACGCCGCGACGAGCGCGTCCTTGGAGCCGAACCGGTCGTAGAGGGTCCGCTTGGTGACCCCGGACTCGGCGGCGATCGTGTCGACGCCGACGGCGTGGATGCCGCGCCAGTAGAACAGCTCGGAGGCGACCTCGAGGATCCGCCGAGCCCCCGGTGTCAGCGGCGGGTCCGGGCCGACGTCGGTGTCCACGCTCGTCTCCCCTCTTGACCTCACAGACCTGTGAACCTAGCGTCGGCGGCGACTTCACAGACCAGTGTAGGGAGCGGGGGCACGGTGGGCAGTGGCGAGCACCGACCGGAGGACGCCGTGGGCTGGGTGCTGCCGGAGACCTTCGCGACGGACGACGGTGTCGTGCGCTGGGCGCGGCTGGGCGAGGGCGGGCACCCGGTCGTCCTGGTCCACGGCACCCCGTACTCCTCCTTCCTCTGGCGCGACATCGCTCCCGCGCTCGCGCGGTCCCGCAGCGTCTACGTGTTCGACCACCTCGGCTACGGGCGGTCGGACAAGCACGCCGGCCAGGACCTGACCCTCGCGGCGCAGGCCCGGCGCTTCGCCCGGCTGCTCGAGCACTGGGGTCTGGACGAGCCGAGCGTGGTCGCCAACGACATCGGGGGCGCGATCGTCCTCCGCGCACACCTGGTCGAGTCCGCCCGCTACCGGGACCTCACGATCTTCGACGCCGTCAGCGGCGGGCGGTGGGAACGGGGCCTGTTCGCGCTCGTCCGCGAACACCCGGAGGTGTTCGGCGCACTACCCGGCTACGCCCACGAGGCCCTCGTCACGGCCCACCTGCGGCACGCCAGCCATCGGGGTCTGCGCCCGGACGTCCTCGCGGCCTTCCTCGCCCCGTGGCGCGGCGCCGAGGGCCAGGCGGCCTACTACCGGCAGTACCGCCAGCTCTCCGAAGCCGACACCCGCCCCTACGAGTCGTCGCTGGCCGGCATCACGATCCCGGTGCGGCTGCTGTGGGGCCGCCACGACCGGATCCTGCCGCCGGAGTACGGCACGTGGCTGCACGAGCGGATTCCGCACTCCGAGCTGCACTGGATCGACGACGCGGGCCACCTGCTGCAGGAGGACGCCCCGGCACAGCTGGTCGCCCACCTGCTCGACGAGCCGGTGTCGGCCAGGACCCGCGCCGGCGTCGACGCGTGATGCCCCACCGCGGGAGGCGGTGACGCGTCAGGCCGTCCCGGCGGTCACGTCCCCGGGCGACAGGTCGTGGCGGATGCGCACGAACCGCGTCGCGTGCCGCCACCGGCCCTGCTCGAAGGCGGTGTCGACCTCGACCTCCACGACGAGCTCCGGCACCACCTGGACGTAGTCGATCTCGTCGCCCGGGACCTGCCCGAACCGGCTCGACGGCAGGCGCGGCGGCCAGGGATGGCCGGCCCGGGCGGGTCGGAGCAGCCGCGCCAGCTCGGCCCGTGCCGACGGTGCGAGCGGACCGGTCCGCCCGGCGACACGGAGGCGCCCCTGGTCGTGGCGGCCCAGGACGAGGCCGTCGGGGCGCTCCGGGCTCCCGAACACCCCGCCGACGACGGCCTCGGTGGTGCGCCGCGCCTTGAGCTTCTGCCACGCGCGGGCGCCGGGTCTGTACCGCTGGTCGCGCTTCTTGGCCACGACCCCCTCGACCCCGGACGGCTGGGCCCGCGTCCACGTCAGCGCGGAGGCGGCGTCGGTGGTCATCGGCATCAGGCCGAGCGCCGGCCGTGGCGCGGCGAGGAGATCCTCGAGGAGACGACGACGCTCGTCGTAGGGCGCGGGCCGCAGGTCCCGCCCGTCGTGGGTGAGGACGTCGAAGGCGATGAGGGCGGCGGGCGCCTCCCGGGCGAGCCGGGCGATGCGCCGGTCGCCGGCGTGCAGTCGGTGCTGCAGCGCCGCGAAGTCGACCCCGCCGCTGGCGGGGACCACCAGCTCACCATCGAGCACCAGCCCGGCCGGCAACGCCCGAGCGGCCGCGATGATCTCCGGGAAGTACCGGTCGAACGCCTTGCCGCGACGCGAGTCGAGGCGCACGTCGCCGAACTCCGAGACCGTCAGCAACGCCCGGAACCCGTCCAGCTTGGGCTCGTACGCCCACCGGCCCGCGGTCGGCAACACCTCCACCGTCCGCGACAGCATCACCGCGACCCCGTCCACCACCACCGCATCTCACCGCGCAGCGCCCGGGGTCGGCCACTCGCGCCCGCACCCGACCCGCAGCTCGACCCGCGGTCGTCGATCAGCGCTGGTTGCGCCAGGGCCCGGTGATGGCGTAGCAGATGCCGGGCTCGTAGAGGTTGGCGAACAGGATGCGCTTGTCCCGGGAGTAGACCGGGCCGGCCATCTCGTTGGTGTTGAGGTCGTTGCGCGCGATCGGGTAGGTCTGCCCGCCGGGCGTGGCCCCGACGAGGTGCTGCACGCCCTCGCCGTCCTCGGCCAGGATCACCCCGCCCCACGGCGAGACGGTGATGTTGTCCGGCCCGTCGTAGTCGGTGCCGTCCTGGTCGGGGTCCGGGTTGACCCCGAACCGGAGGCGCAGGGTCAGCGTCGAGCGACGCGGGTCGTGGAACCACACCTGCCCGTCGTGGGGCACCGGGCTCTCGGCGCGGGCGAAGCTGGTGACGACGTAGGCCCCGCCGTCGCCCCACCAGCAGCCCTCGAGCTTGCGACCGCGGGTGACCCGCAACGGGTCGACCTGGAGCCGGGTCGGCACGACGCGGGCGTCCCGGTCGGGCACCGCGGTCCAGCGGACCCGGTAGGTCGTGCCGACCTCGGTGGCCCGGGACAGGTCGTCGATGGGCGTGCCCGCCCCGTCGGTGCACAGCATCGCCTCGAACGTCCCCTCGGTCGGACCGAGGCGGCGCAGCGCGCCCTTGCCGCCGCGGAATCCGCGGGGCGGGGTCCAGCGGTAGAGCAGGCCGTTGGGCGCCGCGGCGTCCTCGGTGAGGTACATCGTGCTGCTCGCGGGGTCGATCGCGACGGCCTCGTGGGCGAAGCGTCCGAGGGCCTTGATCGGCTGCGGGTCGCGGTTGGCGTCGCGGTCCTCGGGGTCGACCTCGAAGACGTAGCCGTGGTCCCTGGTGTAGCCGTTGACGCCGGCGAGGTCCTCGGTCTCCTCGCACGACAGCCAGGTCTGCCAGGGCGTGACGCCGCCGGCGCAGTTGGTGGACGTGCCGGCCAGGGACACGTACTCGCCCTGCCGGCGGCCGTCGCGGTCGACCGTGATCGTCGTGGTGCCACCGGGCGCCTGGGGGTCGTAGGTGAACCCCGCCGGCGCGGGGACGACGAGCGGCCCGGCGGCGGCGCGCGCTCCGCGGAGCTCGTGGTTCTGCACGAGTACGGTGCCGTCGGCCCGGGCCGGGAACGCACCCATGCCGTCGCTGCTGGTGGGGCTGGGCTCGCCCGAGTCGAGACGCGTCACCCCGGCCTCGGAGACCACCGTGTACCGGAAGCCCTGCGGCAGGGACAGGCGGCCGGCCGGGTCGGGCACGACCGGGCCGTACCCCGGGCCGCCGGGTCCACCGGGTCCGGGCGCGGCACCGGCGTTGGGCGCGGAGAGGAGCCCCTCGGCCGTGCCGAGCAGGGCGACCCCGCCCGCGAGCGCGGCGGAACGGGACAGGAAACCACGGCGGGACAGGCCCCCCGCGAGTCCGTCGGACATGCGTGTTCCTCTCGACGCGCGCCGTCGTCACCCGTCCGGGCGACGGGACCGACGCTCCCCCACCCACGTGTCGAGGCGCTGAACGGGACAAGGCCGGGAGGAACCGGGATCGGGCAGCCAGGTGGCGTCGAGGAAGGTGGCAGGCCCGCTCCATCGCCGCCGAGCTCGCCGGCGACCAGGAGGCCGCCGCTCGCGTCGAGCTGGTCCTCGACGAGACCGGCGTGTGCGGGGGCGCCGGCCTGTTCGACGCCGACAGCTCCGCCGCGGAGACCGCGGCCGGCAGCGGCTGCTGCGGCAGCACCGGCAGCACCGGCAGCACCGAGCCGGTGTCGATCGGCGCTGCGGGTGCCGGCGCCTGATCCGACCCGGTGGCCCGACCGGTCACCCGGGCGTGCTCCGAGGGATGTGGCCGAGCTGCTGCATCCGCGACAGGTTGTCCTCCATCCCCCACGCCCGCGTGATCCGGCCGTCGCGCAGCTCGAAGAAGTAGACCTCGGCGACCCGCTCGAACCGCCGTCCCGTGGGCGGGTGACCCTGCCACTCGCCGCTCTGCGTCCCGGAGCACAGGAAGCGTCCGGCGACCTTGTCGCCCTCCGCCACGAGGTCGATGACGCGCATGCGGACGTCCGGGAACGATGCGCGGAACGGCGCGATCCACGCCCTCGCCGCGGCCGCCATGCGGGCCGTGTAGATCTCGTCGAGCACCTCGAGGTGGCCGGCGTTCATGACCTCGTCGACCAGCCGCCGGACGACCGCCTTGTTCTGCTGGCTCACGGCCCCGACAGCGGCTCGCGCGCCAGCGGCGACCAGCACCCCAGCTGCTCCGCCGGGCCCGCGGGCAGGCGCTCCCCGTGCTTCGACATGTCTCTACCTTGACGTTCATCGAACCAGATCGCAAGGGCCCGCGTAGACCGACGTCGACGGGGGATCGTGACGACCGGTCCGCTCGGGTGCCCTCGAAGGGTCATCTCGGGCGGTGGTCGGCCCACCAGCCGCCAGCGTCACCGACGAGCCCGGCCGGTCGTGAGCCGGCCGGCGCGCGGCATCGGGTTCGCGGGTCGGGGCGGAGTGGGTACCACCCGCGCTCGCGTGCGCAGTCCGTCGTGTCGAGACGAGCGACTACGGTGTCCCACCCCACGCTCGGGCGTGGGCACCGCAACCCGTGCGTCTCGTGGAGGGGACGAGCATGAGCGGCCACGGTTGTGCCGACTCGGGCGCCGACGCGGACCACGCCGACCCGGACACCGAGGGACGTGCGGGAGACGGAACGGGCGGGACCCCCGACGGGACGAGCCGACGCCGGCGCCTGACAGCCATGGTCGACGGCGGCGACCCTGCACCGGCCCCCTGCCCCGCGGCGACGCTGTCGCCGGAGAGCGCGATCCACGGTGCGGGTCCGGGTCCGCCCCGGAGCGACGGCGGCGCCGCCGTGCGCCGCCGGCTGGCCCGCCTCTGCCGGACGGCGGTCTCCGTCACCGGGGTCGACGGCGCCGGGATCACGGTGATGGGCAGCCTCGAGGGTGGCCGCGAGGGTTCCCGGGACCAGGTGTCCGCGACCGGGGCGTTGACCGGCCCGCTGGAGGAGCTCCAGCTCACGGTGGGCGAGGGCCCGTGCCTGGACGCCTACGCGAGCGGGGCGCCGTCGCTGGTCGGGGACCTGGCCGCGGAGACGGCCCGGTGGCCCGGGTTCGCACCGGAAGCCCTCGCCGCCGGTACGGGGGCGGTGTTCTCGCTGCCGCTCCAGGTCGGCGCGGTGCGCCTGGGCACCCTCGACCTCAATCGCGCGGCGACCGGCTGGCTGTACCGGGAGCAGTTGGCCGATGTGCTGGCGCTGGCCGAGCTGGCCACCGAGACCCTGCTCGAGCTCGCCGAGGTCGACGGCGACGACCGCCCCGACGACGGCCACGACACACGAGGCGGCTCCGCGCCGCTGCTCGCCGCGGGCTGGCTGCCCGACGTGCACGCCGACGTGCACGTCGCCTCGGGCATCGTCGCGGCCCGCGCCGGCGTCGCCGTGCGCTCCGCATTGTTGCGGATCCGCGGTTACGCCTACACCCACGGTGAACCCATCCACCGAGTGGCCCGCCGCATCATCGCCCGGGACCTGGAGCTCGACGATCCCTCCGACCGACCCCCACCCGACGGCCACGGGCCGGACAGCCCGCCAGCCCCTGACTCGGAGACCACATGAGCGACGGCCGTGAGCGCCAGGTCATCGACACCTTCCTGGCGCTGACCGACACCCTCGTCCACGACTTCGACGCCCTGGACACGCTGACCATGCTGACCGAACGGTGCGTCGACCTCCTCGACGTCCACGCCGCCGGCGTCATCCTCGCCGACGGGCAGGGCGGGCTCTCGGTCGCGGCGACGTCCTCCGAGCGCGCCCGCCTCCTCGAGGTGTTCGCCGTGGCCATCGACGCCGGCCCCTGCCTCGACTGCCTGCAGACCGGCGCGCCGGTCTACAGCGAGGACCTCCGATCGCCGGGAGCCCGCGAGCGATGGCCGCGCTACGCCCAGGGCGCCGAGGACGCCGGGTTCCGCGCCACCCACGCCCTGCCGATGCGGTTGCGCGACGAGGTGATCGGGGTCCTGACGCTGCTGCACACCGACCGGCACACCCTGTCCGACGCGGACGCCCGCCTCGGTCAGGCCCTTGCCGATGCCGCGACCATCGGGCTGCTGCACGAGCGCGCGGTCCGGCGGGCCGAGACCGTCCAGGAGCAGCTGCAGAGCGCGCTGAACAGCCGCGTCGTCATCGAGCAGGCCAAGGGCGTGGTCGCCGGCACCGCGGACATCGACCCCGAGGACGCGTTCGCCAGGCTGCGCCACCACGCCCGCGGCCGGGGCATCCGGCTCACGGACCTCGCCCGTGGGGTCGTGGAGCGCACCATCGACGTGACCACGATCGGCCGCGTGGAGCACTGATCGCCCGCCTCGTGCGTCCCCACAGCTCGCCCGCCGGCGGGGGTGGGAGCGGGCCGTCAGGCGGGGTCGACGGGCCGGGTCGTGACCTCGTGGACCAACCAACGGGCCACGTCCGCGAGCTTCATGTTGGAGGCCTGGGAGGCCTCGACGAGCTTGCCGAAGGCGGCATCGGCGGTGATGCGGTGCCGCTGCATGAGGATGCCCTTGGCCTGCCCGATGACGTCACGGCTCTCCAGGGCGACGGCGAGCTGGACGCTGTGGAAGGCGCCGCAGAGAGCGGCCGCAGCCTGGTCCGCGAACATCCGGGCGCCGATCTCGGCGTGGCCACCGAAGGCACCGGGGCGGAGGGCGTAGAGGTTGAGGACGGTGACCCCGTCCCGGCTGCCGACGATCGGCACGGAGATCATGCTGCGGACGTCGAGGCGCAGGGCTTCGCGGCCGAAGCGGGGCCAGCGTCCGTCCGGTTCGGCCTCGACGGCCATGTCCGGCACCCGCACCAGCGCTCCGTCGTCCGACGGAGCGACCCCACGGTCGGCACCCGGCTCGTCATCGTCGCCGCCGTGCGGGACGGGCGACCAGCGCGCCGCGTCGAAACAGGGTCCTTCGTGCAACACCGCCTGGGCCTGATCGAGGCGCGCCACGATCTCTCCGCCCGGGGCCGCGGACACCAACCGT
>Ga0196958_10000452_pt1 | contig 13391 bp, 8 predicted proteins | sample S1v_10metaG_FD_148654 | JGI IMG/M metagenome (GOLD analysis project Ga0196958, IMG submission 148654) | Soil microbial communities from Anza Borrego desert, Southern California, United States - S1+v_10 | ecosystem: Environmental > Terrestrial > Soil > Desert | place: USA: California | collected...
GGATCCCGCGCCCCGAACCGATGAGGTGGGTGCTGGTAATGGCGGCGCAGCGCCACTACAGCGGGCATGGCGTTGACCTATGGTTTCCGGAGTTCGGCTTCCGTGAATTGTCAGTTTCATCAATCGCGCACGGTTCGAGCTGCAAATCTCGTATGGCCTTGATCGAGCGTGATCGCTTCCGCCTTCTACCCGGTTTCGGCTGTCGTTCAAGTGCTTTCCGGTGTCCTTTGTGGTTGGCCACCCGTACGGACTATCGCTTCTGGTGAGCGTTTGGTGGTTCACTGGCTGTTGCTGACGGGAGCTGGGATCTGTCGGGGGTTCCTGGGGTGAGCTGCAGCCAAGCCGGTTCGACCGTCGCGATCGTGATTCGTATGCGTCATCGCGTTCTGGCGATGGTTCGCGCGGATCGGGACTGAGGGTCCGGGGGGACCCGAAAGGACTCGGGCAATGCTGAAACTGGGGCGATTCTGGGCAGTCGGTTCGCTGGCGGCGTTGGTTCTTGTCGGGGTGACGCCGCCGCAGAGCGCGGTCGCCGCGCCGGGGGAGACGCCGGTGGCACGGGTGGCGGCACCGCCCTCGGTGCGGTGCCCTGTCACACCCGCGGCGAAACCGCCGGAGCGGGTTTCCGCGCAGGCGCCGGAAGGCAGGCCGTTCCCGTCGCCGCGGGCAGCGGCTGGGTACTCGGCACTGGATACGCCTCGACGGATGATTCCCGGCGATGAATATCCGATCCGGGTCACGCTGACGAACACCACATCGGCGCCTTTACTGGCTGCCAGGCAAGTGTTGTCGTATCACTGGAGTACGCCGAACGGTGGCGACGCCACGGCAGGGAACCGACTGGACACACGATTGCCGGCGGATCTCGCGCCAGGGGCCTCGGTAGTGCTCGACGCGAAGGTGAAGGCGCCGTCCTTCGCCGATATCGGTAACGACCGTGAACAGTTCGTCCTCCGCTGGGACGTCTATGACAATCAGAGCAGAACTTGGTTGTCCGACAGTGCCGGGGTCGCTACGCACGACCAGGACGTTCGTGTCGAGAAGCCGACCTCCGACCAGCTCGGTCTCGAACAGTTCTACTCCTACGGCGGAGTCGCCACCGGCGCCGGCGGGAATCTGTCGGTGAATCAATTCTCGGGCAACGGCGTGTGGAACTTCGACGTGCTGTCCAATCCGAGCAGAGGACAGGCGAGCTTCCTTCGGCTCTCGCACAACACATCCGACACCTCCGATGCTTACGCGGGTTACGGATGGTCGGTGAGCGCGTCGACGTTGAACCGGCTAGGAACGCCCTTGGCGTTCGGGGGTCTCCTGCCGGGAGTGTTGGGCTGGCCGAGCACCGTCACTCTCGTCGACGGGGACGGCACGAGCCATGAGTTCGAGCTGAACAAGAACAACAGTGGGGACTCGAAGAACTGGACCTATGACAGCCCGGCGGGTGTCCACCTGTATCTGCAATACCTGCCCGACGGCAAGGAGGACCGGCGCTGGGTGTTCACGACGCCCGAGCGGACACAGTTCTTCTTCGACGGCCAGGGATATCACACGTCCACGGTGGACAAAGCAGGTAACACGATGTCGTTCACCTACGAGCGTGCGCTGCTGGGCAATCGCAACACCGGAGTGCTCAAGCACATCACCGACGCCACGGGTCGGCGAACCCTCACACTGGATTACTATCAGCGCGGGGACGCCTTCTCGTACATCGTCGGCGGCAAGAAGCTGACCGGCACCGCCCTGGACAACCTGTTCATCATCAACAAGGTGAAGTCGGTCACGGATGTCTCCGGCCGTTCTGTCGCTTTCACCTACACCGATCGCGGGCACCTCGGTGAGTTGGTCGACGGTGTGGGCAGCCCTGACGCCAAGCCGTTCAGCTTTTTCTACGATGACGCGAACAGCAAGCTGCTGTCGGTGGTGGATCCCAACGGCAACGCCACCAAGGTCGACTATTTCACCGACGCCGGCGACTCGCTGCGCAAATGGAATGTCCGCACGGTCACCGATCGACGTGGTGCCAAGACGGGGTTCGACTATGTCGATGCGGACGGCGACACCGGGTCGAAGATCGAGTCCACGGTGGTCGACGGGAACGGCCACGCGACGAGGTCACTGATCGACGGTTACGGGCGGGCCGAGCGGATCACCAACGCGAAGAACGAGAAGACCCAACTGCACTGGGATGAGGACAACAACGTCATCCGGCTGGTGGAGAACAACGGGGCGACCCAGAGCTGGGTCTATGACCAGAAGACCGGCTTCCCGTTGGAAATCAAGGACGCCGAGGCCAACCGGGCGAACGGACCACCGACCCGGCTCGCCTACCGTACGACGCTCAACGGGTTCGTCGCGGATCTGACGGAGAAGGTGACTCCAGAAGGTCGCAAATGGACGTTCGTGTACGACGACAAGGGCAACCTGCTCGCCGTCACCGATCCCAAGGGAACCGCGACCCCGGATCAGAACGACTACACCTCACGGTACTCCTATGACGGCTTCGGTCATCTCATCACCCAGAAGGACGCCAACGGGCACACCACCGTCTACGGCGACTACGACGCCAACGGCTATCCGCGGTTGATCACCGACGCGTTGGGCTGCACGACGTTCTACCGGTACGACGGCGTCGGCAACGTCACCTCGATCACCGATGCACGGGGCAAGACCAGCAACTACACCTATGACGTGTTCAAACGGCCACTGGACACGCGCGAACCCAAGGACCAAGCGGCCGGAATCCAGATCGTCACACCCGGCCCCCGGTACGACCGTAACGACAACGTGGTGACCAGCACCGCCGCGAACGGCGCCGTCACCCGCGTCGTCTACGACCAGATGGACCAGCAGGTCGCGACCTACTCGCCGAAGGACGAACCCGGCGGGCCGGAGAAGATGGCCGCGTTCACCTACGACGCGGTCGGCAACCTGCTCAAGCAAACCGAGCCCAAGGGCATGCTCACCCCGGCCGATCCCGACGACTTCACCTACACCTTCGTCTACGACCAGGTCAACCAGCTGTTGCAGGCCACGGACGTCAACGGCAACCGGATCACCGCCGAATACGACGACGTCGGCAATCTGGTCAAGGAAGTCGACGCTCGCAAGAACAAGACCGCGGACCCGAACGACTACACCACCCGGTACCGCTTCGACGCCAACCATCAGGTCGTCGAAACCATCGACGCGGACGGCAACACGGCCAAGTCCCGCTACGACCGTGACGGCAATGTCGTGGCCGCCACCGACGAGGACGGCAACGAGACCCTCATCGCGCTGGACGAGCGGGGGATGCAGCGTGAAGTCCGGTCTCCGCACAGCAGCGACGGCGGTCTGCGGTACTTCACCACCCGGTACGAATACGACCAGGTCGGCAATCTGACACGCACGGTCACTCCGCGAGGCGTGGATACACCGGACAAGCCGGACGACTTCGTTTCGGAAACGGTGTACGACGAGCTGAACCGGGTCCGTGAGGAAGTCCTGCCCTACGACCCCGCCGACGCCGAGCACAAGACCGCGGTCGGCACGATCTACTCCTACGACGAGGTCGGCCGCGTCGTGGAGATCAGTGCGCCGCCCTCACACGGCGAATCCGCGCGCAATCTCACCAAGCAGACCTACTTCGACAATGGCTGGCTACGGACCTCGACCGACTCGTGGGACATCAAGACCAGCTACGACTACACCGCGACCGGTCAACAGGCCAACCGCACCGTGACCAGTGCCGGCGGCGGCGCACAGCGAGTGCAAACGTGGGAATACTTCCCCGACGGCAAGCTCAGCAAGCGCTCGGACGACGGCGCACCGGTCGGCCGCAACGTCGTCGTGGTCGACGACGCCAGTACGACACGCGTCCAGGTCGACGGCGACTGGAAGACGGCCGAGTCGCCCCAGGGATTTCAGGGAGGCAAGTACCACGTCACCGGGGGTGACGGCGGGGGCAAGTCCTTCTCCTGGAAGGCCAGCGTGCCCGCGGACGGTGACTACGAGGTGCTGGTGCGCTACCCCGGCGCCGGGGCCACCGACGCCGCCTACACCGTGAAGCACGCCCGCGGCGAGAGCACGGTCCAGGTCGACCAGACCAAACGTGCCGGTGAGTGGGTGAGTCTGGGCAAGTACCCCCTTTCGGCAGGCGAGACGCGTGAAGTCACGCTCGACGGCAAGGCGAACGGCACGGTCTCCGCGGACGCCATCCAACTGGTCCGCGACAACAGGTCCGCGGTGGACGACGAGAAGAAGACGTTCGGTCATCGTTACGACCCGAACGACAACCTCGTCGAGCTGACCGATTCCTCACCGAACAGCCCGATCGACGCCTACCGGATCACTTACGACGCGGTGGACCTGGCGAAGAAGGTCGAGGAACTGAAAGACGGCGCGGTCAAGCACAGCACCGACTACGCCTACGACGAAAACGACAACCTGACCTTCGCCGAATACGACGGGAAATCGTCACTCTACGAATACAACACCCGTGACCTCGTGGCCAAGGTCACGAACAAGAAGAACGACGGCGACGCGGGCAAGGTCAATTCCTTCGAATACACCAAACGCGGGCACATCCAGCGACAGGTCAAGAGCAACGGCAACACCGTCGACCACACCTACTACCTCGACGGCCTGTCCCGCAAGCAATTGGAGAAGAAGAGGGACGGCACGGTCGTCGTCGAGCACAACCTCGAGTACGACTCCAACTCCAACCGGGTGCGCGACGAAGGCCGTAAACAGAACGCCGACAACCACGGCGCGACGATCAACAGCGACGCCGCCTACACCTACGATCCGCGCGACCGGGTCCGCAAGGTCACCAAGAAGGGCGGTGACGGCGAGCGGGCCGAAGAGTACAAACACGACGACAACGGCAACGTCTGGGATCAGACGGTCGGTGGCAAGCGCACGACCTTCGACTACGACCGCAACCGGTTGATGTCCTCGACCACCGACGGTCAGACGGCGAACTACGACTACGACGCCTTCGGCCGCCTGTTCAAGGTGACCCAGTCGGGCAAGCAGGTGGAGAAGTACACCTACGACGGATTCGATCGCAAGACCGAGCACGTCAAGGACGAGGGTGCCGGCTCCAAGACGACGAAGTACACCTACGACCCGCTCGACCGGCAGCAGACGAAGGTCGAGGGCGACAAGACAACGGCCTTCCACTACCTCGGCCTTTCCGACCAGGTGCTCACCGAAGACGAGAACGGAAAGCTGCGCAAGGCCTACCAATACTCCAACGACGGCGAATTGCTCGCCCAGGTGAAGTTCAAGGACGACGGCTCGGAAGAGGACTCGGTGTACGGGTTCAATCCGCACTCCGACGTCGAGCAGGTCACCGACTCGAAGGGCGACACCAAGTCCACCTACGGGTACACCGCTTACGGCAAAGACGACGAGAAGGAGTTCTCCGGCGAGGACAAGCCGGATCAGGCGAATCCGGACAAGGCCGAGGAGAACTCCTACCGGTTCAACACCGCGCGTCACGACAAGAGTTCCGGGACCTACGACATGGGGTTCCGCGACTACTCGCCGGGATTGAACCGGTTCCTGACCCTGGACCTCTACAACGGGGCGCTGGCGGATCTCGGCATGGCCACTGATCCGTGGACGAACAACCGCTACGCCTTCGGCGCGGGCAACCCGTTGTCGCAGGTGGAGATCGACGGCCACGGCTGGTTCGACGACGCGGTGGACTGGGCCAAGGACAACGCGAAGGACCTCGGGCACGCCGCGCTCGATGTCGCCGGGGTGATCCCTGTGGTGGGCGAGGCGGCGGATCTGGCCAACGCGGCTTGGTACCTGGCTGACGGCGACCATGCCAACGCCGCGTTGTCCGCGGCCGCGGCGGTCCCGTTCGCCGGCTGGGGAGCCACGGCCGTGAAGGCCGGCAAGTACGCGGTCAAGGGCGCCGAGGCCGCGCAGGGCGCCACGAAGGCCGCCGATGCCGGGCAGTCGGCGGCGAAGACGGCGAGCAAGGCGGCCGACGCCGGAGCCAATGGCGCGAAGACCGCGCCCGCGCCCAAACCCGCCCCGAAGGCGGGCGGCTCCAGCGGCGGCAAACCGTCCGGCGGTGGCGGTGGCAAAGCGGGAGGCACCGCCTCCACCGGCAAGAAGGCCTCGGGCAGCGGGTCGGGCGGTGGCAAGGCCGCCAACGGTGGAGGCACCAGCGCCACCAAGGGCGGTGATGGACTCGCGGAATACCGGAAGAGCCAGGGGATGCCGCGCGCCGGGTCCGCGGACGACGCGCACACAGCGGCTCGGCTGGACGTCGGTGGCAGGTCTTTCTACGGTCACAACGCGCACGGCCGGAACATCGACATCAAGGTCAACGCGCAGACGAAGACCCATGCCGAAGCCGATGTGTTCCAGCAGGCCAAGGACGCGGGTGCCACGGGGGAGCGGGCCACGTTGCACGTGGACCGGGATCTGTGCACCGCTTGCGGTGTCAAGGGCGGCGTCGGTTCGCTCATGCGGGGCGTCGGAATATCGAGACTTACCGTAAACTCGCCATCCGGGCGATTCGAGATAACCGCTCAGCGCCCTTCGGTCCCGCGGCAAATCGAATGACAGGAGCCTGGCGATGGCGAGTATCCGGGTCCAGAGTTGGCACGGACAGAAAATGGAATCACGCCTGATCGAGAATGCTGATAGCGCGCAGATGCGAGACGCGATCAACGCTCTGGACAACAAGGTGACCACTGAAGTGACGGTGGAGCAGGCCGATGAGTCCTATTTGGTGATCGGTGGCGGTGACGGCCGCTATCACGTCGCATACGGAAACGCCGACGACGATTTTCGCACGTTGCAGGACGAGAGCCGCCCGGCCGGAGAGGAAAAGCTGGTCACTGGAGGACAGTTGGGCGTCTTCGACTCGGCCAGCATCGTCGACAAGTCGCTCGCGGTGCGCGCGGCGGAGACCTTCATCGCCACCGGTGAACTTGACAAAACATTGGTCTGGAAAGAGGAATGACACCGAAGCCTACGGTGAGCTTGCCCTGCGGACGAGCGAAGTCCGCGGCACGTAGGCCGAGGTGTCGTGCGAAGAGCGGGTGAGTTGAAGACGATGTCACCGGCGCGAGTCGAGCTCGCCCGGCAGGCACAACCAGGAAGTCAGCGCGGCACGGTATAGCCGAGAAAGTCGAGGGGTCGAGTATGTACTGGGGACGGTTGGGCGGAATAGGTGCGGCGCTGGCGGTGGCGATACCGGTATTGACGGCGCCGACGGTCGCCGCCGGCCAGGAACTGCCGTTGTCCGGATTCGGTGACCTGGCCGTGGACAGCGCGCACGAGCGGGTATTCGTTTCCGGAGGTGCTTCGTCGAACGGTGTGGTGGTCACGGACTTTTCCGGCCGGGTACGCACGACCATCGCGAATCAGCCGGGCGCTGATGGCCTGGAATTGAGTGCCGACGGTACGAAACTGTATGTGGCGTTGTCGGCGGGCGACGGTATCTCGGTCATCGATACGGCGACGTTGACCGAGACCGCACGGCATTCGACCGGACCGGGCACCTGCCCGACTCACCTGGCCCGAACGGGGTCCGTGGTGTGGTTCGGCTACGGATGCGAAGACGGAAACTGGTCCGGCAAGATCGGCAGCTTGGACCCCGCGGCCGCGCCTCCGGTGCAAGGTGACCTGCAAGGTGCCACCCGATTTCAGCGTGCGCCACTGGTGGTCTCTTCCGGCGCGGCCGCCGGCCCGCTGGTCGCCGGCCAGCTGTCGTTGAGCCAGTCGCTGGTGCAGGTGTACAACGTGTCGGGTGGCGCGTTGACCGCTGGGGCGTCCGGAGACGTGGTGGGCGCGGGGCTGACCGACCTGGATGTCAGTGGCGACGGCGCGACCTTGTTCAGCGCCGCGGGATCACGCGACCGTGTCGAAGCCTTCGCGACCGCTGACCTGGCGCGCCGTGGCGCGTACGCCACCCGCCCCCGACCGGCGGCGGTGTCCCTGTCACCGGACAGCGTTCACCTGGCGGCCGGCGCGCTGACCTCGGACAACCATGACGTGCTGGTGTACCGAGTCGGTGGCGTCACGCCGGTGAAAACGATCTCCCTCGACAGTGGCGAGACGGTTCAGCCACGCGGGCTCGCCTGGTCGGCGGACCAACGGCGGTTGTTCATCATCAGCCGGCATGACAACGACCCAGAGCCGCGCCTGGAGATCGAGCGCTATCCCATCAGCTGACGAAGTCGAGGTAGGCGGCCGTGACGCTCACCGCCGAATGGCCGCCCCGTCACCCGACATCCCCGTGGCAGGTGACACAGCACTGATGGCCGACTTCACGCCGTCCTGCACTTCCAGTGACCGGATGTATCGTCGGGGAACGAACGCCGCCTTACCTGGGGATCTGCCAGGTGGGCGGTGTTTCGTCACACTGCGGGAAACACCCGCCAGCTCGTCCTTACCGCCACCGGCGGGGGACAGGTGTTCTCCGCCGGCTACGACACCATCGACCAGACCCAACGCCGCACCATCACCGAAACCGTCAACGGCACCAGCCACATCTTCGGCGAAACCGCGCTCGGCACCACCCAGGTGACCGACAACGGAGCCCGCGCCAGCTACACCCGCGACCCTGATGGCACCCCCATCACCCAAAACCGCCACCGGTGCCCGCCACCATCTCATCGCCGACTACCAAGGCAGCGTCCTCGGTTCGATCGACAGCAACGGTGACCTGGCCGCCATCTACGCCTACAGCCCGTACGGCACCGCCACCGTCACGGGACCGGCAGCCGAAACAAACCACTTCCGCTGGATCGGCACCTACCAACTCCGCAGCGGAACCAACCTCACTGGCTACCGCAGCTACAACCCCACCTGGGCCGCTTCACCCGAAGCGACCCCACCGGTCAAGAACCCAACCCTGCAACTACGCCGCCGGCGACCCCATCAACCGCAGCGACCCCACCGGCGCCTACAGCACCGACGACTTCATCTCGGACGCGGATACTCTTGTCAAATCCGCCGGCGCCGGCTTCGGTGCGATGGGCGGTCTTGTCGCCTGTGCGTTCGGCCCAATCGGCTGCGGAGCAAGTGCCGCCATCGTCGTTGGGCTCGGCACCGTCGTATGCATTAGAGTCGTAACGCACAAACGGTTCGGTCCAGCCCTGTGCCGAATCTGCTGTCGAAAACAATAGACGCGAAGTGCTACGGGCTACAGGGTCTTGGACGATATGAACCTGGCCGGACCCTGTTACCCTCTCCGCACCTGAAAGGAAGTCAACCAAATGGGATATCGACCTAAAATCAAAACTATTCATGTCATAGCGGCTTTGGTAATGGTACTCCTTGCTCTTGTGGTAGGTTTTATCGGCGCCGTCCTTGCGGAAAAATACAATATGCCATGGCTGACCTATCTGCTACTAGCTGTTATAATAGTGATAGCACTCACTCTGTTTTTCAGGTCAGATCTTGCCAAGAGCTTGCCTAAGAAGAGGAGGTAGCCTGCCGCTTCTGTCGCGGATGCGACGGCTGGTCGACGATGTTTTCATCATCCGGCTTACTGCAAGTGCATCATAGACTTTTCCAGTTGTGCATACAAGATCGGCACCTACCGGTTGCGCAACGGAACCGACCTCACCGGCTATCGCGTTTACAATTTTGCTCCCGTTACTGAATGGTAGCTGAGATTCGCCACACCAGTTCTTGAAGTGAGGACCCCTGAAAAAGCCGCCCTACTTCGGCCAATACGCCAGGCGGGCGGTGTTTCGTCATTGTGGAGCTAAGGGGACTCGAACCCTGACCTCTCACTGCCAGTGAGGTGCGCACGGGTTTTCTGCCTGCGGGAAGGGAGAAGCCACAGGAAGAGCGCTGTGGTATAGCGCTGCTGGATGCAATTTAAGACCATTCGAGGCCCCCTCGTGCCCCGGTTTTTCCCAGGTGAATTCGTGTGAATGATGACAAGCGATGTCGGGAGCGCGCAGCAACTGCGGGGAAGGGGTGGCTTCACGTCGAGGGCCGGTCACGGGGTCTACCACCAGTTCACGCATACGCGACTGTGGGGAGTTCGAGTCGGTCTAGGACCTGTATCGAAGTCGGTTAGAGCCATTCGTTGATCGCGGCGATGTGGGTGGTGGCTTCGTAGCGGACGCGAGTTTGTCGTAGCGGGCGGCCACCCACGGTGGCGTTTGAGCCGGTTGATGCCGCATTCCACCGCGTGGCGTTGCTTGTAGGTCTCGGGGTCGAAGGCTGGTGGCCGGCCGCCCTTGGATCCTTTGGCTTTGCGGTGCGCGTCCTGGTCTGTCTTGCTCGGGATAGTCGCCTTGATCCCGCGACCGCGCAGGTAAGCGCGGTTGGCCTTCGAGGTGTAGGCCTTGTCGGCAAGGACACGATCAGGGCGGGTGCGGGGCCGTCCACCGGCCGGTCGGGGCACCCGGATCCCGGCCAGGACCGGAATGAACCGCGGGCTGTCGCCACGCTGCCCGGCGGTCAGCACGATCGACAACGGCTTCTGCCTTTGCTCACACCCCAGATGCAGCTTCGTGGTCCACCCGCCCGGCGGCTCGGCCTGCAAACCCCCTTCTCCGCGCACTCGGCCGCATGCTGATGCGCCCGAGTGACCGTGGAATCCACGCTGACATGCCACGTGATCCGCCCGGCCGTCTCGGCCAGAGCCTGCAACGCGGTCAGAATCCGCTGCCAGGCACCAGCACGCTGCCACCGCCGGAACAGCCCATAAACCGCTGCCCAGGACCCATACGCCTCGGGCATGTCCCGCCACGGAGCACCAGTGCGCACTCGACACCGGATCCCGTCGAGCAACTGCCGCTTGCTCCACGACGACGGCCGACCCGGCCGGGACAAGACAGGTAGTAGCGGGCTCCAGCGTTGCCCACTGCTCATCGGTCAGGTCGAACCGCCTCGTCACCGTCAGGGTGTCCACGAGGTCTCCGGTGGTGATCAGGTTCTTCTTCGTCGACGAACCAACTACCGGAGACCTCCCCATGTCGACCACCGACACGCCCGACAACACCGACCCCAGCCCCAGAGGCGGGCGGACGGCGGGGTCCTGCCTGCAGGGATACCGGCGATACTGGCGCACGCGCTGGCGAACTCCAGCTGACTTCCCTGTCGCCTCAGGAGGTCCGGCCCGCCGTCAAGATATCGCCGCCCGTCGCCGCCGCGTCTTCGGCTCCGGTTCCGAAGTCCGGAACAGCACCGCGACGAGCAGTGCCACGCCAAGGCACAGTGCGCCGAGCACCCACAGCGCGAGGTCCATGGCTGCCGGGTACTCCGCACCGGCAAGGGCTCCGGAGGTCCGAGCGGCCAACATCGAGCCGACCACGGTGACGGCGAGGGTCTCCCCGGTCAGCTTGGTGGTGTTGAACAGGCCCGCGGCCATCCCCGCCTGTTCGGCGGGCACACTGCCGACCGCCAGGCCGTCCAGCAGGCCGAACGCGATGGCGATCCCGACGCCCATCAGGAGCAACGGCCCCACGTACCCGTCGGTGGCGGCGAACCAGGCCGCGCCCGCGCTGATCAGCACCAAGGACACGATCACCTGGGTCAACGGGTTCACCCAGCGGGTGGCCATCCCGCACAGGATCGGCACCACCAGCATCGGCCCGGTCAGGAGGACGACGAGAGCCCCTGCCTGGGCCACCGATACGGCTTGCGTCGCCATGAAGTACGAGGGCAGATACACCACCATCGAGGCGAACACCGAGACGATGGCGACGATGGCGGCGCACAGCCCGAGGAATCTGGGGGAGGTCAGCAGCCGCAGATCCAGCATGGGATCGGCGGCTCGCCGTTCGATCCCGGCGAACAGCAGGAACAAGGCCACCGAACCCACCAGGGCGATCAACACGAGTGGGGACGTCCAGCCCAGCTCCGGCCCCTCCACGAGCACCAGGATCAGCAGCATCAGCGCGAAGGTGAACGCCGCCGGGCCCTTCCAATCCATCCGAGCCGCCGCGGTTTTGCGCGATTCGGGGATGAACCTGAAGAACGCCAACGTGATCAGGCCGATCACGCCGGGAAGCCAGAACGCGCTGCGCCAGCCGAACGACTCGATCAGCAGCCCGGTCAGAGTGAGCCCGAAAGCGAGACCCAGTCCGAGGGTCGCGCCGAACAGGCCGAAGATCTTGGTCCGCTCCGCGCCGGTGAAGGCCTGTCCGAGTACCGCGCTGGCGCCGGTCACCGTGGCCGCCGCGCCGATCCCGGCCACGACACGGGCCAGGTCGAGCACCACGATGTCGGGGGCCACCGCGCTCACCAGCGTGCATACCGAAAACAAGGCGACGCCCGCGAGGAACAACCTGCGGCGGCCGTACCGGTCCGAGAGAGAACCGGTCACCAGCATGAAGCCGGCGAGGGTCGCGCTGTACCCGTTGACGACCCATTGCGTGCTGGCGAACGTGGTGTGCAGATCCTCGGTGATCCGGGTGAGTGCCACGGACGTCGCGCTGAAGGTGAAGGGAATGAGGAACAACGCGGTCAGCGAGATGCCGACCGTTGCGACACGGTTCATGTCCTGGTAACCCTCCATTGCTGCGAACGGCCGTATTCGTCACTGCCCGCAGCTCAATGACTTTCGCCCTGCTTCGGCGCGCGATCCCCTCGTACTCGGCGCAAGAATAGTGGGCAGCCGCGAAACTGCCTGAATAGTCATACGGCCGGAAAAATTCAGTAGATGACACCGCCCCTTTTTCGAGAATAGCAGCTCTGGAGTGCGCCTGCCATGGGCACGTCACATCTGGCCAGAGTGGGGATTCAGCAGGTTTCAGGTCCCTTGAGTGTGAATTCCGCACCGCCTGGGGCCTGCTCGGTGTGGCCCGCGTCCGCCGAGCACGGCCGACGCGGACACCCGCTGCACGGGGCCGAATTTCTCACTGGGTGGTGTCCGCGGCGACCCGGTGCGAGAGGTGGCGGTGGAGCGCATACCGTGGGCACGGACGCCGGATCCGGGCTCGAAGATTCGGCGTTCACCAACCTCTGCTGTCACAGTTCACGAAACCAGGAGATCAGAGGCGGCGGGAGCTCCCGAAGGAGTGCGGCGGATCTCCTGTTTTCGTGCGCTTGACAGGAAGTAGGAGTCGACACGATCGAAGTTTCAACCATATCGTGTCCGATTACAGGCGTATCCAAGGGAATGGAGCAGGATGGAACTCAAGCTGGACGGCAAGACGGCGCTGGTCACCGGCGCCAGCAGAGGCATTGGCCTCGCGATCGTTCAAGCGTTGGCCGCGGAGGGAGTGCAGGTCGCCGCCTGTGCTCGTACGGCCAGTGAACCCTTGCTCGAAGCGACATCGTTGACCCGGCGGGTGGACCTGACCGTGCCGGCGCAGGCGACGGAACTGGTGGACTGGGCGCTCGCCGAGCTGGGCGGCATCGACATCTTGGTCAACAACGTCGGCGCCTCGCCCGCTCGCACCGACGGATTTCAGGCG
>Ga0196958_10000453_pt1 | contig 13379 bp, 11 predicted proteins | sample S1v_10metaG_FD_148654 | JGI IMG/M metagenome (GOLD analysis project Ga0196958, IMG submission 148654) | Soil microbial communities from Anza Borrego desert, Southern California, United States - S1+v_10 | ecosystem: Environmental > Terrestrial > Soil > Desert | place: USA: California | collected...
CGGTCCCTTGGGGACCGGCCTTTCGCATGCCTGCGGGGTGGATCAGCCCTCGGCCTCGGCCTTGATCCGCTCCAGCGTCCGGCGCATGCCCTCGGCGAGCCCGGCGGTGAACCGCTCCTGGCCACCGAGCGCGATGCCGACCAGCCCTCGGGAGAGCGCCGAGATCCCGTCGGGGGCCTCGCGGCGATGAGTGACGAGGGTCTGGCCGGCCCCCGCGTCCTCGAGCCGGAAGGACCACACGGTGCGGTTCTCCACGATCCGGAACGCGAAGTCGGACATCGGCGTGAACCGCACCACCTTGGCGTTGGTCGGCCAGTGCTTCCACCCCTGGTGGTTGAGGTTCACGAAGCGGGTGCCCTCCTTCACCGCCCCTCCGAGCACCCAGGTCCTCACGACCTGGTCGCTCCACTCGGACATCCGGGCGACGTCGGTCACCAGCTGCCACACCTGCTCACGTGGCGCGGCGACGGTGAGGGTGACGCTGAGCTCGGTAGCGGTCTCGACCATGGCCGCACGTTACTGGCGGGTCACCTACCGTCGGTACGTGAGAGCGGTCACAGCCCTCGACCGGACCGCGCCGCCCACCACGCCAGCAGCGCTTCCCGCGCCTGGTCCTCTTCCATGGGACCGCGGTCCAGCCGCAGGTCGAGCAGGAAGTGGTAGGCGGCGCCCACGTCGCGGCCCGGTGGGATGCCGAGGACCTCCATGATCTGGTTGCCGTCGAGGTCCGGCCGGATCGCGGCCAGCTCCTCCTCCTCGGCCAGCTTCGCGATCCGCGTCTCGAGCTCGTCGTAGGTCCGGCGGAGCCGCTCGGCCTTCCGTCGGTTCCGGGTGGTGCAGTCGGCCCGGGTGAGCACGTGCAGCCGCTCGAGCTGGTCGCCGGCGTCGCGGACGTAGCGCCGCACTGCCGAGTCGGTCCACTCGCCGGACCCGTACCCGTGGAACCGCAGGTGCAGCTCGACCAGGTGCGCGACGGCGTCGATGGTCTCGCCGGAGAAGCGCAGCTCCCTCATCCGCTTGCGGGTGAGCTTGGCGCCCACCACGTCGTGGTGGTGGAAGGTCACGGTGCCGTCGTCGAGGAAGCGGCGGGTGCGCGGCTTGCCGACGTCGTGCATCAGCGCCGCGAACCGCGAGACGAAGTCCGGTCCACCGCCGAGCCGGTCCTCCTGCTCGACGGCCTGCTCCAGCACGGTCAGCGTGTGCTCGTAGACGTCCTTGTGGCGGTGGTGCTCGTCGCGCTCGAGCTTGAGCGCCGGGAGCTCGGGCAGCACCCGGTCGGCGAGCCCGGTCTCGACGAGGAGGGTCAGGCCGAGGCGGGGGTACGGCGCGCACACCAGCTTGACCAGCTCGTCCCGCACCCTCTCCGCGGAGACGATGGAGATCCGGTCCGCCATGTCGCGCATCGCCGCGAGCACCTGGTCGTCGACCGTGAACCCGAGCTGGGCCGCGAACCGGGCAGCCCGCATCATCCGCAGCGGGTCGTCGGAGAAGGAGTCCTCCGGCCGGCCCGGCGTGCGCAGGACCTTGTGGGCGAGGTCGACCACGCCGCCGTACGGGTCCTCGATCTCGCGACCCGGGACCCGGACCGCCATCGCGTTGACGGTGAAGTCCCGGCGCACCAGGTCGCCGGCGAGGGTGTCGCCGTACTGCACCTCGGGCTTGCGCGAGTCGGGGTCGTAGGCCTCCGAGCGGTACGTCGTCACCTCGACCACCCAGTCACCCTTGCGGCACCCGATCGTCCCGAACCTGCGACCCATGTCCCACCAGGCGTCGCCCCAGGTTCGAAGGATCCCCTCGGTCTGCTCCGGCCGAGCGGAGCTGGCGAAGTCGAGGTCGTTGGAGGCGCGCCCCAGCATCGCGTCGCGCACCGGCCCGCCGACCAGTGCGAGCTCGTGCCCGGCGTCCTCGAACCGGGCACCCAGCTCGTCGATCACCGGCGCCATCCGGTCCAGCTCGGCGGTCACCGCCCGCTGGACGTCCACCAGCCGGAGCGGCTCCTGGTCCGGAGCGGGCGGCTGGGGGTCGGGCACGACACCAGAGTCTAGGGAGCGCCCGGGACGGCCCGCGGAGGCGTCCCCGCCCGTGCGCTCCGCGGCGTCTACGGTTAGTGCGTGCTCGTCCCCCCTGTCCGCCGGCGCATCGCGCTCGGTGTAGTGGCGGGCGCCCTGGTCGCGGGTCCCGTGGCCGCCGTCGCGCCCGCCGACGCGGCGCCCGAGGCACGGCCGACCGCTGGGGCGGACCGGGTGGCCGGCCCCGGACCGGCGAGCGACCCGATGGACCTCCCGGTGCCGCCGGACTACGACGCTCCGCTGCTGATCACCATCGACACGCTCACTCCTGGTGCGCTCGGCGACGGCGGGGGGGTGCGGGTGACCGGCGAGATCGCCAACCGCGACGTGGTGCCGTGGGAGGGGATCAGCATCTACCCGATGTTCAACCCCGAAGCGCCGATGACCACCGAGGCGGAGCTGGAGGAGGCGGCCGGCACGGAGCCGGAGGCCGTCGTCGGCGAGCGGATCACCGAGGTGTCGGACTCGGTGGAGGAGCTGCTGCCGGGCGAGGTGGCGTCGTACTCCATCCGCGTCCCGCGCGACTACCTCCAGGCCACCACCCCCGGCGTCTACTGGTTCGGCGTGCACGCGCTCGGCGCGAGCGAGACGACGCCCGACGACGGGTTCGCGGACGGGCGCGCACGGACCTTCCTCCCCTATGTCCCCGATGCCACCCACGGCGCCGTCGACACCGCGATCGTGGTGCCGCTGCGCCGGCGGATCGTGCACACCTCCGGCGGCGCTATCGCGCGCCGCGAGTCCTGGGAGAACGCCCTGGACGACCAGGGCAACCTCGGCCGCCTGCTCGGCTTCGCCGGCGCGTCGTTCGGCCGCCCACTGTCGTGGCTGGTCGACCCGGCGCTCCCGGACGCGCTCCGTCGGCTCGCCCGCGGCAACCCCCCGCGGTCGCTCGGTCCCACGACCGCTCGGCCCGGGGAGGGCGAGAGCGGGGCCGGCGACCCGGACGATCCCGACGCCAGCTTCTCCGAGGCACCCGACACCGGGGGCGGCGAGGAGAGCGGGTCGGACGAGCAGCCGGTCGACGCGATGGCCGCCGCCGCCCAGGGGTGGCTGGCCGACCTCGCGGGCCAGGTCCGCGGCGAGGAGGTCCTCGCGCTCCCCTACGGCGACCTCGACGTCGCCGGCGCGGCCGCCCACCTGCCGGGGCTCTACGACCTGGCCCGGCGGCCGACGGGACAACAGCTGTCCGAGTGGGGAGTGGCGCCGGTCCCGGTGGTCGGCTCACCGACCGGCTACCTCGACCCGGCCGGTTTCGGCGAGGTCGACGACGACGCGATCGTGCTCGCGACCGACCGGATGTGGGGTGCGGAGCTGCACCCGGACGGACCGCCCCGGGTCGGGGAGTACGCCGGGGCGCCGGTGGCCGTGACGTCGTACGCGGCGACGCTCGGCGGTCCCGGCCCGGACCCGCGCCTCGCCCCGGTGGCGTTCCGGCAGCGGGTGCTGTCCGAGGCCGCCGTCCGGTTGGTGGCCGACGGCCCGGCGGCGCCGCTGGTCGTGATGGTCCCGCCCCGGATCGACCCCGAGGGCGCCGAGGAGTTCTGGAGCGGTCTGGACGCGGACTGGCTGCGGTTGACGACCGTGGAGAAGGTGGTCGACCGCAACCGGCGCGCCGTCGACCCGTCGACGCTCACCTATCCCGAGGAGCAGGCCTCCCTCGCGCTCGGCGCGAGCGTGTTCGCGGAGCTCGAGGCCCTGCTCGCCGCGGGCGAGACCCTGCAGAACGTGCTCACCGACAACGACCGCGTTGCCACCGAGGTGCTCGAGGAGGCGCTGAGCAGCGTGTCGTACTCCGCCCGCACCGCGCCCTTCGCCGCCGTCGAGCAGCTCTCCCGGTCCCGGCAGTGGATCGAGGACCGGCTCGACAGCGTGCGGATCAGCGCACCGCTCGGGGTCACCCTCTCCAGCGCGGACGGGAGCGTCCCGGTGACCGTCGTCAACCGGCTCCGGGTGCCGGTGACGGTGATGATCCGGGCCGAGAGCGAGGAGGGCCTCCAGGTCGACGTCGGGGACCCGGTGCGGCTGGGGCCGGACAGCCGCACCACGGTCGTGCTCGACGCGCACACCACCGGCCTCGGCGTACGGAACGTGACCTTCTCCCTGACCGACACCGAGGGCACCCCGCTCGGCGCGACCGATCGGGTGCCGGTCCGCTCCAACCAGGTCAGCGACGTGATCTGGTGGGTGCTCGGCACCGGTGCCGGGATCCTGTTCCTCGCGATCGCGGTCCGCCTCGTGCGCCGGGTCCGAGCCGCCCGGCGCGGGCAGGACGGCTCGGAGGAAGCGGTGACCGCCGCGACCGCGGACCCGTCCCCGGCCGGCCAGACGGAGCGGGTGTGACGGAGGATTCTGCCGACCAGCGCGGGATCCTGGTCAACAGCGCGGTCATGGCCGCCGGGACGATCTTCTCCCGGCTCAGCGGCTTCGTCCGCTCGATGCTGCTGGCTGCGGCGCTCGGTGCGTCCCTGCACGCGGACCTGTTCACGATCGCCAACACGGTCCCGAACATGCTCTACATCCTGCTGGTCGGCGGCGTGTTCAACGCAGTCCTGGTCCCGCAGCTGGTCCGCGCCATGAAGGGCGACACGGACGGCGGAGCGGCGTACGTCGACCGGATCGTCACCCTCGCGGTCCTCTTCCTCGGCACGGTGACGATCGCCCTCGTGGTGGCGGCTCCGTGGGTGATGTCCCTCCTCCTGGACAACCGGTTCGGCGACCCGGCGCTGGCCGAGGAGCGGCAGTCGGCGATCGACTTCGCCCGCTTCTGCCTGCCGCAGGTCTTCTTCTACGGGATGTTCGTGCTGGCCGGTCAGCTGCTGAACGCGCGCGGCCGGTTCGGCCCGATGATGTGGGCGCCAATCGCGAACAACGTGATCTCGGTCGGCGTGCTGGTCGGCTACCTCTTCGTCTTCGGCCCGGCCTCGCCGGCCGAGCAGGTCGGCCCGTTCACCGCGAGCCAGGAGGCGCTGCTCGGGATCGGCTCCACCGTCGGGATCGCGGCGCAGTTCCTGATCCTGGTGCCCTACCTGCGCTCCGCCGGCATCAGCTACCGGCCGCGGTTCGACTTCCGCGGCACGGGCCTCGGCCGCACCCTGCGGCTGGGCATCTGGACGGTGCTCTACGTGATCGTCAACCAGGCCGCGTACGTCGTCGTCGTGCGTCTCGCCTCGAGCGGCACCGCGGCCAGCGACGAGGGCACCGGCATCACGATCTACTCCGGTGCCTACCTGGTCGTGATGGTGCCGCACTCCATCGTGACGGTGTCGCTGGCCACCGCCCTGCTGCCCCGACTGTCGGCGCAGGCGGCGGCCACCGACCTCGCCGGGCTCGGCCGGACGCTCACCGACACGATCCGCTCCGCACTGGTGGTCGTCGTGCCGTTCGCCGCGCTGCTGCCGGTGATCGCGCTGCCGGTCGCCCAGGTGGTGTGGGGCCACGGCGCCACCTCCGAGCTCTACCCGCGGTTCGAGTCGACGCTCGCGCTGTTCGGGCTGGGACTGGTGTTCTTCACGGTCCACTACTTGACCCTGCGCGGGTTCTACGCCCTCGAGCTCAACCGCACCGTCTTCTGGATCCAGTGCGTGATCGCGGTCGTCAACGTCGGGCTTGCGGTGGTGCTCGTCGGCCGGACGGCGGCCGGGGACACCTCGCCGATGCTGGTGGTCGCGTACTCGGCGGCGTACGCCGTCGGGTCGGTGATCTCCTTCGGCGTGCTCATCCGGCGGCTCGGCGAGGCGCGGCCCGGTGAGTGGCTCCGCTTCGCGGCGCGGCTGCTGGCCTGCTCCGCCGTGGCGGCGCTGGTCGGCTGGGGCGTCTCCGAGGGAGCTGTCGAGGTGGTCCCGACCCTCGACGGCGACCGGGCGTGGCCGTGGTCGGCGCTCCAGGCAGCGGTCGTGACCGGAGTCGCGGTCGCCGCGTTCGTGGCGGTCGCCCGCCTGGTGCGGCTGCGCGAGGTGACCGCGGTCCTCTCGACCATCACCGGTCGTCTGCGGCGAGCGTGACCGCGTCCTACGATGAAGCGGGACACGGAGAGGACTGGGGTGGCGACGTCGACGCGGCCGGGGGATGTGCTCGCCGGCCGCTACCAGCTGGTCGACCTGCTGAGCGAGAGCGGTGTCGGCAGGTTCTGGCGAGCCCACGACAGGGTGCTGGAGCGGTACGTCGCACTGCACGTCATCGCCGAGGACGACCCGCGGGCGCCCCGGCTGATGGAGGCCGCCCGCACCTCGGCCACCGTGCTCGACCCGCGGATCCTCCGGGTGCTCGATGCGGAGGCCCGCGAGGGCCTGTGCTTCGTGGTCAACGAGTGGGGCACCGGCACCTCCCTCGACATCCTGGTCCGGCACGTCGGACCGCTCGGCCCGCGCCGGTCGGCATGGCTGGTCGCCGACGTCGCCGGGGCGGTCGCCAAGGCACACGAGGCAGGTGTCGCGCACGGCAGGCTGAACCCGGAGAACGTGCTCATCGACCGGTACGGCGCGGTCCGGCTGATCGGCCTCTGCGTCGACGCCGCGCTCCACGGGTTGCCACCCGGCCGGGTCGAGCTGGACCGGGAGGACCTCGGCGGGCTGCTCTACTGCGCACTGACCGCCACCTGGCCGGGCCCGTCGGGCTCGATCGTGCCCGCCGCGCCCGAGGACCACGGTCACGTGCTGCCGCCACGGCGGGTGCGGGCCGGCGTACCCCGCCCCCTGGACCAGATGTGGGCCAGGATCACCGACCAGCCGCGGCGTCGCGGGGGCGAGGACCTCGACGTGTCCTCCGCGGGTGCCATCGCCGACCGGCTGCTGGAGTTCCTCGGCGACCCGACCGGTCTGCCCGAGGCGCTCGCGGCGTCGGTCCCACCGGTGAACGACGTGCAGCCGGTCGTGCTGCCCTGGGTACCGGACCTGGTCCCGCACGACCTGGTCACGATCCAGCAGGGCGCACCGGCCGAGGACGAGCTGCCGACCCCTACCCCGGCCGACTCAGAGCCGGTCGGGCCCGGCCGCACCGACCAGCCGACGGTCCGGGTAGACCTCGACCGGCCGACGGTGCAGGTGCGTGCAGCCCTTCCTGCCACCGAGACCGGGGACGAGCCGGACACCGGGGCCGAGCCGGAGGCCACACCTCCGGAGGCGCCGAGCGAGGTCGAGGAGGGCGTCGGCGAGAACCCGGTCGTCGAGGACGACGACGAGGAGCGACCGCGGGTGGTGGTGGACATCCCGACCGAGGCCGGGATGCCGGTGTTCGACGACGGGAGCGACGACGTCAGCTGGCTCCGCGCGCGCAGCTCGCCGCCACCGCCTCCGCCACCGTTCGAGGACCCGCCGGAACGCCCACTGTTCGCACCCGAACCGCCCGAGGGGGCGCCGGCGCGACGGCCACGGACCGACGTACCCCAGCCGCGCCGGGTGCCACCGCCGGCCTCCCCCTCCACCACAGGAGGAGCGCGCGCCGGCGAGTACTGGCCGTGGGACACCGGCACCGGGCCGCACCCGCTCGTCGACACCGGCTCGGACCACGAGCCGGTGCCCGGCCGGAGCTGGCTGCGGCTCGGGGTCGTGCTCGCGCTCGGCCTCCTGCTCCTGGTGGCGATCGTGATCGCGTTCAACCTCGGCCGCGGCCGGACCCCGCTCGGCGAGGAACGCGAGGACGAGCCGAGCGTGGCGGCGACGCCGACGCCCCCAGCGCCCATCGGCGGCGTGGACGCGGTGGACTTCGACCCCTTCGGTGATGCCGACGGGGAGAACCCCGAGGCCGTCTCGAACGTCGTGGACGCGAGCCCCGCCACCACGTGGTCGACGGTGACGTACTTCGACCAGCTCGGCCCGCCGCCCGGCCTCAAGACGGGCGTCGGCCTGCTGCTGGACCTCGGTGCCCCGCACACCGTCAACGCGGTCGACCTCACCCTGGTCGGCGCGCCGACGGACGCATCGGTCTTCGTCTACGAGACCGCTCCGACCGCCGCGCCGACCGGGACCCCCGCCGCGGCGGTCACGGCCCAGGAAGGGCGGACCGCGCTGCGGCTCGACGAGCCCGCCGAGGGCCGGTTCGTGGTGGTCTGGTTCACGTCGCTGCCCGCTGTCGAGGGCGGCTACCGGGCCGAGGTGGCCGAGGTGGTCGTCCGTGGCTCCTGAGCCGCCGGTGGACCCGCCCGCGGAGTGGGGCGCGGACGCCTCCGACGCCGAGCTGCTCTCCGCGCACGTCGCCGGCGACCCGGACGCGTTCGGCATCCTGTTCGCCCGTCACCGTGACCGGCTGTGGGCGGTCGCGCTGCGCACCATGGGCGACCCGGAGGCCGCCGCCGACGGGCTCCAGGACGGACTGATCGCCGCGTTCCGCCGCGCCGGCACCTACCGCGGCGACGCCGCTGTCACCACCTGGCTGCACCGGGTCGTCGTCAACGCCTGCCTCGACCGGATCCGCGCCGCCAAGGTGCGGCGGACCGACCCGCTGCCCGACGAGCTGGACGAGGGCGACCGGGGCTCGCTGCACACCGCGGCGGACGCGCACGACGAGACCCTCGACCCCGCCGAGCACGGCCTGCGCAGCGAGCGGCGCGCGCAGGTCCTCGTCGCCCTCCAGCAACTGCCGGAGGAGCAGCGCGCCGCGATCGTGCTGGTCGACATGGAGGGGTACGGCGTCGCCGAGGTCGCGCGGATCCTCGACTGCGCGGAGGGGACCGTGAAGTCACGCTGCTCCCGCGGACGGGCGCGGCTCGCCGTGCTCCTCGCCCCCCTGCTCGACGACGACGAGGACCCGGCCCCGGACGCCGACGGGAACCCCGCGCGGACCGGTGACGTCGGATCCGTACGACGCCGCGGACCACCCGACCCCTCCGAGGTGCCCGTCCCCCCGTCCCGCCCCTGACCCGACCGCGCCGCGGTCCCACCGAGGAAGCCATGAGCCACGAGCCCGACGAGCAGCCGCTCCCACCCGCCGACGAGGCGCGGGTCCGGAGGCTGCTGGCCGACGCCCGCGAGACCGGGCCGATGCCCCCGGACGTCGTCGCCCGGCTGGAGCGGACGCTCGCCGACCTCGCGACGGAGCGCGCCGACGGCCCGGACGCGGCGACCCCTGAGCAGGAACGAGGTCAGGTGCTGCCGCTCGCCTCCCGCACCCGCCGGGTCCGGGCCGCGGCGCTGCTGGCCGGGGCCGCCGCCGTCGTGGTGATGGGCGTCGGCTTCGGACAGCTGGTCGAGTCCGGCGACGGCCAGGACGCTGGCGGCTCCGCCGCGGATGGCTCGGTCGACCGCGGCGACGAGGCCGAGCTGGCTGAGCCCGAGGCGGCTGCGGCCGCGGAGGACCAGTCCCCGGCCAAGGCGCCCGGTGAGGACGCCGGCCCGGGAGACGCCCTCGGCTCCGAGACGGTCACGACCGAGGAACCGCCGCGCACCGTCCGCACCCGCCGGCTCCAGGCCGACCTGACCGCGCTCCAGCACGCGATCGTGCCCGGGCCCGCCAGGGCGGACTACACCGGCACGACGATCACCCAGCCGGAGGACTTCCCGTGCCCGCCCGCGAGCTGGGGCACCGGGGTGATCGTCGCCGTCCTCTACGACGAGATGCCGGCGATGGTGGCCTTCCGGCAGCCGACCGGGGATAGCCAGGTCGCCGAGGTGCTCCAGTGCGGGACCGGCGACGTGCTGCGGTCGACCACGCTGCCCACCTCGGGCTGAGGTTGGTTACCGTGGGGAATGTCGCCACCTACGATCGGTGTTGACCAGCGGCGCCCCTTCTTCCCGCGCCGCAGCCCCGACCGACGAGAGTGACCAGAGGATGTCCGAGCCCACGCAAGCCCCCCGCAACGTGATCGTGATCGGCTCCGGCCCGTCCGGCTACACCGCCGCGATCTACGCGGCCCGGGCGACCCTGAACCCGCTGGTCTTCGAGGGCTCGGTCACCGCCGGTGGTGCGCTGATGAACACCACCGAGGTCGAGAACTTCCCCGGCTTCCGCGACGGCATCATGGGCCCGGACCTGATGGACGAGATGCGGGCCCAGGCCGAGCGGTTCGGCGCCGAGATGATCCCCGACGACGTGGTCGAGGTCGACCTCAGCGGCCCGGTGAAGATCGTCAAGACCGCCACCGACACCTACACCGCGAAGGCGGTGATCCTCGCGATGGGGTCCGGCTACCGCAAGCTCGGCCTCCCCCAGGAGGAGGCGCTGGCCGGGCGGGGCGTCTCCTACTGCGCCACCTGCGACGGGTTCTTCTTCCGCGAGCAGCACATCGCGGTGGTCGGCGGCGGCGACTCCGCGGTCGAGGAGGCGACCTTCCTCACCCGCTTCGGCAGCAAGGTCTCGCTGATCCACCGCCGCGACGAGCTGCGGGCCTCGAAGATCATGCAGGAGCGGGCGTTCGCCGACCCCAAGCTCGACGTGGTGTGGAACGCCGAGGTCGCCTCGATCAACGGCGACCAGAGCCTGGAGTCGTTGACCCTGCGCGACACGATCACCGGCGAGACCCGCGACCTGCCCGCGACCGGGCTGTTCATCGCGATCGGCCACGACCCGCGCTCGGAGCTGGTCAAGGGCCAGGTCGAGCTCGACGACGAGGGCTACGTGATCGTGCAGCCGGGCTCGACCGAGACGAGCGTCAGCGGGGTGTTCGCCGCCGGCGACCTGGTCGACCACCGCTACCGGCAGGCGGTCACCGCCGCCGGCACCGGCTGCGCGGCCGCCCTCGACGCGGAGAAGTTCCTCGCCGAGCAGGCCCACGCGGCCGCGACCTCGGCCTGACCGTCGACGGCCCCGCCCGGGAACAAAACTTCGCGGGGGTCGTGTTCACTGATCACATCGTGATCCAAGATTCCAGCCTCCACCGATCCACCGAAGGGATGAACGCCGTGGGCAACATCGATGCCGTGACCGACGCCGAGTTCGAGACGCAGGTCCTGAAGGCCGACAAGCCGGTGCTCGTCGACTTCTGGGCCGAGTGGTGTGGGCCGTGCCGCCAGGTCGCGCCGATCCTCGACGAGATCGCCACCTCCCACGGCGACAAGATCACCTTCCTGAAGATGAACGTGGACGAGAACCCGGTCACCCCGGCCTCCTACCGGGTCACCGGCATCCCGACGATCAACGTGTACCAGAACGGAGAGGTCGTCCGCTCGATCGTCGGCGCCCGCCCGAAGGCCGCGCTGCTCAACGAGCTCTCGGAGTTCATCGACAACTGAAGACCCATCCCCCCACACGTAGCCCCGCCGGTTCCCCCCGCCGGCGGGGCTTCGTACTTTTCGTGGGCTCGCGGTACCACGGAGGTGCGGGACGGGTGTCGCCCCGATCAGTTGAGGTCCCGGTGCGCAGGCGTCGGCCGCTTCACCGGGTGCACCGCGCCGATCAGCCTCTCCAGGGCCGCCTCGACCTCGTCCCGCCAGGTCACCAGCGACCGCAGCTCCATCCGCATCCGCGGCGTCCGCTCGTGCGGCCGGTGGGTCTTGAAGCCCACCCGTGCGAGGAACTCCGCCGGCACCTGGCAGGCGCCGCCGGCCCGCCCGAGGAGTGATCCCCGGTGCGCGAACGCCTCGACCGCGCGCAGGCCGTCCCGTCGACCGACGAGGTCGCGCGCCATCCCCTGCACGAGCAGCCGGCCGACACCCGCCCCGCGCCAGGCGGGGACGACGTACGCCGTCGTGAGGAGGACCGCGTCCGCGGACGCGGGTGCCGTGGGGAACTGGGCAGCGCCGGGGACGTACGCCGGCGGCGCGTAGCTGACGTAGCCGACCGGCTCGCCGTCCACGAGCGCCACCCGCCCGCACGAGCCCCAGTCGCGCAGCACCTCGGTGACCCACGACTCCTTCACGCCGGCCCTGGTGGCGACGTCGGTGAGCGCGCCACGGCGCACCGGCTCGACCTCCCAGAACACGCAGCTGCCACAGGGCACGCCCGCGTCGGCGAGCTGCTCGACGTGGTCGAGCGTGAGCGGCACGGTGGTTCGGGACATGCGCGACCTCCGCCTCGATGGTAGGACGCCTCGCCCACTGCGTGAATGGGGAGGCGGCGCCGTGCGGGCGGCTGAGAGGATGGGGCGCGTGCGAAAGATCCGACAGAGCCAGAAGCTCCGCAACGTCCGGTACGACGTGCGCGGGCCGATCCTCGTCGAGGCCCACCGCCTCGAGGCCGAGGGTCACCGCATCCTGAAGCTCAACATCGGCAACCCCGCACCTTTCGGTTTCGAGGCGCCCGAGGCGATCCTCGCCGACGTGATCCACCACCTGCCGGAGTCGCAGGGCTACAGCGACTCCCAAGGCATCTACTCCGCCCGCACCGCGGTCGCGCAGTACTACCAGGCCCGGGGGCTGCGCGAGACCGACGTCGACGACGTGTTCATCGGCAACGGGGTCTCCGAGCTGATCTCGATGGTGCTCCAGGCGTTCGTCGACGACGGCAACGAGATCCTTGTGCCTGCGCCCGACTACCCGCTGTGGACCGGCGCCGTCTCGCTGTCCGGCGGGGTGCCGGTTCACTACCGGTGCGACGAGGACGACGACTGGATGCCCGACCTGGCCGACATCGAGTCCAAGATCACCGAGAACACCCACGCACTGGTGATCATCAACCCCAACAACCCCACCGGCGCGGTCTACAGCAAGCAGATGGTCGAGGCTCTGGTCGACATCGCGCGCCGCCACGAGCTCGTGGTCCTCGCCGACGAGATCTACGAGAAGATCCTCTTCGACGACGCCGTCCACCATCACGCCGCCGCTGCCGCAGGCAGCGACGTGCTCTGCCTGACCTTCAGCGGGCTCTCCAAGGCCTACCGGGTGTGCGGCTACCGCGCCGGCTGGGTGATGATCTCGGGCCCGAGGGAGATCGCCGAGGAGTTCCTCGAGGGCCTGACCCTGGTCGCCAACATGCGGATGTGTGCGAACGTCCCGGCCCAGCACGCCATCCAGACCGCCCTCGGCGGCTACCAGTCGATCGAGGAGCTGGTCGTCCCCGGCGGCCGGTTCTACGAGCAGAGCATGCTCGCGCACAAGCTGCTCAACGACATCCCGGGGGTGAGCTCGGTGAAGCCGCAGGGCGCCCTCTACTGCTTCCCGCGCCTGGACCCGGCGGTCTACGCGATCGACGACGACGAGCAGTTCGTGATCGAGCTGCTGCGCGCCAAGAAGATCCTGGTCACCCACGGCACCGGTTTCAACTGGCCCGCGCCCGACCACTTCCGGCTGGTCACACTGCCCGACGTGGACGTCCTGGAGGAGGCGATCGGCCGGATCGCAGAGTTCCTGGCGACGAGGCGGTAGGCCCTGCTGCGGTGGTTTTGTTCGTCGCGAACAAAGAACACTGCTGATTCTACGTCTCACACCCTGCTCTTCGCCT
>Ga0196958_10000454_pt1 | contig 13368 bp, 12 predicted proteins | sample S1v_10metaG_FD_148654 | JGI IMG/M metagenome (GOLD analysis project Ga0196958, IMG submission 148654) | Soil microbial communities from Anza Borrego desert, Southern California, United States - S1+v_10 | ecosystem: Environmental > Terrestrial > Soil > Desert | place: USA: California | collected...
TGGGTCGATCGGGTGGGCGGGCGACGACCGGCGATCCTCGGCATGAGCCTGCTGGCGGCGAGTCTGCTGCTCATCGGGCTGGTAGTGGTGTTGAACCTGAACCCCTGGTGGATCTCGGTGGGCGCCGCGCTTCTGGGTGCCGCCAACGCGATGGCGTGGTCACCGCTGTCCGCGATCGCGATGGCCTCCGTCGACCCCGGCGCCGCGGGCGGCGCCTCGGGTCTGTTCAACACGGTCAGGCAGGTGGGTGCGGTGGCCGGGGTGGCGGTGACCGGCGCGATCCTGGCGGGGCTCGAAGCAAGGCCCGTGGTGGCTTTCGGGGTCGTATTCGGGTTCGTGGGACTTGTGGCTGTCGGTGGTGTCGTCGCCGCTTTTCGGCTTCCGGAGCGCTCGCGGGTGGGTGAGGTGGTGTGAGGCCGCTTTCGCGATTGGTCGGCTGATTGCTTCGGATAGTGGAAGCCTCGCGTGGCCGGATCACCACAAGGGTCCGGTGCGCCCATGACTCTCCACGAGGGATGTCGGGACGAACCTCGTCACCCGAATTGAGCACTTCGCGTAGCCTCGCGCCGGGGTCGTGATCGGCGAGGACGGTTAGGGTCAAGAGTGTCTTGATATCTACTGGATTTCGGTTCGGCTGATCGCAGGTCTGTGCAGGTCTCCTTGCCCACGCTGAAGGCAGGCAAGGAGACCTGCACGTACTTCGGGCAGGGATGAGGTCGGGTTTCGTCGGCTGCGCCGGTGCGCCTGGAGGTACATGAAGGCCCCCTTCCTTGCGTCTAGCGCAAGGAAGGGGGCCTTCATGTACCTCCACGAGAGAGAACCACGGCGGCCAAGCGGGCACAGGTGTCGCGAGTGGCGAGTGTCAGGTCGATCATTGCCACTCACGACCCTAGGCAAACTCCCAAATCGGGCGCATAACGGAGGCGGTATGTCCTTTGTGGACAGGCGGGGCCGAAACCCTTCCCTGGAGTCAACGAGGACGACCGGTGCGGCAGGGCTCGCAACACGACACCTTTGCCTTACCCCTCAATGACCCGCATGCCGTCGCGCCAGCGCCTCCGAGCCTTGAGCGAGCAGGGTGACATCGGCACCCACCAGCACGAAAGAAGCGCCAGCAGCAAGGTAACGCTGAGCCTGCGCCGGGTCGAACGCGTTGACCCCCACCGGTTTCCCCTGGGCGAGGACGGCCTCGAAGGTGCTCAAGACGGCCGCTGTGACGTCGGGGTGCGTCTGCTTTCCGAGCAGCCCCATCGAGGCGGCCAGGTCGGATGGGCCGACGAAGACCCCGTCTAACCCGTCGACAGCGGCGATCTCGGCGGCGGCCGCGACACCTGCCGTCGACTCGACCTGGACGAACAGTGACGTGAACTCCTCGGCCTTCGCGAGGTAGTCCTCGACGCGGTTCCAGCGCGCCGACCGTGACAGAGCACTGCCGACGCCGCGCACGCCTCGCGGCGGATAACGGACGGCCCGCACGACGGCCTCCGCCTCCTCCGCGCTGTCGACCATGGGTATCAGCAGGTTCTGCGCGCCCAGGTCGAGCAACTGCTTCAGCGCGACGGTGTCACCGGACGGGGCACGCACCATCGGCGTGATGGGATACGCGGCGATCGTCTGCAGTATCGCTTGCACCGTTTCGAGCCCGGCGGGGGAGTGCTCGGTGTCGACGAGCAGCCAGTCCAGTCCGGAGCCCGCGCAGATTTCCGCGACGACCGGGCTGCCCGACGTGACCCACATGCCGATCCGCGGTCGCTCAGCCAGCAGCTCCCGGAACGGCGGGTCTAGACGAAGCGGCATGTGATCGCCCCCAGGTCCCGGTAGTCGGCGGTCACGGTGTCGCCGGGGCGCACCCACATCGGCCGGGTGAACGAGCCCGCCAGCACGATGTCGCCCGGATCGAGGTGGTCGCCGTGCTGCGCGAGTTTGTTCGCCAGCCAGGCGACACCGTTCGCGGGATGGTTCAACACCGCGGCGGCGACACCGGATTCCTCGATGGTTTCGTTGCGGTACAACAGCGCGGAAACCCACCGCAGGTCGACGGCGTCCACGGCGACCGGGTTGCCGCCGTAGACCATCCCGCCCATGGCGGCGTTGTCGCTGATCGTGTCCACGATGGTCCGTCCCGCCATTTCGATGCGCGACGACAGGATCTCCAGTGCGGGCACGACGTACTCGGTCGCGCGCAGGACGTCGAACACCGTGGTGTCCGGTCCGGCGAGGGAATCACGGAGCACGAAGGCCAGTTCGACCTCGATGCGCACGTTCGAGAACCGGCTGTGCTCGATCACGGAACCGTTCTCGAACACCATGTCCGCGAAAATGGCGCCGTAGTCGGGTTCGGTGATCCCGGTGGCGGCCTGCATGACCTTCGACGTGAGCCCGATCTTGCGGCCGACCGGACGGCGCCCCGCCGCGATACCCCGCCGCCGCCATTCGTTCTGCACGGCATAGGAGTCCTCGACGGTCATGTCCGGATAGCGTGCCGTCAGCAGCGGGATCGTCTTCCGGGTCTCCTCCGCGGCCGCCAGTTCGTCGGCGATCGCGGTGATCGTTTCCTGTTCGAGCATGTTCCCGCCTCAGAGCTGGTTGCCGAGTTTGTACTCGCCCTGTTTCCAGGCCGGCAGTTCGCCGTCGTCGTCACCCTTGCGGGTGTAGGAGAAGCCGTCGGCGCCGATGGTGACCTCCAGTTCGCTTTCCTCGGTCCGCGCGGCCACCGGCTGCGGTTTGCCGTCGAGGTCGAGCACGAGGGAGGCGTCGGTGTACCAGGACGGGACCACCGGCGTGCCCCACCAGTCGCGGCGCTGGTTGTCGTGCACGTCCCAGGTGACGACCGGGTTGTCGGGGTCACCGGTGTAGTAGTCCTGCGTGTAGATCTCGACGCGGTGCCCGTCCGGGTCGCGCAGGTACAGGTAGAAGGCGTTCGAGACGCCGTGCCTGCCGGGGCCGCGTTCGATGTGGTCCGACATCCGCAGTGAGCCGAGTTTGTCGCAGATCGACAAGATGTTGTGCTTCTCGTGCGTGGCGAAGGCGACGTGGTGCATCCGCGGCCCGTCGCCGCCGGTCATCGCGGTGTCGTGCACGGTCGGCTTGCGGCGCATCCAGGCCGCGTAGGTGACGCCCTGGTCGTCCTGGATGTCTTCGGTGACCCGGAAGTCGAGGTCCTCCATGTGCTTGACCGCGAGCGGGACGTCCGGCGTGACCTGGTTGAAGTGGTCGAGCCGGACGAGCGCGCCCGGAACGTGCAGGTCGTAGCGCCAGCTGAGCCGGTCGACGTGCTGGACGTCGTGGAAGAACTCGAGCGGGAAGCCGAGCGGGTCCTGCACGCGCACCGAGTCCCCGATGCCCTTGGTGAAACCGTTCTCCTTGCGTTCCACCCGGCAGCCCAGTTCGGTGTAGAACGCGACGGCCTTGTCCAGGTCCTCCGGCGACCGCACCCGGTAGGAGAACGCCGCGACCGCCGCGACCGGGCCCTGGCGCAGTACGAGGTTGTGATGGATGAACTCGTCGATCGTGCGGAGGCTGACCGTGGTGTCGTCCTCTTCGGTCACCGTCAGTCCGAGGACGTCGGCGTAGAAGGCACGCGAACGCGCCAGGTCGGTGACGACGAGTTCCATGTACGCGCAGCGCAGGACGTCCGGCGGCGGTGATTTGGGGGTGGGGATCGGCTTCATTGCGTCATCCTTCGTGGACGGGGAACGGGGTCAGCCCTTGCCGAAGGCGGGGTTGTGCACCTCGCCGAGATTGATGTGCACCGCCTGCTGGTCGGTGTAGAAGTCGATCGAGCGGTAGCCGCCCTCGTGCCCCAGTCCGGACGCCTTGACCCCGCCGAAGGGGGTGCGCAGATCACGGACGTTGTTCGAGTTGAGCCACACCATGCCCGCCTCGACGGACTGCGCGAAGTTGTGCGCCCGCTTGAGGTCGTTGGTCCAGACATAGGCCGCGAGCCCGTACTTCGTGTTGTTCGCGAGCTCGAGCGCCTCTTCCTCGGTGTCGAACGGCGTGATCGCGACGACCGGGCCGAAGATCTCCTCCTGGAAGATCCGGGCGTCCGGTTTGACGTCGGCGAACACCGTCGGCGCCACGTAGTTCCCGGTCGGGAAGCCGTCGGGGCGGCCGCCGCCGGCGACCAGCCTGGCCTCGGTCTTCCCGATCTCGATGTACTTCATGACCTTTTCGTAGTGCTCTGGGTGCACCAGCGCGCCGACCTCGGTCCCGGGCTCACTCGGGTCACCCACCACCACCCGTTCGGCTTGCGCGGCGTACCGCTCGACGAACTCGTCGTAGATCGCGCGCTCGACCAGGATCCGGCTGCCCGCCGTGCAGCGTTCGCCGTTGAGGGAGAACACGCCGAAGATGGTCGCGTCGATCGCGGTCTCCAAATCGGCGTCGGCGAAGACGATGGCGGGTGACTTGCCGCCCAGTTCCATCGACAGTCCTTTGAGGAACGGCGCCGCGTTCCCGAAGATCAGGCTGCCGGTTCCGCTCTCGCCGGTGAAGGAGATGAGCGGGACGTCCGGGTGCTTCACCAGCGCGTCGCCCGCGTCCTCGCCGAAGCCGTTGACGAGGTTGAACACGCCCTGCGGGAGCCCGGCCTCTTCGAAGATCTCCGCCCACAGCGACGCGGAGAGCGGGGTGAACTCGGCGGGTTTGAGCACGACGGTGTTGCCGGTCGCCAACGCCGGGGCGAGTTTCCACGACTCCAGCATGAACGGGGTGTTCCACGGCGTGATCAGCCCGGCGACACCGATCGGCTTGCGGTTGACGTAGTTGATCTGACGGCCGGGCACCTTGTAGGTGTCGTCGGCCTGCGCGACGATCAGGTCGGCGAAGAACCGGAAATTCTCCGCGGCCCGGCGGGCCTGCCCCAGCGCCTGTGAGATCGGCAGGCCCGAGTCGAAGCTCTCCAGTGCCGCGAGCCGCTTGTCCCGCGACTCGACGAGGTCCGCGATGCGGTTCAGTACGCGCGAACGCTCGCGCGGCAGCAACTTCGGCCAGGGGCCTTCGGTGAACGCCTTCCGCGCGGCGGCGACGGCGCGGTCGATGTCGGCCTTCTTGCCGGCGGCGGCTTGGACATAGACCTCGTTGGTCACCGGGTCGAGGACGTCGAAAACGGCGCCATCGGCCGAGTCGGTGAGTTCGCCGCCGATGTAGTGCCGGATCCGCTCCGGGACGCCGTCGGGGATCGGCCGGGGAGTCGTGCTGGTCAAGATTCCTCCTCAGTCAGCGTTTCGCGCGCTCTCGCGCGTCCAAAAAGGCCTGCATGGTGGCCCAGCGGTGATTGCGCGCGGCGAATTCGATGTCGAGCGGGTCGGCTTTCTCGGAGATCAGCCGGAGAAGCTTTTCGTGTTCCTCGACCGACCGGTGCGCGCGGTCGGGGACGAACGCGAAGGTCGAGTCACGCAGTCCGGACAGCCGCGTCCAGCCCTGGTGCACGAGGTCGAGGATCTGCGGGTTGGGACAACAGGCGAACAGCAACGAGTGGAACTGCTGGTTCAGCGCGGTGAACTCGTGCGCGTCGAAGTGGTCCAGCAGCGCGATCATGCGCTCGTTCACCCGGCGTGCTTTCGCGATGTCCTCTTCGGACAGTCCAGGCGCGGACAGCGCGGTGGCGACCCCTTCGACCACGCCGAGGGTCTGCATCGCGTGGACGTACTCGTTCTGGTCCACCATCGCCACGCGCGCGCCGACGTTGCGCTCGAAGGTCACCAGCCGTTCGGCCTCCAGCCGCCGGATCGCCTCGCGCACCGGGACGACGCTCATGTCGAGCGCGCCGGCGATCTCGGCGAGGACGAGCCGGTACCCGGGTCCGTACTCGTGCCGGGCGATCCGCTCACGCAGCCACTCGTAGGCGAGTTCGGACTTGCTGGTGGTCTTCACTGCTTCTTCTGCCATGCCTCATACCTTTCCCGCCACAACGGGTTCAGCGGGAAGAGCCCCTCGATCGGCCGGCCCTGGCCGACCTGCTCGGCGATCCACGCGTCCTCGTCCTCCTGGACGAGTGTCGCGTCGACGACCTCTTCGGCCAGCGCCGGCGGGATGACGACCACGCCGTCGTCGTCGCCGACGATGATGTCGCCGGGCAGCACGGTGGCGCCGCCGCAGGCGACCGCGACGTCGGTGTCCCACGGCACGTGCTTGCGGCCGAGGACCGCCGGATGCGGGCCCTGGGAGAACACCGGGAGCCCGGTCGCGGCGACGGCTTCGAAGTCACGGACTCCGCCGTCGGTGATCACCCCGGCCGCCCCGAGGTAGCGCGCCCGCAACGCCAGGACGTCCCCGAGCGTCCCGGAACCCTTGTCACCGCGGGCTTCGATGACGATCACCTCGCCGCTGCCGACCGAGTCGAACAGGCGTTTCTGCGCGTTGTAGCCGCCACCGTGGGACTTGAACAGGTCTTCGCGGTTCGGGACGAAGCGCAAGGTCCTCGCCGTGCCGACGACCTTCGAGCCGGGCAGATTCGGGCGTACGCCGTCGATCGCGACGTTGTTCAAGCCCCGCTTGCGCAGCTGGGCGGACAAGCCCGCGACAGGTGCGCGCAGCAGCTTGGCCCGGAGTTCCTCGCCGATCGCGGGGCTGTCCTTCTCGACAGGTTCCTCCACCGGCGTGCCCCAAGCCTCGGCGCGCTGCTTGTCGTCGACCTCGGGCAGCCCGCCGATGTCCGAAAAGGACCGGACCCCCTGGGTGACGGTGGTGTGCAGCCGTCCGCTGCTGGCGGAGGTACCGGGAACGTCCACTTCGACCACCACGACGTCGCCGGGGGAGACCACCGTCGAACCGGCGGGGGTACCGGTGAGGATGACGTCGCCCGGTTCGAGGGTGAAGTGCTGGGAGAGGTCGGAAACGAACTGCCGCAACGGAAACAGCAGCCCGGCCGTGCTGTCCTCCTGCACCAGGTCACCGTTCACCCAGGTGCGGATGCGCAGCGACGAGGGATCGATGTCGCGCGCGTCGATGAGGCCGGGGCCGAGCGGGGTGTAGCCGTCACCGCCCTTGGACCGGACGTTGGAGCCCTTGTCCGCCGCGCGCAGGTCGTAGAGACCGAAGTCGTTCGCGGCGGTGACCGCGGCGACGTGCTCCCACGCCTTGTCGGGCTTGACCCACCGGGCCGTGGTGCCGATGACCAGCGCGATCTCGCCCTCGAAGGCCAGCAGTTCGGTCCCCGCGGGACGTTCGACCGCGCCGCCGGACGTACCGATCGAGCTCGACGGTTTGAAGAAGTACGACGGGTTCGCCGGACGCCGCCCGCGCTGCGCGGCCCGTGACGCGTAGCTGAGATGGACGGCGATGATCTTGCCCGGCCGGGTGTCCAGCGGACCGGACGCGCGGCCGGAAGGCGCTGATGTCTCGTAAGTGCCCATGTTCCCCTGAATCCCTCGACCCTTGCTTCGTATCTAATAACGTATATGATTCTGTGCCACAGTGGCAAGGTGGTCACCAAGTGGCCTTCGCCTCGCCCGGGATCCCAGTGGCCGCCACTCGCGCCAGGCCTAGGTCAAAGGAGTCAAGGTGTCGAATCCAGCGCAGGATGCACGCACGCCCGGCCGGACCGCCCCACCGTCTTCCGATCGGCGCCGGGTCGCCTTCGCGACCGTCGTCGGCACCACGGTCGAGTGGTACGACTTCTTCGTCTACGCGTCCGCCGCCGGCCTCGTGTTCGGCAAGCTGTTCTTCTCCGGCCTCGGCGCCAACAGCACCCTCGTTTCCTTCGCCACGGTGGGCGTGAGCTTCCTGTTCCGTCCGCTCGGTGCCTTCCTCGCCGGGCATTTCGGCGACAAGTACGGCCGTCGCGTGGTTTTGGTGCTCACCCTGATCCTGATGGGGGCCGCGACCACGCTGATCGGTGTGCTCCCGACGTTCGACCAGATCGGGGTGCTCGCGCCGGTGCTGCTGATCCTGCTGCGGATCCTGCAGGGAGTTTCGGCGGGCGGTGAATGGGGCGGCGCCGTGCTGATGGCCGTCGAGCACGCGCCGCCTCGGCGAAGGGGCCTCTTCGGTGCCTCGCCGCAGATCGGCGTTCCGCTCGGCCTGCTGCTGGCCTCCGGTGTCCTCGCGCTGACCAGCCTGCTCGTTCCCGGCCAGGCGTTCCTCGACTGGGGCTGGCGGATTCCGTTCCTGCTCAGCGTCGGGCTGATCCTGGTCGGCCACTACGTGCGGCGCCGGGTCGAGGAGAGCCCCGTCTTCCGGGAGATCGCCGAACGCCGCGAACAGACCCGGACCCCGATCATCCAGCTGTTCCGCAAGCACTCCGTGCTCGTCCTGGTGGCCGCGCTGGTGTTCGCGGGCAACAACGCCGTCGGCTACATGACCACCGGCGGTTACATCCAGAACTACGCGACCAACCCGAAGGGGCCGATCGGCCTCGACCGCGGACCGGTGCTGTGGGCGGTGACCGCGTCGGCGGCGACCTGGCTGCTCTCGACGTGGGCGGCGGGCGCGGTGTCCGACCGGATCGGCAGGCGGCGCACCTACGTGCTGGGCTGGATCGCGCAGCTCGCCGGCGTCGCGGTGCTCTTTCCGTTGGTGGACAGCGGGAACATCGTGTTGCTGGCGCTCGGGTTGGTCATCCTCAGTGTCGGGCTCGGGTTCACGTACGGTCAGCAAGCCGCGTTCTACGCGGAGCTGTTCCCCGCCTCGATCCGGTTCTCCGGTGTTTCGATCTCCTACGCGCTCGGTGCGATCCTCGGTGGCGCTTTCGCGCCGACGATCGCGACCGCCCTGGTCGGCGCGACCGGCACGTCGGTGTCCGTCGCCGTTTACCTGGCCGGGATGACCGTCGTCGGCCTCATCGCCACCTTGCTGCTGCGGGACCGGTCGGGGATCCCGCTCGGACCGGACCACGAAGCCGAGCAGGCGGTGAGCCCGCTCCGATTCGGTAAGTGACCGCGTTCGAGAAGTGATCAGGCCGTCCGTGACGCTCATCCGCCGAGAGCGTCACGGACGGCCTTCGCCGCCGCCTTGAGCCGCTCCGCGAGCTCGGCGGGGGCCCGTGTGCTCGACAGGTGGACGACGGCGAGTGCCGCCGGGTCGTGGCCGCGCAGCGCGAGCGGCACCGCCACCGAGCTCAGGTTCTCGATCACTTCGCCATGGCTGTCCGCGTATCCGCGGGCGGCCGCTTCTCGTACTTCCTGGGACCAGTCTTCGGACGGCAGCTGGGAAAGGATCGCGCGGCCGGGTGCGCCCGCGGTGAGCGGATGCCTGGACCCCGGGCGCTGCGCGACGGACGCGACGGCGTGCCGGGGTTCCACGCTGACCAGGGTCACGCATTCTTCACGGTCCATCACCGCCACGAAACACGTCATGCCGAGTTCGTTCGCGACCGCGGTCAGTTCGGGCAGCGCGGCGGCCTGCAGGTCGTGCTTGATCCCCGCCGCGAGCGCGGCCAGCCGCGTCCCGAGTTCGAATCTTCCCGCGGGCTCCCGGATGAGAAGCCCGTGATCCTCGAGTGTGCGGATGAGCCGGTACGCGATCGACCGATGGACGCCGAGGCCTTCGGCGATCTGGTCGACGCTGAGTGCTTCTCGGGCGTCGGCGAGGACTTCGAGTACGCGGATGCCTCGGCTGAGCGTCTGGGACGCGCTGGAAGTCTTGCGGCTGTCCGAAGCCATCATATACGATCCATTTCGATAGTTGAACTGTTTGTTCGATTATAGAACGGGACCGAACTGGAGTGGTCACGATGTCGCGTGAGACCAGCTTTCCGCCGGGCTCGAACCTCTATCGACCTCCCGCGCAGTTCTTCCGAGGCTGTCTCGGCCGGTTCGCGACGGGTGTCGCCGTCGTGACCTTCGACGCCACCACGGCCGACGGGACGGTGAAGCGGCACGGCCTGACGGTGAACTCCTTCACCGCGGTTTCGATGGATCCGCCGCTGGTGCTCGTCTCGATCCAGCGGACCGTGAAGAGCCACGACCTGCTCACGGGCTGCCCCTTCGCGGTCAACGTCCTCGGCGCGGAACAGGAGGCGCTCGCGATGAACTTCGCCGGTCGCCCGACTCCCGAAGGCACGCCGGTCTGGGTCGAAGGCGGGCACGCGCCGCGGCTCGGCGGCGTCCTCAGCTGGTTCGACTGCACGCCATGGGCCGCCTACGACGGCGGTGACCACACCCTCTTCCTCGGCGAGGTGCGGGAGTTCGACTACCGATCCGGCGACGCGCTCGGCTTCGTCGACGGGCAGTTCTCGACCATCCACGAATCCGCGCAAGGCCACGAATCCCTGTTCTGACAACGACGTCCACCCCGAGAAGGAGCACGACATGGGAGCCCGTACCGGACGGCAGTATCTCGACAAGCTCAACGCGATGACGCCGGAGTTGTACGTCGACGGCGAGAAGGTGACCTCGAAGGTCGCCGAGCATCCGGCGTTCCGCAACAACGCGCTGACCTACGCGAAGCTGTTCGACCTCCAGCACGACCCGGCGCACCGTGACGTCCTCACCTACGAATCGCCGACGACGGGGGAGCGCGTCGGGACCTCGTTCCTGGTGCCGCGCACTGAGGAGGACCTCAAGCGGCGCCGTGCCGCCTTCTCCGTGTGGGCGCAGTACGCGGGCGGTTTCCTCGGCCGCACCGGCGACTACATGAACTCGTCGCTCACCGCGCTGTCGACCGCGAAGAAGTTCTTCTCCCAGGCCGATCCCGTCTTCGGTGAGCGCATCGAGAAGTACTACGAGATGGCGCGCGAGAACGACCTCCTCGCGACGCACACCCTGATCCCGCCGCAGGTCAACCGTTCGGTGTCCGGAAGTCAGCAGGGCGGCGGCAATCTGTCGGCGAAGGTGGTCGAGGAACGGGAGGACGGCATCGTCGTCCGCGGTGCCCGGATGCTCGCCACCATCGCGCCGATCGCGGACGAACTCCTGGTGTTCCCCTCGACCGTCCTGCGCGGCACCCCCGAGGACGCGCCGTACTCCTACGCTTTCGCCGTCCCGAACGACGCGCCCGGACTGAAGTACTTCTGCCGCGCCGGACTCGACCACGGCCGCTCGCGTTTCGACGAGCCGCTCGCCTCGCGGTTCGAGGAGATGGACGCGGTCGTGGTGTTCGACGACGTCTTCGTCCCGAATGAGCGAGTGTTCCTGCTGGGGCATCCGGAACTGTGCAACGCGTGGTACTCCGAGACCGGCGCCGGCGCGCTCATGACCCATCAGGTCGTCACGCGCACCCTGGCCAAGACCGAGTTCTACCTCGGTCTCGCCAGCGAGATCGCCGCCGCGATCGGCATCGGCGGCTTCCAGCACATCCAGCAGGACCTGTCGGAGCTGATCTCCTACGTCGAGATCGAGAAGGCCGTGCTGCGCGCGGCGGAAGCCGACGGCAAGGTGAGCGAAGACGGCGTCTTCCTGCCCAAGTGGGAAGTCCTCAACGCCGCCCGGAACTGGTATCCCACGAAGGTCTCGCCGCGGCTGACCGAGATCATCCGCAAGTTCTCCGCGTCCGGCCTCATGGCGTTGCCGGGGGAGGCGGACTTCGAGGCCGAAGGCCGTCCCGACATCGACACCTACCTTCAATCGGCCACGCTGCCCGCCAAGGACCGCGCGCGACTGTTCAAGCTGGCGTTCGACGCGTCGGTTTCGAGCTTCGCCGGGCGTGAGTCGCTGTACGAGTACTTCTTCTTCGGCGACCCGGTGCGGATGGCGGGTGCCCAGGTGAACGCGTACCCGCGGGAGGCGCTGCAGGAACGGGTCCGGGAACTGCTGGCGCGGGACGAGTGACCCGAGCTGGACCCCACCCATGCCTGGATCCGCCGTGTGTTCCGCGTCCAAGCACGCGAGTTGCGCCTCCAAGCACGCGAGTTGCGCCCCCTGTCACGCGTGAACCCGCTGACCTGAGAAAGTCCGGGCCCGTCGCCTCCGCGGCGGGCCCGCACTTTCTCATTCGTGCTGCAGTTCGGGCTCCGGGTAGTCGCCCGCCTTGCGTTCGAGCGCCGTCGTGAGGAGACCCAGCGCGACCATGCCGAGGCCGAGGCCGAGATGCAGCCAGTTGTCGGCGACGTTGAACGGCAGGAAGTTACCCGGGCTGCTCTGGGGGATCACCAGACCGATGATCCACAGGAGCAGATAGAGCCCGCCGCCGACCATGAGGAAGACACGGGAGGCGGCGCGTTTCCGAGCGGCGAGCACGCCCACCACGCCGAAGAGCAAATGCACCAGGTTGTGCAGGATCGACACGGCGAAGACACCGAACAAGCGGGCTTCGGAATGGTGTCCGGCGAATTTCAGCCCGTCGTAGCCGGTGGTGATGCCCGGGATGAAGCCGAGTATCCCGACCACGAGAAAGGCCACGCCGACGATCAGGGCGGCCACCTGCGGCGGATGCCGTCGGGTGCCGCGTGTCACGCCTTCTTGTTCCATGAGGGCCGGGTACCCCGCGTTCCGCGGGGCAATCCTCCTGACGCGCGTCCGGCCACCGGATCGGACAGACTGAACGCCGGGATTTCCGAACGAGGAGGAGGATCGGGTGCCGGAACTACTCGCCGCGGGCGGCTGGGGCCTGCTGGCCGGGTCGGCGTTGCTGCTGGGCGCGGTGGCGGGCTTCCTTGTCCGAATTCCGGGTAAGGCCGTGGCAGGCGTGATGGCCTTCGGCAGCGGCGTGCTGATCTCCGCCGTCTCCTTCGAACTGATCGCCGAGGCGCACGAGAAGGGCGGCTTCCTGCCGACCGCGCTCGGCGCTCTCGGCGGCGCGCTGAGCTATACCCTCGCCAACGTCGCTCTGGCCCGGAGAGGCGCCCGCCATCGCAAACGCTCCGGTGGCCAGCAACCGTCCGAAACCGATCAAGCGGGCTCCGGGACCGCCATCGCGCTCGGTGCCCTGCTGGACGGTATCCCCGAATCGATGGTGATCGGCACCAGCCTGCTCGGTGGCGGAAGCGTCAGTGTCGTGACCGTGGCCGCCGTGTTCATCAGCAACGTCCCGGAAGGGTTGTCCAGTGCCGCGGGGATGAAGCGGGCGGGCCGGAGTCCGCGCTACGTCTTCCTCCTGTGGAGTGGTATCGCCGTGATCAGCGGTGTGGCGGCCCTGCTCGGCTACGGCGTTCTCGGCGGCGCTTCCGGCGCCACCCTGGCGGTGATCACGGCGATCGCCGGCGGCGCGATCCTCGCCATGATCGCCGACACGATGATCCCCGAGGCCTTCGAAGACGCGCAGCTGTGGACCGGGTTGATCACGGTCGCCGGCTTCCTCACCGCGTTCGGCCTTTCGCACGTCGGCGGCTGATCAGCGGCCACATCGGCCGCTGATCACCCGCCGCTTGTTCAGACCTCGCCCGACGCCAACAGGGTCAGCAGTTCGGCGTGCCCGGCCTGGGTGATCAGGCTGGCGGCGTCGAAGTAGATGCGCTCGTTGGTGATCCGGTCCTCGTCGAAGAAGAAC
>Ga0196958_10000455_pt1 | contig 13335 bp, 15 predicted proteins | sample S1v_10metaG_FD_148654 | JGI IMG/M metagenome (GOLD analysis project Ga0196958, IMG submission 148654) | Soil microbial communities from Anza Borrego desert, Southern California, United States - S1+v_10 | ecosystem: Environmental > Terrestrial > Soil > Desert | place: USA: California | collected...
TCTGGGGGCCGGCGCGGGGGTGGTGGTGCGGGGTGGCGGTGGCGACGTGCGCGTCGGCGCGGCTCGGGCCGGCGGGCGGCCCGCGGGTGTCGGGGCGGGCCGAGGAGCGGCGCGTCCGGCGGGGCACAGGGCCGCCACCCGCTCGAACGGGGTGCTCGCCGGGCCCGCCGCGGCTCGGGCGGGGGCGATCGAGTGCCCGGCGCGGGTCGGACGAGGGTCAGGCGAGGGGCGAGGGGCGAGGGGCGAGGGGCGAGGGTCAGGGGGTGTGGCGGGCCCGCTGCTTGATCCGCGAGGTCAGCTCCTGCACCTGCTCGTACACGCGCCGCCGCTCGGCCATCTCCTTGCGGATCTTCTTGTCCGCGTGCATGACCGTCGTGTGGTCGCGACCGCCGAAGGTCTGCCCGATCTTGGGCAGCGACAGGTCCGTCAGCTCCCGGCACAGGTACATCGAGATCTGCCGCGCCTGGGCCAGCACCTTCGTCTTGCCCGGCCCGCACAGGTCGTCGATGGTGACGCTGAAGAACTCCGCCGTCACCGCCATGATGGTCGGGGCGGTGATCTCCGGCGCGTGCGAGTCCGGGATGAGGTCCCGGAGCACTATCTCCGCCAGCTGCACGTCGACCGGCTGGCGGTTGAGGGACGCGAACGCCGTCACGCGGATGAGGGCGCCCTCCAGCTCGCGGATGTTGCGCTCGATCCGCGCCGCGATGAACTCCAGCACCTCGGCGGGCGCGGCCAGGCGGTCCTGGGCGGCCTTCTTGCGCAGGATCGCGATGCGCGTCTCCAGCTCCGGCGGCTGGATGTCCGTGATCAGGCCCCACTCGAACCGGGTGCGCAACCGGTCCTCCAGCGTCTCCAGCCGCTTGGGCGGTCGGTCGGAGGACACGACGATCTGCTTGTTGGAGTTGTGGAGGGTGTTGAACGTGTGGAAGAACTCCTCCTGCGTCCCCTCCTTGCCCTCCAGGAACTGGATGTCGTCCACCAGCAGCACGTCGATGTCCCGGTACCGCCGCTGGAACGCGACCTTGCGGTCGTCGCGCAGGGAGTTGATGAAGTCGTTCGTGAACTCCTCCGTCGACACGTACCGCACCCGCATCCCGGGGAACAGCCGCTGCGCGTAGTGCCCCACCGCGTGCAGCAGGTGCGTCTTGCCCAGCCCGGACTCGCCCCAGATGAACAGGGGGTTGTAGGCGCGGGCCGGCGCCTCGGCGACCGCCACCGCCGCCGCGTGGGCGAAGCGGTTGGACGCGCCGATGACGAAGGTGTCGAAGTTGTACTTCTCGTTCAGCCTGGTCTGGGAGGACGCCGGGTTCGCGGGCCGGGTGAACGGCGTCCCGCTCGGCGCGCCGCCGCCGAAGGTCGGCCAGATCTCGGTGACGGCGGCGAGCGCGTCGCCCTCCTCGTCGACCTCTTCGTCGGTCTCCTGCTCCTCGCCGACCAGCGGCAGCTCCGGCGCGGCGCCGTTGGCGACGACGGCCACCGGGACCGGCGGGACGGCGGGCACCGGGATGGGCGTGGTCGGCGGGCCGTTGAGCGGCTCCGGCGAGTCGACCTTCACGGCCAGCGACACGGCGCGCCCGAGCCGGCGGGACAGCGCGGCCGTGATCGGCTCGCGCAGCGCCCGCTCGATCGCCTCCTTGGCGAAGTCGGACGGCGCGGCCAGCAGCGCGGTGCCGTCGAGCAGGCCGATGGGGCGGGTCACGCGCATCCAGGCGCGTTGCTGCGGTGACAGCGTGCTGGCGGCCAGCTCCTGCACGACCTGCTCCCACACTCGGCCCAGGTCGACCTGGTGGTCGGACACCTCTGCGCTCCCCTCCCCTCGGTGTGACTCCCCCGCGGCCCGTTCCCCCAGGGGAACCACCGCGCGTGGACACGGAGAATAGAGGCATCCACAGAGTTATCCACAACTGTGCACGAATGCGCGTCGGAGTGCAGCGGCTCCCCTCCACCGCTCCCCGAGCACCGGCGCGGCGGGTGGCGACCTCGGCGCCGGCCACGGCAGCCGCGAGGGCAGCACGCTAACAAGGTGCGGGCCGGGCCACAAGGCGCGGGTCGCCGCAAGCGCTTTCCCCGCCCGGCCACCGCCGCAGGCCACCCCGATTTGAGTCCGGCGCCCGGGGCTGCGTACCCTGGACCGGTCTCCGCTTGCGAGGCGTGCTCTTGGCGCGCGCCCATGGACCCGCCGGGGACGACCACAGACGTTAACCACCGGGAGTCCGACCGTGAGCAAGGGTAAGCGCACCTTCCAGCCCAACAACCGCCGCCGCGCGAAGACGCACGGCTTCCGGCTGCGTATGCGCACCCGTGCCGGTCGCGCCATCCTGGCCGCGCGCCGCAGCAAGGGCCGCAAGCAGCTGTCCGCCTGATCGCCGCAGCGCCGTGCTCCCGCCGGCCAACCGGCTGACCCGCAGCCAGGACTTCGGCCTGGTGGTCCGCCGAGGCCGCCGGGCCGGCCGGCCCAGGCTGGTCGTGCACGCCCTGCTGCCGTCCCCGGCCCTGCCCCAGGGCGCCGAGGGCGGCCGAGCCCCGTCGGCACAGCCCACCTTGGACCCGTCCAAGGTGGGCTTCGTCGTGAGCAAGGCCGTGGGGAACTCGGTGGTCCGGCACCGGGTGAGCCGCCGGCTGCGGCACGTGGTGCGCGACCGGCTCGCCGCGCTCCCCGCCGGCACGTCGCTCGTCGTGCGCGCGCTCGCGCCGGCGGCGGCGGCCTCCAGCGCCGAACTGGGCGAGGACCTCGACGCCGCGCTGCGCAGGCTGCTGCGATGACCGACCGCGTGAGCCCCGTGACGCGGGTGCTGCTGCTGCCGATCCGCTTCTACCGGCGGTTCATCTCCCCCGCGTTGCCCCCGACCTGCCGTTTCCACCCGAGTTGCAGCACCTACGCGGTGGAGGCGCTGACCGTCCACGGTCCGCTGCGCGGCTCCTGGCTGGCCATCCGCCGGCTGGGCCGCTGCGGGCCCTGGCACCCTGGTGGCCTGGACCCCGTTCCGCCGAGGCGGAACGGGGTCCCCGACCTTCCTGCCGAGGAGTAGCCAGTGCTCAACTTCATCTACTACCCGGTGTCCTTCATCCTGTGGTGTTGGCACTGGGTGTTCGGCCACATCTTCGGCGAGGCGAGCGGGTTCGCGTGGGCGCTGTCGGTGGTGTTCCTCGTCTTCACGCTGCGGGCCCTGCTCTTCAAGCCGTTCGTCGGCCAGGTGCGCTCGATGCGCAAGATGCAGGAGTTCGCGCCCGAGCTCCAGAAGATCAAGAAGAAGTACGCGAACGACCGCCAGCGCCAGGCTCAGGAGATGCAGAAGCTCCAGGCCGAGCACGGCGTGAACCCGCTCGGCGGCTGCCTGCCGATGCTGGTGCAGATCCCGGTGTTCATCGGCCTGTTCCACGTGCTGCGCTCGTTCAAGCCCGGCTGGGGCGAGGTGTACTTCTTCGACGCGCAGGGCGTCGAGTCGTTCGTCAACGCCAAGCTGTTCGGCGCGAACCTGTCGACGTTCATCACGATGCCCGCGCAGGAGCTGGCGGATTTCGCGACCGACCGCAACGCGGTGCTGCTGGTCGCCATCCCCATGATGATCGTGGCCTCGATCGCCACGCACTTCACCGCGCGGCACTCGGTGGCGCGGCAGACGCAGGCGGCGGCGGACAACCCGCAGACCGCGATCATGAACAAGCTGACGCTCTACATCTTCCCGCTGGGCGTCCTGGTCGGCGGTCTGTTCTTCCCCATCGCGATCCTGCTCTACTGGCTGAGCAACAACGCGTGGACGCTGGCGCAGCAGTACTTCGTCTACCACCGCATCGACCGCGAGGAAGCGGAGAAGAAGGAAGCCGCCACGCAGCAGCGCCAGGCGCTCGCGCCGCGGCCGGGTGCGAAGCCGAAGCCGGGCGCCAAGCCCGCGCCGGGCGCCAAGCCCGCCGCCGGTGCCAAGCCCGCCGGCGCGACCCCCGCGGCGAAGGAGCAGGACGCGTCACCCACGGACGAGCCCGCCGCGAACGGCAAGCCGTCCACCGAGATCCCCGGTCTGAGCCCAGACCGATCCCCGGGCAAGAAGCAGGGCAACAAGAAGCGTCGTTGACCCTGGAGAGGAGACATCGTGTCGGAGACGTTGCAGGCTGCCGACGTGGACACGCCGGAGGCTGAGGAAGCCCCACCGGCGCGGTCGGGGAGTTCGGAGGACCTGCTCGTCCAGGAGGGCGACATCGCGGGTGACTACCTCGAGCGGTTGCTCGACCTCCTCGACTACGACGGCGACATCGACCTCGACGTGGAGGCGGGTCGGGCCATCGTGAGCATCGACGGCGGTGACGACCTGGAGAAGCTGGTCGGCCCGCGCGGCACCGTGCTGGAGTCGCTGCAGGAGCTGACCCGCCTGGCCGTGCAGCAGGAGACCGGCGTGCGCAGCCGGCTCATGCTGGACATCGCCGGCTGGCGGGCGGGCCGGCGGGCCGAGCTCGCGGAGCTGGGCAAGACCACCGCGGAGAAGGTGCTCGCCTCGGGCGAGAAGGTGCGGCTGCACCCGATGACGCCGTTCGAGCGCAAGGTCGTGCACGACGCCGTCGCGGCGGTGGCCGGCGTGCACAGCGAAAGCGAGGGCGAGGAGCCGCAGCGCCGCGTCGTGGTGCTGCCCAAGCCCTGAGCGCGTTCCGGACAGCGGCCCCGTGTTCCACGTGGAACACGGGGCCGCTGCCTTGTGCGGACTGGTGACGGGTGGCCCTGTTCGCCGGTTCCGCCCAGGGGCTCCCCTCGTCGCATTCCACGTGAAACGCGCCCAGGGGCTTCCTCACCGCGTTTCACGTGAAACGCGCCCAAAGGCTTCCCCTTGCCGCGTTTCACGTGAAACGGTCCGGGGATGACTGAGATCATCCGGAAGCTGCGCGTCGCCGCGTACGCGGTGATCGTCGACGACGGGCGCATCCTCCTGTCGCGGTGGCTGGGGCCGGAGCGGCCGAGGTGGATCCTGCCCGGCGGCGGGGTGGACCACGGGGAGGACCCGTACGACGCCGTGGTGCGCGAGGTGTTCGAGGAGACCGGCTACCACGCCGAGGTGCAGCGGCTGCTCGGCATCCAGAGCGTCCACGGACCGCTCAACAAGGACGGCGTGGACGTGGACTACCACCGCATCCGCATCCTCTACGAGGCGAAGGTCGTCGGCGGTGAGCTGACCTACGAGGTGGGTGGGACGACCGACCGGGCGGCGTGGTTCCCGCTGTCGGAGGTGCCGGACCTCGACCACGTCGAGTCGGTGGACGTCGGGTTGGAGATGTACCGCAACCACCCGCCGGACGGTCGGATTCCGCGTTTCACGTGAAACGCGGTCGATCTCGTCACGTCGGTTTGGCGTGTCGCCGGGGTGATCCGTCATAGTGGGCGTCGGCACATCGCGGGCCCACGCGGCCCCCGTGGACGCCCCCATCAACCCCACCGGCTGGACCACCGCCGCGTGGTTTCACGTGAAACGACGGAGACATGGCCGCAGCTCTGGAGGACCGCGCGAAGCGGGTGTTCGGTGACCACTACCCGCAGGCGGTCACCTTCACGGACCTGCTCGCCGAGCGCGGGGTCGAGCGCGGGCTCATCGGCCCCCGCGAGGTCGACCGGCTCTGGGAGCGCCACGTCCTGAACTCGGCCGTGGTCGCGGAGCTGCTGCCCGACGGGAGCCGCGTCGTGGACGTCGGGTCGGGCGCGGGCCTGCCGGGCGTCCCGCTCGCCATCGCCCGGCCCGACCTCCGGCTGACCCTCCTGGAGCCGATGGCGCGCCGGGTCGCGTGGCTGACCGAGGTGGTCGACGCGCTCGGGCTCGACGTCGAGGTGCTCCGCGGTCGGGCCGAGGACGCGGCGGTGCGCGAGCGGCTGGCGGGCAGCGACGTCGTGACCGCCCGCGCGGTCGCCCCGCTGGAGCGGCTGGCCCGGTGGTGCCTGCCGCTCCTGCGGTCCGGCGGGTACCTCGTGGCCCTCAAGGGCGAGAGCGCCGCGGAGGAGTTGGAGCGCGACGCCGAGGCGGTGCGGCGGGCCGGCGGCGCCGCGTCCCGCGTGACCACCTGCGGCGGCGAGGTGCTCGAACTGCCGACGACGGTCGTGCTCGTGGAACGCGCGGAGCAGGCGAGCCGCCGTGACGGCGGGCGTCGCAGGAGGAAGGATCGGTGACCGTGTACCCCGACCCCCTCCAGCCGGTGTTCCAAGCGGCCGGTGTTCCACGTGAAACCGGGCCGGTGGGTGCGGGTGAAGCGCTCCGCCCCGACGACGCCCCGCACCGCGCACAGCACCACGCTCCGCACCGCCCACCGCAGGACCGCCACCACCGCGGACCGACCCCGAACGGATCAACTGCCCACGGCTCGGACGACAACGCAGGAGACAGCACCGTGTGGACCCCCATCGCGGAGGAAGCAGCACGCGCCACCCGCGTTCTGCACCCCGACTCCTCCCAGCTCCCCAAGCCCGCCCGCCGCCGCGTCTTCACCGTGGCGAACCAGAAGGGCGGCGTCGGCAAGACCACCAGCACGGTGAACCTCGCCGCGGCCCTCGCGATCCACGGCCTCAAGGTCCTGGTGATCGACCTCGACCCGCAGGGCAACGCGAGCACCGCGCTGGCCGTCGACCACCGCTCCGGCACGCCGTCGGTGTACGAGGTGCTGCTCGGCGAGCTGTCGGTCGCCGAGGCCGCCCAGGTCAGCAACCAGTCCCCCAACCTCTACTGCGTGCCCGCCACGATCGACCTCGCCGGCGCGGAGATCGAGCTGGTCTCGATGGTCGCCCGCGAGTCGCGGCTCAAGGAGGCGCTCAGCCCCGAGGCGCTGGACCCGATCCGCCCGGACTACGTGTTCATCGACTGCCCGCCGTCGCTGGGCCTGCTGACCGTCAACGCGATGGTCGCCGCCCAGGAGGTGCTGATCCCGATCCAGTGCGAGTACTACGCGCTGGAGGGCCTGGGGCAGCTGCTGCGCAACATCGAGCTGGTCCAAGCGCACCTCAACCCGACGCTGCTGGTGTCCACGATCCTGCTCACCATGTACGACGGCCGCACCAAGCTGGCCGACCAGGTGACCAGCGAGGTGCGCGGCCACTTCGGCGACACGGTGCTCAGGACGGTGATCCCGCGCAGCGTGAAGGTTTCGGAGGCACCCGGGTACGGCCAGACGGTGCTCACCTACGATCCCGGCTCACGGGGCGCGATGAGCTACCTGGACGCGGCACGGGAGATCGCCGAACACGGCGCGGAGATGGGGACGGCATGACGGAGCAGCGCAAGGGTGGCCTCGGTCGCGGCCTGGCGGCCCTGATCCCGAGCGGCCCGCCGGTGGGCGCGCCGGCTCAGGTCCGGGTGGTCGCCCACGGCGCCACCCCTGCGCCCTCCCCCGACCCGTCGCCGACGGGCGAGGTGGCCGGCGCGGTGTACCAGGAACTGCCGGTCACCGCGATCCGCACGAACCCGAAGCAGCCGCGGCAGGTGTTCGACGAGGAGGCGCTCCGCGAGCTGGAGCACTCCATCCGCGAGTTCGGGCTGATGCAGCCGATCGTGGTCCGGGCGGCCGGCCCGGGCGCCTACGAGCTGGTGATGGGCGAGCGGCGGTGGCGCGCCACCCAGCTCGCGGGCCTGAAGACGATCCCGGCGATCGTGCGGCGGACCGCCGACGACGTGATGCTGCGCGACGCCCTGCTGGAGAACATCCACCGCGTCCAGCTCAACCCGCTGGAGGAGGCGGCGGCCTACCAGCAGCTGCTGGAGGAGTTCGGCGTCACGCACGAGCAGCTGGCCGACCGCATCGGCCGCAGCCGGCCGGTCGTGACGAACACGATCCGGCTGCTGCGGCTCCCCCTCCCCGTGCAGCGGCGGGTGGCGGCGGGCGTGCTGTCGGCGGGCCACGCGCGAGCGCTGCTGGGCCTGGAGGACCCGGGCGTGCAGGAGGAGCTGGCGACCCGGATCGTGGCCGAGGGAATGTCGGTGCGGGCGACGGAGGAGGCGGTGACGCTGGCGAAGTCGGCGGAGCCCGCCAAGGCCAAGCAGGTGCGGCGCAAGCAGGTCCAGGCGCCGGGGTTGGCGGAGCTGGCCGAGCGCCTGTCGGACAACTTCGACACCCGGGTGAAGGTCGAGCTGGGTCAGCGCAAGGGCCGGATCGTGGTCGAGTTCGGCTCCGTGGACGACCTGGAGCGGATCATCGACCTCATGGCGCCGGAAGCGGCAAATCGGACACGAACCAGCGACGTGTGATCACCTGCGGGTCTTATGTCACGGTGATGAATACGGGGCGTATCCGATCGGATGCGCCCCGTATTCGCAAGGTCGGTGTCGGTTCAGCGGGAGACGGCGCGCTCCACGAGCCCGGCGTAGATCTCCCCCAGCGACAGGCCGGCCGCCTCGACGGCCATCGGCAGCAGCGAGGTCTCGGTCAGCCCCGGCGACACGTTCACCTCCAGGAAGTGCACCGTGCCGTCGGCCGCCACGATCGCGTCCGTCCGGGACACGTCCCGCAGCCCCAGCAGCCGGTGCGCCGCGACGGCCAGCTCCCCCACCGCCCGCGCCGACCCCTCGTCCAGCCGGGCCGGCGCGTGGAAGTCGGTCAGCCCGGCGGTGTACCGCGCGGTGTAGTCGTAGATGCCGCTCTCCGGCACGATCTCGACCGGGGGCAGGGCGTAGGGGCCCTCCGGCCCGTCGACGACCGCCACGGCCACCTCGACGCCCTCGACGTACCGCTCGGCGAGCACGGTGTTCCCGTAGGCCAGGCACCCGACCATCGCCGCCGGCAGGTCCGCCGCGTCCCGCACGACCTGGGCGCCCAGCGCCGACCCGCCCTGGTCCGGCTTCAGCATCAGCGGCAGGCCGAGCCGCTCCACCATCGCGTCCAGCACGGGCTGCGCGCCCAGCTCCCGGAACGTCGCGTGCGGCAGCACGGTCCACTCCGGCGTCGCGAGCCCGGCGCGCGCCAGCTCCGCCTTCGCGGTCGGCTTGTCCCACGCCCGGCGGCACGCCCGCGAGTCCGCGCCCACGAACGGCACCCCGACCAGCTCCAGGACGGTCTGCACCGAGCCGTTCTCGCCCTCGCCGCCGTGCAGCGCCACCACGACGGCGTCGGGCCGGTGCTCGCGCAGCCGGGTCAGGAGCCGGTCGTCGGCGTCCCACTCCTCCACGACCAGGCCCGTCGAACGCAGCGCGGCGGAGAGCCTGCGGCCGGACCGCAGGCTCACCTCCCGCTCGTGCGACAGACCACCGGACAGCACTGCGACCCAGCGGTCAGACAACTTCTCTTCTCCTGATCAGGCGGTGTCGGGCGAGGGGGTCTGCGGGCCGGAGAGCGCTCGCGAGGCCGTGGGCCCGAACGTCTCGTGCAGCTCCATCTCGTCCTTGATGACGTTGGCCAGCCGGCGCACGCCCTCGCGGATGCGCTCCGGCGTCGGGTAGCAGTACGAGATGCGCAGCTGCCTGCTGCCCAGCCCGTCCGCGTAGAACCCGGTGCCGGACGCGTACGCCACGCGCTGCGTGATGGCGCGCGGCAGCATGGCCTTGGTGTCGATGCCCTCGGGCACGGTCAGCCACACGTAGAACCCGCCGGCGGGCTTGTTCCACGTGGAACCGGCCGGCATGTGCTGCTCCAGCGCCGAGATCGCGGCGTCGCGGCGCTCCCGGTAAGCCTCGCGGTAGGTCTTGACCTGGCCCTTCCAGTCGTGCGTCGACAGGTAGCGCGACACGATCAGCTGGTTGAGGGTGGGCGGGCACAGCGTGGCCGACTCGGCGGCCAGCACCAGCTTCTCCCGCACGGCGTGCGGCGCGAGCACCCAGCCCACGCGCAGGCCCGCCGCGAACGTCTTGGAGAACGAGCCCAGGTAGACCACGTTGTCCGGGTCGGTCGACCGCAGCGCCGGGTAGGTCACGCCGTCGAAGCCGAGCAGCCCGTACGGGTTGTCCTCCACGACCAGGATGCCGTGCGCCCGGCAGATCTCCAGCACCTCGGCCCGGCGCTGCACGGCCAGCGTCACGCCGGCCGGGTTGTGGAAGTTCGGGATCGTGTAGAGGAACTTGACCCGCCGGCCGCTGCGCTCGACGGCCGCGACCGCCTCGCGCAGCGCGGTGGGCTCCAGACCGTCGGCGTCCATCGCGACGTGCACGACCTGCGCCTGGTAGGCCGCGAACGACCCCAGCGCGCCCACGTACGACGGGCCCTCGGCCAGCACGACGTCACCGGGGTCGCAGAAGATCCGGGTGACCATGTCCAGGCCCATCTGGGAGCCGACGGTCACCACGACGTCGTCCGGGTGGGCCCTGATGCCCTCCAGCGCCATCACGTCGCAGATCTGCTCGCGCAGCTCCGGCACGCCGTGCGCGGAGCCGTACTGCAGCGCGACCAGGCCGTCCGCCGCGATCAGCTCGCCGATCTCGGCCGAGAGGGAGTCCAGCGGCAGCGCCGCCAGGTGGGGCATCCCCCCCGCCAGGGACACCACCTCGGGCCGGCTCGCCACCGCGAACAGCGCCCGGATCTCCGATGCCGTCATGCCCGCCGTGCGCGCCGCGTACCGGCGCAGGTGCGGGTCGAGGCTTCGGGGGCCCTGCTGGGGGGGCTGTTCGGGCAGGTTCACGGGAAACTCCGACGTGGTATCGGTTACCGGCGGGTTCGTTCCCGGCTGAGTGTAACCGCCGTCCCGTTCGGGGCATCTGCCTTCCAGCCGGGGGTCACCTCCGCCTATCCTTCGAAGGGGTAGTTCTCGGGGGTTGGGAGGTCGGGGTGTCGCGACGCGTTGTGGGCGTCACTCTGGACAACCTGGAGCACCTCTCCAAGCACAGTCGGACCTGCGTGTTCTGGGAGCTGGCGCCCCACCTGAAGGAGCAGGCCGAGGAGTACGGGGACACCGAGTTCGAGAAGGAGGCTTGGGTCTCCAGCGTCCTGCTCGAGTGGGGTTCCTGCGGCCGGATCATCTACTGCGACGGCATCCCGGCAGGTTCGGTGTTCTACGCGCCGCCGGCGGCCGTGCCGCGGTCGCTGGCCTTCCCCACCTCCCCCGCCAGCCCCGACGCGGTGCTGATGACGGGCCTGGAGGTGCTGCCGGAGTTCCGCGGCGGCGGGCTCGGGCGCGTGCTGGTGCAGGCGGTGGCCAAGGACCTGACCCGGCGCGGCGTGAAGGCCGTCGAGGCGTTCGGGGACAACCGGCCGCCCGGCGAGGGCGACGGGCGCTCGTGCGTGACGCCGGCCGACTTCCTGCTCCAGGTGGGCTTCAAGACCGTGCGACCGCACCCCCGCTGGCCCCGGCTGCGGCTGGAGCTGCGCAGCGCGTCCTCGTGGAAGGAAGACGTGGAGGCGGCGTTGGAGCGGCTGCTCAACTCCGTGACCGTGTCGACGGCCGAGCCGAGCTTCCGCCCCGTCTGAATTCCCGCTCCGACCTGCGGTCCCTTTCACGCGGGTTGACATGCAGTCGATGGCCTGCATTACTGTGCGTGTGGACAAGGTGTTCAAGGCGCTGGCCGACGAGACCCGCCGCCTCCTGCTCGACCGGCTGCGCGAGGAGAACGGCCAGACGCTCGGCGAGCTGTGCGCCCGGCTGGGCATGACCCGCCAGTCCGCGTCCCAGCACCTGGGGGTGCTGGAGGCCGCGAACCTGATCACCACCGTCCGCCGGGGGCGGGAGAAGCTGCACTACCTCAACCCGGTGCCGCTGAACGAGGTCCAGGAGCGGTGGATCGAGCGGTTCGAACAGCCCCGGCTGCGGGCGCTGAGTGCGATCAAACGACAGGCGGAGGCCGCGATGAAGCCCGGTTTCGTGTACGTGACCTACATCGGGAGCACCCCGGAGGAGGTCTGGAAGGCGCTCACCGACGCCGACCTGACCGCCGCCTACTGGGGCCACCACAACATCTCGGACTGGCAGGCCGGTTCGACCTGGGCGCACCGCCGCGCGGACGGCTCGGGGGTGGACGACGTCGTGGGCGAGGTGCTGGAGGCCGACCCGCCGCACCGGCTGGTGACGACGTGGCGCGACCCGGCGGACCCGGCCGCGGCGTCCACCGTGACCTTCCTGGTCCAGGCCCACGGCGACGTCGTCCGGCTCACGGTGACCCACGAGGGCCTGGAGGGCGCCGAGCGGGCCCAGGTCGCCGCCGGCTGGCCGGCCGTGCTGTCCAACCTGAAGTCGCTGCTGGAGACCGGTCGCGCCCTGCCCCTGCCGCCGTGGGAGATGCCGGACGCGTGACCCCGATCGAGTGACCGGCGAAGAATCCCCGATCGGATTACCTTGTCGTCGTGCTCTACGCGATCGCCGCCGTGGTGTCGGCCGTCTTCTTCGCCCTCGGCGTGCGCCGCGACCGGCGTCGGGTGGCCAACGCCGTGTGGCTGGGCCTGACCCTGGTGTCCGGGTTCCTGTGGGTGGTGTCGCGCGACGACCTGCCGGAGTGGCTCGACGACGCCATCGGGGCCGCGGTCCTGGTGGCGCTGCTGCTCGCGGGCCTGGTGCTGCCGGTCGCGCTGGTCGTCAACGGCGTGGTGATGCTCCGCCGCGAGGGCCGCGGCCTGGCGAACCTGCTGTCGCTGCTCACGGGCCTGGCGATCCTCGCGCTGGTGGTGGTGTTCGGGTTCGCCCTGGCCGACGACCGGACGTGGGTGCACGCCGTGGTCGGGTCGCTGGTGATCGTGGCGGCCTACGTGGCGTTCCTGTTCGTCAGCCTGCTGCTGTACTCGGTCTTCTACGGCAAGACGGGCCGCCGCACCGGCTTCGACGCCGTGATCGTCCTCGGCGCGGGCCTCCGCGGCGACCGCGTCCCGCCCCTGCTGGCCGCCCGCCTGGACCGGGCCGCCGCCGTCTTCCACCGGGAGGCGGCGGCGGGCCACACCCCGCTGGTCGTGGTGTCCGGCGGCCAGGGCGCGGACGAGGACGTGACCGAGGCGGCGGCGATGCGCCGCTACCTGCTGGGCAGCGGCGTGCCGGAGGACCGGATCGCCCTGGAGGACCGGGCGACCACCACCGAGGAGAACCTGATCTACAGCCGCGCCCTGCTGGCCGACCGGGGCCACACGGGGCGGGTGGTGGCGGTGACCAACAACTACCACGTGTTCCGGACGGCCGTGCTCGCGCGCCGGCTGCGGATGCGCCTGGAGGTCATCGGCTCGCACACCGCGTGGTACTTCCTGCCCAGCGCCTTCCTGCGCGAGTTCGTGGCCCTGCTGGCGCGCCGCCCGGTCGTGCACGCGCTGGTGTGCGGGACGTTCGTGGGGCTGTACCTGGCCGTGCTGTCGCTGATCACCTAGGCGGAGCGGTGGGCTGCCACGAACGCCTGCCAGTCGACCAGGGGAGGAGCGATCACCGGACCGGTGGGGTTCCCGGAGACGCGGACGGCCACGGCCCGCCCGGACGAGGCG
>Ga0196958_10000456_pt1 | contig 13323 bp, 16 predicted proteins | sample S1v_10metaG_FD_148654 | JGI IMG/M metagenome (GOLD analysis project Ga0196958, IMG submission 148654) | Soil microbial communities from Anza Borrego desert, Southern California, United States - S1+v_10 | ecosystem: Environmental > Terrestrial > Soil > Desert | place: USA: California | collected...
TTGCGTTCGGGTTTCGGCTCCCAGTGGGGGTCGAGTTCGCGCCACAGCTGCGGCCAGTCGATTTCCGGGAAGTGGCGGGCGAGCGCGCCGCCGGCGTTCGCGAAGGGCTGGGGCACGACGTCGGGTTTGCCGCGGGCGTGTTCGGTGGTGAAGGTCGTCCACCAGTCGACGTGGCGGCTGCAGGCCTCACACCATCTGCGTTGCCCGGTTGCCCAGTCGGTGAGCATCGTACTTCGGCGTGAACTGCGATCGCATCGTCCTTTCCGGGGCATCGGCGCCTGGCAGAACCGCTGGGCGGCTGGGGGCTGGTAGCGGCGGATGTCCTTGCGCAGCAGTTCCCGGATCGGGTCGAAACGTCGCCCGGCATACCAGGCGGTCAAATCCTGGTCACTCCACCCGGGCACCGTCCCCGGCCCACCGGCCGTGCGCTGCGGTCCAAGCGCCAGATCCTGGATGACGCCCAGCGTCACCTGCTCGCGCATGCCGCCGTCCAAGATCGCGGCGATCGCCGTGCCGGCGCCGAGCAGCGCACCGGTCACGCGCGGGTCGGCCACCAGTCGCTGCACTCGCTGGGCCAGCGCGAGATTCTGTGCGCGGGTGGTCATGGCCGCTCGCCGCCGACGCCGAGCGGACGCGGGATCGCCGCGCGGCGGGGTCGTGGTAATCGTCGTCCGGCGACGCGCCACGCCGGCGGATGGGTGCGGTCGAAGGTGTCGGTGAAGCCGCGGAGGGCTTGCTTGGCGGCGCGGCCGTCGGGCGCCTGACCGGTGGCGCGTTCGGCCCAGCAGACCAGCGCGTTGATGGTCTGCCGGATCGTGTCAGGCTGGTACTGCGGGTAGACGTCGGTGTCCTGGTCGCAGGTGTCGCCCCAGCGGGTGATCCGGTCGTCGACGTACTCGAGCAGCTTGGCGGCCGTGATCGCGCTCAAGCCGGTCTGGTAGCCGCAGGCACGGCACCAGTGCTGGTAATGCGCGAGACGCGCGCGGTAGCAGCTGACGGTCTTGCCGGAGTACCGACGCAGCATCGACGGGCGAAATTCCATCTCGGAACGCGAAGACCAGGACACCACTCCAGAATGCCATTAACCCGGCCTCACCGACCGCACGAACCCCTGTTTCACATCAGCGAGCGCAGCGCACCGACAACCCGATTCGCGGTCACCACACAATGTGGGTGATACCCGCAAGCACCACCCACGCCGCCCTGCCAATGCACGACGGCAACAGGACTCACCGCAGGTCCACGACCCGGCCACGCCAGTTTAGAACTACTGTCAGTAATCGACAGCGAGTACGACTGTCGGCGTGAGAACCGCTTCAGCCCCATACACTTTGTCCTTGATGAAGCGAATACGGTGGCCGAGGTAAGACCTGCATTGGAACCACACACTTCCCTTCATGAGCAGAATGCGTGGCGTCGAGTCGCGGAAGCCCTGCGACGCCCCCTTATGGCCTCGCGTGAAGAATTCGACGAGGAAGGGTCCGGATATGCCTCGACGGCATGCCGTCGAGGCGCTCACAGCGCCGCCATGGACCCGCCTCGCGCGTTACGGGACACTGGGGCGATGAGCAAGACGGCACCGGGAGATCGAGTACGCGTCACCGGCGGACCGTATGAGGGCCGCGTCGGAACCGTATGCCAGAACCAGAACGTCGACTCGGCGCGGTGGATCGCCCTGGACGGGGCACCCAGCGCCGCCCTGGTGCGGCCCGCCCTGCTGGCGCCGACCGGCACTCTCGCCGATCACCGCGCACACACCGGGCCGTTCTGTACCTGCGACTGGTCGTTCACCGAGCCGGGTATCCGGATCGACGATGCGTGCACCCGTCCCGGGCTCGTGGTACTCGGCGACCCGTCCGGTTCCGAGGCCGTGGTGTGCCGGGATCACTGGCGCAGCGCGCTCGAGGTCAGCGGCGGGGCACGCCGGGCCCTACGGCTGGTCGCCTCCGTGGCCCCCGGCACGCCGACCCGCTAGAAGACATGCGGCGTGCCGGGGGCCACGTGGGCGATCTGGTGCGCGATCGTCCAAGCCCGGTGCCGGGGTGGCCGTGGCCTGCCCGGTCGCGTCGAGGCGACGCCGAAGGACTGCCCCGCCGGGAACAGGATTGCCCGCGTTCGGACTAGTTGGCCAGGTACGCCGCGATTGCGCAGGAGCTGCAAGACCGGGGCGTCGCGCGGGCCCGTAACGTCCCGCTGGGTGACTACGCCGAGTACCTCGCCGCCCAGGTCTACGGCGGGACGCTGGCCGGGAACTCGGTCAAGTCCTACGATCTGCTCGCCGCCGACGGCCGCCGAGTCCAGGTGAAGGCCAGAGCCGTCGCCCCGGACACCCGGCCCGGCGCGTCGTTCTCGGCCTTCCGTTCCTTCGATTTCGACATTGCCGTGCTGATCACCTTCGACAGCGCCACCTACGCGGTGCGGCAGGCCCGGGAAGTCCCGGTCGCCGACCTCGAAACCGCCGGACGGTACTCCGCCCACATCAACGGGCGGCTGCTCACGATCACCGCCGGCTTCCAGCTCGGCCGGGATGTCACGGCGCGATTCCGTGCGGCCGGGGCGCGGTAGCCGCCGCCGGACGTCGCGCGATCTCTCTCGGGCCCGCGTGCTCGTTGGCCACTCCGCTTGACGATGCCCGCAGCTGGTCCGTGATCGTGTCGGTGATCGCCGCTGTGAAGGCGTCGATGTTCTCGAGCAGGTGTGGCAGTGAGGTCGTGCCCGGGATAAGCAGCGCGTGTGGTGCGTCGTTGAGGTGATATCGGTAGATGTCCTGCAGCGCGTCATGTTTCGGCTTGCCGTGTTGCAGCGCTTGTCCGCCCGCGAAGGGACGGAACGGTACGTAGGCGATATCCCGGCGTCGGCAGTAGTCGCGGACAGCGGCGTCAGGTGCGCTGGGGTCGTTGAGGTTCTGCACCGCGGCGATCGGTGTCAGCGTCTGGGCATGTTCCAACTGGGCGAGGGTGACCTTGGATAGGCCGATGTGACGGATTTTCCCTCGCTGCCGTGCGTTGATCAGGGCGCCGAGTTGTTCGGCGAGCGGGATTCGCGGGTCGACGCGGTGGAGGTAGTAGAGGTCGATGGTGTCACGGCGCAGGCGGGTAAGGCTTTCGTCGATGCAGGCGCGGAGGTAGTCAGGGTGGCCGTGGTGTTCCCACTCGTCTGGCCTGGTGCGCCGGATCCCGCCTTTGGTGGCGATGACCAGTGTGTCGTCATAGGGGTGCAGTGCCTGGGCGATCAGGCTTTCGCACGCGTGGGGTCCGTAGCAGTCGGCGGTGTCGATATGGGTGATCCCCGCCTCCAGCGCGGCACGCAGTACGTCGGTGGCCTGCGCCGGATCGGCGGGCGGCCCCCAGCGGTCTGTGCTGCCGGTGAAGTGGATGGTGCCGAGCCCCAACCGGGTCAGCGGGATTTCTCCGCCGAGAAGGAAGGTGCCGAGGGCGTCGCGGGAGTGGTTCACAGTGAGTCCCAGAGGCTCTGCTGATCGTCTGCGGGTGCGGGCGTGGCGATGGGGACACCCTGAAGGTCGAGCCCTGCGGTGGCGAGGAGCGCACCGAGGGTGGTGTCGGCGGTGTCGGTCATGAACGCCCGCAGCAGGAGGGCGGTTCCGAGGGTGTCCCACAGCGCACGGTGCGGTCGGCTGCTGCGGGCGGTGCGGGTGACCTCGCCGGTGAGTTCGAGACGTTCGAGCCAGGGTTCGAGGCCGTGCCCCTTGGCCAGTTCGGGGTGCCGCTTCTTCGCGAGACGTAAGGTGTCGATCAAGGCGGCTGGTGCGGCGCGTGGGACGCTGCGGTTCAGCAGTCGCCAGTCGACGCGCACGTTGTGCCCGACGAGGGTCGCGCCGGCGACCAGGTCAACGATTCTCGGTGCGACCTCGTCCAGTGTCGGTGCGTCCTGCAGGTCGGAGTTGGTGATGCCGGGCGAGGTCCAGGGTCCGCGGGTGATCTTGCGCTGCGGGTTGATCAGTGTGCTGAACGCGGTGGCGAGGTCCGGTTCCCCGAGGCGGAGCGGGATGAGCGCGATCTCGAGGATGGCTTCGCCGTCGGGGTCCTGGGGGCCGCTGCCTTCGAGGTCGATCGCGACGAGGTTGGCCTCGGTCCAGCTGGCGGTGTGCTCGGGCACGGCGGCTCCGTTCGGCGGCGGGTGCAGTTGGTTACTCGTCATCGAAGCGGGTTTCGTGCAGCAGGTGGTCACGAATCGCCGTGATGTGGCGCTGATCGGCCTCATCGGGGGTAAACCCGATGAGGGAACGGCCGTGGTTGCCGTGGAAATGCGGCAGGGTGGTGTCCCAGATTTGGTAGCGGGTCTGGTGCTGGATGGGGTATCGCTGCTGTTCGCTGAGGCCGTGGGTCCAGACATGGCCGTCGTCGAAGACGACGGGCGAGGAGTATCCGAGCTTGCCGAAGATGGTGTCGAGTTCGTCGGTGGTGGGTGGACGGTGGGCGTCGCGGCAGAGGTTTTGCTGTGCGAGTGGGCAAATGTCGCAGAGTTCGTTGACTCCCCAGTGTCCGTTGTAGTCGGCGACGCCGTGAACGGCGGAGACTCCGCACGAGGTCTTGCGGAAGAGCGGGGTGCTGACGCCGGACTTCTTCCAGGCCGCGACGACTTTCTCGTCGATCTCCGCGGGCATGGCCTTGCGGCGGGCGACGTCGTCGATGCCGTAGGGCAACGGGACGCCAAGTGAGGTGATGAACTCGGCGTTCTCGGGTTTGTGGTAGTAGCCCGTGACAACGATCGCGTCGGCGTCGCGACCGACGTCGAGAACGCGGGCCATGGTGGCGGGCTGGTCGTTCCAGCCGGGGACGACCGGGCGCCAGTAGAGGATGATCCTGGTCCGGCGTCCTGGCGTCTGGGCGGCGGTGCGCAGCGAGGTCACGGTGATCGCGCTTTTCGCGATGGGCTCGATGCGGGTGTCCTCGATACCGGAGTAGGTGAACAGCAGCGTGACCCGCAGATTCGTCAGCGATTCCAGTTCCGCCATGTCGGCCTCGGTCACCCGGAAACGGGTGATCAACAGGACCAGGTTGGTCAGACCACGTTGGTCAAGGTCGTGCAAGGCCGCGAACAGTTCGGGTTTGACCGCGGGCAAGAACGGGTCGGTCGCCTTGTTGAAGATCTGGATGGGGGTGACGTGGGGTTCGAAACCAGGGTGGTCGACAAGCGCTTGCACGGCGTTGGCGGTGGTTTCGATCAACTGGGGGATCTTCTGCTCGAAGTTGCCCCAGAAGTGCCGGACGCAGTAGGCGCAGTCGAGCGGGCAGCCGATGACGTGGTTCAGCGAGAGCCCACTTTTGCGATAGCCGACGAACTGGGCCATATAGGGATCGAGCGTGGAAACCTGCTCGGGTGCCATCATCCGTAGGGTGCGAGTGCCGCGGGCGATGGCGGTGTCGAGCGCGACCGGTGTCCGGGTCATGGGTTCGGTACCTCCGAGGTCTCGGCTGAGCGGGTGGGCGTGTGCAGCAGGGCGGTGGCGCGGTGGCCGCCGAACCAGATGTGGAAGTCGCGCCAGGCGGCGCCGGCGTCGTCGGAGCTGTGGACGAGGTTGTCGACCAGCCGGTGCTCGGAGCGCGCTGCGGCGAGGCTGTCGCTACCGAGGTCCGCTCGGATGGTTCCGGGCTCGGCCGTGCTCGGGTCGAAGCCGCCGAGCAGCGCACGAATCCGGGCCGGGACGTCACCGCCATCGTCGTGGACAAGCGCGACAACCACGTGGTGGCCGACATAGCGGCGCCGCAGGCAGGCGGCGACGTCGACGTCGAGCCTGTGGCGGTGGACGAACAAGTCCCAGTAGTGGGTGAAGATCTGCCAGTCCTCCACGGTGACGCGGTCGGCCGCCACGACGCGGGCCACCGGGGCTATGCGGGCCAGCACCGGGCGGACCAGATCGCGTTCCAGGCAGTCAGGCTTGAGCAGAACGACGCTCCACCGCGCCCAATCCACCGGTTGGCCGGCGCCTGGCCCGCCGCTCACAGCACATCCCGCATCGGCGCGGCGGGCCCGGCCAGGCTCGGCCACTTGTGGCGCAGCAACCAGCGGTGCGCGTCATCGAGGAAGCCGAGCAGATCCTCGTCGATGGGGTCACCGGGGTGGTGGACAAGGCGGCGATGTACCTCCAGCAGCGCGACAATCCGCTGCCAGTACATCGGAAGCCCGGTTCTGGCCAGGGAATCGAGCGTGTGGCTGGTGTGGTTGGCCCGCAGTTGTGCCTCCTGCGCGCAAATCTCCTCAATCATGTCCCGTGTGGTTTCCCGCGGCATAACAGGCACGGGGAATGAGGGCGCGCGCTGCTGCCCGGCCTCGGCGACGATGTCGCGCGCTTTCGGCAGATGCCGGTCACCGATGTGCATCGAGCCGCAGTGGTGGGTGTAGGTCCCCAGTTCGAGACCCAGCAGCCTGGCCGCCAGTTCGTGGATGAAGGTGAACGAGAAGACGTCAGAGACCAGGCCCTGGAAGGCGTCGTTAGCGCGCATGTAGCACACCGCGTGCAGACGGTCGCCGCGTTTGAGGAGCTGAAAGGCGATCGTGCAGGACACATCCGGGTGGTCGGCGTCTCCGACCTCGTGCGCGCTGAAGATCGGGATGACGGCGCGTTTGGTGTCGGGGTCCGCGCGAATCAGGTCCAGCGTCGCATCGAACGGCGAGCGACCATCAGGAACGGTCGCGCGGAAGAGCCGGGTGCCGTAGGCGGCCCCGGCGATGGTGACACCGTCGACCGAGTAGGACGCCATCCGCGGCGCGTAGTAGCGGATCATCGCCAGATCGTCACGTCCACCGAGGAACCACAGCACCTCGGCGAAATTGAATACGACGTTGGCCTTGCGCGCCGCGAACAGCGGAAGTCGCGCGGCCGGGTCCTCCAGCTGGAAGGACACGTTCAGCTGTTCCGGGCCGGCGTTGCCGCGGGTGCTGATACGGCCCGGTGCTCGGACGAGTTCTCCGAGGACAGCAGCGTAAGCGTCGTGGAAAGTCTGGAACGTTGCCGGTGACAATGACTGTGGCGTCGGCGGTGAGGACGTGGACATCGGGCTCCTGACGTCGACCGAGTCGGCGGCTGGCGGGCTATCTCGTGTGCATCGTTCGTATTCGCGAAGGATGCGTTGCACGGGTTCTGATCGGGATTCGATGGACCACCGCTCGGGTCGCGCTTACCGGGTACCGGCACACGCGTACCGGTGTCCGTCTTCGTGATCTGGATGGCCGCCGCGGGCGCGCTGGCGGTTCGCTGGGGCCGCCAGCGCGCCCCGTCCGGAGGCAAGCGGCACCGTGGCCGGTGCCCGTATCGGCAGCCGGGGAATAGCGGGTATGTCCAGGACCCCGTGCTGGGCCAGGATGTCGCCGTCGCAGACGATGTCGTGCGGGGTGTCGTGTAACCAGAGCCCGCACGGCCGGCAAGCGTCGAAGTGGTTGCCGAGATCGCGGAAGTCGACCCGCCCGATCCACTGGGTCAGATGCGCGAGGTGGTAGCCCAGTGGGGGGTGGCATACCGGGTGCACCTGGTCATAGCTCCGGCCGCCCAGGTCGAGGGCAAGGTAGGCGTGGCGGAGCCCGTCGCCGCCGTAGGCGCGCAGCACAACCCGGTGCCGCGCCTGCCCCGGCGCCACGGCCCGACGATCCCCGCCGGACCCACGCGACTGGGGTTCCGCTGCCATGCCGCCCGCCTCCGTGTCGTGTAGAAGGCCGCGGCGCTGGCGTCAAGCGGCACGAGGGTGCCTCCTGCGCTTGTCTCATCGCGCCGCGGTCCTGGGTCGAACCGGAGCGCCGTGCGGCGCCGGCTCCATCGAGCACGTTACGAGCTGCCCCGTGTGAACATCGGGAACCGGGTTACGGGGTAGGAACCCGGTTACTGGTCAGGTCAGCGTAAGCAGTCGTTCGATCTCGGCGATCCCACTGGCGGTGTCGGTGAACAGGACCGTGGCCATGCCGAGTTCCTCGGCCGGTGGGAGGTTGCGGGGCGTGTCGTCGACGAACACACACGCCTCGGGCCGGATGCCGATGCGGTCGGCGGCCAACCGGTAAATAGCAGGATCAGGCTTGCGTAACCGGACCTGATCGGAGATCACCACCGCGTCGAACTGCTCCTGCAGGTCGTAGCCGGTGTACGGATCGAACGCGCCCGTCCCCCACGAGTTGGACAGCACCGCGACCCGCACGCCGGCGGCGCGGGCCCGGGCGACGAGGCGATAGACCTCGAGTCGAGGCCGCAAATCGCTCAGCGCCCGGTGCAGCAGCCGGTCAGCGTCGAGGCCCAGCAGCTTCGCCAGGGCCTGCTCGTACTCGCGCTGAGGAAGCGTCCCGGATTCGACACCGGCCAGCACCTCATGCCCGGTCGGGGTGGCCAGGGCCGTCACGATCGCGTCCTCCGGAAGGCCTTCGCGGCGGCAGAAGGCGCCCAGCGCGCCATAGAAATCGGTGGTCACCACGCCGCCGAAATCCAGCAGCAACCCGGTACGGCTCATGCCGACATCGCCTTGCACTCGACGATCCTCTCTCCCAGACCGCGCACAGCGGGAACGCGGATGGACTTCATCCTGCCGTGCAGGGTCTCGACCCGTTTCAGGCTGTCGGCATGCCCCGTTTTCTGGACGAGCGTCAGGGCGCTGACGGCGTGCTGGCAGGCCGCGTCCACCTCGCCGGACCGGGCAAACGACTCGGCGAGATCGATGTGGGCGGTGCACCGATGTTTGGGCAGCCCGGGATCCAGCGCCTCCAGCGCTTCTGTCAACGTCGCCTGGGCTTGGGCATGCTGGCCGAGGCGGGAGAGGTCACCGCCGCGGTAGGCGGTGAGTTTGGCGGCGTCGAACGCGCCGATTCCCAGCCATTCCCGCCCTGTCTGCGGACGTTCAAGCAACTCGGCGGAGATGTCCAGCGCCCGCCGGCACCCGGTGTCGTCGCGCGCCGTGGCGCGCATCTCCGAGGCCACAGCCTGCAACCACGCGTGGGCGCGTGGATGAATTCCCCGCGCGGCCTCGGTCAGCGACGACTCGGCGTAGCGCAGGCCTTCCTGCGGCTTCGGGTCCTCGCCGTAGGACGCGTGGAAGGCCTGGCAACCCAGTGCTATCGCCGTGAGCTCGGCATCGCCGGAATCCTTCCCAGCCCGGGCCGACAGCACCAGATAGTGCCGGGCGGCGTCGAACTCTCCTTGGTCCAGCATCAGCATCGTCCCGACCAGCGCCGCCATCTGCCCGATCAGGGACACCACCCGGTCTTCATGCCGTCCGGCTTCCGGAGCCATCCCCACGAGCATGTTCAGCGTGCCCTGCGCCGGCCCCAGTAATGTCCTGGCGCTGGCTGAGCGGTAGGCCTGCCGCCAGCCCTGGACGATCTGCTCCAGGCTGGCGACGGTCTGCTCGTCCGCGCTGGCGGGCCCGGCGTTCGGGGTGCGAGCGGGCTCGATGGGGCGAGCGCGCAGTGCGTCGGTCACGGCAAAGGCGGCAAGCGCACCTTGGGTCAGGAACAATCGGCGTTTCATGCTGTCCCACATCTCCCACTCAGGTGCGTCGATCAGCTGCGGCACCGCCATCCGAGCGCGAGTATGCCGAGCGTCCACCGGGCCCGTCGATGCCTCACCTGGGGCGAGCCCCAGTACATCAGCGATCGGTACCTCCAGTACCTCCGCGATCCGGTCCGCCAGCTCCAAGTCCTTCAACTGGATCACGTCGGTCTCGATCTTCGACACCCAACTCTCAGACCGGCCGATGAGGTCACCGAGTTCGAGCTGCGAAAGCCCTTTCCGGCGCCGAGCCTTCGCGAACCACACACCAGGAACCCGGCATCTCACACCCATCGCCCTCGCCACCCTCGCCGAAGCACTGCTGTGTTGCCGAACGTAGCGCACCGATTACGGGCCCCGGAAGGCAACGACTGCCCGCGTCGTCCAGAATGCATCGCAATCGCCGACCTGAGCTGCCACCACCGTCGCCCGGGAACCAGACCCACGGGGGCCTCTGACAATCAGTTCTCAATGTGCGGAAACCGGAGCATGGGGGATCGGAACCATCGATACTGGCACCGGCAGGGTGATGGCACCGTCGGGTGGCAAGATCATCGAGATATCGCTGGCATACTGCCCGTTTGTCGGACCGTGACGCGGGGAGCGCCATGGGAAACGAGACAGTACCGATGAGCACGGGATCGAGCTACTGCCCGGTCGGAGCCCGATCAACGGGGTACATCACCCCCATCGGCGCCATTCTCCTCGCCGGCGCTCGGAGGCCGGGGGAGCAGTGCTCGGAGGGAGACAGCCCCACGTCTGTCTTCGCGCAGCAGGCCAGGCAGTGCCTTGAGAATGGGGAGAGCGAGCTTCAAGACCCGCTCGTTCTCGGCGCCGGTCTTGATCAACCAGCGGAGGAACCAGATCGCCAGGGCCATCGTGGTCAGTCGCACTACGGCGGCAAGGGAGCCCAATCCCAGCGCGCCTGCGATGTACGCGTTAACCGGACTTGATCATGAGAGAACCTTTCGGTTTGCGCACCCGCAATCTGCGGGTCGCCCGCCACCGGATCCACGCCATCCACGCGCGGCCGGCATTTCACCAGGCGGCACACGACATTCTACCGCTGGTGCGGGCATCCGTTGCCACACACACTGACACTGGCTAGACAGCCGGTGTCAGCGGGTAGGCGACATTGGATGACAGTGAGTTTGTCTTCGTGATCGTTCTCGTCGTGTCAGTAGTGTCGCCTCGGCGCTGACATCGGTGGTTTGGTTCGGCTGCCCCTCACCTCATGAGAGCTACAGAGGTGGTCAAAGGTGTCAATCTCCGCGTGCTGAGCATATTTGGTCTGGCGCGTCTGCACTGGAACTGGCACAGGGTGCTGGTAGAGAGGGGGATGGCGAATTACAGCGTGGACTACCTTCGGCGGCTCCGCGATGCGGTGGAGGTCTTCGCTGACGCTTTCGACGAGTGGATGAGAACGCAGGCTGAGTCTGATCATCTGACTTCGCGGGGGTTGATGCCTACCGTCTGGGCGAAGGATGGGCAGGATCCCGCTGTTGTGCGGCGTCTGGAGCTGAAGGTTGCTGAAGCGGCTGGCGCCGCGGCGAGAGCTGTGGCCGTGACCGGCACTTACATGATGGTTGCCGGATTTGGGGCGCTCGATCCGATCGCGAACTGGTTCACGATGTCCGCGCCGAAGGCGATGTTGAGCCCCCACGACATTCGCTCAACTACGGCGGGGATCAAAGGCAGGTTGTCCACCATGATCGCCGAGGCTGAAACTGGTTCGGAGTCAGCTCTTCCTGGCTTCGCCCCTTCGCAGCTGCACCCGGTGATCTGGACCGCCGCGGCCGCGCACTGGACGACTCACCAGTATCGGGTGGCGGTGCGGGAAGCGGCTGAGGCGTTGACGGTGCATTGGAAGACCACCCTCGGCCGAAACGACGTCGACGACACGGTCTTCTGGCAGCAGAGCCTGGCGCCCGGGACGGCGTCCGCCGAACAGCCGAAGCTCGTGTGGCCGGGAAATCCGGCCGACAAGACGAACAAGAGTATGCGTGGTGGTCTTGAACCGCTCGCCAAGGCGCTGAACAGCCTCGCGACCGGTCTGAATCTCACGGTCCGTAATATCGCCACGCACACGCGGGACGAGTTGTCTGAGCAGGAGGGCCTCGAGCGTCTCGCTGCCTACAGTTACCTTGCCCGGTTGCTTGATACCTGCGAAATCGATCGCGGCGAGGAGCCCGCGCAGCCGGCGTCGCTTTGACGGCCGAGCGGCACTGAGGGCGTCGGCTTCTAGCGGCTCTTCTCGCGTCGGCGGCGGCGGCGCGGATCTCGTCGTCGGCGACCTTGTCGGCGAGCAGGGTGTAGATCTGGGTGGTTTCGGTGGAGGCGTGGCCGAGTCGCCGGCGGATGACCTCGATGGAAACACCGGAGTTGATGAGTTCGGCGGCGTGGGCAGGACGTAGCTGGTGGATGTCGATGTCGAGCCCGGCCGCGGTGCAGTAGGTGTTCCAGCGGTGGTGGGCGGCGTCGTAGGACAGTGGGCCGCCGGAGCCGTTGATGCTGGCGCGGAACATCGGCCCGGAGGTGTAGCCGGAGCGGGCGAGGTAGAGCCTGGCCAGCGCGACGTAGCCGCGGTCGTCGAGCAGGATCGTGCGCACGGTGCCGCCCTTGCCGTGGATCTCGACGTGTTCGTCGTCCAGGCGCAGGTCGAAGTCCTCGACGTAGAGCCCGCAGATCTCGGCCGCGCGAGCGCCGCACACGTAGGCGGTCTCGAAGAGTGTCCGGTCACGCAGCCGGTCGAGCGGGACGTCCTTGCGTGGCCTGTGCGGGTCGAGGCGGCGAGTTCGGCGATGTCGGAGAGGAAGGCGCGCACCGGCTTCGCGGTCCACTCATCGATCTCGCCGTCGTGATGGGCGGCGAACGACTTTCGGGCCCGGGTTTCTGCGCCCGTGGACCCTCGTTGTCCGGTGACCGCGTCGAAGGGCTGTCTGTCTCGATGCGTGCGATCTGTTTCTCGTCCGATCAGCAGGCTGCCAATGTTGAATCGGACCGACGACCGCGCTGGGCGGTCCAGATGGATAGTGGCCACCAGGGCCTGCCCAGCGGTCGTCGGTCTCCGAGCCCGTAGCGAGCTGGAAGACGAAGAAAGGCCGGTGACGTGACATCCGAGGATGCCGCGCCGACCTGCCGGTAGCCGCGCGTGGTTGACGAACCCCGGCTGATGACCGGGCCATTGCCTGAGTGGAGGCGGTGATGCCGGTCGGTGAATGCCAGTGTCGAGCGCGTGTCCGGGTAGTCGGGACGGGCGCCACCTGGCTACAGTGAGTGGTGGGCATACGCGGGCCCATCTCCGAGCCGATCGATTCCCACGTGATCGCGGCGCTGAGGACGAGCTGGCTTCCCCAGGGGAGGCCTCAAGCGTGAAGTGAACCCGCGAACCGTCGTTCATCTGACGATCTCTCGCGGGGTGACGTGGGCTCCCGCGCGAGGAGGACCGGATGGGCAAGCGCAGCGTTCGCCGTCGCAAGGCCAAGATCAAGGCCTACAGGGCCAAGCACGACATCAGCAAGCACACCACCGCGGCTCGTGCCGTCGACGGCCAGCAGGAGCCGGTCGCCGAGACGCGCGTCGTTCTCGGCGACCTCCAGCGCGGCGGAGTCGGGAAGACCTCGGCCGTCGCCACCATTCCGCTGCCTGACACGACCATCGTGGTCGTGGAACGGGCGGCGAGAACGGCTGGGTTGTTGTCGAGCGCAGTGAAGGGCGGCACCAGGAAGTCCGATCTCCCGCTGCTTCTTGATGTCGCCCGCCGCTACGCGAACAAGGACCCCTTCAAGTCGATCGTGGTGGATACCGACACCACCGGTTCGACGATCGCGTCCCTGGTG
>Ga0196958_10000457_pt1 | contig 13317 bp, 14 predicted proteins | sample S1v_10metaG_FD_148654 | JGI IMG/M metagenome (GOLD analysis project Ga0196958, IMG submission 148654) | Soil microbial communities from Anza Borrego desert, Southern California, United States - S1+v_10 | ecosystem: Environmental > Terrestrial > Soil > Desert | place: USA: California | collected...
GTCGAGGTCGCCGAGGGCGACCACGTCACCGCCGGCCAGCGACTCGTCGTCGTCGAGGCCATGAAGATGGAGCACGTCGTGTCGGCACCGGTCGACGGCGTCGTGAAGGACCTGGCCGCGAAGGCCGGTGCCGCCGTCGCCCTCGACGCGCCGCTGGTCACCGTCGTGCCCGAACCGGGAGAATGATCATGCAGCTGTCCGAGGAGCACGAGGCGCTGCGCGCCACCGTCGAGGAGTTCGCGCAGAAGGAGGTCGCGCCGGTCATCGGCGACCTCTACATCCAGGAGCGCTTCCCCTACGACCTCGTGGCGACGATGGGCGACATGGGCCTGTTCGGCCTGCCGGTGCCCGAGGAGTTCGGCGGCATGGGCGGCGACTACCTCGCGCTGTGCGTCGCGCTCGAGGAGCTCGGTCGGGTCGACCAGTCGGTGGCGATCACCCTCGAGGCCGGGGTGTCGCTGGGCATCATGCCGCTCCTGCGGTTCGGGTCCGACGACCAGCAGCAGCGCTGGCTGCCCGACCTCGCCGCCGGCCGCCGGCTCGGGGCGTTCGGGCTCACCGAGGCGGGCGGCGGCTCCGACGCCGGGGCCACCCGCACGACCGCGGAGCTCGACGGCGGCAGCTGGGTCATCAACGGGTCCAAGGCGTTCATCACCAACTCGGGCACCGACATCACCTCGCTGGTCACCGTCACCGCGGTGACCGACCGCGGCGAGGACGGGAAGAAGGAGATCTCGGCGATCCTCGTCCCGGCGGGCACCGACGGGTTCACCGTGGCGTCGTCGTACTCGAAGGTCGGGTGGAACGCCTCGGACACCCACGAGCTCGCCTTCGACGACTGCCGCGTCCCCGAGGCGAACCTCGTCGGACAGCGTGGCCGGGGCTACGCGCAGTTCCTGTCGATCCTCGACGAGGGCCGCGTCGCCATCGCCGCCCTGTCCACCGGCGCCGCCCAGGGATGCGTCGACGAGTCGGTGCGCTACGCCCGCGAGCGCGAGGCGTTCGGCGCGGCCATCGGCACCTACCAGGGCATCCAGTTCAAGATCGCCGAGATGGAGGCCCGGGCCGTGTGTGCCCGCCTGGCCTGGCACGACGCGGCGGCGAAGATGGCGGCCGGGAAGCCGTTCAAGAAGGAGGCCGCGGTCGCCAAGCTCGTGAGCTCCAACGCGGCCATGGACAACGCCCGCGACGCCACCCAGATCTTCGGCGGCTACGGCTTCATGAACGAGTACCCGGTGGCCCGCCACTACCGCGACTCGAAGATCCTCGAGATCGGCGAGGGCACCAGCGAGGTGCAGAAGATCCTCATCGCCCGCCACCTGGGACTGTAGGTGCGCTGAGCGCACGCTCCCGCAGCGCCAGGAAGAGCGGGAACGTGAAGGCGACGGCGATCACCGCGCTCAGCACGACGAGGCCGCCGATCAGCACGGGGCGAAAGCCCAGCCGCCGGCCCTCGACGACGATCAGGACGCAGGCCGCGGCGCCGGCGACGAGGATGTCGACCGCGGCCGACGAGCTCGCGGCGTTGGCGAACCACCCGCCGAGGTAGTCGCTCCCGCCGGCGAGGAAGAACGACAGGTTGAACCACCACGTCCCCACCAGCCCGACGAGCGACAGGACGAGGTAGACGGCGACGATGACGGGGCTGCCGGCGCGGGTCGACGTCGTGGTCATCGGGGCTCCAGCACGGTGGTCGGGGTGGCGGGGCGGGCGGTGCGGCGGCCGGTCCGCAGGACGGTGGCGGCGGCGCCGAGCGTCGCGACGACGAGCGCGGCCGCGACGCCGAGCGTGGCGCCGTCCGGCGCGATGATCGACTGCCCGCGCAGGGCCTGCCACACGAGCAGCAGCGTCAGCGCGCCCCAGGCCGCGCCGGCGACGCCGACCAGCCGGGCGCGGACGCGGACGTCGCGCAGCACCGGCACCCGCGGCGCCAGCACGAGCAGGCCCAGCGCGAGCAGCGGCAGCCCCTGCAGCGCGTGCAGGCCCACGAAGTGCCCGATGCGCAGGTCGCCTCCCGTGGTGCTCCAGCCGACCAGCGGCAGGCCGGGCCCACCGTCGGGCACCCCGACCGCGTGCGCGCCGACGGTCGTCATCGTGCCCGTGGTCTGGGCCGCCGCGATCTGCGCGCCGGTCGCCCCGGTCATGAGGAAGGCGGTGGCCATGCCGAGCAGCGTGACCGCGAGACCCAGCCGGACCGCCCACGCGGTGTCGGCGGCCAGGGTGCGCTCGCGCAGCAGCAGCACACCGATGCCGGCCGTCGCGACCCACAGCACGACGATCGTCGTGCCCATGACCGCCCACACCGCGGTGTCGAGGGCGGTGGCGACGTTGAAGTGGCTGGCGCGGCCGCGGAGGACCTGCCCGACGATCGCGACCATCTCGACCGTCCCGGCCGCGGCGACGACGGCGCCGGCGCGCCGGGCCCGGCGGCGGGTCGCCGGGGCCGTGACGAGGGAGATCATCCACGCCAGCGTGGCCCCGTAGAGGACGAAGCTGACCGAGAACTTCAACGGCTTGGCCCAGATCGGCTGGCCGCCGAGCTGGCGCGGGTCGAGCGCGAGCCCGACCAGGCACACCACGGCGAGGACGGCCATGCCCCCGGTGAACGCGGCGAGGGCGCGGTGCTCCCGGGCCACTGATCGGATAGTGACAGTATCCATAAGTAGAGAGTAGGACTATCCGAAGCTGACGTCCAGAGGGGAGCGGGATGCGGGTCGCCGAGCTGAGCCGCCGGACCGGCGTGAGCGTCGCGTCGATCAAGTACTACCTGCGCGAGGGCCTGTTGCCGCCCGGGGAGCGCACGAGCCCCAACCAGGCGCGCTACGGCGAGGAGCACGTCCGCCGGCTGCGCCTGGTCCGCGCGCTCATCGACGTCGGCGGGCTGTCCGTGGCCGGCACCCGGGACGTGCTCGCCGCGGTGGACGCCGACGAGGTCAGCCTGCACCACGTCCTCGGCACGACGCAGGACGCGCTCCTCGGTGAGCCCGCGGTCACCGACGACGACGCGACCGACCGGGCGGGCAAGCTCGTCGACGACCTCGTCGCCCGCCGCGGGTGGCACGTCGTCCCGAGCAACCCGGGACGGCGGGCCGCGGTGGAGATCCTCGCGACGAGCGAGCGCCTGGGCACCGACGTCCTCGCGCGACTCCTCGACACCTACGCCGAGACGCTGGAGCCCCTGGCGCGCCGGGAGGTCGGCGCGGTGGTGGGACGCGGCGATCGCGAGGACGTCGTCGAGGGCGCGGTCCTCGGCACCGTGCTGGGCGCCGGCCTCATCGCGGCGCTGCGGACGATGGTCCACGAGTCGGCCTCGGCCGAGCTGGCGTCCGGTCCGGCGGTGTCGGCGGAGGACGGCTAGCGTCCGCGGCCGTGGCCGCATCGATCGAGTTCCCGTCCCGCGTCGGCGTCTGGTGGACCAGCGACAGCTGGGCGATGCCGGACACCCAGCAGGTGGCCCGCGACATCGAGGCGATGGGCTACGGCTCGCTGTTCTACGGCGAGGCCTACGGCAAGGAGTCACTGACCCAGGCGGGCGCATACCTCGCCGCGACCGACCGCCTCGTCGTCGGCACCGGCATCGCCAACATCCACGCCCGCGACCCGATCGCCGCCGAGAGCGGCGGGCGCACGCTCACCGCGCTGCACCCCGGGCGGTTCGTCCTCGGGCTCGGGGTGAGCCACGCGCCGCTGGTGGAACGCGGCCGCGGCGGGCGCTACGAGAAGCCCCTCGCCACGATGCGCGACTACCTCGAGCGCATGGCCGCGGTGCCCGAGCAGGTCGAGCCCGGCGCCGGGCGCCCGACCCGGCTGATCGCCGCCCTCGGCCCGAAGATGATCGAGCTGTCGGGCAGGGCCGCCGACGGCGCGCACCCCTACCTGGTCCTGCCGCAGCAGACGGCCGCGACCCGCGAGGCCCTCGGCGCGGACAAGTGGGTGGTCTCCGAGCAGGCCGTGGCCATCGGCGACGACGCCGACGACGCGCTGCGCCGGGCGCACCAGCATCTCGAGATCTACTCGGGGCTGCCCAACTACCGGAACTCGTGGCTGCGCCAGGGCTTCGAGGAGTCCGACCTGGTGCGCGGCGGCTCCGAGCGCCTCGCCCGTGCCCTGGTCGGGATGGGCGACCTCGAGACCGTCGCGGCGTCGGTGACCGCGCACCTCGACGCCGGCGCCGACCACGTCGTCGTCCAGGCCCTCGGTGACGGTCCGATGGCCGACCCCCGCCCCGCCCTCCGGCAGCTGGCGGACGCCCTGGACATGTGAGCGATCTTTGGCCCCATAGCCCCGAAGATCGCTCACGTGGGGTCAGCGCAGGTCCGTCCGGATCGGGTGGCCCGGCGGGATCTCGACCAGGACGATCGCGCGGCCGTCGGGGTCGGCGATCCAGCACTCGTCGAGGCCCCACGGCTCGCGGCGGGGCTCGCGGGTGATCGTGACGTCCCGCCCGCGCAGCTCCTCCACCGCCGCCGGCAGCGAGCGCACCTGGAGCCACAGCGCGTCCTCCCCGATCGCCACGGCGCCGGCCCTGGACAGTTCCAGGTAGCCGGTGCCGAGGAAGAACACGACCCCGCCGGGGAACTCGCGGGCCACCGCCAGCCCGAGGGTCTCGGCGTAGAACGCGCGGGAGACCTCCCAGTCGCGCGGGCGCACGAGGATGCGACTCGACAGGATCTCCACGGCCGTCCTTCCGTCCGATGTCACGATTGCCGGGCCCGCGGCCGGATACCTCACCCAGGTGACGCCACCCGAGCCCGACCCGCGACGCTGGCGCGCCCTCGCGGTGTGCCTCATCGCCGGGTTCATGACGCTGCTCGACGTCAGCATCGTCAACGTCGCGCTGCCCGCGATGCAGCGGGGGGTCGGCGCGTCGTCGGCGGAGCTGTCGTGGGTCGTGTCGGGCTACGCGCTGACGTTCGGGTTGGTCCTCGTCGCGTCCGGACGGCTCGGCGACGACCGGGGCCGCAAGAAGATGTTCCTCATCTCGCTGGCGCTGTTCACGCTCACCAGCGCCGCCGCCGGGTTCGCGCCGGACGGGACCTGGCTGGTGGTCACGCGGCTGCTGCAGGGCGCGGCCGGCGGGATGCTCAACCCCCAGGTCATCGGCTTCATCCAGCAGCTGTTCAGCGGCCGTGAGCGCGGGCGGGCGTTCGGCCTGTTCGGCGCGGCGATCGGGATCTCCACCGCGATCGGGCCCCTGCTCGGCGGCCTGCTGCTCGAGTGGGGCGGCGAGGCCGACGGCTGGCGCTGGGTCTTCTACGTCAACGTGCCGATCGGCGTCGCCGCCCTCGTCCTCGGCGCCCGACTGCTGCCCCGCGACACCTCCACCGCGGGGGAGCGGCAACCCCTCGACGCCGTCGGCGCGGTCCTGCTCGGCGGCGCCGTGGTCTCGCTGATGGTCCCGCTCGTGCTCTCCGAGGGGGACCCGGCGAGCGCTCCGTGGTGGCTGCTCGCGGTGTTCGTCGTCCTGCTGGTCCTCTTCGTCCTCTGGGAGCGCCGCGCCCGTCGCGTCCACGGGCACCCGCTGGTGGACTTCGCCCTGCTGCGCACCCGCAGCTACGCCCTCGGCACGTCGCTGGGGCTGCTCTACTTCGCCGGCTTCACCGCGATCTTCTTCGTCACCACCCTGTTCCTGCAGACCGGCCGCGGTTACACCCCGCTCCAGGCCGGCCTCGCGCTCACGCCCTTCGCGCTCGGCTCGGCGGTCTCGTCGGCGCTCGGTGGGCGGCTCGTGTCCCGGCTGGGCAAGCCGTTGGTCGTCGGCGGGCTCGTCGCGGTCGCGGTCGGCCTCATCGCGACCGACATCGTCCTGCGCCTCGACCCGCAGCAGGTCGGGTGGGCCATCGCCGGGCCGCTGCTGGTGGCCGGCATCGGCAGCGGCTTCGTCATCGCGCCGAACCAGACCCTGGCCCTCGAGGAGGTCCCCGTCCGCGAGGGCGGTACGGCGGCGGGCGTGCTCCAGACGGGGCAGCGCGTCGGGTCGGCGATCGGCATCTCCGCCGTCGGCGCCGTGTTCTTCGGTCAGCTCGCCAGCACGAACGGCGACTGGGCCCGTGCCATCAGCCTCGGCCTCGTCGGCGCCGTCGCGTTCGTCGTCCTCGCCCTCGTGCTCGGCCTCGTCGACCTCCTCCTCGGCCGGAGGGGACGGGGCACGCCCCGCCCCGACGAGGTCCAGGGCGGCGAGACCACCGGGTCCGGGATCACCGACCACGGGAGCACCGGGCCGGAGAGCACCGGGCCGGAGAGCACCGGGCCGGAGAGCACCGCACCCGCGACGGCCACGGCCGCGACGTCCGACGGCTCGACCCTGCGCGGCCGGGTCACCGACGCCGAGGGCGACGCGCTGCCCGGGGCGACGGTGACGCTCGTGGGCCGCGACGGCCACGAGGCCGCGGTCGCGGCGGTGGACGAGGACGGCCGCTTCCTCCTCGTCGCGCACGGACCGGGCACGTTCCAGCTGGTGGCCCGGGCCGACGGGCACCGCCCGGACGTGGGCTGGGTCGCGGTCCCGTCAACCGGGGAGGTCGTCCGCGACGTCGCCCTCCCGGCCCTCGGCGAGGCCCGCCGCGTCCGGACACCGGATTGACCGTCCCCCGGCCGGGGTATGTGGCCGGCCACACACGCGCGTGCACCGCGCGTGCCGGAGAGGAGGCGGCGATGGCGGCCGACGACAAGATCGGGAACAAGGCCCAGGAGCTCAAGGGCAAGGTCAAGGAGGCGCTCGGGGAGGCCAACGACGACCCCGAGCTGCGCGCCGAGGGCCGCAAGGACCAGACCGTGGGCCACCTCAAGAACGCGGGCGAGAAGGTCAAGGACGCCTTCCGGAAGTGAGCCGGACGGCGGCGCCGTCCCCGCTGCCCCTACAGCCGCTTGAGCGGCGGCGGGGCGACGCCGTCGTCCCCGGCCAGCGACGCCTGCGCCGGCGAGCGGGCGAGCAGCACCACGCCGCCGAGCGCGAGCACGAGCCCGAGCACGAAGGCCGGCGTCCAGCCCGGGCGCACGCTGTCGCCCAGCGCGACGAGCCCGATCAGCCCGGGCACGAGGGTCTCGGTGACCGCCAGGACGGCCACCACCGGTCCGACCGCGCCCCGCCCGAGCGCCACGGTGTACAGGGCGAGCCCCAGCGCGGCGAACGCGAGCAGCGCCCAGACCACCGGGTCCGTGGCGGCCTGACGGGCCATCTCCGGGAGCGGTCCGTGCAGGTCGATGAGCCGCACGGCCACCGCCGTGCCCCCGTACGCGAGCCCGGCCAGGAACGACACGAGCACCGCTCGCCGGCTGCGGACCGCGATCGGGATCGCGGCGACCAGCAGCACCCCGAACGCCGCCACCAGCGCGATCGTGCCCGCCGTGGTGGGGACGGGCGGCTCGTCGTCGAGGCTCGCACTGGCCACCAGCAGCGCGAGGCCCAGCACGTTCGCCCCGGCGGCCGCGAGGTCGATGCGGCGCAGCGGCGTGTCGAACACCCAGTGGGACGCCACCACCGTGATGCCGACCTGGCCGGCGATGATGGCCTGGACGGCCACGATCGGCATGAAGCGCAGGGCCAGGACGGTCAGCACCCAGCCGCCGATGTCCAGCGCCAGACCCGCGAGGTACAGCGGGTGCAGCACGATCGTGGCGGTCCGGGTCGCCCGCCGGGCGGCACTCGCCTGCAGCAGGGCGGCGCCGGCGTTGGCCCCCGCCGCCGCGAGGGCGGCGACGAGCCCCAGGAGCAGCACGCACCCAGTCTGCCTTGGGATGATCGCGGCGGTGACGGCGCCGATCCGGCGCGTCGCCGCCCGTCCACCCGTCCCGCGCAGGAGGACCCGTGGCCCTCGACGCCACCGCCGTGTCGCTGCTGGTCCTCGGCCTGCTCATCGCCCTGGCCACCCTGGCCGACCGGCTCGCCGGCGGAGCCCTCTCGGCGGTGCCCGGGGCGCTGCGCGACATCGCGCTCGTGGCCGTCCTCGTCGCCGCCGCCGGGGCCGTGTTCGCCTCGGTCGCGACGCACGAGGCCCTCGCGGCGGCGGACTCCCCGGTGCTCACCTGGGTGATCGCGCACCGCACGCCCGGGCTGACCGCCACGGCGGAGGTCGTCTCGCTGGTCGGCGGCACGGTCGGGACGGGCGGGCTCGCCGTCGTCTCGGCCGTCGTGCTGTTCGCCCGCGGGCACCGGCGCACGGCGGTGGTCTGGGTGGCCGGCGTCGCGGTGGGCGCGCTGGCCATCCGCCTGGTCAAGCTCGCCGTCGAGCGGCCGCGCCCACCCGAGGTGTCGCGCCTGGCCGAGGAGACCTCGGCGTCGCTGCCCTCCGGGCACTCCCTGATGGCGGCGCTCGGGCTGGGGCTCACGGCGGCCGCGGTGACGGCGCTGAGCGTGGGCACGCCGAGGGCACGGGTCATCCGGGCGTCGGCCATCGCGCTCGCCGTCGTCGGAGTGCTCGTGATCGGCGCGAGCCGCGTCTACCTCGGCGTCCACTGGACCACCGACGTCGCCGCGGGATGGCTGCTCGGCGCCGCGCTGGCCACCACGTGCGTCACCCTCGCCCGGGTCCTCGACGCGCGCACCCGTGTCGGCGACGCGCCCGACCACGGGCCGGCCCCGGTCGGCGACGCCCCCGACCCGGGGCCGTGAGCGGGCACAACGCCCCCCGCAGCACCCGACGGGGTGGCCGGTCCGCGTGCCACCTCACCATGCGACGCCCGATTGCTCCGTCCGAGACGGTTTGCCTACCCTGGCCTCGTCCGCGCGGGTGAACGAGGTGAGCTGTGGTTGCCCTACCGCTGCTCGTGCTGGGGTCACGCTTCTCCGGGCTCGTCACCGCGCTCTTCCTCGCCCACCAGGGCTTCCCGGTGCACGTGCTCGAGCGCGACCGGCCGGAGGACGTCGACCCCGGTCTCGCGGTGCTCACCCCGTCCGCGCTGCGCGAGCTCGCCGTCCTGGGCCTCGCCGACGCCCTGGCCGCCGGCGCGTGGGAGCCCCGGGGCCTCACCCACGCCGACGCCGAGTCGGGCACGGTACTCAGGATCGCCGAGCTCGGACCCGCGGTCCGGGCCCGCTTCGGTCGTCCCTACGTGCTCGTCCCGCACGCCGAGCTGCGGGCGCTGCTCGTGGCCGCGTGCGCCGCGGACGAGATGGTCACCGTCGAGTGGGGCCGACGCGCCGCCGCGGTGGAGGACCTCGGCGACGCGGTGCTCGTCACCGACGAGTCCGGGGCCGGTTACCGCGCGGAGGCCCTCGTCGGCGCCGACGGCCCCGGCAGCCGCGTGCGCGCGCACCTCGGCGGCGGCCACGCCGTCTCCCGTCCCTACCTGCTGCACCGCGCCCCCGGTCCCGCCCCGCCGGACCACGTGGTGCGTCTCTGGTCGTGCCCGTCCCTGCACGTCACGCAGGCCGGCGCGCCCGACGGCACCGGGCAGGTGTCGGTGACCGTGCGGGTCGACGCCCTCGACGACGTGCGCCGCGAGGGCGTGGCGGGGCTGCTGGCCCGCCTGCTGGCCACCACCGCGCCGGAGGTGCGGGCCGCGGCCGGCCACGTCGTGGGCACCCTTCCCGCGCACGTCCACCGCCACCACGCGCCGCTGGAGCGCGGCACGTGCCACCGGATGACGGTGGTCGGCGACGCGGCGCAGCCGATGTTGCCGCACACCGCGCAGTCGACGGCCCTGGAGGTGCTCGACGCGGCGGCGCTGGGCCGCGCCTTCGACCACGCCGACGGGCGCATCGCGCCCGCGCTCGACGAGTACGTCCGGGTCCGCACGACGCCGCGCGCCGCGACGGCCGAGCGCGCGCTCGACTTCGCCACCCTCTGCCACGCCGATGGCCTGGTCCGCCGGATGCGCGACCGGCTGTGGCGCGCCGCCGCGGTGGACGCCACGGCCGCGGTCGTCGACGCGACGGGCGGGGGGTCCTCGACGGGCACCTACGCGCACGGCGGGTCCCACGGCCCGACCGGTCCGATGGCCGGCTGAGCCCGTCCGCGGGCAGGATGCGGGCGCGTGAGCACCGCCGAGCCGACCGCGCTGACCGCCGACACCGCCGCCGTGAACGGGGTCCGGCTGCACTTCCGGCGCGGCGGGCACGGCCCGCCGGTGGTGCTGCTGCACGGCTGGCCGCAGACCGGCCACTGCTGGCGCCACGTCGCCGGCCCCCTGGCCGCCGACCACACCGTCATCGTCCCCGACCTGCGCGGCTACGGCTCCAGCGACAAGCCCCCGAGCGGCTTCGACAAGCGCACGATGGCGCAGGACGTCTCGGCCCTCGTGCGGGCCCTCGGCTTCGACCGGGTCGCCGTCGCCGGGCACGACCGCGGCGGACGCGTGGCACACCGGTGGGCGCTCGACCGGCCCGAGGAGGTCTCGCGGCTCGCCGTCCTCGACATCGCCCCGACCCGCGCGACGTGGCAGCGCATGGACGCCGAGCTCGGTGCGAAGTACTGGCACTGGCTGTTCCACCTGCAGCCCGACCTGCCCGAGCGGCTCGCCGGCGCCGATGTCGAGGGCTACCTGCGCTACTTCCTCGAGAGGTGGACCTACGCGCGCGAGGGTCTCGAGCCGTCCGCGATCGCCGAGTACGTCCGCGCGTTCTCCCAGCCCGGGGCGCTGCGCTGCGGGTTCGACGACTACCGCGCCGACGCCGTCGACTCCCGCCACGACGAGGAGGACCACGCCGCGGGCCGGCGCGTCGCGCAGCCGCTGCTCGCGCTGTGGGGCGCCGAGGGCGTCATGGGCACGACGCTGCCGATCCTCGACCTGTGGCGCGAGTACGCCGACGACGTCCGCGGTCGCGCCGTGGAGCGCTGCGGCCACTTCGTCCCCGAGGAACGGCCCGACGAGGTCGTCGAGGAGTTGCGGGCGTTCCTCGCCGGGGCAGGATGACGGTGGTGAGCAGCCCCCTGAAGGTCGAGGCCGATCCCGAGGAGCTGGGCTTCGACCCGGCACGCCTGGCCCGCATCGACCAGCACTTCGCCCGCTACGTCGACGACGGCCGCCTCGCGGGGTGGCACGCCGTCGTGGCCCGGGACGGCCGGGTCGTGCACTCGTCGGTCGCCGGGCACCGCGACGCCGAGGCCGGGCTGCCGGTCACCGACGACACCCGGTGGCGGATCTACTCCATGAGCAAGCCCGTCACCTCGGTGGCGGCGATGATCCTCTGGGAGCACGGCGCCCTCGAGCTCACCGACCCGATCAGCCGCTGGCTGCCGGAGTTCGCCGAGCCGCGCGTCTACGTCAAGGGCTCGTCCACCAAGCCGCTGCTCGAGGCCGCCACCGAGCCCATCCGCGTCTGGCACCTGCTGACCCACACCGCCGGGCTGACCTACGGCTTCCACCACGCCCACCCCGTCGACGAGCTCTACCGCGCCGCGGGCTTCGAGTGGGCCGCCCCGGCGGGCCTCGACCTCGCGGGCTGCGTCGAGACGTGGGCGAACCTGCCGCTGGTGTTCCAGCCGGGCTCGGAGTGGAACTACAGCCACGCCACCGACGTGCTCGGGCGCCTGATCGAGGTGGTGTCGGGGCAGACGCTGGACGCGTTCCTCGACGAGCACCTGCTCGGCCCGCTGGGGATGACCGCGACGGGCTTCGTCGCCGACGACCCCGAGCGCCTGGCGACCCTGTACGTCAACAACCCCGCGACGGGCCGGTACCTCGCCGCCGACGCGGCCGGGATGGGCGCCATGGCCCGCGAGGCGTCGGAGAACACGTGGCTGTCCGGGGGCGGCGGCCTGGTATCGACCGCCGCGGACTACCACCGCTTCACCCGCATGCTGCTGGGCCGCGGCGAGGTCGACGGCGTGCGCATCCTCGGCAGCCGGACCGTCGACTACATGACCCAGAACCACCTGCCCGGCGGCGCCGACCTCGAGCAGGTCGGTCGGCCGCTGTTCGCCGAGATGCCGTTCCACGGTGTCGGGTTCGGCCTCGGCTTCGCGACGGTGATCGACCCCGTCCGGTACCGCACGGTGTCCAGCAAGGGCGAGATCTCGTGGGGCGGCGCGGCGAGCACGGCGTTCTGGGTCGACCCCGCGGAGCGCATCACGGCGATGTTCTTCACCCAGCTGCTCCCGTCGAGCGCTCATCCGATCCGCACCCAGATGCGCGGGCTGGTCTACCAGGCGCTCGTCGACTGACGGTCCGTCGAGGGCGCGGGCACGGAGCGTGGGCGCGTCCGCCGCGGGCGCTCCGGCCGGCCCGGCGAGCACCCGAGTGGTCGCAGTCCGTGACCGAGGTGCGGCCGAACTGTCACCTGGCGCACACCCGGCCCGTCACTCGGAGAGGGGGCTGCATCGCCGGGGGCGGCTGGGTAGCGTCGTCGCGACTCGGACGAGGGACGGGCACGGGCACGTGGAGTGACCGGACGCGTCACCGTCACGGGTGTCCCGCCGCGTGAGGTGTTGCAGCGGGTCGGGACCAGGCGGCCACCGGGAGCCAGCATGAACGCCACGTCAGGACCTCGCCGACGACCGAACGGACCGCACCCCGAGCGCGCGTCGGTGGACGAGCCGTCGGTCCCCACCCAGCGCACCGCGGCCGACGTCTACGGGGTCAGCGAGGAGCAGGTGCACCGGGCCCGGATCGCGGTCGCCCGCAACTCCCTCGACTCCGACGACTGCCGGGAGCTGCTCGACATGCTCGGGCTCATCGGCGAGGGCGGCGACCCGCCCCCGGTCCGGCGCTGATCGACACCCAGCCGTCCGGACCGTGACGACATCGCCTGGCCGCCCCGGTCCGCGGGGTGGTCGCGATACCGTGGCCCGCGATGTCCGAGCCCGTCACCACCGCGCCGCGTGACCCGCCCGCCGGGTCGCGCTCCGGTGGTCACCGCCAGGCCCGGGCGCTGGCCACGCGCCGTGCGATCCTCGCCGCCGCCGCGGAGGAGTTCGCGACGGCGTCGTACCACCAGGCGTCGCTGTCCCGGATCCTCGAGCGCAGCAAGGTCACCAAGGGCGCGCTGTACTTCCACTTCGTCGCCAAGGACAGCATCGCGTCCGCCGTGGTGGACGAGATGGAGCTGCTCTGCCGGGGCCTCGTCGTGCGGGCGCGGAGCCTGGGCCTCGACCCGCTGCGCACGGCCGCGCAGGTGGCCCGTGAGGTGCAGGACGCCCTCGCCGGCCCGGTCCTGCGGGCGGGGCAGCGGCTCTGTACCGAGGGGTTCGCGGGGCCCGAGCGGCCGGGCTGGCCGTTCACGTTCTGGGAAGAGGTGTTCGGCGGGCTGTTCGCCGACGCCTCACGCGCCGACCTGCTCGCCCCCGGCGTCGACCACCGTGCGCTGTCCCGCGCCGTCGTCGACATCTCCGCCGGCGCCTTCGTCACCTCGCTCGGGGTCAGTGGCCTCGCCGACCT
>Ga0196958_10000458_pt1 | contig 13309 bp, 13 predicted proteins | sample S1v_10metaG_FD_148654 | JGI IMG/M metagenome (GOLD analysis project Ga0196958, IMG submission 148654) | Soil microbial communities from Anza Borrego desert, Southern California, United States - S1+v_10 | ecosystem: Environmental > Terrestrial > Soil > Desert | place: USA: California | collected...
AGGTCTATCTCTTCGTTTTTTGTAAGTTCATCAAGGAGATCCATTATCTTTCTGTTTCCACCTTTGAAGCCCTGTGTTTTGATTTGTGTAACGATCTGACGTTGTGATAGGCCGGGATTAGCACCTACGAACGATACAATTTCATCGAGCTGTTCACGGTGCCACTCCGCTGACGATTTGCCGGTGCCTACATATTCAAATTCAGCGGCATTTTCATGGAACCGTAGCTCAAAAGGCTGCGGCTCCCATATATCTCGATTCTTCGTCTGAGTCAGCCTTACGAACTCGCTTTGTCCAACACGGCTCACAGCAATATGGCAGTCGGCCGCAGCAAGGATGTCTGATGAGCCTCGCATTTCAGCCGCCGGATTTGATGGCCCGGCTGTGCCTTTGCGATTGTGGTGAAGTATCAACACAGCGAGTCCTGCGTCCGCAAGCTGATGGTAACAGTCCATGAGGGTTGCCATGTCACCGGAGGCATTTTCATCAGCGCCATTGAAACGGGTGAATGAATCAAATATGACAAGCCCCGCCTTTAGCTCATCTGCTTTCGAAACGATTGTTTCCGCATAGGCTTTGCTCATTTTGTACCCGACGCGGGAAGTGAAGTGGATTGGCATGTCGCCCTTTGCTGCAAGCTGTTTAAAGCGTTTCTGCATTCTCCGCTCGCCGCTCTCTTCATCAATAATCAGCACGCCTGTTTGTTTGGTGGGGAAGTGACCGAGTGCCAAACTGCCTGTTGATACTTTTACGGCTATTTCCATATACAGCCAGGTCTTGAAGCTGCCAGGAGAGCCGGATAGTATCGTTACGCCTTCGTCAGGTATGAGGCTCTCAACTAGCCATATTTCGGGAGGAAAAGTCGTGGCGAGTAGGTCTTTCAGTTGCCGTGGTTGTAGGTTGATAGTGTTGTTCTGTTTCTTGTCTTGATTCATTTGGTGTTCCTCTTTGCTCCTGATTCAGGGCGCACTTAACGAGCCCAGTCGTGGACTATATCCAGCTAGTTAAGGCAATCAGAAGCAATAGTCTGCAAAGTATTCGTTTGTAGACGTTTAGTGCTTGTTATTGATGACTGTCGGTATTTGTCTGTTTACTTAGTGGCTATATTTGTCCTTTGCTATTTAGTTGTTAGTAGCCGTTACGCTCTCACTAGCGGGTTGCAGTCAATCCTCTGATTTATAATTTAGCAGGAGACTCGTGCCGTTTCGTTTGATGCTGTTTACACCATAAAACAGCCAGTGTGAGTGGGGCGTTACTAAGTGTTTCTAGCTGTGAGTGACTGTGTTTAACAGATAACAAAACTAAAAAATCCCACAAAAATGTGAGATTTTTACAACAATAGATTTTGCTTAACGGTAGCTGACGTTAAGCGCTGTTTTTTGCTTTCCACGAATGAATAAGTCTTCTTTGAAGCCAAGGTCTGCTTTTACCTTTTTGTTGAGACGTACGACCGCAAAATAGACAGGTCGCTCTTTGAAATTGTCGCCGCCAGCTTCAGCTATGATGTTCACGTCCAAGTGGTATTTATCTCTTTCGCTAAAGACGTTCTTGCACACATAGAACTCAATAGTGTTTTCAGGTATTTTTAGTTGACGCGGTCCACGATGGAGAACTGATTCTTCCTCGTCGAACCACAGATCTCTGTCGGCTTCAATTTTTTCTGTATGCTTTTGACGGTAAAGCATGAGAAGTCCCCAGCCAATAGAACCTAGAATAGTAACAATCATAAGCACTATAAAAGCCGTGCCCATTGTAGTTATTGCCTCGTGTTCATCGGGTGTGAATTCTAGTTTTTCAAAAGCGAATATAGGACTAAAGTACATAGCCTTAATTGTAGATTATCTTTGATGGGATAATTCGACTAAAATGCAAAATTCACTGTTTCGCCGTTGTTATTACTGAGAGAAATGAGTTTTATAAACCTTTGAACAGGTCTGCAATGTTTACCTTGAGGATAGCTGCAATCTTGGACAGGGTCTCAAGCCTGGCCCAGCGTTTGCCGGTCTCTATGTAGGCAATAGCAACTACGCTCATACCTATTCGTTCGGCTAGCTCTTGTTGTGTTACACCACGAGCTTTGCGTACTTCGGCTATACGTTTACCGAATGCCTTCAACAGCTTTTGCTCGTGTGTATTACTCATACACTAAGCCTAGAAATTATAAACAGTTAGTTACATAAACAGTTAGTTTATTTTTGATGTAAGATATGCTACTTTTAACAGATAGAAAGTAAACAGGGAGTTTATAAAGTGAATTGGTTCAAAAAGCACAAGATACTAACAGTTATCGGAGTTATTGTGTTGCTGGCTATTATCGGTGGTGCGGCCGGCGGAGGAAGTGATACAAATACCGCTAAAAGCAACGATAGCAAAACAGAAACCTCGAAAGCCGATGACAAAGCAACGGTCGCAAAAATTGGCGAAGCTGCCAACGATGGTAAGTTTGAATTTGTAGTAAAGGGCATTGAATGTGGCAAAACTTCTGTAGGTGGTCAGTATCTTACCAAGACGCCACAGGGCCAATACTGTCTACTCAGTGTCACCGTAAAGAACATAGGCGACGAGGCTCAGAGCCTGTTCTCGTCTAACCAGAAGCTCTTTAACGCTCAAGGCCAGCAGTATGCCGCAGATGATACTGCGACCGCTTACGCAGCCCCAGAAGGCAGCACATGGTACAGCAATATCAATCCCGGCAATAGCGTGGACGGCACCATTGTATTTGATCTGCCTAAGGACCAGGCACCGGTGAGCGCTGAGCTGCACGATAGCTCGATGTCTGGCGGTGTTAAAGTTAACCTGCAATAGATTACTTGTTTTACAGCTGGGTCACATAGCGGACCCAGAATAAAGCGAATAATTAAACTGCCTTAAAAGTATTTACGAATACTGGCGAAAGTATTACTATACTTATAAGTCTCATTACAGGAGGCGCACAATTTGTCGGCCTAAACTCTTGCTTGCAAGGGCATGGCTTAAAAGCCAAGCTAGATACTGATCCCGTCGTCAGCATCCTAGCTTGGTCATGGCCCGAAAGGGCTATGGGGCGAAAGCCCACTGGTGGCGGGTTCGTTGTATCTGCCGCCTAAATCCAAGCTAGGAATTATCTATGAGCAAGCGACTACATGCAGCCGTTGAGGTTGTATTTATTTTTGCCAATTTTCGGAGCAGGGCATAGCGGCAATGGCTATCGTCAGTGCTTCTACTCAATTGTCAGAGCGTCTTACATGCGCTATTTGTTCTGTCTCGTTGACTCTTGATAGCGCGACCGCTGGTCTTTACGACGCTAATAATCAACAGACGCTAGCCTGTGTCTCTCATTTTTCGGAACCGGAGAAGCTTATTATAGGCTGGGCTGATTTCATAAATAGGGAACAGAAGATATTCGCAGTGCGTATGCAAGAGCGAGGTGGTTTAACTTACCGTCAGGGTGGTGCGAATGCATGGCCTAACCCGTGAAGAAAATTCATTTGGTGCTAACCCAGGTACAAAGGATCTGGCTCGTCATATGTTTACACGCATGTGGTGCGGCAAGATCGTGGTAGTCACGGACAGACCCCGTGCCGTCAATGGGCCGCTCCGCAGGCAATGGCTTAAGCTGGCTCGTAAAGTCAGCCGTGAGCGCTCCAGCACGCTTCAGGCAGGCCGTCTGTTGCCGTTAAGCAATATGATTGCCCGAATGACCTCAATGCGCCTTACGAGTACCTGGCCGGATGATTATGAGGCCGATGTTTTTATTGTCACCATTGAGCGGCTGCTTCATTGGCCGCCAGATTGCCGAACTTTATATGTTACATGTGACATGCCACTTGAACAGCTGCATATCATAACAGCGCTAATGCCGAGGAATGGATTAGTAGTGATGTGCAAGCTTTCTCAGGCCAACTCCGAGACTTATAAGTCGTAGACTTTTGAGTCGCTAAAAAGCACGCTGTAGTGAATGGCAACTACAGCGCTTCAAAAGAAATTTGGCAAAAACGTACAGCATTATCGTAAGGAAGCTGGTCTTACGCAAGAGCAGTTAGGTGAACGCACTGGCTTGGACCGCGGCTATATCTCAGGCGTCGAGCGTGGTGTACGCAATCCGGCTATTTTGAATGTGGAGAAGATAGCAAAAGCGCTTAAAGTAAGGCCAAGTTCTTTATTCGAGTGACGTCTCTATGAGAGGTGATGATATTGCCGAAAAAATGTTATCCGCTTTAGCACAAATGCTTATTGACGATAGATTTCTTATTGAAGTAGGCGCTAATGAGAGGGCGATGACCAGTCGGCTCGCCGCCTATGTAAAATCCCAGTTTGTTGGCTATGATGTCGATTGTGAGTATAACCGAATGGGTAATGCCCAGAAGCGTCTGCTGACATTGAATAACCAAAGAGTATATCCGGACATTATCGTGCATAAGCGCGGTACGAACGAAATGAATCTTTTAGTCATTGAGGCCAAGAAAGAAGGAGTATCTAATCGGGCAGACATACTCAAGCTCCACGCCTATAAGCAAGATCTGCACTATCAGCATGCCTGTATGGTGATATTTCCGTCCACGCCACAGCATTTACACGATGAGGCACTAAGCAGGTACATACAGGTGTATTAATAAGGTGCCCCAGGCTATTACTGATTATGAGCGCACTTCTTGGAGAAGATGATTTCGGATAGACTCGCCGATTACTTCACCGAGGCGTACAGGTACGGCATTGCCGATGAATTTAGCGACTTGCCCCATGGGAACATCCTTCTTAGGGTCATAGAACTTATAATCAGTGGGGAATGTCTGAAACAGGGCTGCTTCCCTCAAAGTAATAGCTCTATCTTGTTCAGGATGACCAAATCGTCCATTTCCAATTCCGGTACACTGTGTTGTCATTGTCGGTGAAGGCTGATCCCACCGCATACGGCCGTACACGCTGGTAAAACTCTTACCCGAAGGTTTTTTATGACATTCCAACAGCAACTCCTCGGGCCATGACCGCTGATCGCCGCCATCTTTGGGCGTCAGGCTGATTCTGGTCTTGTTTAAGGGGCTTAGCTTTCTCGCTCTGTGCAAAGGGTCAGAGTCAGAAGCTTCGCCATCTTTGAGGGGCTGGAGATTGCTAATTACATCCTTAACCGTAACCTTGTGTTCCTTGTGTGTTTTTTCGATTAGCGCAATATCCCCGTGGCGTGACGCTAAGAGCACGAGCCGGTTGCGGGATTGCGGCACCCCATAGTCAGAGGTATTTATTACCTGATAACTATACTTGTAGCCATTCTTTTCTAAAGTATTTAGAAACTTACCAAAGATGGGGTATTTTTCCTTGTTGGCCAAGCCCCTCACATTTTCCATAGATACAATGTCTGGCTTTAATTGCTCGACTAGCTCGGCGAATTTTTCAATCGGAGTCTGTTTTTCTTTAGTATAGCTTCGCCGATTCAGCTTTGAGTACGGCTGGCAGGGTGCGCAACCTATTAAGACTTTGTACTTGGCGCCCTTGTAAAGCTTTTCTAATTCACTGGCGTGAACATCAGCTATATCCTTGGCTATAAAGTCAGCGCCGTTGCTTGCTTCGTATCCATACTCGCATGTTTTGTCATTATCAATCCCTGCAACTACATCAAAACCGACATTTTTCAGCCCATGCGTGAGCCCGCCTATACCGCAGAACAGATCAATAACCTTTGTTTGCTGAATAAGATCTTTGCTCATTACCATAAAGTATAAGAAATATCGATAAGCTTGTCGATAGGCAACATTAATTACTTTTCAGAGGAGTAGGGCATTAATCTTTAAGAGATATTGGCGTAAAGCGATTCCTTTCGGTTGGGGGCAATGATGGTCGGGTAGATAAAATCGACGCCAGACCACCTTAGTTCCGACTTACTGCCCTTAACCAGGAAAATCCAAAGAGTCGGCATTTTTAATTCTCGTGCGTCGGTCTGTTCCGGCCCACCGATAATACCGCGGGGCAATGCGCCGCTGGAAATATTCGACCTATCGGACTCACGGAAGCGAAGCCTGACGTTAGGTCCGTACGCCTTAATATTTTTTAGGAAATTCAAGTAATCATGCATTAGCTTGTGCGACCGGGCTGCCTGGGGGTGGGACTTAATAGTATCTATGAGTTGGAGTGCAATATCGGTACTGATTACGATACCCTCATGGCCTGATTCTTTGTAATCGGGGAAGTGCTTGGCTAATATTTTTTCAGTTCGTTTACGGATAGTGTTTGCCTTTGGTGCTTCAATGATTGGCCGACCTGGATGTACCTGGCTGCCGGGGAGGATAATATCAACGTTGCCCAAATCTATAACATTATTTCTAGTAGGTCGTAGTCCTTCACCGCGGTTGGTCGGAACAATAATAGCCTCCATGTCATCACTGTGCTTGTCAATAAATTTGCGCATAGCGTTGTCGCTATTATGTATCCAGTAAAAACGAGTATAGAGAGTCGTTGGCAGGAAGACTTTGGTATACTGCAAAGTCTTTTGGCGGTACCCGAACATGCGTGCGTGCTGATGCATAGTGTCCATCTGTGCAGAACGTGGTGATCTAGTGTAATAGGTAACGAGGAGATTCTTGATTGCGAGGCCACGGCCCACGCTATTCCCGCCAATGAGAAAATTGTAGCTACGGCTAGGGCTTTGTGCCGGTCCGCGCCGGTCGGAATTTATGACGAAGACCTGGCGCTGCGGCAGAGTGCGTTTAATGGCCATTATTACTTCATCCATTGTGAACGGTGGTGTTTTGGTGCTGCGTGCTACGACTTCATCGTAAACCTTGCGAAGCTGCTTAATCTTCCTGGCATAGTCTTCTGATTCGTGGTCGTTCAATATGCGCAAAAGGTCATTTACATAGGTCGTAATTTTTCGCTTAACAAGTGAGTGATCGAACCGGTTTAGGCTAGGGTGCGCCAGCATATTGTACTCATTCCAGCCACGTTCAAGCCCTATGAGTGTCGCGGAGACTACGAAAAAATCAATCGCTTCCGCTAAACCGCTCGGAATATCGTCTTCTTCGCCGAGTAGTTCGTTGACCTCGTCTTCATCAACGATAAGGATGTATTTGTTGCTGGCCGGGTTTTCATTCGCAAAGAACACATCGCCGCCGACGTACCCTTTGCCCGGTGGGATCAAGCGGATAAATGCCGGCCTGGTTTCGCTATCTCTATTCTGTAGAAATAATGCCTGCGGTGTGCCAGTGACGCTTACGAAGATTGCTTTTGGAAGCGACCGTTTCAGGCTGGCAAGGTCGCGACTATGTATAAGACTGAATATTTTGCTGGGCTCAACGTCAGTTCCGGTACGGGAGCGTCGACCAGTACTTGTATCCAGGGTTGCCTGGTCGCCTTCATCATCAAATATAAGGGCTGGAAGCTGTTCGGCGCCTATAGCCCCCAAGAATGTAATGACTTTCTGAAGTATTGCTGGGCCTTTGGAGCAAATAATTACTACTGAATTGCCTTCGTTCGGCAGAGTGGACTTAAGGAGTTCTACTTCGCCATCCATGTCATTGAGTTCGGCTTTAGAGATGACCTTCACTCCGGGTAGCCCTTTCTTGAAGGCATTGTATGTCTGCAATACCAAGTCGTTGATGTCCGTGGTCAGCACTAAAATAACCTTGAACTTCCGATCTATGGCAAGGGCCGAGGTCATGATCATCGTCCTAGTTTTACCACTTTGTATGCGGCCGTAGAGCAGGCCAGTAGGAATCGTATCGCCAGCGTTATTGAAAGCGGTGATTATTTGGTCGGTAATCTCGGAGAACTTTTTTACTTCTTCACCGTGTTCTGCTTTAAGACTTTTGTCAGAAAATACGGGGTCAACGGTCATGGCTTCTTCGAAGTTGGGCATATCTAATCCTTCACAATGTTATAGGTGCATTGTGGGCCGTAACCTTTATTAATGCAAGATTTTCAAAAAAATACTTTAAATTACAGGGGTGAATACTAAATTTAGTGTATATTCAAAAACAGTTACACATTATTTATAATCCTGAAGTTAAGAAATTGGCAATATGGAGCAGAGTAGCCTCACGGGTTCTTTTACGCATCAAATCACTCTCCCATACAGCAATGATTGACCAACCATTTTGTAGCAGCTCGTTGCGTTGTCGTTTATCACGTTCCATGTTCGCACGAATTTTCTTAGTCCAGAAGTTATCTTCACCATGTCTTTCCAGTAAATATGACAACTTTCGACCATGCCAAAAATCACCGTCAATAAAGACGGCCTTTCGTTTTCTCGGCAATGCAATATCCGGCGAACCCGCTGCACGTTTATAATGTCTTTGGAAGTAAATCTTGTTTGCGCGTAAGTAGCGGAACACTAGCAACTCAGCCTGGCTATTCTTGCCTTTCACGTTCTTCATGAGCGCACGACGTTTATCAGCAGGGACCATATCAGCCATATTTTGATTATCTCTTTATTTTGTAGTGCTAGGCCGTCTCGGGTGTTTGCTGAATATCTTTGTCGCTGTCTTTCTGATTCTTTTCATCATCAACTAATTCGGCTTCTACTTCAAGATTCTCAAGGCGAGCTATGCGGTCGTTCAGCTTTTTAATAATCTCATCATTCTGGGCACCCATATTTTTTTCTTCAAGCTCGCGTTTTTCGCGCCTAAGTTCCTGAACCTCTTTAATGAGTATCTCTTGTGACTTTAGTATGGAATCTACCAGCCGCAAGTTCAACTGCTGAAGCCTTTCCGCTTCTTCAGCCTGTGACTTATCGAATGCCTTTTTTGCCGCCTTCTTGAGCTTTCTATCTTTAGCTCCATTAATATTTCGGTGTCTCCGATAGTCAAGTACAAGTTGAGTCATTACACCGGCGATTACGTTGCTTGTAATATCGCCAGCTGTTTTGAGCGCACCCTTCATGTAGTCGGCAACATGATACTTATCCCATAGGTCAAAAATGATTTGTGGATCAATATGCTGTAAGAAGTCGAGGCTGACAGGGGAGTTGCTGGTAATTTTCTTCACAGATGTGTACCGTTGGAGATTAAGCTCCAGGTTGCGAGCGTTGCGCATTTTTACCGTCCGGTAAACACTCTTACTAAGGTCATGATAATTTCCATCATCATCATAACGGTCATCCTCGATTTTGGATGCTTGAAACATTTCAAGCGAAGCAGAAAGTGTCGGCTGGTATTCTGATTTGATCCTTTTGATTGCTAGCTTTAGTTGTGGATCGGAATTTATAAAGTCGGTAAACTGATGCTCAATGTCATCAATGCGAAGAATTGCTTCAATGAGGATGAAGAAAACGTCATATTTAAAAATTTCTGATAGATCATGTTCTTCGACACGTTGGTGATACTCATTAGCTCGTAGGTAACCCTGCTTTTTCTGAAAGGTCCGGTTAAGAGCGTTAAACTTTGGGAGGGCTTCATCAAGAATTGATTCCAAAAACGTCTTATCCTTAGCTGTGGGTAGGATGATGAAATGGAGCAGAACGAAGAATTGCAGGTCAGACTTGGTTGCATTTGCAAGAGTATCTTTGTACAAGAAGTTGACCACTTCTTCTTTTAGATTAAAAAGCGATAAGTTCCTTGAACCTTTATCCTTTTCTTTTATATGCACCAAGACGCTCTTCACTAGCTTGCACCTGTCATTAGAATGTGGTCATAGTATACAAATTTATTAGCAGTAAAGATACAGGAAGGGCTTAACGGTAATGCAGCTGCTTCTTTAGTGACGCAACATAAACGTCTGAATATCCGCGGCCGCTATTGGGCTTCGGCATCGTCACTTTCAGTTCGAATGGAAGTTGGGTTAGAACTTCACTATGCCGCAGGAAAGTGAATTCATATGTCAAAGATTATAACAGAGGTAATCGAAAGCTTAAAGGAGAGGCTAAGACCGGCGAACACTGTCCTTGATAACCTCGCGGATAATCTGTGCCTTAGTCTTGCCGGTATTCACAGCCTCCCAGTGAAGCAGATTGTATGACTCGCGGTCGAGTACCATGTTGAAGCGTAGGTCTTTGGCATCGGTATCGTTGTCGCGCAAGAAGCTCGTAACGATATTCACTAACTCTTCGTCGCTATTGTAGACCTCGGCCCGCTTGAGTGAGTTATGATTGTCGAGAATGTACGGCTGCTGCTTGGATTCGAAAAGAATAAGCAGAGGCTTTTTGTGCGCAAGTGCTTGGGCCGCAATATAACCCATGCTGAATGAGGGGATGCTTGCATCAATGATTACGACATCTGCGGCCGCAATAGCTGTCAATGTATCAGAGCTGATACTTTCCCACTCTTTGTCGGTGTAGTCGTTCTTTGGAGCATTGAGCTGTGGCTGCTGGTAGTTGTCGAGCCAGTCGCTCACAAGGCTCTGTCCATTCGTCTTGATAGTCGAGATTATTAAATTGTACTTAACTATGTGTTCGGGTATATCTTGCAGTGGAGCAGAGAAGTGGACCTTTATCATCTTGCGCGTATCTTACAACAAAGTTGAACTACTTACAATTTCATAATTTGTTCTTGACTTACGTATGCATGTGTAAGTATTATTGCGGAACCTATGAATTCAGTTATTGCTGTTAGCTCTAATTCTAAAACTTCTACGCCTAAAGATATTGTTGTTAATTCAGTAAGCAAAACGGTGAATATATTACTTGTGGGCTGCGGGCCGCATGCCAAGCGTGTCTACCTTCCGGCGCTTAAACAGCTGAAGGCAAGCGCGAATGTACATCTAAAGGCTGTTGTCGAGCTTGAAAGTCAGGCGAGTGACGCGCGGGCAACAACCAGCAAGTTATTTAAGAGCGTGGATTTCGTATTCACGCCACCGTTCAAAAGCGCATACGACCTGCCGTCGGTTCTAAAGAAGAAGCTCGACAAGCTGGTGGACGAGCGTAACATCAACGCGGTTATTATCGCCACCGAACCTCTGTCGCATATGCAGTATGCATTGTGGGCGCAGAGCAGGGGTCTACATATACTTATGGACAAGCCTATTTCTACTCATAAGAATATCGCCAACTCGATACCGCAAGCGAAGATGCTTGCAAGGGATTTGACGCTGCTGATGGGCAACCGTAATCCACGCAAGGCGTTCATTATAAATGCACAACGCCGCTACCACCCGGGCTTTCAATATGTACTCAAGAAAATCCAGGAAGTAGCTAAAGGCTACGGCATTCCTATTACAGCCATGCAGAGTACGCACTGTGACGGGCAATGGCGATTGCCGAAAGAGATACTTACGCAGGAGTATCACCCGTATATCGGGTATGGAAAGGTATCGCACAGTGGTTACCATCTAATAGATGTTATCGGTCGCTTTGTGCAGGACTCATTTATTGCGGCAGGTAAAGATTTCGACAAGATGGGTGTTTATACAAGCTTTGTTAAAGCTACTGGTTTGCTCAGCCAGCAGACCAGGGAAGACTACCTCCGCATTTTTGGCGAGCAGTACGAGGTCGTCAATGAGTTCAGCGATGAACAGCTGGCAGAATTGTATAAGAAAGCCAATGAAGCAGAAATCGACAGTAGCTCGCTGATCACACTCTTCAATAAGGGGCACGCAACGGCAAACATCTCGCTTAACCTGATGCACAACGGCTTTGCTCGCCGTGATTGGGTCCTGCCAGGCAAAGATCTTTATAAGGGCAATGGCCGCGTTAAGCACGAGTATCACAATATCGAGCAGGGTCCTTTCCAGAACATTCAGATTCACTCATACCAATCCAATGACAAGCACGAGGTGAGCGGCGAGAGTGATTATGCACTGGGCGGCAATAACCACTTCGACATTCATGTCTTTAGGAACAGCGGGATACTGGGCGGTAAGGCATTGGAGATTATCAACAGCAAAGACCTTGCCGCTGAAATTAACCACGACAGCAGTAAGCTGGTAGTCGAACAAGTGAAGCACAAGGTCGTAAAGGAATTTGTCGAGATCGTATTGGGGCAGCGTGAGCCGACCGATACGAGTTCTGACCTTTCGAGCCACAATTTATCGGTTATTCTCATGTCACTTATTTATAGGTCAGGTATACAGCGCAAGGAGGCGGTTGCTCATTATGTCCAGTAAAGATGTTCTACAAGAAATGGCTGTCGCGTTCAAAAAGGGCGGTATTGCGACAGCGTATAATTTCCCGGGTTTCAACAGTCACAAGCTGTTTGATTATTTGGGCGGTACGATAACAAGTACGAATGAAAAGATTGCTTACGAACTAGCATGGGGTAGCAGCCAGGCTGATAAACCAGCATTAGTAACATTCAAGAATGTTGGCCTCAATGATGCGGCCGATCCATTCGTGAACTCTATGCTTACGGGGGTAGGAGCGGGCTTAGTTCTGACGGTCTTTGATGACATAGAGCTAGAAGGTTCGCAGTGCATCCTGGATTCCAGGCACTACTTTGAATTCTATGGCGGCCTGTGGCTTGAGCCGTTTGATTTCGAGAGTGCAGTTACTCTAGCTGAGGCAGCACCCCAGCTCTCGCAACTCTTTAATATCCCAGTCGTAATGCGCCTTACTAATAGGGCCGTACGCTTTGAGTCAGGTAAGAGCACGGTCTTTCCGGAAGTCTCGCGGATCATCGAGCTGGCAAAACAAGCCATAGGCGAAAGCCAGCTTGATACGGTAGAACCGATAGTACATCCTGTAAACGGTGACGCTCAACGTAAGCTCATAAGGGCTAAGAGTGAAGTAATCCAGCGTTTCGTAAATGCGCTGCATGTCGAAATCAATCCGGACGGGTTAAAGGGCGATGTTTACTGCGGTCATGACGCATATAACGCAGGCAGCCACATCGTTACCTTGCCGGTACCGCAATGTAGTGCAACCGAAGCTAATGTCATTCATGAAGTCGGTGATGCTGTTATAGCTAAAGAGCTGATGTTCCAGACTTCGTCTGTCGAGCTGGTATCGGATAATATTGGGTACAACACCGCAAATGCACAGCAATACATTATTACGCCCCGCTACGAACGGCTATTCAAGTTATTGAAGCCGCAGTTCGATTACATCACGGGTGACTTAGGTGAGTACACCAAAGACACACTGCATACTCTTACACACTGCCTTTGCTTCGGCTCTGCAATATCAGCCGCTGTAGGTATGGTTGAGGCGGGTAAAAAGGCTCTGGCTATTACTGGTGACGCCTCGTTCCATCATTCAGCCAAGAACGCCATGGTCGAGGCAGGTATACGCAAGGTATCTGTAAAAGTCGTACTACTGGATAATGGCGGTTCGCAGGGCACTGGCGGCCAGAAAATTCCCGGCTATATGCCTGATGAAATTGATGTCATCGAGATAGATTTTGACGCTATAAGCGAGCAAGAATTGTCGCAAAGGGTAGAAGAGTTTGTGGGCGCTCCTCAATCCGTAATTTTG
>Ga0196958_10000459_pt1 | contig 13296 bp, 10 predicted proteins | sample S1v_10metaG_FD_148654 | JGI IMG/M metagenome (GOLD analysis project Ga0196958, IMG submission 148654) | Soil microbial communities from Anza Borrego desert, Southern California, United States - S1+v_10 | ecosystem: Environmental > Terrestrial > Soil > Desert | place: USA: California | collected...
ATGGTCCGCCGGCATGTCGTCGTCGAGGTACGACATCAATTCGACGAGCTGCGCGGGAAAGTCGTCCGGCGCGGCCTGGCGGCGATCGCGCTGCAACGCGAATGCGGTCACGGGATCGGTGCCCGCGGCGCGGCCGACGGCGAGATCGATGCGTCCCGGCGTGATGCCGCTCAGCATGCTGAACGACTCCGCGACGCGCAGCGGCGAGTAATGCGGGAGCATCACGCCGCCGCTGCCCACCCGGATCGTCGACGTCGCCGTCGCAATCGGTCCGATGAGCGCTTCGGGGCTCGCGCACGCGAGCGCCGGTGTTCCGTGATGTTCGGCGACCCAGTAGCGGTGATAGCCGAGGCGTTCGGCGTTTCGGGCGAGGTCGATCGAGTTGCGCAACGCCTGCGCGCCCGACATCCCCTCGGAGATCGGCGCCTGATCGAGCACGGAAAGGATGAAATCAGCCAAGTTGCACCGTGAGCATCGATACCGAACCGCCGTCGATGCCGTCGACGGGAAACGCGACCGCGTCGTCTTCGCGCTGCATGCCGAGGACGTAGAGGAGGGGGAGGTAGTGATCGGGCGTGGGCGCGGAGAGTTGCGCGTCGCGGCCGAGTTTCTCGTAGCCGACGAGCGGCCCGTGATCGCGCTTGGTGATGCATTCGCGCGCGAGCTTCTCGAAGCGGACCGCCCAGTCGAACGGCTCCGGATCGTGCCGTCCCCACGCGTACGTGTGCAGGTTGTGCACGAGATTGCCGCTGCCCATCACGAAAATCCCTTCGTCGCGCAGCGGCGCGAGTTTTTGTCCGAGCTCGTAGTGATACTCCGCGGGCTGCGTCTCGTCGATGCTCAGTTGCACGATCGAAATGTCGGCGTCGGGAAACACGTGGCAGAGCACGGCCCACGTGCCGTGATCGAGTCCCCAGCGCAGCTCGCCCTGGACTTCGATCGGTGCGAGCAGCGACTGCAAACGTTCGACGAGCTGCGGCGCGCCGGGCGCGCGATATTCGTATTCGTACAGCGGACGCGGAAAGCCGCCAAAGTCGTGAATCGTGCGCGGCTGGTCATTCGCGGTGACGAGCGTGGCCGGCAGGTACCAGTGCGCGGAAACGCACACGATCGCCTGCGGCCGCGGCATCGCCTGGCCGATCTCCGACCACTTCTGCGTCCAGCGATTGTGCTGGATCGCGTTCATCGGGTTGCCGTGTCCGAAAAAGATGGCCGGCATGCGCATGAGGGGGACTTCTAGCACGACTCTGACCAATCTGGGGCAGTACGGATCAGTGGCTGCAATGCGGATGACCCGCAAGATGCACCGCGCCGGCGAACGCGCAACCGTACGAAACGTAACGCCGCAATCTCGCGCCGTTCCGCCGCAGCCGCTCATGACATGATCTCGTCATGACTCTGACGATTCTCGAACCGCGCGCCGCGGCGCTCGAGCTCGACGGGATGATGGTCGGGCGCATCCTGCCGTCCGCGCGGCGCCGTACGGTCGGGCCGTTCATCTTCTTCGACGTCATGGGCCCGGCCGAGTTCGCGTCCGGCAAGGGGATGGACGTGCGTCCGCATCCGCACATCGGGCTGGCCACCGTCACGTACCTCTTCGACGGCGAGATCGTCCACCGCGACTCCCTCGGATACACGCAGCCGATCCGTCCCGGCGAGATCAACTGGATGACCGCCGGCCGCGGCATCGCCCATTCGGAGCGCATGTCCGGCGAAGTACGCGCACGCGGCTCGCGGCTGCACGGCATCCAGTTGTGGGTCGCGCTGCCGGACGAAGCGGAAGAAGCCGAGCCCTCCTTCGATCACTACGACGCCGGCGTGATGCCGGAGAAGGAGATCGAAGGCGCGCGCGTGCGTCTGCTCGCGGGATCCGCGTACGGCATGACCTCACCGGTGAAGACGTACTCGCCGATGGTGTACGCGGAGATCGACCTGCGCCCCGGCGCGACACTCGCGCTGCCCGAGGAACATCCGGAGCTCGCGATCTACGAGGTCGACACGAACCGCATGGTCCTCTTCGATGAAGACACGAAGTCCTTCACGCCGGAGATCGCCACGCACCTCATGCTCATCGGCGGGACATCGGTCGGCAAGCGGCACATCTGGTGGAACTTCGTGTCGAGCTCGAAAGAGCGGATCGAACGGGCCAAGGCCGATTGGCGCGCGCGACGCTTTGCCACGGTCGTCGACGATGAAGTCGAGTTCGTCGAGTTGCCGGAGAGGTGAGAGCGTCGCGTCAGGCTTCCGGGATCGTGCGCCTGATTTGCATCTCACGAAAGTCCTGACCCTGACGCCAACGCAAGGAGTATTCGATGATCCCCACCCGCAACCTTTCTTCGCTCCCCGTCTCCTCTCTCGGTCTCGGCTGCATGGGCATGTCCGAGTTCTACGGTGCCTCCAACGAAGCAGAGGCGATCGCCACGATCCATCGCGCGATCGACCTCGGCGTTTCCTTTCTCGACACCGCCGACATGTACGGCCCGTTCACGAACGAGAAGCTCGTCGGCAAAGCCGTGCGCGATCGGCGCGAGCGTGTGATCCTCGCCACGAAGTTCGGCAATATGCGCGGCGAGGATGGTGCGTTCCTCGGCGTCAACGGCAGCCCCGACTACGTCCGCAAGGCGTGCGACGCCTCGCTGCAGCGCCTCGGCGTCGACGTCATCGACCTCTACTACCAGCATCGCGTCGACGCGAACACGCCGATCGAAGACACGGTCGGTGCGATGGCCGATCTCGTACGCGCGGGCAAAGTCCGTCACCTTGGATTATCCGAGGCAGCGCCGCAGACGATCCGCCGCGCGCATGCGGTGCATCGCATCAGCGCGCTGCAGACCGAGTACTCGCTCTGGTCGCGCGACGCCGAGGACGAGATCCTGCCGACGGTGCGCGAGCTGGGCATCGGCTTCGTCGCGTACAGCCCGCTCGGCCGCGGCTTTCTGACAGGGCGCTTCAAATCGCTCGACGACTTTGATGCCGACGACTACCGCCGCCGCTCGCCGCGCTTCCAGGGGGAGAACTTTCAGAAGAATCTCGACCTCCTCGCGAGCGTCGAAGCGCTGGCGCAGGAGAAGGGCGTCACCCCGTCACAGCTCGCGCTCGCGTGGGTGCTGCATCGCGGCGACGACATCGTGCCGATCCCCGGCACGAAGCACGTGCGCTACCTCGAAGAGAACGTCGCGGCGCTGAACGTCACGCTGACGGAGGACGAGCTGCGCCGCATCGACGAGATCGCGCCGAAAGGCGCCGCCGCGGGCGAGCGCTACCCCGACATGAGCACGGTGAATCGCTGATGCTGCGCCGCATTCTGTACGCCCTCGGAGCCGCACTCGGCGCGGTCCTGGGCGGTGGTCTGGTCGCGGGGTGGCTCTTCTCCGCACCGAAGTACCGCGGACCGAAATCCGATCACTTCGACGGCAAACGCTTCTTCAATCTCGAGCCGACGACGCACGCCGGCTTCTTGGACATGGTCAAGTGGATGACCAGCCGCGACGAAGGCCAGTGGGACGAGTGGCGCGAGATCACACCCGCGCCGCGTCCGCCGCAGCGCGTGGCCGGCGGCGAGCTGCGCGTGACGTGGGTGAATCACGCCACGTTTCTCATCCAGACCGAGAACGTCAACATCCTGACCGATCCGATCTGGTCGGAGCGCTGCAGCCCCGTGCAGTGGGCGGGACCGAAACGGCATCACGCCCCGGGTATCCGCTTCGAAGACCTGCCGCCCATCGACGCGGTGATCGTCAGCCACAACCACTACGACCACATGGACGCCGCGACGCTCCAGCGCCTGAAGCGCGAGCACAACCCGCGCATTTTCGTCGGCCTCGGCAACGACGGCTTCCTGCAGGGCGCGACGGCACTCGACTGGTGGCAGTCCGCGCAAGTCGGGGCCGTCCAGGTGCACGTCGTCCCCGCGCAGCATTTCTCCTCGCGCGGACTGGCGGATCGCGACGCGAACCTCTGGTGCGGCTTCGTGCTCGAGACGCCGAACGGGCCGCTCTTCTTCGCCGGCGACACCGGATGGGGCTCGCATTTCGCGAACATCCGCAAGCGCTTCGGGGCGATTCGCCTGGCGTTGCTCCCCATCGGCGCGTTCCGTCCCGAGTGGTTCATGCAGGCCGTGCACATCTCGCCGCGAAGCGCGGTGCGGGCGGCACAGGCGCTCGAGGCGCAGGTCGCCATTCCGATGCATTACTACACCTTCCACCTCGGCGATGACGGTCAGGACGAGCCCGCGAAGGTGCTCCGCAGCGCGCTGACGCCGGGCGTGCGGTTCGATTTCCTCCAGCCCGGCGAGACCGCGCGATATCTTCCGCAACCATGACGCAACCAGGTCAGCGCCCCTCCGAAGAGATGCTCGTGAACGTGCCGCGGCTCGTGGCCGCGTACTACGCGGAGCGGCCGGATCCGAACGTGCGCGATCAGCGCGTCGCGTTCGGCACCTCGGGGCATCGCGGCTCGTCACTGAAGACGGCGTTCAACGAGCTGCACATCCTCGCCACGACACAGGCCATCTGCGATTACCGCCGCGCGCAGAACATCGACGGTCCGCTGTACCTCGGCATCGACACGCATGCGTTGTCCGAGCCCGCATTCGTGTCGGCGATGGAAGTGCTGGCCGCGAATGGAGTGGAGGTGTTCATCGACGAGCACCGCGGCTACACGCCGACGCCCGTGATCTCGCACGCGATCCTCACGTACAACCGCGGACGCCAGTCCGGCCTGGCGGACGGCATCGTCGTCACGCCTTCGCACAATCCACCCGAGGACGGCGGCTTCAAGTACAACCCGCCGCACGGCGGTCCTTCCGGCACCGACGCGACGAAGACCATCGAGAACGCCGCGAATGCGTTGATGGCCGATCCGTCGTCGATCAAGCGCGTCTCGTTCGCGAAAGCGCTCGGTGCTTCGACCACGCACCGTCACGATTACATCGGCGCGTATGCCGGCGACCTCGCCGCGGTGGTCGATCTCGAAGCGGCGCGCGACGTCCGCATCGGCGTCGATCCTCTCGGCGGTGCCGGCGTCGCGTTCTGGAGCGTGATCCGCGAGCGCTACAAACTCGATCTGGAGATCGTGAACGAGTCGGTCGATCCGACGTTCCGCTTCATGACGCTCGACTGGGACGGCCGGATCCGCATGGACTGCTCGTCGCCGCACGCGATGGCCAGCCTCATCGCGTTGCGCGACAGGTTCGACGTCGCGTTCGGTAACGACACGGACAACGACCGCCACGGCATCGTCACGCCGAGCGCGGGCCTTCTCAATCCGAATCACTACCTCGCCGTCGCGATCTCGTATCTCTTCACCCATCGCCCGCAATGGAGCGCCGACGCGGCGATCGGGAAGACGGTGGTGAGCAGCAGTCTCATTGACCGTGTCGCCGCGGCGCTCGGACGCAGGCTGTACGAGGTGCCGGTCGGGTTCAAATGGTTCGTCGACGGTCTGCTCGCGGGGACGCTCGGCTTCGGCGGAGAGGAGAGCGCGGGCGCGTCGTTCCTGCGCCGCGACGGCAGCGTGTGGACCACCGACAAGGACGGCATCATCATGGGCCTCCTCGCCGCGGAGATGACGGCGCGCACCGGACGCGATCCGGGCGAGCTGTATCGCGCGCTCGCCGAAGCGCACGGCGCGCCGTTCTACGCGCGCACCGACGCCGCGGCCACGCCCGAGCAGAAAGCCCTTCTCGGCAAGCTCGCGCCGTCGCAGGTCACGGCCAAAACGCTCGCCGGCGATCCGATCGAAGCAATCCTCACCAACGCTCCCGGCGACGGCAACGCCATCGGCGGCCTCAAAGTGACGACGCAAAACGGCTGGTTCGCCGCACGCCCGTCCGGTACCGAGAACATCTACAAGATCTACGCGGAAAGCTTCGAGGGCGAGGCGCATTTGCGAAAAATTCAGGAAGAGGCGCAGGCCGTCGTCTCTGCCGCGCTGGAGAGATGAGAGATGAGAGATGAGAGATGAACGATGAGAGATGAGAGATGAGAGATGAGAGATGAGCGATGAGGTCGGCGCGTGCGTCGCCGCCGGTCCCCCCTCGGCCCTCGGCCCTTTGCCCTCGGCCCTGTATCGTCGCCCCGAGATGAGAGATGAGCGATGAGAGATGAGGTCGGCGCGTGCGTCGCCGCCGGTCCCCCCTCGGCCCTCGGCCCTCGGCCCTCAGCCCTACTTCAGGGCAGGTTTCTTGCTCTAGTTCCCCATCGAGGGACTATGAACATGAGAACCTACAAATCATTGGCAGCAGCGAGCTTAGCGCTCGTCCTCCTCGCTGCGTGCGGCTCGTCCGGCCTCGGTGACATCCTCGGTGGCGGCGGCAGCACGAGTGGGGCTTCGAATTACGAAATCCGCGGCACGGTCGACTCGGTCGATCCCAACAGCCGCTCCATCTATCTCACCAACGTCAGCGGTTACACCTCGATGCTTTCGAACAGCGGCGGCAGCGCGGTCCGCGTCTACTACGACGACCGCACGCCGGTCTCGCATCAGGGCTCGACGTACCGCCCCGAAGATCTCGAGCGCGGCGACCAGATCTCGGTCCGTGTCGATGAGGACGGCAACCGCCTCCTCGCCAGCACCATGACCGTCATCTCCGACGTCTCGAACGGCTCGTCGTATCCGGCCTCGGGCTCGGGCGTGTACGGCTCGAACGTGCGCGGCACCATCCGCTACATCGACACTTCGCGCCGCACGATCGAAGTCGACACCGGCAGCGTGAACCCCGTCATCGTCGAGTTCGACACGTCGACGCCGGTGTACCACGGCAATCAGACCTTCCGCCCGGGCGACCTCGAGCGTGGCGATGAGATCGACGTCCGTCTCGACAGTTCCAACAACGGCCGCTACGTCGCGCGCGACATCACCGTGACGCGCAACGTCAGCGACCCGAACAGCGGCGGTCTCTACGGCTCGTCGCAGACGTCCACCGTCCGCGGTACGGTTCGCAACATCGACACCTCGCGCCGCACGGTCGAGCTCGAATCTGCAACCTGGGCCGCGGGCTTCAACACCGGCGCCGGCAACAGCCGCACGGTCGTCCTGCAGTACGACAGCAACACGCGCATCGACGTCAACGGCTCTCTGCAGCCGCTCGAAGGCCTCGAACGCGGTGATGTGGTCGAAGTGCAGGTCCGCAATCTCGGCGGCTCGAGCTATCTGATCGACCGCGCACTCCTCGTTCGCGACGTCCGCAGGTAAAACGTAAACGCTGCAACGCGAAGCGCCGGTACGGCACCGGCGCTTCGCTTGCACATGCGTTCCGCGCTTTTTCTCCTCGTCCTCGCCACTCCGCTCGCCGCACAGGACAACGTCCTCTTCCCGCGCTTCAGCCTCGTCGGCGGCAGCTCCGCGTCCGACTTCGAAACGAACGCGCGTATCGATCCCGAAACGTCCGCCGAAGAAGGGACGCTCGTCAGTTTCGAGAACGACCTCGGCCTCGACGACTCCTCGCAGCTCGAACGCTTCAGCGTGCAATGGCGTCCGTTCGCGCGACACGAGCTCGCGGCCACGTACTTTTCCGCTCCGCGCAGCGGGCGCGAACAGATCGACCGCGAGATCGTCTTCCGCAACGAGACCTATCGCGCGCAGGCGCTCGTGACGACGCAATGGGACCTCGACTACGCGAGCCTCACGTACACGTACTGGCTCCGCCGCGGAGAGCGCGACGGCTTCGGTCTCACTCTCGGCGCCGCAACGCTCGCCCTCGATGCGAGCGTCACGGCGGAACGTGAAGACGAGTCGCTGACGGTCACGCAGGAGGCGAACACGGACGTGCCGGTCGCGCTGGTGGGATTGCAGGGACGCGTTGCGCTCACGCAGCACGTTCTCGGCGAAGCGAGCGTGGCGACGCTGCCGCGCGTGACGATCGAGGACTACACGGGCAGCGCACTGACGGCATCCGCGCGCATCGAATACCGCCCCGTGCGCTGGCTCGGGATCGGCGCGGCGTACAACTACTTCCGGCTCGACGTGGACGTCGAACAGCTCGATCTGCGCGGCGCGCTCGACATGACCATCCGCGGGCCGGAAGCATTCGTGCGGCTGGCGTTCTGACGGGGACGACCTTGGTCTCCCCCCGGCGGCAGCGGCCTCACCGCACCGCATCCACCAGATCGCGGTTCATGCGGAGCTCGAGCCGGCGCGGACGTCCCGTTCCGTCGAGACTGAACGTCACCAGCGTATCCGCGTACTCGTACGCGCGATCGCGCCAGCGCGCGCGGAACGTGTCGTAATGCCAGTGCTCGAGATCGGCGATGACGCCGCGCGCGAACTGCAGCGACAGCGCGCCGTTCTCGTGACGCACGGTCATCGTGCCGAAGACGGGATCCTCGTAGGTGCCCGCGTACTCCGCGAGCTCTCGTGATGGCTTCGTGTTCGCGGTGCGCACCGGCTCCGCCGGTGCCGGACGCGCGCGTGTCATCGCGAGTGCTTCCGCGGCCGAGTCTTTGAGCGGCCGGTCGAGGAGCGTGTCGAGGATGCGTCCCGCGAGTGCGCCGTGCAGGATCGGCGCGGCCCACGTGTTCACCATCACCGCGACGCCGATGCGCTCCTCCGGCAGGATCGCCGCGTAAGTCGGCATCCCGTCCGCACCGCCGCTGTGCCACAGCATCGGATGGCCGTGGTAATCGAAGACCTGCCATCCGAGGCCGTAGCCGGCGAAGTAGCGCAGCCCGCGTGCGGCGCGGAACTGCGGCGTCGTCGCGATGACGATCTGCGGCGCATGCATCTCGTTCATCGCCTCGGCGGAGATGATCCGCTTGCCTTCCCACGTGCCGTCGCCGAGGTGGAAGAGGAGCCATTTCGCGAGATCGCGGGCGGTGGTGTTGACCGCGTTCGCGCCGAACGCGTTCATCGCCTTCTTGTCGCGGATCGGCTGCGAGACTCCGGCGAGGACCGCATGCGCCGAAGAGTGATTCGCGCTGGTTACGTGCGAGACGCCGGCGGTACTGTCGTTCATGCCGAGAGGCTCGAGGAGACGCTTGCGAACGAGATCGACGAACGGCATGCCGGCGGCCGCGGCGGCTGCTTCGGCCGCGACGATGTAGCCGTGGTTCGAGTAGATCAGCGTGTTGCGAAACGGCTCGCGCTCTTTCAGGAACCGCATCCGCCGGATCACCTCGGCCGTGTCGTACTCGGTGAACACGAACAGCGAGTCGGCTCGATCGAGGCCGGTGCGATGCGTGAGCAGATCGCGGATGGTGACGTTCTGCGTGCGGTACGGATCGGCGAGCTCGAAGGTGGGAAGGTGGCGGCGCACCGGATCGTCCCAGCGCATCTTTCCTTCGTCGACGAGCGTGGCGATCACCGACGCGGTGAATGACTTCGAGATCGACGCGATGTCGAACACCGTGTCGCCGTCGACGCGCTCCGGCTTGCCGAGCGTGCGGACGCCGTAGCCTTTCGCGACGAGCACCTTGCCGTCGCGGACGACGACGACGGAGAGGCCGGGTGTCTCCCAGGCCACGCGTGCGTTCTCGATGTACGCGTCGAGCTCGGGAGTCCAGTCTCCTGCCCACGCACTGCATGTCAAAAAAATGACACCTACCGCGCAAAAAAAGAGTCGTCTCATTGCAAGCCCTCCATTGCGGCCGTGCGCACTGCCACGTGCCGGTCTTCGGTTTTCTTTTCGAGCAGGTCGCGGCGGCCGAGCGCGGCGAAGTAGCGCACCGCGCCGTGGCGCACTTGCCAGGCATCGTCTTCGAGCAGCGGCTCCATCGCATGGGCGGCCGCGGGGTCGGCACCGTTCGCGAGTGCCGTGGCGGCGATGGCACGCACGCGCCAGACGGGATGCGCGGTGAGCGCGACCAGTTCCCGCGTCGCCCGGCGATCGCGTGCGATCGAGAGGCCGAATGCGGCGTACGCCTGCACGCGCCAGTCGCCGTCGTGCAGCGCCTCGATCAGCGGCGCGACGAGCTCGCCGTGGCGCACCTGCAGCAACGCCCAGCGGGCACGCTCGGGGACGAAGTCGATTTCGTGCTGCGGCTCGCGCGCGGCGAGTTGCTGCATCGTCGCGATCAACGCGGCGTCGGGGCCGGTGGCTTCGACAGACGGAATCGTGGAAGGAAGCGGGATGCGTTCGCTGAACGGCGAGGCGACGAAGTCGCCGCGCAGATCGGGCTCGCCTCCGCGCAACGTGAGCGCGGCGAGCACCGGCGCGGCGGCGAGGGCGATGACGATCACCATGGTGCGCGTCGCACGCGCCGCACGCGCGTGCTGCGACGGATCGAGGATCGCGTGAATGCGCTCGGCGAGGTGCGAGCGTCCGGCCATGGCGATGCCGAGGGTGCGACGCTGCACGAGGCCGCGGGCGATGTCGAGAATTGCCTGCGCATACGCATCGGCCGCGATGCCGCGTGCGAGCACGGCGTCGTCGCATGCGCGCTCGCGCTCGACGTTCGCGCGGCGCACGACGAGCCACGCCAGCGGATGGAACCAGTAGACGGCGAGGCAGACGTCGGCGATGGCGCCGAGGAGGGAGTCGCGCCGCGCGACGTGGGCGCGCTCGTGGAGAAGCACGGCTTCGAGCTTCGCTTCGTCCCACGATGCGGCGGCCGGCGGAAGGACGATGCGCGAGCCGAGGGTCACCGGCTGCTCGACTTCGTTGCTGATGAGGGCATCGCGGAAGGGGACGGCGCGATGGACGAGGCGGCGGGCGCGGAGGAAAGCCGCGCATTGGGTCGAGAGCATGGCCAGGGTGCCGAGGAGCCAGAGAGAGGGGCGGGGGGAGGAGGGTTCGGCCGACGGCAAAGAGAGCGGTGGCGGCGATGCCGCCAGTCCAGTGGGCGTGGACGCCGGCGTTCCGCTGACGATGGGCGCATCGAGTTTGAGCGGCGGGACGAGGAAGGTCAGGAGGGGGACGGTGAGCGCCGCGAGCTGGGCGGCGACGAGGATGAGGTGTCGCGTCGATGCAGCGGCGCGGCGTGCGAGCGTCACGCACGCGAGTGCGAGCGCGAAGACGAGCGTGACTTTCAGCACGACGATCACGCTTTCTCCTTCTTCCGCGCGCGTTCGACGAGCGCGGCGAGGGCGTCGATCTCTTCCGCGCTCAGCTTGCGCTCGCTGCCGAGGAGTGCGGCCATCGCGCGCGACGGCGAGCCGTCGAAGAACGTGGAGACGACGTGCTTGATCGCCGACTTTGCCGCGTGCTGTTTCGTGAGCGTCGGGTAGTAGACGTAGCGGCCGCCTTCGTCCTCGTGGCGCACGTGTCCTTTCGACTCGAGCACGCGCAGCAGGCCGCGCACGGTCGTATAAGTCGGCGCATCAGGCAAACGCTCCAGCACCTCGGACGCGGTGGCGCGGCCGAGATGGTAGATGACGTCGAGGATCTGCCGCTCGCGGCGGCTGAGAGGATCGGAGGCCATGTCAAATTTTTGACAGGGTAGCACGGCAATCTGATTTACGCGCCGCCCGCGGGCACGCAGTCGTGGTCGTGGCAGGCGGCGAAGACCATCGTCGGCTCGGCCGACACGAACCACCACGAGCTGATCGCCCACCTCGGGCGCACGCACCTCTTCGTCGAGCCGTTCATCGTGGCCACGCACAAAGTGCTGGCGGCCCATCATCCGGTGTCGCTGCTCCTCCGGCCGCATTTCGAAGGGACGATCTTCATCAACTGGGCGGCCGTGCGATTCCTGATCGACGACGGCGGGGGAGTGGACCAGCTCCTGGCGGGTACGATCCAGTCGTCGCGGAAGGTGGCGGTGGAATCGGTCACCGGGATGACGTTCGACGACGCGATCGTGCCGCGTGCGCTGGCCGGCCGCGGGTTCGGCAGCAACGTGCCGTTCGCGTTTCCGTATCGCGACGACGCGATGGCCGTGTGGGGTGCGCTCCGCGACTGGGTGGCATCGTACCTCGCGCTCTTCTACGCGAACGACGCCGCGGTGCAGAACGACGGCGCGCTGCAGGCGTGGGCGGATCTCGTCCGCGCGGACGACGGAGGACGCGTGAAGACCTTCCCCGCGCTGCAATCCATCGACGTCCTCGTGGATGCGTTGGCGGGAATCATCTTCACGGCCAGCGCACAGCACGCGGCGGTGAACTTCCCGCAGGCGCCGGTGATGGCGTACACACCGACGATGCCGGGCGCGGGCTATGCCGCGGTGCCGGACGCGGTCGCTTCGACGAGCGAGCCGCAGTGGCTGAACGTCCTCCCGCCCATCGACATGGCGGGCGCTGCAGCTCCGCATCACGTACGCGCTCGGCTCCGTGCACTACACGACCCTCGGCCGGTACCCGTTGGGATGGTTCCTGCGGAGCGGACACCCGGCCGCCATTCAGGAGCGCCTGAGCTCATTCCATCACGCGCTGTCGACGGTCGAGGCCGCGATCGACGCACGCAACGCGGGACTCCCGCCGGCTTTCCAGTACCCGTACCTCAAGCCTTCGCAGATCCCGCAGAGCATCAACATCTGATTTGCAAAAAAGGCCGGGCGAGGAGTGTGCTCCTCGCCCGGCCTCCGTTCCGGTCACTGGCAGGAAGTGTCCGGGACGGAAACGATGATGTTGCTGGTGGTGACGTTGTCGACCCACGCGCCGGCGGGGCCCGCTTCGACCAGAGGATCCGAACCGAAGCGGAAACGGATCTGGCCTTTGCGTCCCGCGTAAGCGGAGAGATCGGCGTCGAAGCGGGTCATGAGCGGCGAGACGCCGGCGAACATCGGCGAGCCTGCACCGACGCATGACGTGCTGGCGGAAACACCGGCGTAGCCCTGCGTCAGCGGAAGCGTGTGCCACGACTGCCCGCCGTCGAGCGTGATCTGGATGTCCAGACCATCGAGGAAGCCTTCGACCGGCGTGCCTTCGGTGACGTACGCCAGGTCGAATGACATCGCCGAATTCGCGGAGAACTCCATCTCCCCTGACGTCAGCGTGTCGCACTGATCGGCGGTGTAGCCGGAGTGGAAGACCGTAGTCAGGTTGCCGGTCGTCGGAGCCAGTCCGCGCGCCCACAGCCCCTCGGGCATCCAGCCGTCGTTGCTGCCGTCGAACGTGGCGAGGTGTGTGGTGGTGACGAGGTCGCGGTTGACGACGACGTCGAGCGCGCGCGCCGCGGGCTCGAGGCGTTCCGTCGACCAGCTCGTGGCGGTGAACGTCGCGTCCGTGGCGTGCGGCGCGGATCCGACGGAGACGGTGAAGCTGGCCGTCGACGAAGCACCAACCGCGAGCGAGCCCACGTTCACGGTGTCCGTGAGGACCATCAGCGCCGGATGATCGGCGGCCAGACCGACGCGCGCGTTCGTAGCCGCACGGTCGCCGCGGTTCTTGACCGTAACGGTGACGCGGAGCGTCTCGCCCGGA
>Ga0196958_10000460_pt1 | contig 13277 bp, 15 predicted proteins | sample S1v_10metaG_FD_148654 | JGI IMG/M metagenome (GOLD analysis project Ga0196958, IMG submission 148654) | Soil microbial communities from Anza Borrego desert, Southern California, United States - S1+v_10 | ecosystem: Environmental > Terrestrial > Soil > Desert | place: USA: California | collected...
GATGCCGACCTTACGGGCGTAGTTGATGAGGTCGGCGACGATCAGGAAGTAGGCGGGGAAGCCCTTCCCGATGATGACGTCGAGCTCGATCTCGATGCGCTCGTCGTAGTACGGGTCCGGGACGCCGTCCGGGTACCGCCACTTGAGGCCGCGCGCGACCTCTTCCCGCAGCCAGGTGCCCTGGTCGTAGCCCTCGGGGACCTCGAAGAACGGCAGCCGGTCCTTGTGCGTGTACACGTCCTTGTAGGACTCGACGCGCTCGGCGATCAGCAGCGTCGAGTCGGCGGCGCCGGGGACCTCCTTGTCCCAGTACTCCCGCATGTCGGCGGCCGACTTCAGGTAGTAGCCGTCACCGTCGAACTTGAACCGGTTCGGGTCGTTCAGCGTCTTGCCCGCCTGCACGCACAGCAACGCGGAGTGGGTGTCGGCCTGGTCCTTGGTGACGTAGTGCGAGTCGTTGGTGGCCAGCGGCTTGAGGTCGAGCAGCTTGCCGACCTCGAGCAGGCCTTCACGGACCGACCGCTCGATCGGCAGCCCGTGGTCCATCAGTTCGAGGAAGAAATTGTCGGCGCCGAAGATGTCCTTGTAGTCCGAAGCGGCCTGGATCGCCTCGGTGCGCTGTCCCAGCCGCAGCCGCGTCTGCACCTCGCCCGAAGGGCAGCCGGTGGTCGCGATGATGCCGTGGTGGTTCTCCGCGATCAGCTCGCGGTCCATCCGGGGCTTGCGGTAGTAGCCCTGCATGCTCGCGAGCGAGGAGAGCTTGAACAGGTTGCGCAGACCGGTGGAGTTCTCGGCGAGCATCGTCATGTGGGTGTAGGCACCACCACCGGAGACGTCACCGCCCTCACCGAACTCGTCGGCGCCCCGCTGGTTCGACTGTCCCCAGAAGACCGGCTTCTTGTGGAACCGGCTCTCCGGCGCGACGTAGGCCTCGATGCCGATGATCGGCTTGAGGTCGTGTTTGACGGCCTGCTGGTAGAACTCGTCCGCGCCGTACATGTTGCCGTGGTCGGTCATCCCGACCGCGGGCATGCCCAGGCGCGCCGCCTCCTTGAACAAGGGGGCGATCTTCGCCGCACCGTCGAGCATCGAGTACTCGGTGTGCACATGCAGGTGGACGAAGGAATCGTTCGACACCAGCGAAAACCTCCCCTAGGCAGACGGATCCCTGGCTGCTTGACGCGGGCCGGTCCTCCCACCTTATGCGCCGAGGCTCGACGGCGCCCGGGCGGGATGGCACCCCCGGCGGGGGCCAGTCTCCACCTCCGACCGGCCGCCGCCAAGCACCGACTCGGCGCGGTTCGCGACGACCTCGGTTACCCCCGAACGGGGTCCCGGGTCAGCCGGTTTCGGCGTCGTGCGCGGCCAGGATCGAAAACCGGTTGCCGACCTGGGCGTGGATGTGCAGACTGACCAGCCGCAAGATCACCGAACCGCCCGGAGAGTTGATGATCGACCTGCAGGCCATGAACGAACAGGTGATCGCGGAGTTCCGCGCGAACGGCCGCCACGGCGATGGCCTCCCGACGCTGCTGCTCACCACCACCGGCGCCCGCTCCGGACGGCGGCACGTGACGCCGATGCTGTTCCTGGCCGACGACGACCGGTACATCGTCTTCGCCGCGAACGGAGGTGCACCCGCCCATCCGGATTGGTACCGCAACCTGGTCGTGGAGCCGTCCGTCGACGTCGAGGCGGACGGCGAGGCCTTCACCGCTCACGCGATGGAGGTGACCGGAGCGGCTCGAGACCGTCTGTTCGCAAAGCAGGCGAAGGCGTTCCCGCGGTTGGCCGAGCACCAGGCGAAGACCAGCAGGCCGTTCCCGGTGATCGCGCTCAAGCGGGTGTGACGCTGGCCACCTCCGGACGGGAATCCGGTGTCACTACTGAACTTCGCGCCCGCGAAAGCGCCCAGCACGGGTTCGAATTCGCGGGTGGTTGGCCCATCGACGCGGACCTCGCGGGCTGGATCGCGGTCCTCGGGTGATCCCTTGACAAAGCGTGGGACCAACCGCACGATCTCGTCTCATGAACCTGTCTGACAGCCAGACAGCCGGACATGGTGGTCCACGACGCGTCAGCGCGATGGAGGCCGTTCTGGCCCACCTTCGCGGCGGCATCGAGCGCGGCGAGTACCCCGTCGGGGAGAAACTGCCGTCGGAATCCGCGCTCGGCAGGGAGTTCGAGGTCAGCCGCTCGGTCGTCCGCGAAGCACTGCGGGGGCTCCAGGCGCTCGGGCTCACCGTGTCCAAAACGGGCAAAGGAACCTTCGTGACCGCCACCGGGCCGGTCGAGAACCCCACTTTCGGGACCTACTCGGCCCGTGACCTGTTCGAGGTCCGGCGGCATGTCGAGATCCCGGTCGCCGGTTACGCGGCCGTGCGCCGCAGCACCGACGACCTGGATCTGCTCGGACATCTCGTCGAGCGCATGGACCTGGAAACCGACAACACCGCGTGGGTGGCGCTGGATTCGCTGTTCCACATCACCATCGCCCAGGCGTCGGGCAATCCGGTGTTCGGCAAGGTCATCGAGGAGATCAGGGACGCGCTGGCCCGCCAGTCGTCGTTTCTCAACCAATTGGGTGGCCGTCGGACCCGCTCGAACACCGAGCACCGTGAGATCGTCACCGCCATCGCCGCCGGCTCCGAAGCGGACGCCGTCGCGGCGATGACCTCGCATCTCGAACACGTCGAGACCGCGCTCACCACCATCGTGCGGCGGCCGGGCCACACCACGCACCAGAACAAGGACGACTGAACCCGTGACCGAACAGACCCTCAGCGCGGACGGCGAATCCGCGCCGGTGCCCGCCGACGCCGGTGACGCCGGCTACGACAAGGCGCTGAAGCCCCGCCACGTCAACATGATCGCGATCGGCGGCGCCATCGGCACCGGCCTGTTCCTCGGCGCGGGCGGACGGCTCGCGCAGGCTGGTCCGGCGCTGGCGATCGTGTACGCGGTCTGCGGCCTCTTCGCGTTCTTCGTGGTGCGCTCGCTCGGCGAACTCATCCTGTACCGCCCCTCTTCCGGTGCCTTCGTCTCCTACGCCCGGGAATTCATGGGCGAGAAGGGCGCTTTCGTCGCGGGCTGGATGCACTTCCTGAACTGGTCGACGACCGGTATCGCGGATATCACCGCGATCGCGCTGTACGCGCACTTCTGGTCCTTCTTCACGCCGATCCCGCAGTGGGTGCTGGCGCTCGTCGCGCTCGCGGTGGTGCTGGCGCTGAACATGGTGTCGGTGAAGCTGTTCGGCGAGATGGAGTTCTGGTTCGCCATCATCAAGGTCGCCGCACTGGTGACGTTCATGGGAATCGGGATCTTCCTGCTGGTCACCCAGCAGCCGATCGACGGCAACACGCCGGGCTTCTCGCTGATCTCCGACCACGGCGGGATCTTCCCCGCGGGCCTGCTGCCGATGGTGCTGATCGTCCAGGGTGTCGTGTTCGCCTACGCCTCGGTCGAACTGGTCGGCGTCGCCGCCGGCGAGACCGAGAACCCCCGCAAGATCATGCCCAAGGCGATCAACTCGATCATGTGGCGGATCGGGATCTTCTACGTCGGTTCGGTGGTGCTGCTGGCGATGCTGATGCCGTGGGACTCCTACTCGAAGACCGAGAGCCCGTTCGTCACCGTGCTCTCGCACATCGGGGTGCCACAGGCGGGCAACGTGATGAACCTGGTGGTGCTGACCGCCGCGCTGTCCAGCCTCAACTCGGGCCTCTACTCCACCGGCCGCATCCTGCGTTCGATGTCGCTGGCCGGATCCGCGCCGAAGTTCACCGGCGTGATGAACAAGAACCACGTGCCCTACGGCGGGATCCTCCTCACCTCCGCGGTCTGTGTGGTCGGTGTCGGCCTGAACGCCGTCGTGCCGAGCCAGGCCTTCGAGATCGTGCTGAACTTCGCCGCCATCGGCATCCTCGGCACCTGGGCGATCATCGTGCTGTCGCATCTGATGTTCGTACGCAAGGCCAACCGCGGTGAGGTCGAGCGTCCGTCGTACCGTCTGCCGTTCTCGCCCTACACCGAAATCGCGACGCTGGTCTTCCTCGCCGCGGTCGTGGTGCTGATGGGCTTCGACGAGACCGGCCGGATCACCCTGTACTGCCTGCCGATCATCGGGCTCGCGCTGGTGGGGGGCTGGTTCGGGGTCCGCAAGCGGATCAACATGGACGTCTTCGAAAAGACGAAGCTGTGATCCCCGAACTTCGCGTTCCCGCGCACGAACCGCTGGTGCACCTCCTCCGCGACGGCATGGTCGAGGGGGTGCACCACGGTTCGGCCGTGGTCCTCGCACCCGACGGCCGCGTGCTGTTCGCCGCGGGCGACGTCGAGGCGGCGTTCTATCCGCGTTCGGCGGCGAAACCGTTGCAGGCCACGGCGATGGCACGGCTCGGGGTCGAGCTGAGCGCCGCCGGGTTCGCCGTCGGCGCGGCCAGCCACTCCGGCGAGGAGATCCACCTGGCGGAGGTGCGCACCACCCTCGCCGGCGCCGGGCTCCCCGAGGAAGACCTGCGGACCCCGGAGGACCTGCCGTTCGATCCGGTCGAGCGCGACGCCTGGATCGCGTCGGGAAGGACCGCTTCGAGGCTGGCGCACAACTGCTCCGGCAAGCACGCGGCGATGCTCGCGACCTGCCGCTTGCACGGCTGGTCCACAAAGGACTACCTGGATCCCGCGCATCCGTTGCAGCGAGCGATCGCGGAATGCGTCGAGGAGCTGACCGGGCAGCGGATCCCCAAGGTCGCCGTCGACGGCTGCGGTGCTCCCCTGTTCGCGGTGTCCCTGCGCGGTCTCGCCATCGCTGTCGGCAAGATCGCGGCGGCGGCCCCTGGCACGCCGGAAGGGCTTGTCGCCGAAGGCATCCGGAAGCATCCGGAGCTGGTCGCCGGTACCCGTCGCGACGTGACCGCGCTCATGCGCGCGGTGCCCGGCCTGATCGCCAAGGACGGTTTCGAAGCCGTCCAGGTCGCCGCGCTGCCGGACGGCACGGCGATCGCGATCAAGATCGCCGACGGCGGCGACCGCGCACGGCGGCCGGTGCTCGCCGCCGCGCTCGCGTTGTGCGGTGTCGATCCCGAGGTGCTGGAACCCACCCCCGGCCTGCGCGTGACGGGCGCACTGGCCGATCTCCATCTCGCCGCCTGAGGAGCCTTCGATGCACCGCGTGGAACACGATCTGCTCGGGGACAAGGAAGTCCCGGCCGACGCCTATTGGGGGGTGCACACCGCCCGCGCCAGGGAGAACTTCCCCATCACCGGCACCACGATCTCCGCGTATCCGCATTTGATCGAGGCGCTCGCCTCGGTCAAGGAAGCCGCCGCACAGGCCAACGCCGACCTCGGCCTGCTGGAGCCGGACGTCGCCGACGCGATCCGCCGGGCGTGCCGGGAAATCCGCGAAGGCGCGCTGCGCGATCAGTTCGTCGTCGATGTCATCCAAGGCGGCGCGGGCACCTCGACGAACATGAACGCCAACGAGGTGATCGCGAACCGCGCGCTCGAACTGCTGGGGCACGAGAAGGGCGACTACGCCCGCGTGCACCCGAACGAGCACGTGAACCTCGGGCAGTCGACCAACGACGCGTACCCGACCGCGGTCAACGTCGCGACGATCATCGCCGTGCGCGAACTGGCCGAGGCGATGGTGGTGCTGGAGCAGGCTTTCGCGGCCAAGGCCGACGAATTCCGCGATCTGCTGAAGATGGGCCGCACCCAGCTGCAGGACGCCGTCCCGATGACGCTGGGGCAGGAATTCGGGACGTACGCGGTGATGCTCGGCGAAGACCGGCTGCGGCTCACCGAAGCGGTGGCGCTGCTGCACGAGATCAACCTCGGCGCGACCGCGATCGGCACCGGCCTCAACGCCGCGCCCGGCTACACCGAGGCCGCCGTCACGCACCTGCGCGAGATCACCGGGCTGCCCGTCGTGACCGCGGTGGACCTCGTCGAGGCGACGCAGGACTGCGGGGCGTTCGTACACCTTTCCGGTGTGCTCAAGCGGATCGCGGTGAAGCTCTCGAAGAGCTGCAACGACCTGCGGCTGCTCTCGTCCGGGCCGCGGGCGGGGTTCAACGAGATCGACCTGCCGCCGGTGCAGGCGGGGTCGTCGATCATGCCCGGCAAGCTCAACCCGGTGATCCCCGAAGTGGTCAACCAGGTCGCGTTCGAGGTCATCGGCAATGACGTCGCCATCACGATGGCGGCCGAGGCCGGGCAGTTGCAGCTCAACGCGTTCGAACCGCTGATCCTGCACTCGCTCTCGGAGAGCATCACGCATCTGCGGTCGGCCTGCCTGGTGCTGGCGCGGCGATGCGTCTCCGGGATCACCGCGAACGCCGACGTGATGCGAGGCTACGTCGACAACTCGATCGGGCTGGTGACCGCGCTGAACCCGAGCATCGGATACGCGGCGGCGACCGAGATCGCCAAAGAGGCGCTCGAAACCGGGCGCGGAGTGGCGGAACTCGTCGTCGAGAAAGGCCTTCTGCCCGCCGAGGAACTGGCGAAGCTGCTGAAGCCGGAGAAGTTGGCGCGGCTTTCCTGAAGACCCGCGGGGCGGTACCGGGCGGTCCGCCCCGCGCCAGGAAAGCGTCCTTCATCGCAAAATCCGCGATGAAGGACGCTTTCCTTTCAGACGGGGCGGAGCCCCGCGAGTACGGTCGCAAGTGGAAGGTGATCCTCCATGCGAAAGGCGGCCAGCGTGCTCGACCGACTTCTTGCTGCGGACGCCGGTGACCATGGTGGCCGGCTGGTCCGACCTCTTTCGTCCGGCTTGTGCGATGTGGACGGTCGCGGCGTCTCCCGCAACGTCACCGACGGCATCCTCCGCCTGCGCCCCGGCCGCCCCGAGTCCGATGTGGACGGTGTGGTCGCGGCCGAGGTCCAGCTCGACCCGACGGCTTACCGGTTCCGCCGCGGGCACCGGCTGCGGTTGCAGGTCGCGGGCGGGGCGTTCCCGCGCTTCGCCCGCAACCACGGCACCGATGAGCCCGTCTTCAGCGCGGTGGGCGGAAAACCCGCGCGGTCCGAGATCTTCCACGATCCCGCGTGGCCGTCCCGGATCACGCTGCCGGTGTTCGACGGCTGAGGCGGCAAGGCCGCGGTGGCGCGGCTTCCGGACCAGGCAGACGAGGCCGATCGCGCATGCGGGCCGTCAGGCCGGGACCACCCGCTGGTGCGTGGTCAGCCTGCCGTCGTCGTGCAGTACGTGGAACAGCAGTGACGGCGGCAGGTCGTAATCGATCGGTCCGCCTTCACCCCACGGCCGGAGGCCGTTCTCCTCCCACGGGAACAGGATGCTCGACCCGACCGACGGCGCCGAACGCAGCGGCACACCCGCGAAGATCGTCGACGCCGACGCGTGGACGTGCCCGCAGAGCAGGGCCACCACTCGCGGGTGACGTGCGAGCACCTCGGCCAGTTCGTCCTCGCCGTACTGGCGCATGGCGTCCACCAGCGGCAGCCCGAGCGGGACCGGCGGGTGGTGGAAGGCGAGGAAAGCGGGGCCGTCGCCGCCGGCGAGCACACCGTCCAGCCAAGCCAGGGTCTTCTCGTCGAACCGGCCTTCCGGTTTTCCCGGAATGCTCGAATCGGCCATCACGAAGGTGACGTCGCCGACGGTGTGCACCGCGTTGACCGGGGTGTCGTCCGGCGCCCGGTCGAGCAGCCCTTCGCGGAACGGGCCGCGCTTGTCGTGGTTGCCGGGACAGGTGAAGAGTGGGACGTCGGTCTTGAACAGTTCGGCCGCGCGCCGGTACTCCTCGAGCGTGCCGTGGTCGGCGATGTCTCCGGTCACCAGGATCGCGTCGACCGGGGTCGCCAGCTTCTCCAGGTACCGCATCACCCGCGCGGTGCGTTCGTCGGCGCGGTCCCCGCCGTCGAGATGGTTGTCACTCAGATGTGCCGTCACGAACATCGTTTCACCCCAGGTCTTCCAGATATGCCAACGTTTTCACCCAGTTCCGGACGAGCAGCTCCAACGCCGTCGCGAGGTCGGCGACGCGGATCGCTTCGGCGATCCGGCGGTGCTCGGCGACACTCTCCCTGGCGCGTTCGACGCCACCGAAATAGCGCGCGTCATAGCGTTTCAGCAGCGGCTTCGTCTGCTCGAGCAAGCGCAGCAGATGCGGATTCGTGCACCGCGAGACGAGCAGCGCGTGCCAGCGATCATCCCAGGTGGACAGATCGCCCTGCCGTTCGAGTTCCGCGCTCATCTCCGCGGCGATCCGGTCCAAGCCGCCGGTGAGACCGGCCAGGTCCTGCGGCGAGCTCCACCGCAACGCGAGCGACTCCAGCTCCGCGACGAGCGGGTACAGCTGCCGGGCCTCTTCCGGATCGAACGGCGGCACGAGAAAACCGCGCCCCGGCGCCGAAACGAGCAGCCCCCGATCGGCAAGCCCGATCAGCGCCTCACGCAGCGGTGTCCGGCTGACCCCCAGCTCACGCGCGAGGTGCACCTCGTTGATGCGGCTGTCCGCGGGGATCCGGCCGTCGAGCACGCGGGCGGTGATCTCCTCCGCGAGGTCGCGCCGGAGCAGGTTCCTCGTCATCGACGCAGTATTGCATGCAGTTCGGCCATACTGTATTCAGTAGACATGACGGACTTCGATGTGAACCGCGCTCGCGCCGAGACGCCAGGCTGTGCGGAAGTGGTCCACCTCAACAACGCCGGATCGTCGTTGCCGCCCGCGCGGGTGACCGACACCGTCGTCGGCTACCTGCGCGAAGAAGCGCTGATCGGCGGATACGAGCAGGCCGCGGCGACCGTGGAGCGGATGAACGGCGTGTACGCCTCGGCCGCGCGCCTCGTCGGCGCCGCCCCCGAGGACATCGCGCTGACCGAGAACGCCACCCGGTCCTGGCAGGCGGTCTTCTACGCGCTGCCCTTCGCCGCGGGAGATCGGATCCTCACGGCGAAATCCGAGTACGCGAGCAACGTCATCTCCTTCCTCCAGCTCGCGAAGCGCACCGGCGCCGTCGTCGAGGTGGTCGAGAACGACGAGTCAGGGCAGCTGGACGTCGAAGACCTGAAACGCCGCGTCGACGGCGACGTCAAGCTCATCGCCGTCTCTCACGTGCCGACGCAGGGCGGGCTGGTCAACCCCGCCGAGGAGATCGGCGCGGTCGCACGCGAGGCGGGGATCCCGTTCCTGCTGGACGCTTGCCAGAGCGCCGGCCAGATCGACCTCGACGTCGCACGCCTGAACTGCGACGCGCTCAGCGTGACCGGCCGCAAGTACCTGCGCGGGCCGCGGGGCACCGGGTTCCTGTACGCGCACCCGCGTCTGCGCGAGCGCGTCGAGCCCGCGATGCTCGACCTGCATTCGGCGGCGTGGACGGCACCCGAAAGCTACGAAGTCGATCCGACGGCGAAGATGTTCGAGGTCTGGGAACGCGATCACGCCGCCCTGCACGGCCTCGGCGCGGCGATCGACTACGCCCTCGACTGGGGCATGCCCGCCATCGAAGCCCGCGTCGCCGCCCTCGCCGTGAAACTGCGCGACGCCCTCCGCGAGGTCCCCGGCGTCCGCGTTCACGACCAAGGCGCGCGACAGTGCGGCATCGTCACGTTCAGCTTGGCGAAAACGCCGTCACAGGAAGTGAAGCAGCGCTTGGCCGCGAAGAAGATCAACGTCAGCGTCGTCGAAGCGACGTCCGCCCAGTTCGACTTCGCCGCGCGCGGGCTGCCGTCGATGGTCCGGTCTTCGGTGCACTACTTCAACACCGAGGACGACATCGCGCTCCTCGTCGGCGAAGTCGAGAAACTGGTTTAACGGCGGGAGAGCGTCGACTCGGACGGCGGGGCGTACGGCAGCCCCGTCGTCTTGGCGCGCCAACCGATCACCAACGCCTCCCCCAGCAGGCTGACGCCGATCGACAACGTCACCGGCCGCGCGTCGGGATGCGCCCCGGCCGTCGTGGCCAGGAACCCGATCCCGAAGTTCACCACCAGCGACAGCACCCAGACCCCGATCGTCCGGCCGGTGTAGCGCAGCCACAGCACGCCGTCGCGCTCGAACAGTTTCGTGGTGGCCGCGCGTACCGCGCCGAGCCCGCAACCGACCACGGAGCCCAGCGCGAGCCAAGCACCGTCCGCGAAGGTGAAACCTTCGAGCTTGACCAGACCGTAGACCCCGATCGCGAGCAGGACCACCGGCATGCCGAACACTTCACGGGCGACCAGTGGCTCCCCGCGCAGCCTGCGCACGACGACCACGATCACCACGGCGACCGCCAGCGCGATCAGCAACCAGGTCCGCATGAACTCCCCCTTTGTAGCATGGTTGTGCCAAATAAAATAGCAAGGTCGTGCTATAAAGGCAACATGCCGAAGATCGTCGACCCCGGCGCCCGGCGCCTGGAGATAGCCGAAGCCGTCTTCCGGGTGATCCAGCGGGACGGGTTGGCGCAGGCGTCGCTCAGGAGCGTGGCCGACGAGGCCCGCCTCGCGATCGGTTCGGTGCGGCATTACTTCCGCGGCCACGACGAGTTGATCGTCTTCGCCATGCGCGCGCTCGGAGACCGGGTGGAAGCCCGGCTGCTGCGTCATCTGCCCGAACTGCTCGATCCGGAGACGCCCCGTTCACGCCGGCATGAACTCACCGAAGCGCTGCTGGGTGAACTGCTGCCGCTCACCGAGCAGACCAGGGCCGAGACCGAGGTCTGGCTGGCCTTCTCCGCCGCCGCGAAGAACCACCCGGATCTCGCCGAAGAAGCCGCACGGGTACACGCCGGAGTCCGTTCGCTCGTCCGCCGGGCGCTCGAAGGCGCGCGTGGCGCGGGCGGTCTGCTCGACGACCTCGACCTGGACGTCGAAACCGAACGACTGGCGGCACTGCTGGACGGCCTCGCCATGGCGAGCGGGCAGACACCGCCGGAGCTGATGCGCACGGTGCTCGGACGGCATCTGGGATCCCTGCGAAAACCCGGATCGGCGCCGAAATGAGCACGGTCCACGAAGTCGCCGCCCAGCACCCGGCCGCGTCACGGTAGTCGACGCCGAACTCGGCCGGCCGCGGGCTCGACGGGCCGTATCGGTGGGGTGCCGTCTTCACCGAATGGAGTCATACCGTCCACGTCGGACGGAACCTCGGACGACGCAACCCGGGGTTTCCTTCCTAGGCACCGAACCAGCCCGCCACGTCGAGACGGAAGCCGTCCGACGGCGCCATCGTGCGAAGGTCGGCTTCGAGCGCGCGGATCCTTTCGACGCCCAGCGTGCCCGCCCACTCCTTGCGCAGCTCCTCGAAGATCGACGCGGTGCGGCCGAGTGAGTCGAACCCGCGGTCGGTGAGCCGGACGACCTTGCGTCGCGCGTCGGCCGGATCGTCGGCGCGTTCGACGTAGCCGAGCTGCTCCAGCTTGTCGATGGTCTTGCCCGCCGCCTGCTTGCTGACCCCGAGCCGCCGCCCGACCTCGCTCGCCGTCGCGCCGTGGCGGCCGATCGCCTGCATGGCGAAGCCGTACGCCGGACGGACGTCGGGATGTCCCTGCTCGGCCAGCTCGGCGTGCATCCGGTCGATGATCGAGCGGAAGCCCGCGAACAACAGAAGCGGTAGCTCGAAACCCGGCGGGTCGGCGACGTGCTTGCGTTTTCCGACAACCTGGTTTACCTTTTCGTCAACCACGTTGACCATCTTAAGGGGCTGCCTTGTTTCCTGACCACACCCTCGAAACCGCACCCGAAGCCGCGCGTCGGCCGATGGAAGCGGCCATCCGGCGCCTCGGCCATCTCCCCACCGCCGTGGCGCGGCTGGCAACGTCCCCGGAGCTGCTCGACGGGTTCCTGAAGCTGAGCGCGAGTTTCGAGCAGACGACCCTCGATCCGTTCGCGCGAGAGACGGTCGTGATGACCGTGGCGACGCGCAATGGCTGCGAAGTCTGCATCGAACTGCACACCGCGAAACTGAAGAGGCTTCGCGCCGGCGAAGACGTCATCGCGGCGCTTCGCTCGCAAGAGCCCGTGCCCGACGAGCGACTGGAAGCCGTCCGGCAGTTCACGCTGGCGGTGCTCGAAACCGCCGGCGGCGTCGACGACGAGACACTGCGGGCCTTCCTCGGGCACGGATACACCGAACGGAACGCTCTCGAAGTCGTCATGGGCATCGGGACCTACATGATGTCCACCTTGGCGAACCGGCTCACCCGCGCCTAGTCGCTCTGCGTGATCACCCCTCGCGGCCCGATATCACTCCAATGGCCGCCGATCTCGACGTATCTGGGCAGTCCCGGCCGTCTCCTGTCTTGTGCAGCCGAAAGTTCGCCACCCGCGGCGCGGCGCACCGGCGGTCTGGCCTGCCGAGGGGGCAGACCAGACCGCCGAAAACCGAAGAACGTTCCACAGGTGCTGGGGGTGCGTGAAGGCCCTCTTCCCGCGACTCGGTCACGGGAAGAGGGCCTTCACGTGTTCTCGCCTTCGCAAGCAGTCGACGCCCTACACCACGCCGATCCCGGCTGAGCCCTTTTGCCCCGTCCGAGAAGGCAGCGGCGGGAGCCGGTGTGTCACCGGCCCCCGCGTTGTCCGCCCCAGGTCGGATGCGTCAGACGACGCGGAGGTACAGGTAGACCGACGTCCCCTTGTGGGACTTGTCGAAGTTCTTCCTGGTGCCTTCACCGCCCGCTCGGACGGTGCCGAAGCTGGCGTTGTCGTAGCCCCAGGAGCCGTAGACCTCGGCGGCCTTGCCGTCGGCGTCCGTGTCCTTGACCCAGCCCTGGACACGGATCTTGCCGGCGCCGCAGGTGATGGTCCAGCCGGCCGCGCCGCCGTTGACGCTCGGATTTTTCGTGTCCCCGCAGCCACCCTGGATGACCATGACACCGTCGGTGGAGACGGGAGCGGCGATCGTGGGGGCGGCGCTCAGCAGCGCGCCGCCGAGGATGGCGCCGGTCAGCGCGGCGATGGTGCCCGTCTTCTTCACGAAGCTCATCTCGTTGCCTTTCTCAACCGGCGGGCTGTTTCCCGCCGCTGAGAACAAGGTTGTCCGCCTTCGCTTTGCCGATACTTTGCTGTCCGCTTACCCGGGTCGACCATGCCGCGCGGGCGACGCTGCTCGACGACATTGTTGTCGCGCTCGCTCCGCTGATCACCTCGGTGCCGTCGTTCGTCGCGGCTGCACGTAATCAGTGGCGCCGAGGGCAGGTGACGACCGACACGGAAGCTCGCGACGAAACCGTATCCCGCTCGTCTCGCGCAGCCCGAAATACCAGGTCGGCACGATGCGATTCAGGTCAGACCTCGAGAGCCCACCGCACGTACCGCGTCGTCGGCA
>Ga0196958_10000461_pt1 | contig 13264 bp, 13 predicted proteins | sample S1v_10metaG_FD_148654 | JGI IMG/M metagenome (GOLD analysis project Ga0196958, IMG submission 148654) | Soil microbial communities from Anza Borrego desert, Southern California, United States - S1+v_10 | ecosystem: Environmental > Terrestrial > Soil > Desert | place: USA: California | collected...
AAGCCGTAGCGCTTCTCGCTGAAGTCGGGCCGCCGCTTGCGCAGCTGGTCCTTGAGGCCGCTGAGCTGGGGCCGCGACCCGGTCGCCTGCAGCTCGTGCACGACGTCGGCGAGCAGCCGGAACGCCGCGCCGTCCGCGGTCTCGTCCTCGGGGAACGTCACCTCCGGATCGCCCTGCGCCGATCCCGACCGCAGCTCGACGACGTGCTCGCTCGCGAGGTGGCGCAACAGCTCGCCGAACCCGCGGAAGCCGTGGTCGGCCTCGTCGAAGGTGGGGTCCTTGCGCAGGATCGCGCGCTTGAGGCGGGAGGCGAGCACCGGCCCGTCCGCGTGGCGCTGCAGACCGGCGAGGGTGCGGGCCACCAGCGGGCCGAGGTCGCGGTCCTCGTTCGTCGCGGCCGTCTCGTCGGCGGGCGGGGTCGGGACCTCCACCGCCTCGGGGGAGACGAGGGCCGGCGCGGGGTAGGGGCGCGGGCGCCGACGGCCGGCGCGGGCCGCCTGGACGGGCTCGACCCCGGGCAGGCGGTCGTAGAACAGGAACTCGTCGCACGCGGGTGGCAGCAGCGCCGACGTCGAGGACTGGACGCCGATGCCGATCACCCGCTTGTCCAGCTCCCGCAGCTTGTGGACGAGCGGGGTGAAGTCGGAGTCGCCGGTGCCGATGGCGAAGGTCGTGATGAAGCCCCGCTCGAAGGCGAGCTGGATGGCGTCGACGGCCATCTTGATGTCGGCGGCGTTCTTCCGGGAGGCTCCCATGCGCTGCGGGATCTCGATGAGCTCGACCTGGGCCCGCGCGAGGAGCCTGCGGTCGTCGTCGAAGGCCGACCAGTCGGCGTAGGCGCGGCGGGCGACGACGCGTCCGCGTTCGGCGAGTGCGTCGGCCACCGGCCCGAAGTCGAAGGGGGCGACGCCGAGCCCGTCGCGCGCCCCGATCGCCAGGTTCTCGTAGTCGAGGAACAGTGCGATGCGTTCGTCGTCGTTGATCACTGCGGTCCCTCCGCACAGGCCTGCAGGCGGCGGCGCAGCGACTGCAGGTCCGAGTGCGCCGCGTCGGTGTGCGCCAGGAACTGCATCAGCAGGCCCGTGAACCGGGCAGGCTGCTCGGCGTGCGGGAAGTGCCCGGCGCCGTCGAAGATCTCCAGCCGGCTGCCGGGCAGCCGGTCGTGCGCCCCGACCGTGTGCTGGACCGGGATGACCGAGTCCCTGCTCCCGGCGACGAGCAGCACCGGGACGTCGGCGAGCAGGTAGAGCCTCTCGGTGCCCTCCAGGCGCTGGCCCGACCAGTTCAACGCGCCCCGCACGGTCTGGGCGAACGCGCCACGGGCGCCGTGGTCGGCGAACGAGCTGACCGCGGTGGTCACGCCGGGGAGGTCCGGGCGGTCCAGCGCGGGGAAGGCCCGCACCGTCCGCTGGACGAGCCGGGTCAGCCAGGGCCGGGTGACCGCGGAGAACGCCCGCAGCACCCACGACGTGCCGGGCAGCGTCGCCGCGCGCAGGGCGAACGCCACCTTCCTGCCGAGGCCTCCGCTCGCGACCAGGACCAGGCGCTGGGCCAGCTCCGGGAACTGGTACGCGAACTGCATCGCGACGCCGCCGCCGAAGGAGTGGCCGACGACCGTGGCGGCGCCCAGGTCGAGGGCGACCAGCAGGTCACGGAGCCCGGCCGCGTAGGCCCCCAGCGAGTAGTCACCGGTGCGCGGTTTCGCGGATTCCCCGTGCCCGAGCAGGTCCGGGGCGATGACGTGGGCGTGGCGACCCAGGTGCGGCAGCACCGACGCCCAGGTCTGCGAGCTGCTGGCCAGACCGTGCAGCAGCACGACGACCGGGCCCCCGCTGTCCGCGCCGGCCTCGAGGAAGCACACCCGCTGGCCGTGCAGGACGATCTCGCGTTCGGCGACGGGGGCGGGAGCGGAACGCGCGGGGCGGCGAGGTCGGCGCGGGCAGGGGGGTGAGTTCGTGCGCATGGGGTCTCCGGCGGATCGGGCGTGCGACGGCGGGGCGCTCAGCCCAGCGTCGCCAGTGCGTGAGGGGCGATGTCGACGCGCACCGGGGCGCCCGCGTCGAGCGTGATCAGCTCGCCGTCGAGCTGCAGGGGGAGGGGCTTGCGGGTGCGGAAGGCGTAGTGCTGCGCGGTCGGCTGCGGCCCGAGGCCGCGGGTCGCCGCCCGGATCGCGGTGCCGAGGATCCGCCACTTGGCGGTGTGCGGCAGCGTGATCACCTCGAACCGGCCGTCGTCGGGTCGGCCGGTCTCGCTGAGCGTGGCGTACTTGGCCATCTCGGAGATGTTGGCGAACAGCAGGCTGTCGAAGCGCCGCCGGGAGCCGTCCTCGACCTCGATCGTGAACGGCCGGAAGCGGGCGAAGGTCCGGACGACGGACACGATCTCCTTGAACGAGCCCTTGCCGCCCTTCTCCAGGTCGATGGCCACGACGGGCGTCAGCCCCATCCCGATGTAGGAGTGGGCGAAGCGCGTGCGCGCGTCCGGGCCGTCGCCGACCGTCAGACGCAGCAGGTCGATCCTGCGGACGTCGCCGGCGATGATGGCCTCGACCAGCGGGCGCTCGGCGGTGGCCCGGCGGTGGTCGTTGGCGTTGCCCGCGGCCTTCACCGCGCAGACCGCGTGCTCGTTGCCGGTCCGCACGACGCCGTCCACGACCTCGTTGTAGCCGCCGTCCCCACTCACCGAGACGATCAGCGGGCGCCCCTCCCGGGCCGCGTCCGCGGCGAGCTCCCGGGCGTGACCCGCGCGTTCGGTGGGACGCATGTCGACCGGAACCTCCGGCAGGCGCTGCGCCAGCTCGGCCTGGAGCTCCTCGGCGGAGCGGGGTGCGTCACCTGTGCTCTGCGGGTTGAAGATGACGACGATCCGGTCGAACGGGCGCGCTCGCTGCCCTGCTGGATCGCTGCTCGTCCCGCGCGGGATCTGGGCTGTCACACCGGCTACTACCCCGCGTCGCCGTGGTCGACACCGGAACGCGAGGAGCCCGCCTCCGTGTCGGAGGCGGGCTCCCGGTGCGAGCGTGTGCTCAGACGGCGCTCAGACGACGCGGACGCCGGTGGCCTGCGGGCCCTTGGCGCCCTGGCCGATCGTGAAGTCCACGCGCTGGCCCTCGTCGAGGCTGCGGAAGCCGGCAGCGTCGATCTCCGAGTAGTGCACGAAGACGTCAGCGCCGCCGTCGTCCTGGCTGATGAAGCCGAAGCCCTTCTCGCCGTTGAACCACTTCACCGTTCCCTGTGCCATGATCTGCTCCTCGCAGGTTGGTGGCCCCCGCACTCTGCGGGGACCGGCCGGCCACGGTGGGCGCGCACCGGCGTCCTGATGACGCGGCGCGCTGACCACCGACTGTTCCTGCGGGCGTGCGATACACGAGCAAAGAAACTGAACGACCTGCCTCGTACAACCTACCCGAGGCGGGATCTGTTCCGGGAACGCGGGATGTTTTCCTCTCGCGTCAGTGCCGGCGCTGGTCCTTCAGCCGCTGCAGCTTGCCCACCGAGCGTTCCAGGGTCTCCGGGTCGACCACCTCGCACCCGACGCTCACCCCGACGGTGTCCTTGACCGCGGTGATCAGCTCGGCGCTCGCCGCCGTGCGGCGGTCCGGCGGGCAGTCCGGCCGCGCCTCGACCCGGACGGTGAGCGCGTCGAGGCGGCCCTCCGTGGTGAGGACCAGCTGGAAGTGCGGTGCGAGCCCGGCGGTGCGCAGCACGACCTCCTCGATCTGGGTCGGGAAGACGTTCACGCCGCGCAGGATGATCATGTCGTCGCTGCGCCCGGTGATCTTCTGCATCCGCCGCATCCCCGGCCGTGCGGTGCCCGGGAGCAGCCGGGTGAGGTCGCGCGTGCGGTAGCGGATGATCGGCAGCGCCTCCTTGGTGAGCGAGGTGAACAGCAGCTCGCCGTCGGCGCCCTCACGCATCGGGACGCCGTCGATCGGGTCGATCACCTCCGGGTAGAAGTGGTCCTCCCAGACGTGCAGGCCGTCCTTGGTCTCCACGCACTCCTGGGACACGCCGGGGCCCATCACCTCGGACAGCCCGTAGATGTCGACCGCGTGCATGTCCGTGCGGTCCTCGATCTCCACGCGCATCTGCTCGGTCCACGGCTCGGCGCCGAAGATCCCGACCTGTAGCGACGAGGTGGCCGGGTCGATGCCCTGCTTCTCGAACTCGTCGATGATCGTGAGCATGTAGGACGGCGTGACCATGATGATGTCGGGGCGGAAGTCCTGGATGAGCTGGACCTGCCGGGGGGTCATGCCGCCGGACACGGGGATGACGGTGCAGCCCAGCTCCTCCGCCCCGTAGTGCGCCCCGAGGCCGCCGGTGAACAGGCCGTAGCCGTAGGCCACGTGCACCTTGTGGCCCGGGCGCCCGCCGGCGGCCCGGATCGAGCGGGCCATCATCGCCGCCCACGTGTCGACGTCCCGCTGCGTGTAGCCGACGACGGTCGGGCGCCCGGTGGTGCCCGAGGAGGCGTGGATGCGCCGCACCTGGTCCTGCGGCACGGCGAACATGCCGAACGGGTAGTTGTCGCGCAGGTCGGCCTTGGACGTGGTCGGGAACTTGGCGAGGTCAGCGAGCTCCCGGCAGTCGTCGGGGTGCACGCCGTGGGCGTCGAAGCTCTGCCGGTAGAACGGCACGTTCTCGTACGCGTGCCGCAGGCTCCACCGCAGCCGTTCCAGCTGCAGCGCGCGCAGCTCGTCCACGGACATGCGCTCGGCCGGGTCGAGCAGCTCCGCCGGGGGCGCGTCGCCGAGCCGGCGCTCGATCGTGGTCGGCCTCATCGTCACCGCTGCCCCTCCTTCTTCGCCACCAGCGTCAGTACGTCGTACCGTGCGACGGACTCGCCGTCCTGCCGCGTGACGTCGGCGTCCCAGCGGACCTCGCCGTAGCCGGCGGTGTCGCGCGGCGTGAGCTGCTTGCAGGTCAGCGTGACGGTCAGCTCGTCGCCGAACTTCACCGGAGCGAGGAACCGCAGGTCATCGACGCCGAAGTTGGCCAGCACCGGCCCCGGGTCGGGGTCGACGAACAGGCCCGCCGCCAGCGACACGACGAGGTAGCCGTGCGCCACCCGCTCGCCGAACAGCGGGTTCGCGGCCGCTGCCTCGGCGTCCATGTGCGCGTAGAAGGTGTCGCCGGTGAACTCGGCGAAGTGCTCCACGTCCTCCCGGGTGACGCGGCGGGGCCCGGCGACGATCGTGTCACCGGGCCGGAGCTCCTCGAGGTGCTTGCGGAACGGGTGCACGTCGGTGCGCGTGCGCCGGGCGCCGGGCACCCAGCGGCCGGTGATGGCGGTGAGCATGTCCGGGTCGGCCTGCACGGCGGTGCGCTGCATGTGGTGCAGCACGCCGCGAATGCCGCCCATCTCCTCGCCGCCCCCCGCGCGGCCGGGCCCGCCGTGCACCAGGGCCGGCAGCGGCGAACCGTGCCCGGTGGACTCCTTCGCGTCCCGCTCGTCCAGCACGAGCAGCCGCCCGTGCCACGGGGCGACGCCGAGCACCACCTCGCGGACGAACCCGGGATCGGCGCTGACGACGGATCCGGCGAGGCTGCCCTGCCCGCGTGCGGCCAGCTCGACGACGTGGGCGGTGTCGCGGTAGGGCATGACGGTCGCGACCGGGCCGAACGCCTCCACCTGGTGCGGCTCCGCCCGGTCCGGGTCGGCGACCAGCAGGATCGGCGAGACGAACGCGCCGCGCTCGGGGTCGGCGTCGACGACCTCGACGCGCTCCGGGTCGCCGAAGGCGATCCGGCCGGCGTCGGCGAGGGCCTTGACGCTGCGCCGGACCTCCTCGCGCTGCTCCAGGCTCGCCAGGGCGCCCATCCGCACGCCCTCCGCGGTCGGGTTGCCGATCGTCGTGCGCGCCAGCCGCTCGGACACGGCCTCGACGACGGCGTCCACGCGGTCCTCGGGCACGAACGCGCGGCGGATCGCGGTGCACTTCTGGCCCGCCTTGACCGTCATCTCGGCGACGACGCCCTTGACGAACAGGTCGAACTCGGGGGTGCCCGGTGTCGCGTCGGGGCCGAGGGCGGACAGGTTGAGCGAGTCGGCCTCCGCGGTGAACCGCACGGCGCGCTGCACGATCCTCGGGTGCGTGCGCAGCTTCGCGGCCGTCGACGCGGAGCCGGTGAACGAGACGAGGTCCTGCTCGGTGAGGTGGTCGAACAGGTCGCCGATGCTGCCCGCGACGAACTGCAGGGCGCCCTCCGGGAGCAGGCCGGACCCGATGACCAGCTCCACCAGCTCCGCGGTGAGGAACGCGGTCGGGCTGGCCGGCTTCACCAGGCTCGGCACGCCGGCGAGGAACGCGGGCGCCAGCTTCTCCAGGGGCCCCCACACCGGGAAGTTGAACGCGTTGACCTGCACGGCCACCCCGCGCAACGGCGTGCAGAGGTGCTGGCCGACGAACGTGCCCCCGCGGCCGAGCGGCTCGACCGCGCCGTCGACGTGGACCGTGTCGTTCGGCAGCTCCCGGCGTCCCTTGGACGCGTAGGCGAGCAGCACGCCGATGCCGCCGTCGACGTCGAACTTCGCGTCCGCGAGCGTGGCCCCGGTCTGCGCCGAGACCGCGTAGAGCCGCTCGCGGTGCTCGCGCAGGTGCTGCCCGAGCGCCTTGAGCAGCGCGGCGCGCTGGTGGAACGTCAGCTCCCGCAGCGCGGGCCCGCCGACCCGCCTGCCGTGCTCCAGCGCGGCCGCGAAGTCGACGCCCGCGGACGAGATGCGCGCGACCTCGGCGCCGGTGACCGCGTCGTGCAGCGGCCTGCCCTCCTCGCTCGGGCGGTGCCAGCCGCCGCTGACGTAGCTGGGCAGGACGGGCGTCATCGGCGGCCTCCGTTGGTCTCGCTGCCGGTCGTCGTCGCTGTACCGACCGTTCGTTCGGGGACGCTAGCACGCGCGAGCCGCCCGGCCCAGGGGTTCGGCGCCGGGCCGGCGCGGCGGGTGATCGACCGATCGTTCGGTCGGCCGTTACCCTGGCGCGATGACCGATTCTCCGGCCGTCGGCGTCACCCGCGACGACCTCGACCCCGCCGTCGCCGTCCTCACGCTGCAGGCGCCCGCGCGGTACAACGCCCTCACCGTCGAGCTCAAGGACGCGCTGGTCGCGGCGCTGCGGGAGCTGGGCGAGGCGGGTGACGTCCGGGCGCTGGTGCTCACCGGCGCGGGCAAGGCGTTCTGCGTCGGGCAGGACCTCGGCGAGCACGCCACGGCGCTGCGCGACGACCCGGGGAGCGCGTTCGACACCGTCACCGCGCACTACAACCCCGTCGTGCGCGGGCTGACCGGGCTGCCGTTCCCGGTGGTCGCGGCGATCAACGGGCCCTGCGTCGGGGCCGGGCTGGGGTTCGCGCTGGCCTGCGACCTGCGCGTCGTCGCCGCCGGGACATCCTTCTCGACGGCGTTCACCGGCGTCGGGCTCACCGCCGACTCCGGGCTCTCGGCGAGCCTCGCGCACGCGGTGGGCGTTTCGCGGGCCCTGGAGTTGCTGCTGCTGAACGAGAGCTTCAGCGCGGAGGACGCGCAGGCGTGGGGGCTGGTGCGCTCGGTGGTGCCCGCGGGCGAGGTGCTCCCGGCGGCGCTGGAGCTGGCGCGGCGGCTCGCGAGCGGACCGACCCGCGCGTACGCCGAGGTGCGCCGGGCCGTCCGGGAGGGCGCGGTGGCGCCGCTGGAACAGGTGCTGGCCGCCGAGGCCGCCGCGCAGGCCCGGCTCGCCGGGACGACCGACCACGTGCAGGCGGTGGCCGCCTTCCTGGACAAGCGACGCCCGACGTTCGAGGGGCGGTGAGCGCCCCGGTGAGCACCGACACCGGGCGGGTCCGCAGGCCGAGCCGCGGACCCGGGTCGCTGCTCGAGGTCGCGGTGGGGGAGTTCCTCGCCCGCGGCTACGACGCGACCTCGATGGAGGACCTCTCGCGCGCCGCCGGGATCACGAAGTCGTCGTTCTACCACCACTTCAGCGGCAAGGAGGCGCTGCTGCGCGCCGCCCTGGAGCGGGCGCTCGACGGCCTGTTCGCGATCCTGGACTCCGACGGCGCGCGGGTCGGGACGCCGCTGGAGCGGCTGCACCACATCGTCCGGAGGCAGGTGGCCGTGCTGGTGGCCGAGCTGCCCTACGTCAGCGTGCTGCTGCGGGTGCGGGGCAACACCGAGTCGGAGCGCTGGGCGCTGGAGCGCAGGCGCGAGTTCGACGCCCGCGTCGCGGCGCTCGTGCGGGAGGCCGTCGAGGCCGGTGAGCTGCGGAGCGGGGTCGAGCCCGCGCTGGCGGCGCGGTTGCTGTCCGGCCTCGTGAACTCCGTCGTCGAGTGGGCCCGCCCCGACCGCGACCCGAGCGCCCTGCCCGACGCCGTCGCGCGGGCGGCGTTCGAGGGCATCCTGCCGGCGCGTCCGTGACCGTCGAGCTGCGCGCCTGCCCGCCGGTGGACGACGCGGAGCTGTCCGCCCTGCACGCCGCCGCGTTCCACGCAGCCGTGCAGGTGCAGCCGTGGGCCGAGCGGCTGGCGCGGCACAGCCTCACCTGGGTCGGCGCGTTCGACGACGGCCGCATGGTCGGGTTCGCCAACGTGGCCTGGGACGGCGGCGTGCACGCGTTCCTGCTCGACGTGGTCGTGGAGCCGCAGCGGCAGGGCCACGGCATCGGAACCGCCCTCGTGGCCGAGGCGACGCGACTCACCGCGGAATCCGGCTGCGAGTGGCTGCACGTCGATTTCGTGCCCGAGCACGCGTCGTTCTACCTCGACCGCTGTGGCTTCCTCCGTTCCGAGGCGGGCGTGTGCAGGCTGTGATCGGCGGCTCGTTCCCAGCGCCCGCCACCCTGCTGGAGGCGCTCACCCGCGGCTGACGAGCCGGCCGGCCTTGCGTCCGCGCGCCGCCTGGGCCACCATGAACCGAACGAACATTCGGTACGGAGGCGGCGGATGGACGAGACGGCACTGGCCGCGCACTTCGACGCGACGATCGCCGGCGACCAGCGGATCGAGCCGCGGGACTGGATGCCCGAGGCGTACCGCAAGACGCTCGTGCGCCAGATCGCGCAGCACGCGCACTCGGAGATCATCGGCATGCAGCCGGAGGGCAACTGGATCCGGCGCGCGCCCAGCCTGCGGCGCAAGGCGATCCTGCTGGCGAAGGTGCAGGACGAGGCCGGGCACGGCATGTACCTCTACGCGGCGGCCGAGACGCTCGGCGTCGACCGCGAGGAGCTCACCGAGAAGCTCATCGCGAACCGGCAGAAGTACTCGTCGATCTTCAACTACCCCACGCTGTCCTACGCCGACGTCGGCGTGATCGGCTGGCTCGTCGACGGCGCCGCGATCTGCAACCAGGTGCCGCTGTGCCGCTGCTCCTACGGCCCGTACGCGCGGGCGATGGTGCGCATCTGCAAGGAGGAGTCGTTCCACCAGCGGCAGGGCTACGAGCTGCTGCTCGCGATGGTGAACGGCACCGACGCGCAGCGGGAGATGGTGCAGGAGTCCACGAACCGGTTCTGGTGGCCGTCGCTGATGATGTTCGGCCCGCCGGACGGCGACTCGCCGAACACCCAGCAGTCGATGGCCTGGGGCATCAAGCGCCACACCAACGACGAGCTGCGCCAGCGCTTCGTCGACATGACGGTGCCGCAGGCCGAGGCGCTGGGCGTCACGCTGCCCGATCCGGGCCTGGGCTGGAACGCCGAGCGCGGCTCGTACGACTTCTCCGAGCCGGACTGGGCCGAGTTCAAGGCCGTGATCTCCGGGTCCGGGCCGTGCAACGCGCAGCGGCTGGCGCAGCGCCGCCGCGCGCACGAGGACGGCGCGTGGGTGCGCGAGGCCGCGCAGGCGTACGCGGAGAAGCGGGGTCGAACGGAGGCGGCGGCATGAGCGAGTACACCGCCGAGGGGGGCCACGGAGCGGTTCCCACCGAGGGCGTCGAGGGCGCGAGCGGCACCCCGCGCCGCGGCTGGCCGCTGTACGAGGTGTTCGTGCGCGGCAAGCGCGGGCTCAACCACGTGCACGTCGGCTCGCTGCACGCCGCCGACGACGAGATGGCCCTGCACCACGCCCGCGATCTGTACACCCGCCGCAACGAGGGCGTGTCGATCTGGGTGGTGCAGGCGCAGGACATCACCGCGTCCAGCCCGGACGAGAAGGACCCGTTCTTCGCGCCGTCGGCGGACAAGGTCTACCGGCACCCGACGTTCTACGCGATCCCCGAGGACGTGCCGCACCTGTGAACACCGATGAGGATGCGACCAACGCCTACCAGTCGCTCGCCGACACGGTGGGCCACGACGACCCGCGCTGGGCCTTCGGCTCCGGGGTCGAAGACGTGCAGGCGGAGATCACCTCGCCGGTACCGGACGGCGTCGAGCCGGCCGACCTCGCCGCGTACTGCCTGATGCTCGGCGACGACGCGCTGGTCTGCAGCCAGCGGCTCACGGAGTGGGTGACGAACGCCCCGGAGCTGGAGGAGGAGGTCGCGCTCGCGAACACCGCGCTCGACCTGCTCGGCCAGGCCCGGGTGCTGCTCGCGCGGGCGGGCCACGTGCGGGGGGCGGGGCAGGACGAGGACGCGCTTGCCTACCTGCGCGCCGAGGCGGAGTTCCGCAACGTCGCGCTCGCGGAGCTGCCCGACGACCTGGACTTCGCCCGCGCGATCGCGCGACTGCTGCTGTTCGCGACGTGGCGGCTCGCGCTGCTGTCGCGGCTGCTCGGCTCGCGCGACCCGGTGATCGCCGCGGTGGCGGGCAAGGGCGTCAAGGAGCTGACCTACCACCGCGACCACGCCGCCCGCTGGACGCTGCGCCTCGGCGACGGGACGCCGGAGTCGCACCGGCGGATGCAGGCCGCGCTCGACGCGGTGTGGCCGCACGTCGAGGAGCTGTTCCGCACCTCGGAGGTGGAGCGGCGGCTCGCCGACGCCGGTGTGGCCGTGGACCCGGCGCAGACCCGCGAGGAGGTCGACGCCGTGCTCGACGAGGTGCTCGCCCGCGCCACGCTCACCCGCCCCGCGGTCCCGCCCGCCGGCACGATCGGCGGCCGCGGTGGCCGGCAGGGCCTGCACACCGAGCACCTGGGACACGTGCTCGCCGAGATGCAGAGCCTGGCCCGCCGGCACCCGGGGGCGACGTGGTGAGCCAGGGGGCCGTGAGTGGATACGGGTGCTCTGGCACTCGTACCCACTCACGACCCGATGCGCGCCGGGTGGCGGCCCAGGTCGTCGATCCGGAGATGCCGATGCTCACGATCGACGACCTCGGCGTGCTGCGCGACGTGCGAGTCGACGGGGACGGTGTCACGGTCACCATCACCCCGACCTACTCGGGCTGCCCCGCCCTGGAGGTCATGCGTGACGACCTGCGTGCCCGGCTCACCGCGGCCGGCTACGCCCGCGTGGAGGTGCGCACCGTGCTCTCGCCGCCGTGGAGCACGGACTGGATCTCCGACGAGGGCCGCCGCACGCTGGCCGAGCACGGGGTGGCGCCGCCGCAGCGGGTGGGGCCGCGGCCCGCAGGTCCGGTCCCGCTGACGTTGGAGGCCCCCGCCGCGGTCGTCCACTGCCCGCGCTGCGGCTCGCCGGCCACCGAGGAGTTCTCCCGGTTCGGCCCGACCTCCTGCACGGCGTTGCGGCGGTGCACGGCCTGTCGGGAGCCGTTCGAGCAGATGAAGGAGCTCTAGACGATGGCGGCCCCGCAGACCGAGGTGCCGGTTCCGCGCACCACCGGCTTCCACCGGCTCCGGGTGGCCGGCGTGGAGCGGCTGTGCGAGGACGCCGTCGGCGTCACCTTCGACGTGCCCGAGCACCTGCGGGAGGACTTCGCGTTCCGGCCCGGGCAGTACCTCACCCTGCGGCAGTTCGTCGACGGGCGCGAGGAGCGGCGCTCGTACTCGATCTGCTCTCCGGCGGGAGCCCGGCCGAAGGTGGGCGTGCGGCGGGTGGACACCGGCCTGTTCTCCGAGTGGCTGGTCGACCGCGCGGAGCCGGGGGACGAGATCGAGGTGGCACCGCCCGCGGGCTCGTTCACGCCCGACCTCGCGGCCGGCGCCCACCACGGGCTCGTCGCCGCCGGGTCCGGCATCACCCCGGTGCTCTCGATCGCGGCGTCGGCGCTCGCGGCGCACCCGGACACGCGCGTGACGCTGCTCTACGGCAACCGGCGCACCGACACCGTGATGTTCACCGAGGAGCTCGCCGACCTGAAGAACGCCCACGGCCCCCGGCTGCACCTGCTGCACGTGCTGTCCCGGGAGCCGATGGAGGCCGAGATCTTCACCGGCCGCCTCGACGCCGAGAAGCTGCAGGTCCTGCTGGGCGCGCTCGTCGACGTCGCCGATGTCGACCACTGGTGGCTGTGCGGTCCGCTCGGGATGACCGAGGCGGCGGTCGAGGTGCTGTCCGGGTTCGGCGTCGACCGCAAGCGCGTGCACCGCGAGCTGTTCTACGTCGACGAGCCGCCGCCCGAGCTGCACCGCCCCGACGCCGCGGTGGAGGGCGAGACCAGTGAGGTCACGGTCGTGCTGAACGGCCGGACGACCACCCTGACGCTGCCGCGCGCCGAGACCGTCCTCGACGCGGCGCAGCGGGTCCGCGGTGACCTGCCGTTCGCCTGCAAGGGCGGGGTCTGCGGCACCTGCCGGGCGAAGGTCACCGACGGCGAGGTGACGATGCGGCGCAATTTCGCGCTGGAGGACGAGGAGGTCGTGGCGGGATTCGTGCTGACCTGCCAGTCGCGCCCCGAGTCCGACGCGGTCACCGTCGACTACGACAGCTGAGCGCGCGGCCGGGAAATCCGGTACTCCTCCCGTCATCGACCACGGCGCGCTCCGTCCGCCGTCCCGCCTGACCGGGGCGCGCCGACCGTTCCGAGGTCGGCCCATTCGCCCTCGGCAGGGCGCTCCGCTGGACCTCGGAACGATCAGCAGGCCGATGGTCCATCCGAGGTCGGCCTCCTCGCCCTCGCCAGGGCGTTCGCGTCGACCGAGGACCGATCACGGCGCGGGCGGCCGTGCGCCTTCCGGTGCGTGCAGGAGTTCGTGCGCCGCCTGCAGCGCCGGGGCCCACAGCTCCTCGTTCGGCACCGGTGAGCCGGTGACCTGCAGCCGGTCGGTGGCCAGCACGACGCTCGCCCCGTGCTCGGGCAGGAACGCCAGGGTCGTGCCGGTGAAGCCGGGGTGGCCGTAGGCGGTGGTGGTGCAGCCGCCCGCGGTGGTCGTCCAGGACCGGAAGCCACGGGACTGGCCGGGGTCGGGGCCGGGAGCCAGGTAGGTGGCGAGCGCGGGCCACGGCC
>Ga0196958_10000462_pt1 | contig 13248 bp, 9 predicted proteins | sample S1v_10metaG_FD_148654 | JGI IMG/M metagenome (GOLD analysis project Ga0196958, IMG submission 148654) | Soil microbial communities from Anza Borrego desert, Southern California, United States - S1+v_10 | ecosystem: Environmental > Terrestrial > Soil > Desert | place: USA: California | collected...
CCAGGTTGATCAGACCCGGCGTCGTGATCAGGTCGGTGATGCCCTGGACACCCGAAAGCAGCACCTCGTCCGCCGAGCGGAAGGCGTCCATCAGCGAGACGCCGATGTCGCCCAATTGGAGCAACCGGTCGTTCGGGATGACGATGAGCGTGTCGCACTCGTTGCGCAGCTGCTGGATGCCGTCTTCGGCCTGCTTGCTGCGGCGCTTGCCCTCGAAGGTGAACGGCCGGGTGACGACGCCGATGGTCAGCGCGCCGAGTTTGCGAGCGATCTGGGCGACGACCGGCGCGCCACCGGTGCCGGTGCCACCGCCTTCACCTGCGGTCACGAACACCATGTCGGCGCCCTTGATGACCTCTTCGATCTCTTCGCGGTGGTCCTCGGCGGCCTTCTGCCCCACCTCGGGGGCGGCGCCGGCACCGAGGCCGCGGGTCAGTTCCCGGCCGATGTCGAGCTTGACGTCGGCGTCGGACATGAGCAGTGCCTGAGCGTCGGTGTTCACCGCGATGAACTCGACACCCTTGAGGCCGACCTCGATCATGCGGTTCACGGCGTTAACTCCGCCGCCGCCGATACCGACGACCTTGATCACCGCAAGGTAGTTGTGCGGGGGCGTCATCGGAGCCGCCTTCCTGATCGTGTGTGCTCGTGCTGCCCGCCGGTCGCTGAGCCTGGCCGAACCCTCGAGCTGAAGTTCAGATCGAGAGTTATGTCAACTGCCGACGTTGAAGCAGGACGGTATGCACCAGGCAGGCTCGAATCCAGTAGCCACGCCGTGTGTCGCAAAGGTGTTTTGCCACAACATGTTCGCGGGCGCAAGAGCGAGACCCGATCGCGGCGGCGAACGGCGGCCTGGTAAGAGCGGAGATCAGGTGGGCATGGACAGGACCATGACGACGTCCTTCGACGGTGTTCCGGTCGGTGATCCGCCGGCCTGTTCGACGCTGAGCGCGAAGTTCTCGGCCCCGGCGAGTCCGTCGGCGACCAGCAGCGCACCGTCCTGACCACCGGAAAGGAGCCCGGCGGGCTTGGGCGCGGCGCCCGGGAACATCAGCCAGGCCTGATACGTCCGGCCCGGTTCGTTCTCCGGCAGCCGTGCCGCCATGAAGACGAGTTTGTCCTTCGAGCGCGACATCATCACGGTCCCGCCGCCGCCGACGGAGGCCTCGCCGTGCCCGGTCCGGAGATCGGCCGCCGAGAGCACGTCGGTGACGGGCGCGTACCGGGCCGCCTGTTCGCGCGCGGCGGTCAGCTGGGTGTGGTTGTCGTAGGCGATACCGCCGAGCACGGCGCTGCCCGCCAGCCCGAGGATCGCCGCGGCGGCCGCCCCGATCGCCCAGCGCGGAGCGCGGCGGCGGTTCTTGACGCGCTCCCCGGTCTCGAAACGCGTCTTCGGTGGCTGCTGTCTGGTCGCCATCGCCTCCGCGAGCACCCGGCGCTTGAGTTCGGCCGGCGGGTCTTCGGCCAGCGCGGCACCGAGCCGGGTCGCGGTCATCTGCAGTTCGAGGACCTCTTGAGCGCACGAAGCACACTCCCCGAGGTGCCGCTGGAACTGGGCACGTTCCACTTCGGACAGCGCGTCGATGGCGTAGGCGCCGGTGAGCGTGTGCATTTCGGGCATGGTCATGCCGTCACCCCCAAACAGTCCCGGAGCCTGATCAGGCCGTCCCGGAGCCGGGTCTTGATGGTCCCGTGCGGAGTCCGGAGCACTTCCGAGACCTCGCGATAGGTATAGCCCTGGTAGTAGGCGAGCAGTACGGATTCCCGTTGCAGCTCGGTCAGGCTCGTGAGACAACGGCGCACCTGCGAACGTTCCCAGCGGGCCGCGACGGCCTCGGCCACCTCGTCGAAGGGCCGGGCGCGGGCGGCCTCGAAGGTCGCCTTGAGCTCTCGTTCCGAGCTGGCGCGTGCCGAGCGGACCCGATCGACGGCGCGGCGATGCGCGAGCGTCATGGCCCAGTTCAACGCGCTCCCCCGCTCCGGGGAGTAGCGCGTGGCCGTGCGCCACAGCTCCACCATGACCTCCTGGGTGACCTCTTCCGACTGCGCGGAGTCACGCAGGACCCGCCGCACCAGGCCGAGGACGGGGCCGGCGAGCTGGTCGTACAAAGCATCGAAGGCCCGCTCGTCACCCTTCGCGACCAGGACGAGCAGGTCCTCCGCCGTCGGACCGGCCGGTTCGCCGTCCCCGGGGACGGGCGCCATCCGGCGCGGGCTGGCCGATTCATCCATCTAGCGTGCCTCCGGCCGTCTGTGGTGCCTGTGGTGTTCTCGGGGTGATCGGCGCCTTCTGCACCCACAGTGTGACCCCGTGCCGCCGGATCAGCGCGGAGACCCGGTGGGGCATGAGCGGGCGGGTGAGCAGCATATTCGTCAGCCACTTGGCGGTGGCCGGTCGCCGCACCCCGCGCGGTGACGCCGTCAGCGGTGTCTTCCCGTCCCGGCGGAGGGCGATCTCGACCGAGAGCAGCGATCCCGGTCTGGGCACCTCCATCCGGTACTCGCCGTCCATCGCCTGGAACGGCGAGACGCAGAACTCCTTGTCCGCGAAGGCGTTCCCGGCCTCGTCGGGACGCAGGAGGTACGCGTGCCTGCCGCGGTAGGTGTGGTGGACCTCGGCGATGACGCATTGTGGCCGAGCCTCCGCGGAGGTCGACGTCGCGAGCTGCCGATGACTCCGATGCGTTTGACCCTGGGTGTGCACGTGAAGCATTCGGAGCCGGATCGGGTGGGGATTGGCTCGCGTGAACCGGTGCCACCGCCGCCCCATCCCTTGCCGGTCCGGGAGCGAATGACGACTGGGCCGATCAGTCCCGCTTCCCGTGCGGATGGCGGGGAACGCCGGTCCGAATCCGGCGTTCCGCTCTTCATCCGCGTGTACCTGGTCCAGGCCGTGGTGCTCTGGTTCGTCTCGCTGCCGGTCCAGTTCGCGATGTACGGCGACTCGTTCGGGCTGACGGCGTGGCTCGGCGTCGCGCTGTGGCTGGTGTTCGGCAGCGGGCTCCGGCGCTACACGCGCCATCCCCATTTCGGCGACGCGTGCGTGTGGTGGGGCCTGTACCTGCTGGCGTGTTCGAGCTGGGTGGGGGCGGCGACGATCCTGTCGCCGATCGCGAGGACGTACATCCCGCGCCGGGTCACTCCCCGGTGAGACCGTCCGTCAGCTCGCGCAAGAGGTCGAGGTGGCCGGCGTGCCTGCCGGTCTCCTCGACCATGTGCGCGACCACGAACCGGACGTTGACCCGGCGATCGCCACGGAAGGGGACCTCGTCGTCCAGCCCCATCGCGGCGACGATCTCGCGGCTGCGCTCGCACTCGGCCTCGTAGGCGGCGATCAGCTGGTCGATCGGGGTCCGCATGGCGACCCGGAATTCGGCGTCCGGATCGATCTCCAGCGCCTCCTTCCAGACGTCTTCCTGTCCGTTGAGCACCACGGTGAACCAGTACTGCTCGACGAGGGTCAGATGCCCGAGCAGGCCGGCGACGGTGGTCAGTTCGCTGGGCACGAGCGGCCGTCGGGCCTGCTCGTCGGTGAGGCCTGAGCATTTCCACACGACCGTGGCACGGAGGAAGTCGAGAAAGCCGTTCAGCTGGGTGCGCTCGTCGCCGGTGAGCGGTGGTTCGGGGCGCTTCGGTTCGTCGGTCATGGTGGTGCAGTCTGCCGGTTTCCTCGGATGATCCGCTAACGAGTTACCCCGGGGCGCATCCTCCACCGGCTGTCGCAGCGCCGTGGTCCAGGTCCGACCGCGATCCCATCGTTCGAGTGAAACCGGCGGCAGTTAGCGCTGAGGAAACATGACGACCACCCGCCCGTCATGTCAGGCTGATGCAGTTGTGCCCATATCCGGAACACCGAGAAGGGTCACTGATGCCAGGCCTGCAGCTGAGCGCACTCGATGTCGCTTTCCTTTGCCTGGAAAGCGAAACGACACCCATGCACATGGGCGCGGTGGCCACCTTCCGCCCGCACGGGCAGGTGCACGCGCGTAAGCTGACCACGCTGCTCGCCGAACGGGCGGCGCGGCTTCCGAAGCTGCGTCAGCGCCCGCGCACCGCGCTGTTCCCGCCCGGTGCCGCCAGCTGGGCCGAGGACCCGGATTTCGTTGCCAGTGAACATATTTCACATCACCACCTGAGTTCCCTGTACGAACCGGATCCGCTCTCCGCCTATGCGTCGCACTGGATGGGACGGCCGCTCGACACCGGAAAACCCTTGTGGGACTTGCATCTCGTCACCGGCCTGCCGGACGGCGAGTTCGCCTTGCTGCTGAAACTGCACCACGCGCTCACCGACGGGGCGGGCGCGTACGCCGTCGCCGCGGGCCTGCTCGACGGACTCCCTCGCGCGACGAGGCGTCCCCACGGCGGTTCCCGGACACCCGCGCCTCGCTCCCCTGTGGACGCCGTCAAGGAAGCCGTCGGCTCGACACTGGCCCAGGCCGGGATCGCCTCTTCGGTCGTCCGCGCGACCCGTTCGTCGCTGTCACCGATCAGCGCGCCGCCGTCGACCGAACGACGGCTCGGCCTCGTCCGGCTGGACACCACCGAGATCCGGCGGATCCGCCGGGCCCACGGCGGGACGGCCAACGACGTCGTACTGGCGATCCTCAGCGGCGCGCTGCGCGAATGGATGATCAACCGCGGCCAGCGCGCCGACGGCCGGACGCTGCGGGCGCTCATCCCGGTCAGCGTGCGCGGACGGTCCGCCGGGCAACTCGGCGGGAACAAGCTGTCCGGCTATCTCTGCCACCTGCCGGTCGGCCTCGACGATCCGGCCGCGCGCCTGCTGGCCGTCCAGCGCGAGATGGGCCGGCACAAGGCCGCGGGCCCGGCCCGCGGCGCCGGCGCGTTCCCGCTGCTCGCCGAACGGATGCCGCCGATGCTGCACCGGCTCGGCGGCAAGGCCGCCGGGCTGGCCGCACCGTTGCTGTTCGACCTCGTGATCACCACGGTGCCGGTGCCGCCCCACCGGCTCACCCTCGACGGCACGAACCTCGACGGCGTGTACCCGTTCGTGCCGCTGGCACCGCGGCAGGCGCTCGGGATCGCGGTGGCGACCTACCGGGATTCCGTCCACATCGGACTTCAGGCGAACGGGGCGGCGGTCTCGGACGTGGGTTCGCTGCGGGACGGGGTCCTCAAGTCGGCCGCGCGCCTGCTGGACACCGCCTAGCGCGGGCGATGAAAGGCCCCTTCATGGCGAATTTCGTCATGAAGGGGCCTTTCCTGTCAGTCGCGGGACCGATCAGCCGCGCAGCATCTCCGCGACCAGGAACGCCAGCTCCAGCGACTGCTGCGTGTTCAGGCGCGGGTCGCACGCGGTCTCGTACCGGCCCGCGAGGTCCAGATCCGAGATCTCCTGAGCGCCGCCGAGGCATTCGGTGACATCTTCGCCGGTGAGCTCGACGTGGATGCCGCCCGGGTAGGTGCCGAGCTTGCGGTGCACCTCGAAGAAGCCCTGCACCTCGTCCACGATCCGGTCGAAGTGCCGGGTCTTGTAGCCCGTCGAAGACTCGTGCGTGTTGCCGTGCATCGGGTCGCACTGCCAGATGACCTTGTGCCCGGACGCCTCGACCTTCTCGACGATCGCGGGCAGCACCTCGCGGACCTTGCCGTTGCCCATCCGGGCGATCAGCGTCAGCCGGCCGGGCTCGTTGCGCGGGTCGAGGCGGCGGACGTACTCCACGGCCTGTTCGGGCGTGGTCGTCGGGCCGATCTTGAGGCCGATCGGGTTGGCCAGCAGCTCGGCGAAGGCGATGTGCGCGCCGTCGAGCTGCCTGGTCCGCTCACCCACCCACAGGAAGTGCGAGGACAGGTTGTACAGCTTGGGGTTCGCCGCGTCCGCGCGGTCCATCCGCAGCATGGAGCGCTCGTAGTCCAGCAGGAGCGCCTCGTGGCTGGCGAAGATCTCGGTGGACTGGAGCGAGGCGTCGGTCACGCCGCAGGCCGACATGAACCGCAGGCCGCGGTCGATCTCCGCGGCCAGCGCCTCGTAGCGCTCGCTGGCGGGCGAGGACTTCACGAAGTCCTTGTTCCAGTCGTGCACCTGGTGCAGGTCCGCCATGCCGGCGCCGGTGAGCGCGCGGACGAGGTTCATCGCGGCACCCGCGTTGGCGTAGGCGCGGATCATCCGGCCGGGGTCGGGCACGCGGAGTTCGGGCTTGGCGACGAGCGAGTTGATGATGTCGCCGCGGTACACCGGCAGACCGAGCGCGTCGCTGGACGCCGAACGCGGCTTCGCGTACTGGCCCGCGATCCGGCCGACCTTCACCACCGGCAGGCTCGCGCCGTAGGTGAGGACGACGGCCATCTGCAGCAGGGTGCGCAGGTTGGCGCGGATGTGCGGCTCGGTGTTCGATTCGAACGTCTCCGCGCAGTCACCGCCCTGCAGCAGGAACGCTTCACCGCGGGCGACCATGGCGAGCCGGTCGGCGAGCCGGTCGATCTCGGCGGGGACGGTGATCGGCGGCACGCTCTCCAGCACGCCGCGGACGCGCTTCGTCAGCTCGGCGTCCGGCCATTCGGGCTGCTGCGCGGCGGGCCGGGAAAGCGCGTCGTCGAGCCGATCACGCAGCTCGGGAGGCAGAGGAGGCAGTTCGGGGAGCGTGTCGACGGGAACGTCCACTGTCCAGTTCACCGGACCAGGATATGCCGCGCCGGAAGCCGCCCGCCCACCGGGACGAAAGTCCCAAAAGGTGGACGGGCGACGGGTGATCAGGCGGCCTGCGCCTTGTTGTAGAGGTGCTGCGCGTCCGTGCCGAAGTACGGGCCGAACATGTAGCCGGGCAGGAAGGTGTAGCCGAAGCTGTTCACCGAGGCCTGGACGCCGGCGCCGGTCGCCTCGCTGAAGTCGAGGAACCACGGGCCACCGCTCGAACCACCGGTCATGTCGCAGTTCATCCCGTGGTCCTTGGTGAGCAGGAAGTCGGTGAACGTGCTCCCGCTGCAGTAGATCAGTTTCGTGCCGTCGTACGGTGCCGCCGCCGGGTAACCGAACGTGTACATCGACTGGTTGCGCGCCTGGTTGAAAGCGATCCCCTGCGCGCCGACGACGTCGGTCAGCTTCTGCCCGTTGAGCGGGTTGACCACGGCCGCGCCGATGTCGTAGTTCATGTCCTCGCTCGCTTCCCACTGCGGAGTGGTCAGCGTGCTTTTCGCGGCCCAGGTGCCGTAGGGCGTGTTGCCGTTGTCGTAACCGGGCGCGAACGTCCAGTTGGTGTGCCAGGCGCCCTGGTACTTCACGCAGTGCCCGGCGGTCATCACGACGCTGCCGTTCGTGCTGGTGACCGCGTCCCCGGAGCACGACGCGTTCCGCCCGCCCATGGTGAAGAACACCCGGCCGGTGGTCTGCACGACCTTGCCCGCCCCCGTCCACGCGCCACCGCCGTTGGGGATGCTCCGGATGATCGTGCTCTCCCCTTTCGGGACCTCCTTGGGCGAAAGGGGCGGGGCCTGGACCAGCTGTTCGATCGGCACCGCCGACCGCATCCGCTCGGGCGTCCAGTAGGCGGCCACCGCCTGTGGGTCGGCCGCTGCCCGATGATGGACCGGTCCGGCGTGAGCGGGACTCGCGACCGCGGTCAGCGCCGTCACCGCGAGCCCCGTGAGCGCCGCCAGGATCCCCGTCCGGAAAGCCGTCCTCTGCATGGCGTACCACCTTTCGCCACCGGTGAAGTGCCGTATGAGTCGCACGACTTTCTGAAAGTATTCGTCCTGCTACCGGCCGTACAAGCGGCCGTTCGGCCGCATCCGGGGTGCCTTATGGGCTGTTCGGCCCAGCTACCGCGGACGCCAGGGGCGAGTTGGCGGCGGCCAGGCCGGACATCGGCTGCGTCACGCGGGCCCGTTCGACCGACTTTTTGTTAGCAGCGCGCGGTTTCCGGCCAGTCGCGTGCACCCGGGCGGAAGACACGTGTCTTAAACCCGGAACTCGCGTGATCGAAGGCGGAACTCGCGTGATTCCAGCCGTAAGACACGGCGCGCATCCGGCCTCACGCGTGTTCCGTGCCTGGACACACGAATCGCGCCCGGCTCAGACCACCGCGAGCGGCAGCGCGGTCGGGTGCACCGGAGCGGGCAGGTCCGAAGCGCCGGTGAGGTAGGCGTCCACCGCGCTCGCCACCGAACGTCCCTCGGCGATCGCCCACACGACCAGCGAGGCACCGCGGTGCGCGTCGCCGCAGACGAACACACCCGGCGAGGAGGTCTGCCAGTCCGCCCCGCACGAGAGCGTGCCGCGTCCGGTCAGCGACAGGCCGAGCCCGTCGAGCAGCGGCATGTGCTCGACACCCTCGAACCCGATCGCGAGCAGCACGAGGTCGGCGGGCAGTTCCTCGACCTCGTCGTTGACCGGGGTCACCATGCGCTTGCCGGTCTCCGGGTCCTTGACCACGCGGACCTGACGCAGTTCGACCGCGCGCACGTTGCCGTCGTCGTCACCGACGAACCGGGTGACCGCGACGGCGAACTTGCGCTCGCCCGCCTCTTCGTGCGCGGGGTAGGTGCGCAGGATGTACGGCCAGGTCGGCCACGGCGAGCGCTCGTCGTCCCTTGTGGACGGTGGCGTCGGGTACTGGTCCAGCTGTGTCACCGAAAGCGCGCCCTGCCGGGTCGCGGTGCCGTACGAGTCGGCCCCGGTGTCCCCGCCACCGATGATCACCACGTGCTTGCCGGCCGCGTCCACCGCCGACGGGCCGTCGCCCTCGACGTACTTGTTGGCCGGGACCAGGTGTTCCATCGCCAGGTGGATCCCCGCCAGCTCGCGGCCGGGCGTGGTCGTGTCGTCGCGGCCGCGCAGCGCGCCCACGGCGAGGACCACCGCGTCGTGGCCGGCGCGGAGTTCCTCGACGGTCAGATCGACACCGACCTCGCAGCCGGTGACGAACTTCGTGCCCTCCTTGCGGAGTTGCGCGAGCCGCCGGTCGAGGACCTTCTTCTCCATTTTGAACTCGGGGATGCCGTACCGCAGCAGGCCGCCGAGCCGGTCGTCCCGTTCGAAGACGGTCACTTCGTGGCCGGCGCGGGTGAGCTGCTGCGCGGCGGCGAGCCCGGCCGGGCCGGAGCCGACGACCGCGACCCGCTGCCCCGACGACACCGCCGAGATCTGCGGCTGCACGTAGCCCGCTTCCCAGGACTGGTCGGCGATCGTCTGCTCGACCCGTTTGATCGCCACCGGGCCGCCGGACAGCGGGGAGACCGACAGGACACAACCCGCCTCGCACGGAGCGGGGCACAGCTTCCCGGTGAACTCCGGGAAGTTGTTGGTCGCGTGGAGCCGGTCGCTCGCCGCGGCCCAGTCGCCCCGGCGCACCAGGTCGTTCCACTCCGGGATCAGGTTGCCCAGCGGGCAGCCGGAACCACTGGAGTGACAGAACGGGATGCCGCAGTCCATGCACCGGGTGGCCTGCTCGCGCACCTTTTCGTTGCGCTCGGCGGGCTCCACGTCGGCGTACACCTCGCCCCAGGTGGCGAGACGGTCCTGCGTGGACTTCTTCTTCGGCTCTTCGCGGTCGTACTTCAGGAAACCCGTCGGATCAGCCACGAGCGGCCTCCATGATCGCTTCGTCGACGTCACGGCCCGCGGCACGCGCCGCCTTCGCCGCGTCAAGGACACGCTGGTAGTCGCGGGGCATCACCTTGGTGAACGCCGCCGAGCGACGTGGCCAGTCGCCGAGCAGCGACGCGGCCACGGCCGAACGTGTGAGGTCGTAGTGCTTCTGCACGGTCTTCTTCAGCCAGGCGAGGTCCTCCGAGGACGGGGTCAGCAGGTTGACCATCTCCTCGTTGACCTTGCCGCGGTCGAGGTCGAGCACGTAGGCCTCGCCGCCGGACATGCCCGCCGCGAGGTTGCGCCCGGTCGGGCCGAGCACCACGGCCTGCCCGCCGGTCATGTACTCGAAGGCGTGGTCGCCGACGCCCTCGGCGACCACCACGGCGCCGGAGTTGCGTACGCAGAACCGTTCGCCGACCTGGCCGCGCAGGAACATCTCGCCGCCGGTGGCGCCGTAAGCGAGGGTGTTCCCGGCGATGGTCTGGCCTTCCGCGGCGAACTTCGCGTCCGGATGCGGGCGCACGATGATCCGCCCGCCGGAAAGGCCCTTGCCGACGTAGTCGTTCGCGTCGCCGACCATGTCGAGCGTGATGCCGCGGGGCAGGAACGCCCCGAGCGACTGGCCGGCGGAACCGGTCAGCATCACGTGGATCGTGTCCTCGGGCAGGCCCTCACCGCCGTAGCGGCGGGTGATCTCGGACCCGAGCAGCGTGCCGACGGTCCGGTTCACGTTCCGCACCGGCAGTTCGAGCCGCACCGGATGCGCGTCCTCCAGCGCCGCCTCGGCGAGCTGGATCAGTGTCCGGTCGAGCGCGTGCTCCAGGCCGTGGTCCTGCGTCCGCGTGCGCCGCTTCGCGCCGCCGTACGGGGTTTCAGTGGGCATGTGGAAGATCGGCGCGAGGTCGAGACCGGAGGCCTTCCAGTGCTCGACCGCGTCGTCGGTGTTCAGCATCTCGGCGTGCCCGATGGCCTCGTCGAGGGTACGGAAACCCAGTGCCGCCAACGTTTCCCGGACCTCTTCGGCGACGAACCGGAAGTAGTTGACGACGTGGTCGGCCTGGCCGGTGTAGCGCTTGCGCAGCTCCGGGCTCTGGGTCGCGACGCCGACCGGGCAGGTGTCGAGGTGGCAGACGCGCATCATGACGCAGCCTTCGACGATCAGCGGCGCCGTCGCGAAGCCGTACTCCTCCGCGCCGAGCAGTGCGGCGATGACGACGTCCTTGCCGGTCTTCATCGCGCCGTCGACCTGCACGGTGATCCGGTCACGCAAACCGTTGAGCAGCAACGTCTGCTGTGTCTCGGCGAGGCCGATCTCCCACGGTGTCCCCGCGTGCTTGAGCGAGTTCATCGGGGAGGCGCCGGTGCCGCCGTCGTGACCGGAGATCAGCACGACGTCCGCGTGCGCCTTGGACACCCCCGCCGCGACCGTGCCGACGCCGAGCGAGGACACCAGCTTCACGTGGATGCGGGCGTTCTCGTTGGCGTTCTTGAGGTCGTGGATCAGCTGGGCGAGATCCTCGATCGAATAGATGTCGTGGTGCGGCGGTGGCGAGATCAGCCCGACGCCGGGCGTCGAGTGCCGCGTGCGCGCGATCCACGGGTAGACCTTGTTCGGCGGCAACTGCCCGCCCTCGCCGGGCTTGGCCCCCTGCGCCATCTTGATCTGGATGTCGTCGGCGTTGACCAGGTACTCGCTCGTGACGCCGAACCGGCCGCTCGCGACCTGCTTGATCGCGCTGCGCCGCGCCGGATCGTAGAGCCGCTCGGGATCTTCCCCGCCCTCGCCGGTGTTGGAGCGGCCGCCGATGCGGTTCATCGCGATGGCGAGCGTTTCGTGTGCCTCGGCCGAAATCGACCCGTAGGACATCGCGCCGGTGTTGAACCGTTTGAAGATCGCCTCGACGGGCTCGACCTCGTGCAGCGGGACGGGTTCGCGGGTGCCCGCGCGGAAGGAGAACAGCCCGCGCAGCGCGCCACCCTCGCGGTAGAGGCGGTGCACCTCGTCGGAGTACTTCTTGTACACCTCTTCCCGGCCGGTCTTCGTCGCGTGCTGCAACAGGAAGACGGTCTCCGGGGTGAACAGGTGCAGTTCGCCCTCGCGGCGGTACGCGTACTCGCCGCCGGTCTCGAGTCCACGGTGGACCCGGTCGGTCGGGTTGTCCGGGTACGCGCGGCGATGGCGCGTGGCGACCTCCTCGGCGAGCACACTCAGCCCGACGCCGCCGAGCTTCGACGACGTGCCGGTGAAGTACTCGTCGAGCAGATCCTGGGCGAGACCGAAGGATTCGAAGACCTGCGCCGCGGTGTACGCGCCGACGGTCGAGATGCCCATCTTGGACATGATCTTCAGGACACCCTTCACGAGCGCCTTGACGTAGTTGCGGATCGCCTTGGCGGGCTCGATGCCGGTGACGGCACCGGTCGAGATCATGTCCTCGATGGTCTCGAAGGCCAGGTACGGGTTCACCGCCGCGGCGCCGTAGCCGAGCAGCAGCGCGATGTGGTGGACCTCGCGGGCGTCGCCGGTCTCGACGACCAGGGCGACGCGGAGCCTTTCCTTGGTGCGCACCAGATGGTGATGCACCGCCGATACCAGCAGCAGCGACGGGATCGGCGCCATGCGGTGGTCGGAGTCGCGATCGGACAGCACGAGCGTGCGCGCGCCCGCCGCGATCGCTTCGGAGGCCTCGCGCCGGACCCGCTCGATCGCGGACGCCAGCGCTTCGGCGCCACCGTCCACTTCATACAGTCCGGAAAGGACACTGCACGCGAAGCCGGGGAGGTCGCCGTCGTCGTTGATGTGGATCAGCTTGGCGAGTTCGTCGTTGTCGATCACCGGATACGGCAACTGCACGTGGCGGCAGGAGGCCGGACCGGGGGCGAGCAGGTTCCGCTCCGGTCCCATGATCCGGCTCATCGAGGTGACGAGCTCTTCGCGGATCGCGTCCAGCGGCGGGTTGGTGACCTGCGCGAAGTTCTGCTTGAAGTAGTCGTAGAGCAGCCGCGAACGCTGCGACAGCACGGCGGGCGGGGTGTCGGACCCCATCGAACCGATCGGCTCGGCGGCCTTGACCGCCATCGGCGCGAGGAGGATCTTCAGCTCTTCTTCGGTGTAGCCGAAGGAAAGCTGGCGCCGCAGCACCGAATCGTGGCTCTGCACGATGTGGTCGCGGTCGGGCAGGTCGGCGATCTGCAGCAGACCGGCGTGCAGCCAGCCCTCGTACGGGAGTTGCTTCGCCAGCTCCGACTTGACCTCTTCGTCGTCGACGATCCGGCCCGCCTCGGTGTCCACCAGGAACATGCGGCCGGGCTTGAGACGGCCCTTGGCCACGACGTCGGCGGGGGCGACGTCGAGGACCCCGGCCTCACTGGCCAGCACGACACGGTCGTCGGTGGTGCGCCACCAGCGGGCGGGGCGCAGGCCGTTGCGGTCCAGTACCGCGCCGACGAGCGTGCCGTCGGTGAAGGTGACGCAGGCCGGGCCGTCCCACGGTTCCATGAGGCTGGCGTGGAACCGGTAGAACGCACGACGCTGTGCGTCCATCCCGGTGTGGTTCTCCCACGCCTCGGGGATCATCATCAGCACCGCGTGCGGCAGCGACCGACCGCCGAGGTGCAGCAGTTCCAGCACCTCGTCGAACGAGGCGGAGTCCGACGCGCCGGGCGAGCAGATCGGGTACAGCCTGCTCAGGTCGCCA
>Ga0196958_10000463_pt1 | contig 13216 bp, 10 predicted proteins | sample S1v_10metaG_FD_148654 | JGI IMG/M metagenome (GOLD analysis project Ga0196958, IMG submission 148654) | Soil microbial communities from Anza Borrego desert, Southern California, United States - S1+v_10 | ecosystem: Environmental > Terrestrial > Soil > Desert | place: USA: California | collected...
CGAACGTGTGAAGCGTGCGGTTGGGTGCACCGATGACGACGACCACTCGCGTCGTTTCCTCCGGCATCCGCACTTCGAACCTTCCGCCGGCGTCGGTCACCGCCTGCGCCACCTGTCCACCCCGCGGCACCTGCGGCACCACGGAAACCCGCGCGCCCGCCAGGTGCTGTCCGGCGGAAAACACGAGGCCCGCCACACGGCGTGTTTTCAGGATCCGCAACTCGACGTCGCGAAGCGGCGCGCCCGACTTCACTTGCAGTGCGAGTGGTGCGCTGCTCTCCCCTGTCGCGTTGTTCGCGAGGAGTTGGACGCTTCCCTCCTGCAGCCCCCGCAACGTGAATTCGCCCGCCGCATTCAAAGTCGTGGTGAACGCGCGCGCCGATGACGCGGCCATGACACGCCCGCTGGTGAGACGCTGTCCGTCGTGATCGATGACCCATCCGGACAAGGACGTATCGGGCAGTTCCACCGCGATCGGTTTCGAGCCGGCGACCGAAACGCTGACGATGGAGTGAATGCCGCGAGCATCATCGACCACTTCCACGGGCCACTCCCCCAGCCGCGGCAGGCGGACCTGGAACGCCCCTTCCGCATCGGACATTGCCCGCGCGTGCACGACGCCATGGCGCGTGCCGAACCACAAGGTCGCCTCGATCGGCGCGTCGCCGAGTTTCACCGTCCCGCTGGCAACGTGCAGGTCGAGCGCGACGGGAATGGAGATGTCGCCAGCGTCGACACGGACGTCCTGCTGCCAGAGCTGATTTCCCTCGGCGTCGGCGATTTTCAGACTGTACAGGCCGGGGGATTGATCCGCGATCACGGCCTGTCCATCGGGATCGGAATGCAGCCTGACGCCGGCTTCTGCAGGAGCAAAATCAGCGACGCGGTTCCAGCGAATGCTCCACGGACGCGCATCGGCATCCTGAGGAGGCGCGATGGCGATCCGCACCTGCAGCGGCGGAAACAGCTCGATGGCCTTTCGGAACGACGTCTCTTTTCCTTCGTAAATCTCGAGCGGGCCGATGACTCGCGTCGCAAAGTCTTTCGCGCGGATCTCGACGTTGTACGTGCCGGCAGGCAGAGGCGCGAGTTGTACGAATCCGCGCCTGTCGAACTCCGCTTCGGCGACAGGGACGGACAATCGTGCAGCAGTCTCGGACGGCACGGCCGCAACGGGTCGCACGATGCGTGCGCGAGCGGGCGCTTTCAGCGTCTGGGCGACATCGCGTTCGAGGTATGCGGTAAACGACGCGCCGCGCTTCAACGCGATGTTGCCGAGGTCCCGTGTCTGGCCGGGCTTCAACCCGATCTCCCAGAAGTAGTGCGGCGTCATCGCCGGAATGCGCAGGACCACGTGACGCGCGGCCGCCGGCAGCGTGCAGAGGAATCCGCCGCTGGTGTCGGCCGGGCACTCGAATTTCGTGCCGCGAGGGATGTCCGCCGTCTGCGCGGGCAAGGTTTCCACGACGAAGGAAACGGTGTCGGGTTTCTTTTCGCCCTCGGGAACGACGAGGCGTCCCTTGATCCTGGCCGTGGGCCAGAGGTCGAGCGCCACGATCGTCCCTTCCGCCGCCGTGATGCGTCTCGGCGCCATCCAGAACGCATCGTCGCCACTGCTCACGTCCCACTCGCTGCCGATGGCGACGCTCAACGCTCCTCGCCCATCCACCACCTCGATGACGCTCGAGGCCGAGGAATCCGCGACGCTGGTTGCACGCAGCTTCACGGTGGCCGGTGCGGCGCCGGCGACACGAACTTCGAATCGGAGGCTCGCCGCGTCCTCAGCGAGGAGCACGAACGACAGCACGGCAGCGAGCACGAAGGCTGGTCCGCGCATGCGAGCAGGTCAGCCGTAGACTTCCAGGTAGTAGCACTGGACGCCGGCCCCGCGGCCGAAGCAGCCGCTCACGCACTCCTTCCCCGAGTACGGTGCGAACGCCGGGACCGCGAAAACGGAAAGGACGACGACCACGAAAACGAGCCGCGGGCAGGAACGGATCATGGGGCACTCCCTTCGTCCATTCGTCAGCATCTCCATCAGTGTCGACAGACACCGCTGCGCCGTCAAATACGGCGCATTCCAACCACGGTAGAAAACGTTAGAATCCGCGCGCAGTTAACGGAGAATACTCACATGATCAACAAAGTCATCCTCGTCGGCAGGCTCGGGAAAGACCCGGAGATCCGTTCGACTCCGCAGGGCAGCACGGTGGCGAAATTCACCGTGGCCACAGACGAGAAATTCACCGACCGCAGCGGGGAAAAGCAGGAGCGCACCGAGTGGCACAACATCGCCGCGTGGGGCAAGCTCGGCGAGATCTGCGGGCAGTATCTGCGCAAGGGCAAACTGGTCTACATCGAAGGCTCGATCCGCACCGAGAGCTGGGACGACAAGGAATCGGGACAGAAAAAGTACCGCACCGAGATCGTGGCCAGCACGATGAAGATGCTCGACCGCCGTGGCGATGAAGGCGGCGGTGGTGGCGGAAGCTACGGCGGCGGAGGCGGCTACAGCCAGTCGCGCTCGACCGGCGGCGGTGGCGGCGGCAAGTCCACCGACGTCATCGACGAGGACGAGGACGTTCCGTTCTAGACCGCTCGTTATCCTGAGCCGCAACGGCGAAGGATCTCAGCCGGCCTGGCCTGAGATTCTTCGCCGCGCCCGGGACGACGACTCAGGGACGGTCGAGCGCGGCCGTCCCCACCCCTTTCGCGCGAATGCGCGTGATCTTCTGCTCCACATCCGGCGGTAGCGTTCCATAGCGCGACAGATCCGGCTGCGCCGCGAGAAACTCCAGCACGTTCTGCGGACGGTACGTCGACAGGGCGTGCATTCTCTCGATCACCGCCGGATGCAGATCCGCATTGCGTCCGCGGATCGGACGGACGCCTTTGCCGAGGCGCAAGCGGATCGCCTCGGCGATCTTCATGGCGGTGCTCCACGACGGGTAGATCTCCGCGGTCGGAACTTGTTTGAAGTACTCCAGGTATTTGTCGTCGACCTTCAACCTGTCACCGGCGGTCGCGCCTTCGAGAATCCACTGCAGGGCGATGTTCGCCAGTCCATCCGTCTTCAGTCCGCCGCCGACGTTCGAGTGCACGCCGGCGAACCAGCGCTGCTCCAGCGTCTGCCCCTCCCGCACATCCGTCCACACCTCGGGGCGGAAATCGAAACGCTTCTCGTCGATCGCCAGCGCCTGACGCGCGCTGCGCACGCACGCGGCCGGCGCGGCGCCCGTGTGGAACGTGCGTCCCGGATCGGAGGTCTGCTCGCCTGTCGCCGCGAAGCGTGAGCCGAGCGACGCGACCGTGTCGAAGACGCCGAGGTACGTGATCTCGATCGGACGGAAGACGAGCTGGCGGCCGGGCTTCGTTGTCGCGGCGACCAGTTCGTCGAAGGCCTGGCGGTCGCCGTGACTCTCGACGTACTTGCGGAAGAAAAACGGGAAAAAGTACGCCTGATCCTTCGGCAGCAGGCCGCCGCTCCATTCGAGGAAGCGTGTCACCGCGCGTGCCGTCGCGGCACCGCGGCTGAAGCCGAAGATGTACACCTCGTCGCCGGGCTGATAGTTGAGCGAGAGAAAGTGCAGCGCGTCTTCGACGTTGCCCTCGAAGCCCGCGCCCCAGAGTCCGCCGAGGACCTTGTCGGCGCGATAGAGGATACGGTTGGCGGTACCGGCGTACATCGCCAGCGAGCCGACGCCGATGTCGTAGTACGTGATCTGCTGCTTGTCCGCGCTCGGCAGGATGGCGCGGCAGATCTTCAGCGGATTGGTCGGGCGCAGGACGATCCCGTCGTCTTCACGCTCCTGCTCGTTCGCGGTGCTGTTCCAGGTTCCGTCGAGGCAGAGGATGAGCCGGCGGCCGGGGTTCGTCGAGATATCCATACGCTTAAGAGTGCCGCAACGGGAGAAATCTCCTACCTAAACCTTGTAGCGATCGCGCAGGACCTTGAGGTGATGGCGCTCGTGGCCGACGATCACCCACGCCAGGCCGCGCACGGTCACCGGGAATCCATTCGCGGTTCCGCTCCGCATCCACGCCTCCTCCGGCAGGTTGCGGAAGAAGACGATCGTCGCGCGGCGCACGAGGGCGTAGTACTCGGAGAGGTCGCCGAGCTTCCACGAATCGAATGACGCGGTGCGCACGTACTCGTCCTCGTCGTAGCCCGGCAGCGGCTGCGTCTCCCCTCGCGCGATGGCCAGCGCGCGGTAGCTCAGGATGCGCTCGGAATCGGCGATGTGGCCGAGGACTTCCTTCACGGACCACTTCGCGTCGCCGTAGCGATACAGGCCGCGCGTCTCGTCGAGCGTGGCCAGCAGCTTCTGCGTGTCGGTCGACTGCGCTTCGATCGCCGGCAGGATCTCCTCCTCCGGCACGAGCTCGACATATCCCTGATGCGGGGCGGCGTACTCCGCGGGCGAAGGTCTCATTCGATCCTCACGAACGTTTTGTAGTGATCGCGCGTGTACCACAGCTCCCCTGCCTCGCCGCGCACGACGCGGCGCGCGCCGCGGTTCTTCGCGCCCGGCGTCGGAACCGTGTACTCGCGATAGTACCCGCGCGGCTTCGCGGGCAGGAGCTTCTCGCGGTTCGCGAACACGCTTCCGTCTTTGTTCGGATACGGGAACGGTCCGCCTTTTCTGATCCGTGCGACGGTTGCGTCGAGCTCGGTGCGCTCCACGCGGTCGAGCTGTTCCAGTGTGGAGCGCGATTTCGGACTCGCCGGTGCGCCATCGGAGTTCTGCCACCGCGCGACGATCATCGTCGACAGGACGACGGCCGCCCACACGGCGATGCTGACTGCGCTTTTCGGTCGTCTGCGCATCACGTCACCAGACGAAGACGAGGTGGAGATTGCCGCCGCGCTCTTCCGCCGCCGCCATCCATACATCGACCAGCGTCGTCATCTCCTCGGAAGCGCGTCGCCAGCGCATCTGCGCGTTGTGCACGAGCAGCACGATCGCCCGGTCGTTCTCGAGATCGCGCAGACACTCCTCGAGCGCATCCCAGTTATGACCGAAGTAATCGGGCAGCTCGAGCGCCGTGGCGAGCTCGCCGAACAGCGACGGCCCTCCCGCGATCTCCGAGACGGAAAAGGCGGGATCGGCGCGTAACGCCTCCACCGCCTCAATGGTTGCGAAATGGACGGAAAGCTTGCCGAACGTCACGCCGCAACAGTAACACCCGCGAGCGTCAGAACGCCCGTTGCGGAAACGGCAACATTCCGCAAGCGGGGCGAGTGCACCACCACCGACTGCCCGTAGAGGAGCGGCACGAGCGGCGCTTCCTCGCGCACGAGCCGGTGGATCTCGCGTTTGTTCTCGTCGGACGGATGCTCGCGGAAACGCGCCAGCGCGGCGTCCATTGCCCCATTTTTCCAGCGGCTGTGGTTCGAGTGATGGGGACCTTCGCACATCTTCGACCAGAGCAATGCCTCGAAGTAATCCGCGGGATCGGGCGTATCCGCGGTCCATCCCGCGAGGGCCATGTCGTAATTGCCGCGCAGGAGATCGCCGAAGAATTCGTCGCTCGTGTGCGTCTCGCACAGGTCGACGGCGATGTCCAGCGCCGCGAGCTGGCGCTGGATCGCGTGCGCGAGCGGCAGCGGCTTCGGCAGGTACGGACGCGGCGCCCACGGCACGAGCAGCGACAGCCGCGACGGCTTCGCGCCGCTCGCCTCGAGGAGGTGCCGTGCTGCATTGCGATCGCTGTACGGGATGCCCGCCGAACGCCCCATCAGCGGCGGCAGCAGATTCGCGGCGATGAACGCGACCGGATTTTTGTCGAACGAGGTCGCGGCGAGATCGTGCAGGTCGAGCGCGAGCGCAATGCCGCGGCGCACGTCGCTGCGCGCGAGCACGCGGCGCTCGGTGTTGAAAAAGAGGATGCCGGTCGAGTTCCCCGGCTGCAGCGACGGCGTGACGCTGGTGAGCTGATGCCGCGACAGGTCGGCCATCGTCAGCGCGTTCGTCAGGTCGATCTCCCCGTTGCGCAACGCCTCGATGAGCTGGCGCGGCGAGCCGTCGTCCGCCGCCGGGCAGACGCGGAACTCGAGCTCGTGGATGCCCGTCTTGCCCTGGTAATGCGGATTACGCACGAGCCGCACACGCGTCGCCGACTGCAGCAGGCGCAGGTTCGGACGCTCGTCGAACATGAACGGACCGGTGCCGAGGAGCTGCGAGCCGGCGTCGAGCACGATCGAGCAGTTGGTCTCCGTGAGCCAGAGGTCGAAGCGCGGATTCGGCGTGAGGAGCGCGAACCACACGCGCCCCGCGCGCACTTCCACGTGTGTTTTCGACGCGAGCACCTTCGACGCGCGCAGCGACCGCACGGCGAGATCGGCGGTGAGCGGCGTGCCGTCGGAAAAGAAGACGCCTTGGCGCACCGCGGCGGAGTACTGCAGCCGGCCTTCCTCGCGCAGCGGCTCGAAGAGAACCGGACGCACGTTCGTCACGCCGGCCACGACCGCATACGGCGCCTCGTAGATCTGGCCGAGGAGCATGCCGCTGATGCTGTCGACGGCTTCGCGAGGATCGAGGTTGGCGATCGGACTGAGAATGCCTACGCGTACGACTGCCGGCGGTGGTTCCATAGGAGTTTTACAGGCGACGATACCGCAGCCGGCGCCTGATTGTCCGGGCGTATCAGCCGGCGGAGCGCCGGCGCTCCGCATTACACGCGCACGACGACGAACGTCACGTCGTCATTGGGCGGGGCGTCGCCGTGCCACTTCCGTGCGGCGTCCGCAAGCGCCGCGATCACACCTTCGGCATTCGGCGCCACTGCCGCCGCGGCGAAGGCCGCGTACGCCGCGCCGTATCCGAGCTGCTGCCCCGCGTCATTCATGAGCTCCGGAAAACCGTCGCTCAGGAAGAGCACGGTGTCGCCCGCGGCGAGTTTCACCTCCGTCTGCGGATAGTCCGTGCTGAGCGTGCCGAGCGGCGTCGCCTGCAATGCGATCTCGTCGACCGCCGCGGTCGCCGTGCGATACACGAGCACGGGCGGCATGCCCGCCGAGGCCACCGTCAAGGAGTGTTTGTGAAAGCGCGCGAGCGACAGCGCCATGGCCATGCGTCCGAGATCCATGCGCTTGATCTTCTCGGCCGCGTCGTTGAGGAACTCGGCCGGCGACGTCGTGCCGCCGAAGCCCGCGAACAGCGTCTTGATCACCGTAACCATCGTGCCGGCTTTCGCGCCGTGTCCGGTCGCGTCGCCGATCGTCACCGTGAGCTCGTCGCCGATGAGATGAAAGTCGTAATAGTCGCCGCCGACCTCCGTCGCCGTGCGCGTGAACACCGCCACGTCGTACAGCCGGTGCCGCGGCACTTCCTTCGGCAGCATCGAGAGCTGGAAGCGCCGTGCCTCCTCGAGCTCCTCGGTCTTGCGCTCGTACTCGACGTGCATGAGGCGCTGCTGCACTTCCTGCTCGCGGCGCGCGCGCTCCTGCTCCACGAGCTGCTGCTGCTGCAGGCTCAGATCCTCGGCCATGCGATTGAACGCTTTCGCGAGTTGTCCGAGCTCGTTGTTCGTCTTCACCGGCAGGCGCGTCATGAGATCGCCGTGCGCGATGCGCTCCGCGCCTTCGGTGACGAGTGCGACGTCGCGCGTGAGGTGATTCGACAGCGGCACGATGCCGATCAGCGCGAAGGCGATGAGGCCGAGTCCGAGTCCGAAATTGCGCGCGGCAGTACGGCGCAATTCGTCGAGATTCTCTCCGACCGGACGCGCCACGCCGATGCGCAGGCCGCTCTGCGCGTCCGTCGACATCGAGACCAGCCAGCCGTCGATGCCTTTCATGCTCTGTTTCCTGCTCGCGCGCGCGGCGACGCCGAGGGCCTCGAGACGCGCACGCTCTTCCTCGTTGCGCGTGTAGAGCGTGCCTTCGCGATCGACGGCAAACGGGATCTCGCTGCGATCGTCGACGACGCTGCCGAGGATGCGGCGGATGACGTGCTCGGGACTGATGCGCGCGGTGATGTTGCCGACGACCTGTCCCTGATGCAGCACGGGCGCGTGGAACTTGCGTCCGAGGATCAGCGCGGATTTCTTCGCATCCTCGGCAGCCTTCTGCAGATCTTTCGCGGTGGCGCCGCGCACGACGACTTTTTTCGGCGCCTGCGCCGGCGGCTTTGCGGCGACGGCCGCGGGCGCGGTGGCGGTGGCGATCCGCGCCTTGCGCAACTCGGCCATCGCCCGATCGTGCTCGCGGCGCGTGGCCATGGCTTGCTGCATCTGCGCGTCGTAGCGCGAGCGGTCCGCTTCGACGACGCGGCGCAGCTCTTCCTGCGCCTCGTGCAGTTCCTCGCGGACGTCCTGCCGTTCTTCCGGCGTGAGTTGCCCGGTGCCGAGCCGCGCGCCGAGGCGGCCGATCTCGCCGATCAGCTCCCGCTGCTCCTCGGACATCACGTACCGCGGCATGGCCGTGATCGGCGGGAGGTCGATGACCACGGGTGCGATGGGCGGCGGCGGCGGTGCGGGAACGGGCTCCTGGCCCGGCTCCGCGGGCTCGGCCGGAACCTCCGGTGCTTCGGCGACCTGCGACGGGGTCTCGGCCTCGGCCGGCTCCGGAACCTCGACCTGCGTGTTCGTCGCATCGCGCACCGGTTCGAAGTCGAGCGCGTCGACGAACGACGCGGCGTCGCCCATCACGGTGACGATGTTGCCGACGTCCGCGCCGCCCTGCGCGTTCTGCGGCAACGGCAACGCGGAAACGAACTCGAGACGCTGATCGAGATCGGTGCGGATCGTCGCCAGACGCCGGTCCATCTGCTGCGTGAGGCGGTCCGCCTCGCGTTTATAGGCAGCCTCGAGCGCTCGCCGCGACGAGTGGTACGAGTACGTCACGATCGCCGCCAGAGGGACGACGGCGAGGACGAACGCGGCCAGGATCAGTTGCGTGCGAATGCGCATGCGAGTCGAAGGTTAAACGACTCAGGGGGTGAAAAGTTGCCCTTTCAGGTCCACTCCTCGCGGCCGGTGCGTCCTTTGCCGGGCGTGCGCGAGCCTTTGCGGCGATCGACGTCGGGGACGATGACCTCGCGATGCGGACGCGTTTTCTCGAACTCCGTGACGAACGCTTCCGCCTCGTCGACGACGTCGTCCCACGTTTTCGCGACCGTGGCTTCCGCGCGGATGCGCTCGCAATGCGCGCGGAACGTCTCGCAGCGGCGGATCGCTTCGTCGAAACGGTTGCGGACTTTCTCGTTCGCCTCGACCCGCTCGCGGAAATGGCGCTGCAGGTCGGGAATGCGCTCGATGTGGCTGCAGAAGAGGATGACGTCGTTGCCCGCCATGAGCGCGATCTCGGAGATCTTCTCGTACGAGCCGAGGTCGGAGACGGCGTGCATCTCCATGTCGTCGCTGACGGCGAGTCCGTCGAAATCGATCGTGTTGCGGAGGAGGTCCGTGGTCAGGCGCCAGCTCAGCGTCGCGGGCAGTTCCTTATCGTCCTCGACATGCGGATAGAGGCCGTGGCCGATCATGATCGCGCCGGCGAGCGGGCCGAGCTGCTCGAACGGCACGAGCTCGCGCTTGAGGAGCGTGTCCATCGGCACGTCGATCACGGTCGCGCCGTAATGCGGATCGGCCGAGCCTTCGCCGATGCCGGGCCAGTGCTTGAGACACGAGGCCACGCCGGCCGTGTGCAGTCCGCGGATGAACGCGCCGGCGAGCTCGGTCACGCTCTCGACGTCCGCGCCGAACGTGCGGCGCTCGAGCCCTTTCGGGGCGATGCTGCCGCGGATGTCGACGACGGGCGCGAGATCGATCTCGATGTCGAAGTAGCGGAGGGCCATGCCGATCACGCGTCCGAACCATTCGGACAGCTCGGCCGGTTTGTCTCCCTCGGCGAATGCTTCCGCGCTCGGCAGTCCCGGCAGGATGTGGCGCAGCCGATCGACGCGTCCACCTTCCTCGTCGATCATGAACAGCGGCGGCTTCTCCGGCGCGAGGCTCTTCACCTCGGCCACGAGGTCGCGGAGCTGCTCGACGCTGGCGATGTTGCGGCCGAACAGGACGACAGCGTATGGCGTGTTCTCGCGCAGAATTCTCCGCTCGAGATCGGTGAGAGTCTTGCCGGTGAGGCCAATGCCGAGAACGTCTGGGTGCATTCGGGCGTGCATCGTAGCGTTGCTGGAGCGGCGTTGCTAGGTGGAGTTGCTGGTTACTTGTTGCTGGTTGCTGGTTGCTTGTGATTCGCGGCCTGACGCCCAGGCCATGCATCACAAGCAACCAGCAACAAGCAACCAGCAACTAATCGAGCTTCTGCTTCAATTCGTAGAGCGCGTTGAGCGCATCGCGCGGTGCCATCGAGTCGATGTCGAGTGCGCGGAGCGCCTCGACGATCGACTGCTCTTTCGAATGGAAGAGCCCGAGCTGGCGCGTCGGCGGGCCTTTCCGCCGCGTCTCTTCGACCAGATCGCGCTCTTTGCGCTCGAGAGTCACGAGGATCTCCCGGGCGCGCTCGATCACGGATTGCGGGATTCCCGCCAGCTTCGCCACCTGGATGCCGTAGCTCTTGTCCGCGGCGCCTTCGACGACTTTGCGGAGGAAGATGATCTGCTCGTTCCACTCCCTGACCGCGACGTTGAAGTTCGCCACGCGCGACTTCGTTTTCGCGAGGTCGGTGACCTCGTGGTAGTGCGTCGCGAAGAGCGTGATGCCGCTGCGGGCGGGGTTGTCGTGGAGGTATTCGATGATGGCCCACGCCAGTGAAAGACCGTCGAACGTGGCGGTACCGCGGCCCACTTCGTCGAGGATGATCAGCGAGCGGTCGGAAGCGTTGTTGAGGATGTTCGCGGTCTCGTGCATTTCGACCATGAACGTCGACTCGCCGCGCGCGAGCTGGTCGCTGGCGCCGACGCGCGTGAAGATGCGGTCGAAGATGCCGAGGCGGGCCTTTGCCGCGGGGACGAACGAGCCGGCCTGATTGAGGAGCACGATCAGCGCGACCTGACGCAGGTACGTCGACTTGCCGCCCATGTTCGGGCCGGTGATGACCTGGATGCCGTTGTCGTCGCGGCGAACGTTGGTGTGATTGGGGATGAAGCGCTCGGTGGCGAGCTGCTCGATGACGGGATGGCGGCCGTCTTCGATGCACAGCTCGGCGTCGTCGCTGAGCGTGGGACGCACGAAGCGGTTGCGCACCGCGACGGTGGCCATCGACGAGAGCGCGTCGATATCGCCGACCGCGCGGGCCGTCGCCAGAATGGCGGACGCTGCGCTGGCGATGCGGCCGAGGAGATCGTCGTAGAGGCGCAGCTCGATGGCGACGGACTTGTCTTCCGCGCCGATGATCTTTTCCTCGAGCTCCTTGAGATCGGGCGTGATGAAGCGCTCCGCGTTCGCGAGCGTCTGCTTGCGGATGTAATCCGCGGGCGCTTTGGCGAGGTTCGATTTCGAGATCTCGATGTAGTAGCCGAAGACGGAGTTGTAGCGGATCTTCAGCGACGAGATCCCGGTGCGCTCGCGCTCCCGCGCTTCGATCTCGAGGAGGATCGTCTTCGAATCGCGGGCGATGGAGCGCAGCTCGTCGAGCTCGCGGTCGACCCCGTCGGCGATGACGTTGCCGTCGCGCACGGAGATGCTCGGGTTGGGCGCGATGGTTTTGGCAATGTCGGCGACGACGTCGTGGAGTGTCATCGGTTCCCGGTTGCCGGTTGTCCGCAACGCGTCGCCATGAGAACGGACCACGGACAACTGACAACCGTCGCGCAGCGACGCGAGGAGCGGCCCCTGCAACGGCCCCATCGCCTCGCGCAACTCCCCGACCATCAGCAGCGAGTCGGCGAGCGTCAGACACTCACGCGGCGTGGCCGTGCGCAGCGTCACGCGGGAAGTGACGCGCTCGAGGTCCGCGATCTTCTGCAGACGGGCGGTCATGTGTTCGAGGATGGCGCGCGATCGCGTCAGCTCGTCCACCGCGTCGTGACGATCGAAGATGGCCTCCCGATTCGTGAGCGGGCGCGTGAGCCAGCGGCGCAGCGTGCGCGTGCCCATCGCCGAGCGCGTGGCGTTGATCACGCTCCACAGCGTCGCGCGCGGACGCGTGGCGTCGCGCGATTCGACCACTTCGAGATTGGCGAGCGTCGCCGCGTCGAGCTGCAGAAAATCGGAGTCGTTGTCGACGCGCAGCGCGCGCACGTGGTCGAGCGTCTTCTTGTGGCTCGCGCTCGCGTAGCGCAGCGCACCGCCCGCGGCGCCGATGCGCGGGTCGTCGTCGTCGAGGCCGAAACCGCGCAGCGATTGCGTGCCGAAATGCTTCGACAGATATTCGTGCGAGCCGCGCGTCTCGAAGAGCGACGGCTCGACCGGTGTGATCGGAATCGTCAGCGCTCCGTTCGTCCTGGTTTCGCGCGGGACGATCGCTTCGCGCGGGCCGAAGCGCGCCAGGTCGTCGTACAGACGCGTGTCGGTGAGCGAGCGATAGGTGGTCACGAAAAAATCGCCCGTCGACACGTCGAGATACGCCGCACCCACGTGCTGTTCTTCCGGCACGAGGGCGAGCAGATAGCAGCTCTCGCGCTCTACGATCGACGACTCCGTCGCGGTGCCGGGCGTGACGATGCGCACGATCTCCCGCCGCACCAGTCCCTTCGCCTGCGCCGCCTCCTCGGCCTGCTCGCAGATGGCGACACGCAGTCCGTGGCGGATCAGCTTCGCGATGTACCCGTCCGCCGCGTGATGCGGCACGCCACACATCGGCGTCTCGTACTCCTGCCCTTTGTTGCGCGCGGTGAGGACGAGGTCGAGCAGAGGCGCGGCTTTCTCCGCGTCCTCGAAGAACATCTCGTAGAAATCGCCGAGGCGGTAAAACAGGATCGCATCCGGCACCTGCCGTTTGATCTCGAAGTACTGCTCCAGCATGGGAGTGAGTTTGGTGACGGGGCGGGAGGACATTCAGCGAGGCTTCCGGATGCGCAGCAGATTACCATCCTCGACCCCGAGCTCGATCACCACCGCGGCGCGCAGACTCGTATGCGGTACTTGATCCAGAAGCACCACCCAACGCTCTTCGGCCGCACCTTCTCCGGCCCGCGCCCGCGCGACGTGGACGACCTCGTAATCGCGCATGCCGCGCGTTTTCGCAATCGCCAACGCACGCTGCCCTGCTTCGATGGAAAGGATGCGTCCTTTCGGACGCGACGGATCTTCCGCGCCGCCGAGCGCGACGAAGAGGATCGCGCAGAGGGCGATCCATCCGAGGTAGAGCGGG
>Ga0196958_10000464_pt1 | contig 13168 bp, 10 predicted proteins | sample S1v_10metaG_FD_148654 | JGI IMG/M metagenome (GOLD analysis project Ga0196958, IMG submission 148654) | Soil microbial communities from Anza Borrego desert, Southern California, United States - S1+v_10 | ecosystem: Environmental > Terrestrial > Soil > Desert | place: USA: California | collected...
CGGAACGATTGCAGTACACGGCGAACGTGCCCGCGCAGGCGATGGCCCGGGGCCGCGGCAACGTCATCGGGCTGCTGGTGCACGACATCGTCGACCCGTACTTCTCCTCGATCGCGTCCGGTGTGATGCGGGTGGCCGCCCGGCACGGGCTGGCCGTCACCATCGCGAGCACGGAAAACCGTCCGGAGAAGGAACTCGAGTACGTCACCACGTTGCGCGGGCAGCGGGCGCGGGCGGTCATCCTGGCCGGGTCGCGTAACGAGGACAGCGCCCTGCAACGGAATTTGACCAAGGAACTCAAGGCGTTCGAGGCCGCCGACGGGCAGGTCGTGGTGATCGGGCAGCGGAAACTGCCGTTCGACACCGTCATGCTCGAGAACCGCGCCGGGGCGGCGGATCTGGCGGACAACCTCGCCGCACTCGGGCATCGGGACTTCCTCGTGCTCGCCGGGCCACCCGGCCTGCTGACCTCGCGGGATCGTGTCCTCGGCTTCCGCGACGGGCTCGCCCGGCACCACTTGCCGCTGCCCGAAAACCACGTGCTGCGAGCGGAATTCACCCGCGACGGCGGCTACGCGGCGATGGTACGAGCGATCGAGAACGGCTTCCGGGGCTGCGTTTTCGCGGTCAACGACGTGATGGCCGTCGGTGCGATGGCCGCCTGCCGTGACCACGGGCTGCAGGTCCCCGCGCAGATCGCGATCGCCGGCTTCGACGACATCATCACCTTGCGCGACATAAGACCTTCGCTGTCGACTGTGCGCGTGCCGATCGAGCGCATGGGCGAACAGGCGCTCGACTTCATCCTCGACGACCGTGCGGCCGGACCTCGGGTCAAGCCGATCACCGGTGAGGTCGTGCTGCGCGAAAGCACTCAAGTGTTGGAGGGAAAATGATCCGCCCGGGACTGTGTTCGGTGACGTTGCGACGGCTGGACGCCGACGAGGTCGCGCGCCGTGCCGAGGAAGCGGGGCTGCAGGTGATCGAGTGGGGCGCCGACGTCCACGTCCGCCCCGGCGACGACTGGGCGGCCGAGCGCGCGTCCGAAGCCATGGCACGCCACGGTCTGACTTGCGATTCCTACGGCTCCTACTTCCGTGCCACGCCGATGGAGGCCGGCAAGTTCGGCGACATCGCCGCCACCGCGGTCCGGCTCGGCGCCTCGCGGATCCGCGCGTGGGCGGGCAAGGCCGGCTCCGAGGACGTCGATCCCGACGAACGCGCGCAGGTCGTCACCGGTCTCCGCGAAGCCGCCGACGTCGCCGACGACCACGGTCTGGAGGTCGCGCTGGAGTTCCACGGCGGAACACTGACCGACACCGCCGCATCGACCGTCCGGCTGCTCGAAGAGGTCGGCCGCGACAACCTCGGCACCTACTGGCAACCACCCCAGGATCTGCCGGACGACCAGGCGCTGGCGGGGCTGGAGCTGGTCCTCGACCGGGTTCGCGCGGTGCATGTGTTCTCGTGGTGGCCCAGCAACGAACGGCATCCGCTGAACGCCAGGGCGGGGCTGTGGACGCGGGCGTTCGGCCTGCTCGCGAAGACCGGACGGCCGCTCGACGCGCTGCTGGAGTTCGTCCCGGACAACGATCCGGACCTGATCCCCGGCGAAGCCGATTCCCTGCGGAAGCTGATCGAGGCGGGCGCGTGAGGTTCACCGAAGCCGACAGGCTGCTCTTCGCAGGCGACTCCATCACCGACTCCAGCCGCGACCGCACCGACCCCACGTCGCTGGGCAAAGGCTACGTCCGGCAGATCGCCGACCTCCTCGGCGACGGGCCGGAGGTGCTCAACCGGGGCGTCAACGGCAACCGGATCTACGACCTCGAGGCCCGCTGGACCACCGACGTCCTCGCGGCGCGCCCCACGGTGCTGACGGTGAAGATCGGCATCAACGACACCTGGCGGACCTTCGACCGCGGCCTCCCGAGCCCGATCGCCAAGTTCCGCGCCGCCTACACCCGGCTGCTGGCCGACGCGCGGCAGCACCTTCCGGCCGAGTTGTACGTGATCACGCCGTTCCTGTTGCCGGTGGAGCCGGAACAGCGGGAATGGCTGGACGATCTGGCACCCCGCGTCGAAACCGCGATCGACGTGGCGACCGAATTCGGCGCCCGACTGGTCCGCGCTGATCTGTTCATGCCGCGCGCGGCGGCCGAACACGGGGCGGCGACGCTGGCCCCGGACGGCGTCCACCCCAGCCCGCTCGGCCACCGCCTGCTCGCCGAAGCCTGGCTCTCGGCGGCCGGTTCGCCGGTCGAGGAGGTCGGGTCCCCCTAGCGGACACAGACGGCGCGGCTGGAGGTGACGGCGGAAGCGTGCCTGGTTCGCGCGGTCTGACGAGGGGGTCGTGAGTGGTGAGGACGGGTAGGGCCAGAGTGTCTTGGATACCTACTGCATTGCGGCTTCGGCTGATCGCAGGTCTGTGACGGCCTCCTTCCCTTCTCTGAAGGCAGGGAAGGAGGCCGTCACGTACTTCGGCAGGGTGTGGGTCGGTTTCGTCGGCTGCGCCGGTGCGCCTGGGGCGACCGGGGGGTACATGAAGGCCCCCTTCCTTGCGCCTAGCGCAAGGAAGGGGGCCTTCATGTACCCCCGCGAGAGAATCACGGCGGCGGCCTAGCGGACACTGGGGCCGAGGTGTCCCTTGTGGACCCTTGAAACCACGCCGGGCCCCATCAGCGATTTCGCGCCTGCCTCCGACTTCAGCACGCCAGTTTGCCCCCTCGATAGAACGCTGCTTGCGACCCTTGCGAAACCGCGCATCCAGCCCTCATCAGAACCCGACCCCGTACTCAGCGAGCGGTGGATTCCCGCGCGTTCAGGCGAACGAGGACTTCGATCCGGCGTGGCTCGCCGTCGGACGCCTTTCCCTCGATGAGGTCGATCAACGCCGTGGCCGCGCGGCCGCCCACCTCGCGCGGGTGCACGAACATGCCGGTCACCTGTGGTGAGGTGAGCCGGAGCGATCCGCTGTCCACCGCACTGCAGATCCCGAGCCCGCCGGGCACCGCGAGCCGACGGCGACGAGCCTCGTGGAGGACGCCGAGGGCGAGGTTCTCCGACGTCGTGAAGACGGCGTCCGGGCACACCCGCCGGTCGAGCAGTTTGCCCAGCGCCTCCGCCGTACCTTCGGTGGTCGGCGGTTCGTCGATCTCGGCCACCATCGGCTCCAGCCCCCGTGCCTTCATCCAGTCCCGGTATCCCGCGACCAGGTCTGCAGCGTAAGAGCGGCGGGTGTCGGTGGTGATCATCGCCGGACGCCGATAACCGTTGTCCGCCAAGTGATGCAGCATCAGCCGAGCGGCCGCGACCAGGTCGTTGTCGACGACGACCGGCACCGGGCACGGCGCCGCCATCGGACGCCCGACGGTCACCAGCGGCCGGTCACGGCACCAGCCGGACGCGAAGAACGGCTCGTCCCCGCGGGGATCCACCAGGATCGCGCCGTCGACGGCGAAGGCGTTCAGCCGGTCGAGGTCGGCTTCCTTCGGCGTCAGAAGCAGGGCGTACGACCGTTGCGACGCGACCTCGGCCGCCCCGTTGAGGACTTCGAGGAAGTAATCCGAATTGGGCACGAGCGCGCAGGTGCTGCCCGCGTCGACGGAGTTCGCGAGCTGGATCGCCAAGGTGCGGCTGCGCCGGGTGACCAACTGCTGTGCGTGCACGCTGGCCTGGTAACCCAGTTCGGCCGCCGCCCGTGCGACGCGCTGCCGGGTCTCTTCGGAGATCCGGCCCTGCCCGCTCAGCACGTGCGAGACGGTGGTGATCGAGACCCCCGCGGCCGCGGCGACGTCACGGATGGTCGGCGACACTCAGGCCTCCACGGGCGGTCCCCAAACGCGGTTCGGCCGGTCGGTGTCCAGCCGATAGTCGGTGACGTGGGCGTCACCCAGCCTACGTCCGAGGTCCGCCGCGGCCACCAGCGGCCGGGCGGGATCGCGCTCCACCTCGCCCCGGCTGTTGCCGACGCCGACCACGATGCCGGCGAGATCCTGACGCAGGTACCGGGTGAGTTCCTGGAACTGGGCTTCGAGCCCGAGTGTCGCGCCGCGGTAGCTCTCCTCACAGGAGATCAGCACGGCGGCGCGTTTGTTCATCAGCCCGGGCACGACTTCGGCGGTGTGCGGCGAACTTCCGGACGTGTAGCAGAAAAGCCGGTCGAAGAAGGATTTCAGCCGACCGGTCATGCCGTACCAGTGCAGCGGGGTCGCGTAGACGATCGCGTCCGCCGGAAGGACGTGGTCGAACAGCAGTCGCTCGTAGCCGTCGGCGATGCCGCAGGACCGATCGCTCAGCCGACACTCGCGGCAGTCTCCCAGTGGCGACTTGACGAAATCGGAAAGGCGGGCGAAGCCGACCGTGTGTCCCGCTTCTTCCGCTCCCTTGGTCAGCGCCTGGGCGAGGGCCCAGGAATTGCCTTCACGACGCGGGCTCGAATCGAGCACCAAGATCTTCACGTGGTTCTCCCCGGAGAGACTGCCAAAACGTTTTAGCAGTCTCTCCGGTGGGGGTTTCGCCTGTCAAGCGACCTTGGCGGCCGCCGCGAGAACGACCTCCGCGACGACGTCCGGCCGCGAGACCGAGACGGCATGCGAAGCGTCGGTCCTGGTGACCGCCGAACCGGCGCGCTCGGCCATGAACGCCTGCGCGGCGGCGGGAATCGCGTGGTCCTGCTCGGCGATCAGCGCCCACGACGGCAGGCTCTTCCAGGCGGGCTCGCCGTCGAACGGCGTGCCGAGCGCGCGCTCGGCGACCGGACGTTGGGTGACCGCCATGACGTCGGCGGTCTCCGCGGGGACGTCGGCCGCGAACACGTCCGAGAAGTTCTCGGGCTTGATCGACAGCTCACCCTGGGAGACAAGGACGTTCGTGGTGTCCGGGCCCAGCTTGCCGCCTTCGAACCGGCCGGACAGCTCGAACACGCTCTCCCCCGCCTCCGGCTGGAAGGCGGCGATGTAGACGAGCGCCTTGACGTTCGGCGCGGTGGTGGCCGCGCGGCTGATCACCACACCGCCATAGGAATGCCCGGCCAGCACCACGGGACCGTCCACGCCGTTGACGACGTCGGCGACGTAGTCCGCGTCGGACTCGATGCCGCGCAGCGGGTTCGACGCGGCCAGCACCGCATAGCCCTGCTCACGCAGCTTCGGGACGACGCCGTTCCAGCTGGACGAGTCGGCGAAGGCACCGTGGACCAGGACGATGGTGGGCTTCTGGTTGTTCATGGACAGCTCCTTCGAAGCAGGTAGAACGATCGGTCTTTCTGCCTGAACAGTGCTCGTCCGCTCGACCTTCCGCAACGTGACGAAGGCAATCTGGTGGAATGACCGTTCTTTCTCTAAGGTGGAGCGATGCCGACTGCCGACCGGGACGTCCATCCGAAGATCCGGCTGCTCGAGACAGCGTCACGGCTGTTCTACGCCGAAGGCATCCATGCCGTCGGCGTGGAGCGCCTGGTCTCCGAGGCGACCGTGACCAGGGCGACCTTCTACCGCCACTATCCCACCAAGGACGACCTCGTCGCCGCCTACCTGAGCACGACGAGCGAGCGAATCCGCGTGGGCGTCGAGGCGGTGACCGAAGGGAAACCCGCCCGCGAAGCGCTGCTCGCCGCACTGGGCATCATCGGCGACCGGACACTCGACGACGACTTCCGCGGCTGCCCGTTCCTCAACGCCGCGGCCGAATATCCCGACCCCGCACATCAGGTCCGTCAGGTCATCGGCGACCACCGGGACTGGTTCTTCGGCGTCCTTCGAGACTTGGCTCGCGACGCGGGCCACGCCGACCCGGACCACGCCGCCCGCACTCTCGTCCTCCTCCGCGACGGCGCGCTTCACGGCGGAAACCTCGACGACGCCGAGGCCGTGCGCACCACTTTGCACCGAGCCGTGGCCGACCTCGTCCCCTGAGTTTCATCGCGCCTCGACACACGCACTGCAACCACGCGAAAGCGACCGCGGCACCGTGCAAGTACCCGCGCCGCGTGCGGTTCGTCGACGCCTTGCCACGCAACGCGAGCGGAAAACTTCAGCGCTACCTGCCACGAGACCTGGGAATCACGCGAGTTCGCCGCGCCGCCCGAGCGCGTGGAACAGCGCCGTGGCGAGCACGAGCCCCTCGCGGGCGATCGACGCGAGCAGGTGTTCGTCGGGCGCGTGCTGCAGGCATCCGGGATGGGAGTGCGGCAGCCACAGCGTCGGAAGGCCGAGAACATCGGTGAAGACGTGGTTCGGCAGTCCCCCGCCGAAGCTCGGCAGGATCGCCACCGGACGCTCGGAAACCTCGTCGAGGACGCCCTTCGCCCAGCCGACCCACGGATCGTCGACAGGGGTGCGGCTGGCGCGAAAGCTACTTTCGGCGGTGACGTCGACCATCGAGAACCCCTGTGCGGCAAGGTGTTTCGTGATGGCTTCGCCCACTCCGTCAATGTCGGTGCCCGCGACGTAGCGCAGTTGCAGCATCGCGCGTGCGCGACCGGGAATGGCGTTGACCGGCCGCTCGATGTCGGCCGCGCCCAGCGAGAGGACTTCGAGGGTGTTCCAGCCGTACAGCCGCTCGGCCGCGGTCAGCCCGATGTCACCCCAGTGTTCGTCCAGCGCGGGATCCCCGGGCTTGTTCCCGATCTCGAGCCCGGTGAGCGCGGCGCGGACGCTGTCCGGGAGTTCGGGCGGCAGGAGTTCCGGCACCTGGACGCGGCCGTGCCCGTCGACGAGGCAGGCGATCGCCCCGGCGAGGGTGGTGGCGGGGTTGCGCAGCACACCGCCCCAGTTCCCGGAATGATAGGCGTCGGGACGCAGGTCCACGTCGAGGGTGATCCGGACACTGCCCCGCGCGCCGAGGAACAACGTCGGTGTCGCCGCGTCCAGGCGCGGGCCGTCGGACGCGATGAGGACGTCGGCACTCAGCGCCTCCCGGTTCGCCGCGACGAACTCGTCGAGACCGGGCGAACCGATCTCCTCCCCTGTCTCGAACAGGAACTTGAGGTTGAACCCGAGCGCGCCTGTCTCGGCGACGAGCAGCCTGAGGGCGGTCAGGGTGAGCAGATGCTGCCCCTTGTTGTCCGCCGAGCCGCGGCCGTACCAGCGCTCGCCGTCGGCGGTCAGCGTCCACGGATCCCGGCCTTCGCTCCACCGGCCCTCGTGCCCGTCGACGACGTCGGCGTGGCCGTAACACAGGAGTGTCGGCAGCTCCGGTGACTCGACGCGGGTACCGATCAGGAACGGGCCGCCGCCGGGGTCCGGATTGGGATGGATCGCCACCGAACAGCCGAGCGCGGTCAGTGCCGGGGTCAGCACCTCGTCCAGGTAAGCCTCGATGGCGACGCGGCCGCTCGGATGATCGCTCACGGTCGGATACCGGACGAGGTCCGCGAGCTCGGCGAAGAACGCACCGGAGTCGACGTGCTCCCGCGCTTTCCAGACCAGTCGTGCAGGGATCGCCACGGTGTCTCCCGATTCGCTCGTGGTGTGGTCACCGAGGAGCCTAAGCCGGTTTACCGACCGGTCGGTGGATGAGCACTCCAAACCGTGTCACCGCACAGGGGCACCGATCCAGGGCCTTCGGCGCTTTACAACGTTGTATCAACGATGTAAGTCGGCCGCTGGTACCACCTGACCGGCGTCCGCGACGCCAAGGCGGGCACACTGTCCCTGTACGTCGACGGCCGGAAGGTCGCGTCGCGGAACGCCTGCTCCGCCGCACCGAGCACCGGGCCCACGGTGATCGGCCGCGGCCAGTACGGCGGTCAGCAGGTCGACTTCCTGCGCGGCGCGGTGGACGACGTCCGGCTGTAGGACCGGCCGTTGTCCGACACCGAAGTCGCGATGCTCGCGAAACGCGACTGAGCTCGCTCACCCGGCGCCGGGGTCACTCCCGGCGCCGCGTACTCGTCACCCACTCCCGCACGATGTCGCCGAGCACGGGCAACGGCACCTGTCCTTGCCGCAGCACGACGTCGTGGAAGTCGCGGATGTCGAAGGCCTCGCCCAGCCGCTCCTCGGCGAAGGCGCGCAGCCGCTGGATCTCCAGCCTGCCCGTCATGTACGACAGCGCCTGACCGGGCCATTCGATGTACCGGTCGGTCTCGGACCGCACCTCGACGTCGCTCAGCACGCAATGCTGAACGAGGTAATCCATACACTGCTGCCGGGTCCAGCCCAACGCGTGCAGCCCGGTGTCGACGACGAGCCGCGCCGCGCGCAGGGAGTCTTCGGCGACCATGCCCAGGCGCATCACGTCGTCGGAGTACAAGCCCATGTCGTCGGCGAGCCGTTCGGTGTAGAGCGCCCAGCCCTCGTCGAACGCCGAGAGCGGGACGAGCTTGCGCAGCCGTGGAACGCCGTCGAGTTCATAGGAGACGCAAGCCTGGAAATGGTGTCCGGGAACGGCTTCGTGGAAGGCGACCGACTCGGCGATGAACCGGAACCGCTCGGTCACCCGGTAGGCGTTGGTGGAATAGACGCCCGGACGGTTGCCGTCGGCCGACGGCGGCATGTAGTACGCCTGCGCGGCCGACGGCCCGTCTGCCTCCGGTACCGCGCGCACGACGCATTCGGCGGACGGCACCCGGCGGAACCAGCCGGGCGCGGCGGCCGTGGCCCGCGCGACCGCTTCCGTCGCGGTCGTGATCATCTCGTCCGCGTCCCGCCAGCACAGCGAGGGATCGGTGCGCAGCCGTCGCCGGACCTCGACGGGGTCGTCCTCGCCGAACACCGCCGAGCCGAGCCGCCGGTATTCCTCGTCCAGCGCCCGGCCGATTTCGAGGCCGGTCTCGTGTAGCTCCTCCGGTGAGATCCCGGTGGTGGTGTGTGTTTTGACCAGGCCCGCGTAGCTCTCCTTGCCGCCTTCCAGCCAGCAGAGGCCCGGCTGGTCGTCGGGACGGCCGCGTCCGGCGATTTCGCGGGCGAGGGTCTCGCGATAGGCGACCAGTGCCGGGCGCACCTTCTCGATGAACAGCCGTTCCCGTCGCGCGACCCGGTCACCGGTCAGCGGCGGGACGAGCAGCGCATTGGGTTCGGTGGCCAAGAACCGGTCGATGTGGTCGACGGCGCCGCGCACCGCGCGGTCCACCGGGGTCCGGCCCGCCGCGACCCCGGCGCGGTGACGGTCGGCCAACGCGGCGAAGAACTCCGGGAACGCGGCCAGCCTGGCCAAACAGTCTTCCTCGGCCTGCTCCCCCGAGGGCTCGAGTTGCGGGAGCCAGGACAGCACACCCGTTCCCTCGGCCGCCATCTGATCGGCGACGATGAACTCGATCTGCCGCGAGTCCAGCCTGGTCAGGAGCGATTCCGCGTGGTGGGCGATGACGCCGAGCGTGATCCGGTCCGGATCCGTGGACCGCGCGGCGAGCCCGGCGATCCGGACGGCTCGCTCCCTCAGCCGGGCGTCACCGGCCTCCGAGACGTCCCGCAACTCGTGATCGTGTCCGGGGATGCTGTCGAAGGTCGCCATCAACGGCATCTCGGTCGCGAGTACGTCGAGGAGTTCGTCGGCCAGCTCCGCCGCTGTCGGCTGATCGCTCATCCCCGATGACTACCAGACCGGACCCGTTCTTCGCTGGCGGTTTTCTCTTTCACTCCGGACCGGTGAGCGACCGGTAGAGCGGGCGCAGCAAGGCGGTGACCGAGGCTCCGTCCACGGTGGCCTTGAGCGGCGGTACCTCGTCGAGCAGCCCCGGCGGGTCACCGGCCGCCGGTCGTCGCGTGTTCGTGACGTCCCCGGCCGGGCCCCAGCCGAAGAAGTCGTCCATCACCTCGTCGAGGCCGGGCGTCTCGTCGTGCGCCGGCGGAGCCGTCACGCGAGCGCCCGCCTGCCGCCCGATCTCTTCGAGCAGAGTCGAGCGGTCGCGGCCGCGCAGGGCGAAGATCGTGAACGGGTCGGCCTCTGCCTCAAGCGCGATGAGCCCCGCGACGAGGTGATCGCACGGTACGCGGGTGCCGGGGCAGGTGCAGTCCAGCGACAGTTCCCACCCCGCCTCGGGGAAGAGCGGCACCTGCTCCGTGGCGAAGAAGCGATCGATGTCGTCGGGAATCCGGCCGTCGAGCAGGGCCGTTCTCGTGGCCTCGTCCGCGGCGACGGCCGCGATGACCGCCGTCCACACCTGTTTGCCGAACGTCGGCAGGCCGATACGGACCTCGTGGAACCGCTGCCGGGTCACGCGCACCCGGGCGACGGCGGCGCCGGGCCCGACCGCGAGGGTGTCGACGCGACAGGGCGGCACCAGTCCTTTGTGGACGCCCAGTTCGTCCAGTGCCCGGCGGAATCCCTCAGCCATCGGCTGCCTCCCGGCCCAGCGCGAAGACCTCGCGCAGCGAATCGGTGGACAGTTCCGTGAGCCAGTCCTCCCCGTCGGTGACGACGAGGTCGGCCAGCGCTTCCTTCTTGGTGATGACGGCGTCGATCCGCTCCTCGATGGTGCCGGGGCAGACGAACTTCCGTACCTGGACGCTGCGCCGCTGGCCGATGCGGAAGGCGCGGTCGGTTGCCTGTTCCTCCACCGCCGGATTCCACCATCGGTCGAGATGCAGGACGTGGGTGGCGGCGGTGAGCGTCAGTCCCGCTCCACCGGTCTTCAACGACGCGAGCAGGATCGACGGGCCCTCGCCCGACTGGAAGTGCTCGACGATCGAGTCGCGGCGCCGTTGCGACAACCCGCCGTGCAGGAAGGCGATCTTCACGTTCAGCCTGCTCGAAAGGTGCGGCACGAGCAGATGACCGAACTCGGCGAACTGGGTGAAGCACAACGCGCGATCGCCGGAGTCGAGGATCTCCGCCAGGAGCTCTTCGAGCCGGTTGACCTTGCCGGAGCGGTGCCCGATCGGCGAGCCGTCGTGCAGCAGCTGCGCGGGGTGGTTGCAGATCTGCTTGAGTTTCGTGATCGCGGCGAGGATGTTGCCGCGCCGTTTGACCCCCGCGCTGTCGGCGATCTTGGTCATCATCTCGTCCACGGTGGCGCGGTACAGCGTCACTTGTTCGCGGGTGAGGCGGTATTCCTGGAGGATCTCGATCTTCTCGGGCAGGTCGGCGAGCACGGTGGGGTCGGTCTTGAGGCGCCGCAAGAGGAACGGCCGGGTCAGCCGGCGCAGCTCGGTGGCCGCGGGAAGGTCGCCCCGGCGTTCGATGGGCACCTCGAACCGCTCGCGGAACTCCTGCCTGCCACCGAGGACGCCGGGGTTGAGCAGATCCGAAAGCGACCACAGGTCGGCGAGCCGGTTTTCCACCGGCGTCCCGGTCAGCGCGATCCGGTGCCCGGCGGGAATCCGGCGCAGGGCCCGCGCGGGTGCGGTGTTCTGGTTCTTGACCGCCTGCGCCTCGTCGAGCACGAGCCGGTGCCACCGGATGCCCGCGAGTTCGTCGGCGTCGCGGGCGGCGGTCGAGTAGGTGGTGACGAACAGATCCGCCCCGCCGGCGCGCGCGGTCAACCGTGCGCCGTGCTCTCGATCGGCACCGTGATGGAGGTGGACACGCAGCTCCGGCGCGAACTTGGCCGCTTCGCGCTGCCACGTCCCGAGCAGCGACATCGGGCAGACGAGCAGCGTCGGTCCCCGGTCGTTCTGTGTCCGCTCGATGGCTTCGAGCGCGAGCAGCTGCACGGTCTTGCCGAGCCCCATGTCGTCGGCGAGGCAGGCCCCGAGCCCGATCGACGCCATGAACGAGAGCCAGGCGACGCCGCGGCTCTGGTAGGGCCGCAAGGTCGCCAGGAACGCCGGCGGCGGCTCGACCGGTTCGATGGTGCGCTGGACTCGGCCGGCGAGGAAGTCGTCGATCCAGCCGTCGGTCGTGACCTCGGTGACCGGGAGCGGCGTGTCGTCGAAGCCGTGGAGCAGGGCCAGCAGGTCCGCCGGCGTGGGCAGTGGCGGTTTCTCACGGTCCGGGTCGCGGCGGAGGTACTCGAGACCGGCGCGCAGCAGTTCGGGGTCCACGCTCACCCACCGGCCGCGCAGCCGCACCAGCGACGACTTCGCGGCGGCGAGCCCGGCGAGTTCCTCGTCGGTCAGCGCGTCCTCCCCGACGGCGAGCGCCCAGCGGTAGGAGGCGAGCTGGTGGCGGCCGAGCCGGTGCACGGCGGCCTGGTCGACGGGCGCGCCGCGGACGGACAGCTTGAGCGCGAGTTTCCGCCTGCCGCCCCAGCTCGCCGGGAGCTGGACGTCGAACCCGGCGGCGACCAGCTGGTCCGCACCGCCGTCGAGGAACTCCACGGTTTCGGCGACGGTGAGGTCGTGGATGCCCGGCTTCTCGGCTTCGACCGCGGGGCGCAGCAGCGGCAGCACCTCGGCGGCCCGCTCCAACTCGGCGGCGAAGAGACCTTCGGGGTCGGTGAACTTCGCGCCCGCCTTACCGGACCAGACGTCCTCGGACGGGAGCAGAAGACTGGGATCGGCCGCGGAACGCAGGAGGAAGCACAGCTGCCACTTGGTGCCGTCGCCGGTCTGGTCGTCCGGATCGTCGGCCGGGCCGTGCAGCGTGGGAACCTCGTCGAGACGGACGCAGACGGTGCCCTCGGTGAGGTCCGTGTCGCCGATGGCGTCCCAGGCGGCGATGCCCTCGGCGACGATCCCCATCCGTCCCGGGGACTGGCCGATCCGGTCGTCGGCGCTCTTCAGCGCGTGGAGCCACGACCCGAACGGGCCTTCGCGCCCGTCGCTTTCCGTGGCGTGTCCGGCGGCGGCCAGCCGATCGCGGACCGCGGCGTCGACCAGGGTGTGGAGCGCGTCGGTGACGAGTGCCGCCGGATCCGGTCCGGGGTGCTCGGCCCGGCCGACCGGCGGAGTGGCCGCGATCAGCGCCCGGACCGCGACCGCGTCGCCGCCCCGGGCCACCGGCCGCCAGCGCGCCCGCGCCACGATCTCGTTCCGCACGAGCGTGGGAAGCACCCGGCCGCGGCGCACCAGGTCGTCCGCCAGCCGTACGACGGCACGAAGATGGCGGACGGAGGTGCCGTAGCCGACCGTGTCGGCCAGGTCCCCCAGTTCGGACGGGTCGATCAGGAGCGCCGGCACCGACCAGGGTTCCAGCGTCAGTTCCTGCGGCGGACGACCCCGCACGCCCAGTTCGGGCGAGGCGACCGGGCCGCTTCGCCGCGACGGCAGCAGCAGGACGGCCGACGCGGGCTTGCCGGGATGCAGGGTGGTCAGATCCGCGACCGACGCGGCGAACGGATGCA